>Ga0163162_10000082_pt1 | contig 86888 bp, 72 predicted proteins | sample S55metaG_FD_115310 | JGI IMG/M metagenome (GOLD analysis project Ga0163162, IMG submission 115310) | Switchgrass rhizosphere microbial communities from Kellogg Biological Station, Michigan, USA - S5-5 metaG | ecosystem: Host-associated > Plants > Roots > Rhizosphere > Soil | place: USA...
GGTACTTATTCAGATAGTTCCGCTTTAAGGTGAGATCATTATTGATATTTCGCATAACGCTTTAGCTTTATTTCTTTAAAGCTAATTCTGTTACCGAATTATCTAACCTTTACAATTGCGAGGAGTGTGCGACGAAGCAATCCCAAACTGTATAGAGCGAATAAAAAGATGTAGAACTTGCACAGCTGCTCTGCCTGTCGGGGATGGCTTCGTTCCTCGCCATGACGCTCTTATTCTGCCCGCTTCCAAACTACCTCACCTGTCACCGAACCTCCGGTTGTTGGTGCAGGAACTGTGTACTTAAACATCTTCCCGTCAAACTCAAAAGGCCTGACCTGTTTGGCACCCTCCCAATTAGGAAAAGAAGCATAATTAATATTGAATGTGACTGTATGTTTCAGCTTATCAATACTATAAGTCCCGAAATGTGCGTTGCAGCCTTGTATAGCCAATCTGTTCTCATCATCAGTTCCCTTGCTCTTATCCTTTGAGGCAAATTTTGGTCTCCCTTCGCTTACAATTTGCAGACTATAATTGCCTTTATCATCCATTATTAAAATACCATGCGGATGGTCACCATATAAATGAACCCTGCTGCCATTGGCTGATAAATTATCTACCAAAACCAATGAATAAGTACCTGCAACGTCGGCCTGGCTTTGTTTTGCAGCGGTGTTTTGTCCGTAAGCTGCTGCGCTCCACGCAAGCAGGCAAAAATTTAACAAAAGTCTGATTTTCATGCAGCAAAGCTATATTTGCATAGCTTGTGTATCAAGTATGCACCAAAAAGTAACCTGCTTACCAAATAGTTACCAACCTGGTTATCAGCTCAATTAATTTAAAATAATGGAGAAGAAAACAAAACACCCGGCACCTAAATGTGGCATCGACTATGCGTTTCAACGCATCGGCGGCAAATACAAAGGCAGAATATTGTGGCGATTAAGAACCGGAACATTCCGGTACGGCGAACTTCGTCGCACGGTGACAGGCGTTACAGCCAAAATGCTTACCCAAGCCTTGCGGGAACTGGAAGATGATGGCCTGATAGAACGGAAAGTGTATGTGGAAGTGCCGCCGAGAGTGGAATACTCGTTAACTGAGTCAGGTAAAGAACTGCTTCCTTTCCTGTCGCTCTTGCGCGATTGGGCCAAAGCGCAAATGCAGCTAAATAACATACAGGCCATGCCGGCGCCGGCTTACTAATAGCAATTATTTTACACCTGATTTTATTTTAAAATATTACTTTTAAGCCGCAACATTTAAAGCTTTAAATCAATGACCTACCTACCCTCTAAAGACAGATACAACAACAACATGATATACCGTCGCTGCGGACGCAGTGGCATTAAGTTACCCGCTGTTTCGCTGGGCCTGTGGCACAACTTCGGTGGTGTGGATGTGATGGAAAATTTCCGTCAGATCCTTCACCTGGCGTTTGATAGTGGCATTACGCATTTTGACCTGGCTAATAACTACGGTCCGCCGCCGGGATCTGCTGAAGAAAACTTTGGCATAGTTCTGAAAAAAGATTTTCAGGGTTATCGTGATGAGATGATCATTTCGAGCAAGGCAGGTTATACCATGTGGGACGGTCCTTACGGCGATTGGGGTTCAAAAAAATATCTCGTATCCAGCCTCGACCAAAGTCTAAAACGTATGGGGCTTGATTATGTAGATATCTTCTACCATCACCGCCCTGATCCAGAAACGCCGCTGGAAGAAACCATGGGCGCGCTCGATCTGATCGTTCGCCAGGGAAAAGCACTTTATGCGGGTGTCTCAAACTACCCTGCTGATGAAGCTGAAAAAGCATTTGCAATATTAAAGAAACTGGGAACGCCATGCCTGATCCATCAACCTAAATACTCCATGTTTGAACGCTGGGTTGAAGGTGGCTTATTGGATGTATTAGAAAAAGACGGCGTAGGCTGTATTCCATTCTCGCCGTTGGCACAAGGATTATTGACCAACAAGTACTTGCACGGCATTCCTGAGGACTCAAGAGCTGCAAAATCGACAGGTTTTTTACAGGAAGGCCAGGTAACTGAACAACGCGTAGGCCAGGCAAGAAAGCTGAATGATATTGCCACAGAACGCGGACAGACACTAGCTCAGATGGCTTTAGCGTGGCTGCTTAAAGATCATCGTGTTACCTCGGTATTGATCGGAGCCAGCAGGCCAGCCCAGTTAGCAGATTCATTAAAATGCCTCGATAATATTGAATTCTCAAAAGAAGAGCTGGCGAAGATCGAGGATATTCTGAAATAAATCTATGGATAACATCAACTGGGGTATCATCGGTTGCGGCAACGTGACTGAGAAAAAGAGCGGGCAAGCCTATAATAAAATTCACAATAGTAGGCTTGTAGCCGTAATGCGTCGCGATGCCGCAAAAGCGGCCGATTATGCTTCAAGGCACAATGTGGGTCGCTGGTACGATGATGCTGACAATCTGTTAAATGATCCTGAAGTAAATGCTGTGTCTGTTGCTACCCCGCCAGTCAACCACCTGGAATATGCTATTGCCGCTTTGAAGAAGGGTTTAGGTGTTTATGTAGAAAAACCAGTTACACGCAACGCGCAGGAAGCACAGGCCATGGCTGATGCTGTAAAAGAATACAATGGCAAACTTACCGTAGCGCATTACCGTCGTGCGTTGCCTATGTTTCTGTATGTAAAAGAATTGATCGACAATCAAACCATCGGAGATATACGCACCGTGCAGATCAGGATGTGGAAGACCCAGCGTCCCGACCTGATTGCCAATTCAGAAACTAACTGGCGGGTTTTGCCGGAATTTTCAGGCGGTGGTTATTTTCACGACCTGGCCCCTCATCAGCTCGACCTGATGCTCTATTATTTCGGCGAACCAGAGAAATACCATGGATACTCCTTAAATCAATCGAAAGCAACGCCTGCCGACGATCATGTTTGTGGGGAGATTGTTTTCAAAAACGGCGTGGTGGTAAATGGCTCCTGGTCGTTCAATGTGGCCGAAAGTGAAGTGGTTGATAGCTGCGAGATCATCGGCACAAAAGGATGTATCACCTTCCCTTTCTTCGGCACTTTCGTCAGCTGGAAAAATATTTACGAAGAACAAACGGTAAACTTTACCCATCCCGAGCATATTCAGCAACCCATGATCGAAAAGATCGTAAACTATTTCAGGGATAAGGGACCAAACCCCTGCCCCATTGAAGAAGCCGTGACACTGATGAAAATACTAGACGCGTTTACAACATGAAATAAATTATATGACCGACCTAACCTTATCCTTCCCGCAAATGCCTGAAAATGCTGAGAAAAGCATTACCAGGCCATCCAAACAATTCAGAAAAAGCACTTACAAAGTAATTGGCGCAATTGTTTCTTTTGTGCTCGTTTATATCTTATTGCTTATTTCGGCTATAGCCATCGCCATAGCGATGGGCTGGATAGGTGTAACGATCATGGGCGCAGGAAACGCACTTGCCTTTGCGCTCGGAATTGGATTAATCCTTTCAGGTTTAATGCTTGTCTTTTTCCTTATCAAATTTATTTTTGCCAAAAGGGAAAAAACGGTTACCGGCCACGAAGTAAAAGAGAATGAGCATCCGGAACTATTCAGTTTTATCCGCAAAGTAACCGATGAAGTTGGCACCAATTACCCTAAACACGTATACCTGACCAACGAGGTGAACGCGATGGCATCGTTCAGGCCAAACTTGTGGAGTTTATTTCTGCCGATCAGGAAGAACCTGACTATCGGATTAGGTTTGGTAAACAGTGTCAATCAATCCGAATTCAAAACTGTACTGGCGCATGAATTTGGCCATTTCTCACAAAGAAGCATGCGTTTTGGTAGTTATGTATACCATTTAAACCGGGCGTTATACAATTTATTGTATGAGAACACTGGTTATCATAAAGCATTAAATGCCTGGGGCAGGACTCACTGGATCCTTCGTTTTGCAGCTATGATCAATGTTTACATCGTCAGGTGTATCCAGGAAATACTTCGCAAGATGTACATATTTATTAATAAGAGTTATATGCAGTTATCCCGCGAGATGGAATTCCACGCCGATACGATAGCAGCTTATGCGAGTGGCGGCAACAATGTGGTTTCATCGTTAAGAAGGATTGAGATCGGCGATGTGTGTTACAACCAGATGTTTGGCATCATCAACTCAGAGCTTTCTGAAAAACAGCGGCCCGCTAATATTTACGAATTGCACTCTGTATTCATTAAAAACTATGCTGACATCTATAATTTGCAAACGGACAAAAACGGACTGCCTGTGGCAAATGAAAAGATAGACGCGTTGGACAATGTGCAAGTTACACTTGACAACCAATGGGCTTCTCATCCAGACTTAGAAGATCGTGAAAACAACGTAGATCGGCTGAATTTGCATGCGCAGGTAGTGCATGAGTCGCCCTGGAAACTATTTAATAACCCACAGGAATTACAAAAGCATTTTAGCGATCTGATATACGAGGGCGTAACATCAAAAGACGAACTTACAATAGTCGATATAAAACTAATTGAAGAGCGCCTGGACAATGAAAAAGTGGCCAATTCATTTAATAAACTTTACAAAGGCTTTTATGACGGCCGTTTACTAACTGTTTTTAACTTCGATGAAATGCTGGCAGAAAACTCCGGAAAAGACCTGAAACATTTTAACGATCTTTTTAGCGATGAGAACAGCAACATACCTAAGCTCGTAAATGCTATAAACCTGGATATAGCAAAACTTGACTCCCTGATCGAAAACAATAGCAATCATATCAAATCGTTCGACTTTAAGGGTGTAAAATACTATCCCAAAGATGCAGCAAATATAAAAGAGCAGCTTACCAATGAGCTCAAAGAGAAAGAAAACAAACTCGTGGATCTCGATAAAAATGTTTTCAGGATGTTTTATAAAGCGGCATCAACTGAAGATGAGAAAAAGCAATTGATAACGCATTACGAAAAGGTATTTAAATATCAAGCCGATGCCCAACAAGATTTTGGCAATTACAATATGATGATGAATGCTATACAGCCAGTTTATACCACTATGTCATATAGCAATATCTATTCGGCAGTAAACCATATTTATGATGTTGAAAAAGATATAAAGCCCCGCATTACTGAAGTGCTGGCAGAAACCGGTACTCAGCCTTTTATTGACGAAGCCCAGGCTACAGCCCTGGATAAATATTTAAAAAATAAACTGGTTTATTTCCTGGAGCCAAAATATGATAACCAGGCATTGAGTACCCTCAACAACGCAATGGGCATATATGTTGATGTGTTATACCGAAGAAACCATCAATTTAAAAAAGACCTTTTTGATTTTCAGTTAACATTGATCAGTTGATATAACTAGTAGAGACGCCCTGGAATTATCAGGGTGTCTCTACTAACAGGAATCAGGATTTCTTCTTAGGCACCTTCGCCCCTTCTTTCCGCGCCTCCGACAGACCGATCGCTACTGCCTGTTTTCTACTGGTTACTTTTTTACCGCTTCCGCTTTTTAATTTGCCTTCCTTCATTTCGTGCACGGTTTTCTCAACCTTTTCGCCTGCTTTTTCTGAATACTTTGCCATGTTTATATTTTTTATAGTAGATGATATTTAAGGAACAAATGGTCACCAGAACGGTTTTATCACTGGGTTGATTACCTTTACCGCCAATGAAGCCGATAGCCGAAAGCGAACTGATATTAAATAAAGACGGCAGCGTTTACCACCTGCATTTATTACCCGAGGACCTTGCGGATACGGTAATAACTGTAGGCGACCCGGACCGCGTGCCCAGAGTTAGCCGTTATTTTGATACGATCGAACTGAAAAAATCAAAACGCGAATTTGTTACCCATACCGGAGCTATCAATGGCAAAAGGATAACTGTCATGTCGAGCGGGATCAGCACGGATAATATTGATATCGTTTTGAATGAGCTTGATGCGCTGGTTAACATCGACCTGGAAGCACGATTACCAAAAACGCAACTAAGGAAGCTGAATATTATCCGAATCGGCACTTCGGGCACTATACAAGCCGATATATCGGTTGATAGTCTGCTGGTTTCGAAAGCCGCATTTGGGTTGGATACCTTAATGCATTATTATAAGCGGGAAAATACAGAATCCGAACAACAATTATTAAATGCGATTAAACTGGCTTTACCAAAAGATGGTGGTTTTGTTCCCTATATCGCGTCAGCAGATCCTGGGTTGATATCCAAACTGGGGCATGATACATTACAAGGCATAACCTTTACTGCGCCCGGCTTTTATGCTCCTCAAGGGCGAGAGGTAAGGGCACATACTGCACACCCGGAGTTTATGACCGCCTTGCAACAATTTAGTCTGAACGGGCAGCGTATCACTAACCTTGAAATGGAAACCGCAGGCATTTACGGACTTTCATCTGTTTTGGGTCACCGGGCCATATCATTTAACGTTATATTAGCCAACCGGTCAACCCTTACATTTAGTAAACAACCCGAAAAAATAGTAGACAATTATATACGTCAGTTATTGGAGAGAATTGCGGGTATTTTATAAGTAAGGATAATTATATTATCTTCAAAAAACATTAGTTGATTAATCCATGTTAATTGGCTGAAAACTAACCTACCCCTATGAGCGTCAAAAAAGTTGCAGCCCCGTTTTACGAAAAGCTTTCACTGGTTATGGTCGGCCTTATTTCACTGGGCTACCTTATTGTTTTGGGTAAAGACCTGCTCGACCCGCTCATTTTCGGTTTCCTGTTTGCCATCCTGCTGTTGCCGGTATGCAATTTTTTTGAGAGAAAATTTAAGCTTCACCGCAGTTTGTCCGCTCTTTTGTCAATTCTTTTGCTGGTAGCTTTTATAGGCGGAATATTATACCTTGTTGGTTCACAAATATCCAAACTGGCAGATGACTGGCCGATGCTGAAAAAACAGGTTGGTCAATCGATAGATGATATCCGGCAATGGGTGCAGGACAGTTTCCATATCAATATGGATAAACAGATGGATTACGTTCACAACGCTACCAACAAATTAATGGCATCCGGCGGCAGTGTTATCGGCACTACCTTGGGCGCTGTTTCATCGCTGATGCTGTTTTATTCCTTCATCCTGATCTTCACCTTCCTGGTATTGCTTTATAGAAAACTGCTGTTACGCTTTTTGGTATGGGTTTTCAGGGATGATAATTCTCCTGTTGTATTTGACATCGTTGAGAATATCCAGAGTATCCTGCGGAAATACATTTTAGGACTTTTGCTCGAAATGGTGGTAGTATCAACCATTGCCTGCGCAGCCTTTTTGCTGATTGGAATTAAATACGCCATGCTGCTTGGCCTGATCGTAGGCTTATTCAACATTGTGCCTTATGTAGGAATATTTACGGCTTTGTTCCTGAGCTCGCTCATCACTTTTGCAACCGGCAATCCGCAGCATGTGTTATATGTAATAATAAGTGTCATTGTCTTGCACGCTGTAGATTCAAACGTCTTACTACCAACTATAGTTGGCTCCAAAGTGCGGTTAAACGCATTAATATCTTTCCTGGGTATAGTAATAGGTGAAATGATATGGGGATTGTCGGGCATGTTCCTGGCGATTCCGATAATCGCTATCCTGAAAATTATCTTCGACCGGATAGAAAGTCTGAAACCGTGGGGATTCCTTTTTGGTGGGGATTACGAGTACAAGAAATCAGCTGAAAAAGCTATGAAAACTGAGTGATCAGTGCACCATGGTCAGCTGATAAACCTTTGAAAATAGCGTAGCACAGTATGCCATCAGTACGAGGGTATTGATCACAAGCAACCAGTTTGAATCGGGCTCCTTGTATTTGTGTATCATACAACGGATCAGGAAATAAACAAACCCGCTAACAAGAACTATAGGAAAGATAAACAGCCACTTGCTATGAGCAGTAATATACAGATGCTGCAGTTTACTCCTATCCACCTGGAAAAGTGGGACTACAGCCAATACCAATAACAACAGAAACAAACGGCTTACCGCTTTGGCAACAATTCCACTGGTTTTCATCAAGGGCAAAACTAACGAAAATCGAAAATAAACTACTTCTGGCGATGTATTATTGCTGTTATTTATAAAAATCCAAAACTTTTCAGGCCATTTGCTTGTATCTATCTTAAGTATTTAAGATACCCCGATATGAGCACGTACAAAAAGAATTATAGCAATACTTCAACCTGCTGGCGCTGCCACCAGTCATTGGATACCAGGATTAGCCGCAGCCTTATCTTAAAAACACTGCTCTTTTGGTTACCTGTAAAAGTATATTTCTGCCAGAAGTGCTTAACCAAAAGATATGTCCTGAGCTTTAAAAGCAGCGCCGACTCACTTGTATAATTCCAATAAATAGTTCGGTTTTAAAGGTCTGATCCGTATTTTCGGGGCAAATAAATCGTACTCCGTAATGCGTATTCTCAAGCATCTTTTCCTGGTCTTTCTATTGGTATCGGCTATTCCGGCTTTTAGTCAGAATGCTTTCAAAGTAGTTCCGTTAGGTGTTAAAGGCGGAATCGACGAAAGCAATCTATCAGCTTACATGCTGGCTCCGGCCAATAGCAACAACTACGTTTGCCTTGATGCCGGCACCCTGCATTATGGCATTGAAAAGGCGGTGGAGAGTAAAGTATTTCACATTCCTGCCGAACAGGTATTAAGAAGATATATCAAAGGATACCTGATTTCCCATTCTCATTTGGATCATTTATCAGGATTGATCATCAATTCGCCGGATGATACCGTAAAGAATATATATGCCTTTGCAGATTGTATTGAGACTTTTAAAACCCGCTATTTTACATGGAAAAGTTGGGCCAATTTTGCTGATGAGGGCGAAACACCTCAATTAAAAAAGTACCACTATAAAGTACTTAATCCCACAGAAGAAACGCCGATAGAGAATACTGAGATGACGGTAAGAGCATTTCCGCTGAGTCATTCCAACCTGACCAGTTCTGCTTTTCTGGTTACAAGCCAGGATAATTATATTCTTTATTTGGGCGATACCGGCCCTGACGAAATAGAAAAGAGCCATAACCTGGAATTGTTGTGGCAGGCCATAGCTCCTTTGATCAAAGAGAAAAAATTAAAGATGATCATGATCGAGGTTTCCTTCCCGGATGAGCAGCCTGATAAAACGTTGTTCGGTCACCTTACTCCGCGTTGGCTGATGAAAGAACTCGATGAATTGGGAAAATTAAGCGGCACAGGAAGCCTTAAAGGCTTTAACATTGTTGTCACCCATGTAAAACCACCACAGGCCAGTATAGAGCGCATTAAGAAACAACTTGCAACTGAGAACAAATTGCAACTTAATCTCATCTATCCGCAACAAGGTAAGGAGCTTAATTTTTAGCTAACTTCCATTGCAGATATTCCTGTCGCATGCAATGTCCGCATGGGCGGTAACCTTCGTTAATTGCTTCCTCTGCCGACTTAAAGAATACACGGTTCTCTATTTTCATTCTCTTGCCCGATGAACAACGTATCGTGCCGTATATCTTCAGATTCCGGTTACCTGCAAATTGAATCTTTCCTTCATCGATCAGATTTTTAAGCCTGCGGAATCTTTTGAAAGCTGTATCGCCTAACTCCAGGTGCCTTATCATGCTGCATCATGAAATATAATTCCCAAAGTATGCCGCCGTCCCGAAGTCACTTCACTTACGCCGTGCTTCATATTCACCCGGTAATAACCTTTGCTGCCTTTTACCGGTCTGAAATTTGTGGTGAAGATCAGCATATCCCCTTTTCCGGGTTTCAGTACGATGGCTTTTGATTGCGCCCGTGGGCGTTGTTCTATCAGTACAAATTCGCCGCCTTCGTAATCTTTGCCGGGTTCATCTAAAAACAGCACCAGTTGCATCGGGAAGTAAATGTCGCCATACAAATCCTGGTGAAGGGTATTATAGCCTCCTTTGTCATATCTCAGTATCAAAGGCGTTGGCCTGGTTTGCTGATGCGCGTGGCATTGATCCAATAATTCCCCATGTGTTTCAGGAAAATGTTTATCAATGTTCAACACCCTCATCCATGTATTCGCCACGCTAGCAAGGTGAGGGTAAACGCTTTGCCTTATTTGTTCAATAATTACCGGTAATGGATAATTAAAGTACTTGTACTCTCCCAGCCCAAACCTGTACCGCTCCATATTGATGGTTTTACGATATAGCTCTTTCTGGTCATATCTTTTTGCAAGCTGATCGCATTCATCAACAGTGATTACTTGTTTTATTAAAGCATAGCCATGCTCATTCAACTGGCTGGATATGGCATTCCAATCCAGTTGGTTAATTGTTTCTTTCATAGAATTAATGATTTCACTCTGAGAACTTTGCGTAATTCCTTAGTGCTCTCTGTGGTAAACTTTCAACCACAAAGAGCACGGAGAATATCACGAAGGGACACAGAGCTTTAAAAGTTTATACCGCTACATCCAACTGCGCAGCCTCCCAGCCAATGATAGCCGACTTACGCGTTGAGCCCCAATGGTAATCGCCTATTTCGCCTGTTGAGCGGATCACCCTATGGCAAGGGATCAGGAAGGCTACCGGGTTATCACCAATAGCACTACCCACTGCCCTACTTGCATTGGGTGAGTGAATATTTTGTGCTATTAATCCGTAGGTATGCAGTCCGCCCATAGGTATGCGCAACAATGCTTCCCATACTTTCAATTGAAACGGCGTACCTTTTAGGTGCAGCTTTACGGTTGACAGCTTCGACCAATCCTTTTTAAAGATGAACAAAGCATTCTGCTGTATCATATCCACCACCTGGTGATAAGCCGCGTTTGGGAATTGGGCCTGCAACTCTGCAAATGCTGCTTGCTTATCATCGGCGAAGGCTAAGTAACATATCCCTTTAGCTGTCGAGGCTACTAAAATATCCCCAAAAGGGCTTTCAGCAAAGCTGTAATTGATGGTAAGCGCTTTGCCTCCGTATTTGTATTCGGCAGGCGTCATCCCTTCAATATTGACGAAAAGATCATGCAAACGCCCGGTTCCTGATAAACCTGTTTGAAAAGCCGCATCAAAAAGCGTGGCTTGTTTCTCTTTCAAAATACCTTTTGCATATTCAACACTCAGGTATTGTAAAAATTTTTTCGGGCTGATGCCTGCCCAATCCGTAAACATCCTTTGAAAGTGGAACGGACTCATGTTTACCTTCTCCGCTACATCATCCAGGTTGGGTTGATCTTTGAAATTCAGCCTGATATAATTGATCGCGTCAGCAATGCGCTGATAGTTGATCGTTTCCTGTGTTTCCATTTTTATCTATTTAACACTACAAAGGTACCCTGCCCTATACCGCCATAAAACCCGGAACTTGCGGAGTTATATCTGCTCCGAGCTTTATAATATACAATTTATGCAGATAAGTGGTATTTTTGTAACCATTTCCTAAATCAAATTAAGTATGAAAAAAATTCTATTAACACTAATTATTGTATCCGGACTTTATTTTGCAGCTTCTGCACAGACCAGAAACTCAAATGAATTTGGCATCAATATTGGCTACAATGCCGCAACCGTAACCGAATCCGGTTCAAACTACACCAGTGACTATGCCAGCGGATTAAATCTTGGTGTTTCCTTAGAGCACTATTTCTCTGACAGGTGGAGTATAAAAGGTAAGCTTATTTATGATCAAAAAGGCTGGGGTAACGGGTACCTTTCTTTTGACGACGGCTCCGAAGTTGACGGAGTAAATTTTCACCTGAATTATTTAACCGTTCCGGTAATGGCTAACTGGCACTTCGGCAGAACCAGGAACTGGTACCTGCATTTTGGTCCGTATGTTGGCTTCCTGTTAAATACCACTGAGTCATCTAACAGCGGGGTAGATATAAAAGATGCTTTCAACACTACCGAAGTGGGTTTTGATGCCGGTATTGGTGTAAAGTTTCCGGTATCTAATCATATTAAATTATTTATTGAAGCTGACGGTCAGGGTGGATTCACCAACGTATTCAAAGACGGTCCAACCGTACAAAGCGAAAGATCGAGCATCAATTTTGGTGTATTGTTCCCAATCAGATAACGAACTTACCAGGCAAAGAGAACAGGCTCAGTTTGCGCTGAGCCTGTTTTCTTTAAAAAACTTCCATATCTCATCGCAGGCGTTCAGGTTTTTAGAAAGCTGGCCGATCATAAATTTAGGCAGATACTGGGTTCCTCCGGGCCATACATGGCCGCCATCCACAATAGTAAAACCCACTACCTTCATACCATTAGCACCCGAATATTCTTCTTTTTGTACGCTGGTGCCGTCACTCACCAGGATAGGCAAATTGGTTACTACAGGCTTGCTGTCGCATTGGTCAACCGTAGCCCATTTTTTTAAAATATCTTCGTGACTGTAAATAACTCCTCCGGCTCCCTTCATCTTTCCCCCTGCAAATGGCACTAAAGGGTCTTTTGTTCCCTGTATGTACATTACAGGTATGGGTTGAGTTGGCTGATATCCCATATCCTGATCCATTGATGCGGCCACAACAGCTACTGCCGCTATGCGTTTGTTGAGTTCGCAGGCCAGTCGCGAGGTCATAAAACCACCGTTGGACATGCCCGTCACATAAATTCTGGATGGATCAGCACGATAGGTGTTTATTACATAACTGATCAACTCATCAATAAACTTCACATCATTGATCCCCCTGGTGTTGGCAGGTGTGCCGCGGCCATCGTTCCAACTACGCTCTATTCCCTGAGGACAAACGATGATGACTTTATCGCGGTCAGCAACCGGCTTGAAATCAGCAAAAGTCATCTGGCGGATAGCGGTACCCAATCTTCCATGCAATGAAATAATAACCGGCGCTTTATCGCCAACACCTTTGGGTAGGTAAGTAATAAACTCACGCCGCGTATGATCGACTATAATGCTTTCGTTTTTTTGCTGTGCGGTAACGGCTGTCGATGTAAAAATCAACAGGAATTGTAAAAATCCTAAAGCTTTCATATTGAGATTGAAACGGTTAAAGTTCTTTTGACTTTAACTGCGCGAAAGGTTTAAATCCTTTTTCATATTTACCACCGGCAAATGTCCGCCATCTGGTAATGGCACACTGATCTTTTTAGACTGATGATAACCCATTGACTCATAAAGCGGAACGCCGGGCAGTGTCGAGCCAATTTCCATCCTGGTAAACCCGTACTGATTTGCAGCTTTTTCGCAATGCGTGATCAGCATACGTCCTATCCCCTGCCTTGCCCAGTCAGGATGAACGAAGAAAGCTCTGATACGTGCAGCATCCGTTGCCGGGTTAAGCAGCGGATCGGCATCACTTTTATGCTGATCGCCGCCATATAGGGTGCTCCTCATACTCCAGCCCCCACATGCCACCAGGCAGTCTTTTGATTCGACCACATAATAAGTACCATCCTGTATTAATTGACTATCGACGCCAAAAACATATTTAATAGCACTTTCAGTTTGAGCGTCAGAATAATAACCATTACTTAACCCGCGTGCTGATACGGCGATCAGCTCGAGCAGTTCGTCAACATCTTCAAAGGTGGCTAAGCGGGTGGTTAATGACATGGCAACTAAAATATCTATTTTTTATTAGTCTTTATATAGACATACGAGATTTCCTTATAGTTTAATTTCCAACAAATATTTAATATTTATTACATATATTTAGGACATTAACTACTGACCCTATGATATTTAAAAACGCAATCAGCTGGTTCGAAATCCCGGCGACCGACCTCGATCGGGCCCAAAAATTTTACGAAACCATTTTCGATATAAAAATGATCCCGCTGGATATGCCCCAGTTACAAATGCGGATGTTTCCTACCGAAAGTCCGATGAGCATAGGGGGCGCCATTTGTAACAGCGGCGATTTTTACAAACCATCTGCCCAAAGCGGTCCGCTGGTTTACCTAAACGGCAACCCCGACGTTCAATTGGTGCTGGACAAAGTAAAAGTAGCCGGAGGCAAGGTCATCATCCCAAAAACACAAATATCACCAGAGCACGGTTACATGGCCGTTTTTTTGGATACAGAAGGTAACCGTATTGCGCTGCATTCGGTACCGGAAGGGATGGTTTAGACCGTAAAATTCTTTATTTTAGCTAAATGAAAATTCCTGGCCTTATCATTGTCCTGTTACTATTTTATTCAGTGACCTTTGCTCAAAAAGCCGAGATAATAGATCATGCTAACTCAAAACTCCCAGATGACAACCTTTGGGGCATAGCAATAGATCACGATGGGAATAAATGGATGCATTCCCTGAAAGAAGGCCTGGTTAAATATGACGGGCAAAACTTTAAAAGTTATAACGAATCAAATTCGCCGATAACAAGTCCAAAAGGACAAATAATTTATTCTGACAAAAAAGGAAATACCTGGGTGATATTTTCGGAGAATAGCATTGCAAAGTTTGATGGAAACAACTGGATAACCTGCATCCCTGACAAACCTCTTATTGCAGACAAGTCCATCTTTAATGTATGTGAAGGTAATAATGGGGAAATGTTTTTCGGGACTTCAGACGGGATTATAGTCTATAGTAATTCCAAATGGTCGAAGTTGACAATGCTGGGGGATTCAACTTATAAATATCATGTATTAGCCATTGCAGTGGGCAAGGATAATCAAATGGCCGTTGGCTGTGATAATAGTTTATTATTATACAACGGAAAGGAATGGAAAAAGCTAACTGAAGAAAACTCGGAATTACAGTTAGGTACAGTAAGAGCGTTAAAATTTATGGATAATGGCGAATTGTATATCGGGTATGGTGGCGGTTTTGGGAAAGGCGGATTTTCTATTTTAAAAGACGATCACTGGAAACACTTTGACAGGAGTAATTCAGCCTTACCGGATCAAATGGTACGCAAAATAATAACATCACAAAACGGGAAAGTGATATGGATGGCTACCAATAACGGATTAGTCAAAATAGACAATGGGAAAATCCAATCCATAAAATTCAGAACAGGAAGATTCCAAAATGTCATCATGGGCATAGGCGTGGAAAATGATAAAATAATTTGGATTGCTACTACAATGGGACTTGTTAAAGTCACAAACGATTAGATAAGCTTGAGAATCTCAAATCTCATATCTCAAATCTCACATCTAAACCCTATCTTTGCCCATGCAAGAAAAAATCCTCATTCTTGACTTCGGCTCACAGTTTACCCAATTAATAGCGCGCCGTGTCAGGGAGCTCAATATCTATTGTGAGATCCACCCGTTCAACCACATTCCCGAAATCGACAGTTCAGTAAAAGGTATTATTCTTTCCGGCAGTCCTTATTCCGTTCGCCAGGAAGACGCCCCTCATTTTGAATTTTCAAAGCACCATAAAACGATGCCGATATTGGGCGTTTGCTATGGTGCACAATATATTGCTCATTTCAATGGTGGCGAAGTACTGCCGTCCAGCACACGTGAATATGGACGGGCTAATCTTCAGTATATCGAGAAAGGTCATCCTTTATTTAAACAGGTTCCTGAAGGGTCTCAGGTTTGGATGTCGCATGCCGACACCATTGCCCGCATTGCAGATGATTTCGAAATTATTGCCAGTACCGAAACTGTAAAGGTGGCGGCATATCATATAAAAGATACGCAGACTTACGGCATACAATTCCACCCTGAAGTAACACACAGCATAGACGGTAAGCAATTGCTGCAAAACTTTTTGGTTGATATTTGTGGCTGCGCGCAAGATTGGACACCAGATTCATTCGTTGAAACTACTATAGCCTCACTGAAGGAAAAATTAGGTGACGATAAAGTTGTTTTAGGTCTTTCAGGCGGTGTAGATTCATCGGTAGCTGCTGTGTTATTACATCACGCTATCGGCAAAAACCTGTATTGCATTTTTGTAGACAACGGCCTGCTGCGTAAAGATGAGTTTGAATCGGTACTGGATTCGTACAAACACATGGGCTTAAATGTAAAAGGCGTTGATGCCAAACAGCGTTTTTATGATGCCCTTGCAGGGTTAACTGATCCTGAGAAAAAACGTAAAGCTATCGGTCGTGTATTTATCGAAGTATTTGATGACGAGGCACACCAGGTTCAGGATGTGAAATGGCTTGGACAGGGTACAATTTATCCTGACGTGATCGAGTCGGTATCGGTAAAAGGACCATCAGCCACCATCAAATCTCACCATAACGTAGGCGGCTTGCCCGACTTTATGAAGCTAAAAGTAGTAGAGCCGCTGAATACTTTATTTAAGGACGAAGTCCGTAAAGTGGGTAAGGCTTTGGGTATTGATCAGAATATTTTAGGACGTCACCCATTTCCGGGTCCGGGACTGGCTATCAGGATATTAGGCGAGGTTACCCCAGAGAAAGTACACATATTACAGGAGGCCGATGCAATTTATATCAACAATTTGCGGTCGGCCGGTGTTTACGATAAAGTTTGGCAGGCCGGTACCATATTTTTACCAGTGCAATCGGTAGGCGTTATGGGCGATGAGCGTACTTATGAAAATGTAGTTTGCCTTCGTGCAGTGGAATCATTAGACGGTATGACCGCCGACTGGTGCCACCTTCCGTACGATCTGCTGGCCAAAATCTCAAATGAGATCATTAACAACGTAAAAGGTATCAACCGGGTAGTATATGACATCAGTTCGAAACCGCCGGCTACAATTGAGTGGGAATAGGTGGTTAGTTTTAGCAGGAATTGTGGCATTGGCGGCTTGTTCGCCAAAGGTGCAGCCTGTTTCCGCTCCTGTGCGATCCAACAAGCCTGAAGCAAAAAAGGAAGCTGAAAAAGCCGTTGAAAAACCGACAGCCGAAAGAGTATCTACCATATCTATGCTGTTGCCTTTTACTTTGGACGATCTGAACGCAGGCGCACAATACACGCCCGCAACTTTAAGTCGTGCTAATCTTTCGCTCGATTACTACCAGGGCTTTAAACTGGCATTGGATTCACTTACTGCAAAAGGCTACAACTATAAACTTCAGGTTTACGACACCAAAGATGCTCCTGCAGCATCAAGTAACCTTGCTGTGACCCCTGCTATACGTACCAGCGATTTAGTGGTAGGCCCTGTTTTTCCGGATGATCTACAGGCATTTACCAATGTACTGGCGGGTTCAGGAAAAGTAATACCTACGGTATCACCTCTTTCGCCGGCTGCACCGGCAACTGTTAAAGATCAGTTTTTGGTAACAGTAGCCACCCCACTGGAATATCATGCCTGGGGAGCTGCAGCATACGTCAACGATCATTATAAGCCTAAGAAAGTTTTTATCCTGAAGTCGGGTTATAGCGATGATAACAAATACATTACTCCCTTTAAAAAAGGAATCGATAGTTTGAGCAAGCGTAAAACAAAGGTCATTGCTCCTACTATTGTCCGCGGCAAGCTGGATGAAATAGTGCCCCAACTTTCAACAACTGACGAGAATATATTCGTGGTAGCATCTACCAATCAACAGTTCCTGGTAGTAACGCTGCGCTCCCTGGACTCTCTTGCGAAAAAGTATCCGGTTACTTTGTTTGGTCATCCAAGCTGGGTGAAGTTCAGTTATCTTAAACCGGACCTTTTGCAACGATTGAAAACCCACATCACCAATACGGACAGGGTAGATTATAAATCGCCACAGATAATGGCTTTTATTCGCAATTATCGCAAAGCATATCGCAGCGAGCCTACCCATTATGCTATGATGGGCTTTGATGAAGGATTGTACTTTGGTGCTTTATTGGGAGAAAACCCGGACGATTTGAAAAAATTGGACAAAAAAGACTTTACAGGTTTACTTAATAAGTATAGATTTATCAAAAAACCGGGCCTCGGGTGGGTCAACGCCCATGTAAATATGCTCGAATACAATAATTTTGAGTTAAAAAAGACAGAATGAAGGCATTAAACCAGCTTAAAACGTTTCAGCGAATATTGGGTAGCTACCCGGCCGAAACGCCCCTAAGTAAGTTTTTGCCAGGATTCTATCGTCAAAATAAACAAATGGGATCAAACGACAGGCGTGTGGCCAACCGTTTGATGTATAATTATTTTCGCTTAGGAAAAGCACTGTACAACACTCCCACTGAAGATCGCCTCGTCGTAGCAGAGTTCCTGTGTAACTCACAAACCAACTCTTTTTTACAGCATTTTAAACCTGAGTGGGCGCTTTGCATCGGTTTTGATATCGATGAAAAACTCAAGCTGGTTAAAACTGCCTATCCCGATTTTAAGCTGACGGATGTTTTCCCCTGGTCGGCAGAACTATCGGAGGGAATTGATAAACAAGCTTTTTTAAAATCCTTTTTTGTTCAGCCTGATCTGTTTATCCGGGTTCGCAAAGGTTTTGAGCAGAATGTTAAATCGGTACTGACTAAAGAGACGATAACCTTTAAGGATGAAGGCAACGGCTGTTTCTCGCTGCCCAACGGTACCCGGTTGGAAACACTTTTCCCCCAACAAAACTTTTTCGAGGTGCAGGATCTGTCGTCGCAACAAACTGCCAATTACTTTAAACCTGAGAAATGGGATGCCTGGTGGGATGCTTGTGCTGCATCTGGAGGAAAAAGTTTGCTACTGCATGAACTCGAGCCTAATCTGAAACTTGTTGTATCTGATATCCGTGAATCTATCCTCGCCAATTTGGATGAACGTTTTCAGCAGGCAGGATTGATCAAGTATCAAAGGAAGATATTGGACCTGACTCAAAACGTAGACCCTGAACTGCATAACTATGAGTTCGACGGCATTATCCTGGATGCCCCATGCAGCGGTTCCGGCACCTGGGGACGAACCCCCGAAATGATCAGTCAGTTTGAACCGCAAAAGATCAGCTTCTTTCAAAAACTACAGCAAAGCATTGCCCGCAACGTGGTAAAATACCTTAAACCCGGCAAACCGCTTATTTATATCACCTGCTCAGCATTTAAAGCCGAAAACGAAGCCAATGTTGATTTCCTGGTAAAGGAAGTTGGTTTAAAACTCGAACAGCAATCTGTATTAAAAGGCTATGAGAATAAGGCGGATACGATGTTTGTGGCGAGGCTGGTGAGATGATGTGCGGATGTGTAAATATGCAAATTAACTAATTGCACTCAGCAGCAATAGGCTGAGGTGTCAACAATGTATCTTGCTTAACGCAATCGCAACTATTAAAACAAACACTAGAATGTATACGCCCAAAAATGTAAGTACGCTCAGTATTTTAGGATTGCTTTTTTGCAATTTTTCACGCCTTGCATATTGCAGATAGGCAGTTATAAAAGCCAGGACAAATGGAATTCCAAATATTAGAATTTCAAACATATCTAGAATATCAGGTACCGTATTCCTCTAATTTAAACTTCTATCAATAGTTGTGCAGCATAACCTCTTGAATGTTTACATCATGGTCGCTTTCTGGACGTTTATAAATAAGCTTCTTTTCATCAAATCCATCCACCCTGTAAAGACCGTAATCCTGTAAACGCATTAACGTTGGGTCCAATAAATTCTTCGGGATAAATTCTGAGAGATCAGGCAACTTAACATTCTTATAATTAGCTGCAGATGGTGACCAATAGTTGATATCTAAATTAGCACTTATGTTTTGGGCTATAAAATGAGCGTAGTAATAATCATAAGTACCCGTTGTTGATACACTGAAATCTGCCATTGAGGTACCGGTGAAATTTATTGTTGCCGGAAAAATACTCGCATCAGTTGATATTGCCGGCCCTACGATAGCCTTACTATAATGCATGTTTTGGTTATTATCAAGTCTGTTATAACTTATTATAGTGCTATACTGCTGGAAAGGCTCTTTAGGATAATTAAATGCCACCGTTCCAGAACCAAACGTTGAGGAAGTTCCCAAATTATATTCAAAGGCTGAATTTTTATCTGTTTTAGCCGCTACCTGTACTGACGGATAAATACCATTTATAGTAAAGTTTATAGTATTCATGGTAGAGGTGCATTGGTTAAGATCAATGGTAAGATCACTGCTGCCTTTAGGAATATCAAAAAAATGATATGATGGTATTCCGTTCTTTGTTATATAAGCATACACCTTGCTATTGTCACTATAATACAAATACTTAAATGCGTGCACCGTGTCACTAAGCGATGATATGGTTTCCCCTCCGGCATCAGTGCAGACTGTAAGTTGATTGAACGAAGATGCATTTGACAAATGAATATTCAGTGGGTAATTAGCGGCTGCCCGCGGATACACAGAAGCGTCATATGTGCTTCCTTTTTTTACCTGAAGATATCCCAAAACATATATTGTTTGGGTAGGATCAGTAGGTATATCTATTTCATAAATATTAATCCGGTCTTTAGGATAGGGTTGTGGTGTCGTTAGAAAATAAGCTGAGGTGCCAGTTTGAATCTTTACTGAAGTGATAATTTTTCCGTTCTCGTCAGTCGCGACAAGATAACCGGGCATCATAAAGCCGCCAAATTTGTACTTCACTAAAGTATCGGGGCCAGAAGGTTTAACCGGGGTAACTACATCTGATTTTTTTGAACAGCCATATAGACTTATCGCTATCGCAAGCGCGGAGAAGATTCTTTTCATTCGTGATAAGGTTAGAGATATTTATAGAATTAAATTATGGTGCTAAAATAGCGTTTTAGCATCAATTAGCAAGAATGAAATTCAATTAGCGAAATACCTGGTCATTCATTTGCACATCCTCTCATCTGCACATCTACAAATGCGTATTGCTCCTGAACAGCTTAATCGCGATAGCCAATAAGATCACTCCAAACGCTTTGCGAAGGATGCTCAATCCCGTTTTGCCCAGCAAACGTTCCAGCCATTTTACATTCTTCAATACCAGGTATACGAACAGCGTATTTAATATGATGGCTACCACAATATTTTGTGTTTGATATTGTGATTTAAGTGAGAGCAGGGTGGTCATGGTTCCGGCGCCGGCTATTAAAGGGAAAGCCAGTGGCACAATCGATACCGTCTCGGGCATTTCTTCATTAAAAAAGCGAATGCCGAGGATCATCTCCATCGCTATAAAAAATATTACCAGTGACCCGGCTATGGCGAAGGATTGTATGTCTAATCCGATGAGATCCAGCAGCTCATTGCCCGCGAATAAGAAGCCGATCATCAGTATCAGCACCGCAATTGAGGCTTTTTCCGATTGGATATGCCCTGCTTTTTGCCGCAATTCAATGATCACCGGGATAGCACCCAGTATGTCGATGATGGCAAACAGGATGGTGGTTACCGAAAGAATTTCCTTCATTACGAACGGATGCATAGGCCCTTATTTTAAGATGTGAACGTACACACTAACAAAACTATTAAACATATAAATCTGATAAAAAAGACTGACATGGAAAGTATCAGTTCAAAATATTTTTAATGTGTTGTTTTGACACTTCTAATATTTAAATAATATTATTATAATATAACCAAAAGCCGCAACCAATTATTAGCAAAATCGTAAAAGCTCTGAATTAAAACCTATTACAACTCTATGAACGAAGTTAATACATCTGTCCTGGTGATTGACGATGAGGAGATGGTGCGGGATAATATCGAAGACATTCTGATGCCTCACGGCAAATCGGAAGAACAAGACAATATTGACAGCGCTTTTGATATCTTATTTGGCAGCCCTAAACCTTTATTGCTCACCCGTACAAAATGTATACCTGCCTTCACCGTCGATAAAGCGTCGAACGGCATGGAAGGCGTTAAAAAAGTAAAACAAGCCATTGAAAACGGCCACCCTTATGCCGTGATCTTCCTGGACATGCGTATGCCTGGCTGGAGCGGACTGGAAACAGCCGTTGAGATCAGGAAATATGATGCCAAGGCCGAGATCATTTTTGTTACTGCTTACAGTGATCGCTCTATCGACGAGATCGTAGAGCAGGCGGGCCAAAATGTGGGTTATCATTGCAAGCCGTATGCTCCTGAAGAGATCATTCAAATAGCAACAAAGGCTGTTACGGACTATAACAAACTTCGTAACCTGGAGAAACTGATCGAATCGATATCGTCAATAGGTTTAAGTAAAAATCAGCTTACTTCGTTACTAAAAAATATACTCGAACAGCTTGCCGGCTCGCTGGATACTGATATGGCGCTGATAGGCAAACTGGACAAAGACCTTCATTATGAAAAGATAATTTCTATAGGAGCCATCGAGGGTCGCGTGGATGTGGACCAGCTTACCGACAGGGTAATCAATGCGAATATTGCTAAAGACGAAGTAATTCAGCTAGATGAGCTGGTACTCGCGCGTCTTGAAAACTACTATGTTTTCGCCCTGCTGCAAAAGCAGGAGAAACTGAAGACGGAAAAAATGTACCTGTTGAAGCTGTTTGTACAAAATGCAGCGCAGGCTATCCGTAATGCTGAGTTGAATGAGAAATTAATTCGTAAAGAAAAGTTATCAGCTGTCGGCCAGGTGATAGGGATGGTAATGCACGATCTGCGCACACCTATCAAAAACATCAAGTTCATGACCGATATGATGCGCCAGGAAAGTGAAGGCAATGAACTGATCGATATGATCGATCAATCCGCTGAACAGGCATCTAATATATTTGAAGACTTCCTCGATTTCCTGAAAGAAATTCCTGTACAGAAAGTGCCGGTTGAATTGAATAAGATTGTAAGTGAAGCCATCGAACTGGCAAAAACGCACGAGGGCTGGTCGAACATCACTATCCATTCTTACTTGCCCGATGGACAGATTGTTCCCGGTGATGAAAGCAAATTGAGAAGGGTGATCAGCAACCTGGTAAATAATGCCGCTGATGTGTTGCACGATCATAAAATAGCCGATCCAACCATCCATATATCAGGTTGGGTTGAAAATAAATACCTGATGCTGGTGATCTGTGACAACGGCCCGGGTATCCCTAAGGATATCATGAGCACGTTATTTGAGCCATTTGTGACGAAGAACAAGCACTGCGGCACAGGTTTGGGACTTGCTATAGTTAAGCAGTACATAGCGGCGCACGGTGGCAAAATAGCTGTTACCAATAATAATGGCGCTATCTTCACCATCGCACTGCCTTTATAATTAGTGAATGTCGAGTTCAGTTTTAAATAAAAAGGCAACGAAGGACGGTCAGCAACAGACCGCCCGCAAGGAAACCACCAAACAATACCGGCAGTTGCTCACCATGTCAAAAACCGGCGCATGGGAGTATTTTCCGGCCACAGGAACCGTTGACTGCAATGATATTTACTTTTCCATGCTGGGGCGTGATATTAGCGAATACAGGCTTAATTTAAATGAAGCTTGGACAAAGCTGCTTCACCCGGAGGACCGCCCGGAAGCAATGCGCAAATTTTCGGAATACCTCGAGAATCCGGAAGGGATGTATGAATGCGAATTCCGCATGCTGCATGCCGACGGCAAATGGATATGGATATACTCAAGAGGCGGCTTGCTTAAAGCAGACGATAATAAGGGTACCGTGAGCATTATCGGCACCCACGTTGACATTACAGAACAAAAACAGGCACAGGAAGAAATACAGCGCGAAAGAATTTTGTTGCGTACACTAATAGATAACCTGCCCGATACCATTTATGTAAAAGATGCCGAAGGGCGAAAGATCATAGCCAACCGTGCCGATGTGGCCGCGATAGGCGCCAAATGCGAGGCAGATGTGATCGGTAAAACCGATTTGGAGTTATTCCCAAACAGCTCTGGTCTGCGTGGGTATAAAGATGATATGGATGTTTTGCGAACAGGCGAACCGCTGCTAGGCAGAGAAGAGTTTCTGAGTAACGAAAAAGGCGAGCAATTTTGGCTCTCTACATCTAAAGTACCGGTTTATGATGAACATGGTAAGATCAGCCGCATACTGGGGCTTGGCCATAATATTACTGAACGCAAACGTGCAGAAGAAGCCTTAAATAAACTGAATAAGGAATTAGCTGCACAGTCCGAAGAATTAAAAATATTGAACAGTCAGCTCTTATTACAACAGGAGCAGGAACTGGAAAAAGCCATTGCTCAGGGTAAATTCGAGATTGCATCGGAAGTTTTACATGATATCGGTAACGCATTAGTAGGATTCGGATCATACCTGACAAGAATTAATCGCGTAGCAGAAAGCAATAACATCGAAAGCGTACGCAACCTGGCTGCGTTTCTGAAGACTCAGCAAACAGCAATCGGAAATGCTATTGGTGCTGATAAAGCAGCTGCGCTGGTATCAATCACCGAAGGTATTGCCAAAAGTCAGGGTGATAACCAGAAAGAAATGAGTACCGCTATTGCGGAACTGCTAAACATCGTTTCACACATCCAGGAAATACTTAATATACAACGCCAGTCTGTTCGCAGCCACGGAGCCTCTCAGGAGCGGAAACCCGTAAATCTGGGTGGAATTATTGACGACTGCCGATCAATGCTCTTTGCCTCTTTCGATAAAAAGGGCGTGAAGTTCAACGTCAATGTAAAACCGGGCAATTATGTAATCAAAGGTGATCATACCAAGCTGATGCAGGTAATGTTGAACGTCATCAAAAACAGTCTTGAGGCGATTGATATGGAAAGCGAGAGTAAATTCATTTCAGTTTCAATGGAATCAACAAGTGATTATATTTTATTGAAGATTGCCGATAACGGGCAAGGTTTTGACAAAAAAACAAGCGAACATTTCTTTGAGCGCGGGTTTACGACTAAGAAGAAAGGCACCGGGCTTGGCCTTTACAATTGCCGATCAATAGTAGAAAGTCATACAGGCTCATTTGATATCAACAGCGATGGGCCGGGGCTGGGCGCTGTCACCACCATAAAATTTGCTTTACAGGACGCCTAAACTTTATCCAATAGGATGCTGATCGTTCAGCACAAGTTCTTTAAACGCAAAAAGGCCTCCCCAGGAAAGGGAGGCCTTACTATTTTATAGTAAATCAGAATTTATTTTAACTTTTCAAAATCCGAAGCCGTTGGTAAAGCATCGGCAGCGGCCCCTACTTTACTATTCTTCTTGCTGTAGCTGAAATAAATAATCAGTCCAATTACCATCCATGCAAGTGCACTTAATTGGGTAGAGCCTTTTAAACTTACGATCATCGTTCCGCAAACAATTACTCCAAGTATTGGCACAAGCGGTACAAGCGGCGTTTTAAATGGTCTCACCAAATTAGGTTCTTTTTTGCGAAGCACCATTACACCAATACAAACCAATACGAACGCAAATAGAGTACCAATTGATGTTAAATCACCCGCAACGCTCTCTGGTAAAAAAGCTGCAAATAAGCCAACAAAAACGAAAAGAATAATATTGCTCTTGTAGGGCGTGCGAAATTTCGGGTGCAGGTCAGAAAATACCTTTGGTAATAATCCATCTGTAGACATGGTGTAGAAAACACGTGATTGCCCCATAAGCATCACTAATATTACTGATGAAAAACCAGCAAGAATAGCAATAGTTACTAACGTAGATAACCATGAATAACCTGCCATGTAATGACTGATTGCATAAGCTACTGATGCTTCTTTACCGGCCTTCATGAAGTCGGTATATGGAGCTACCCCGGTTAATACCCACGAAAACAAAACATACAGGATTGTACATACAGCCAACGACCCTAATATGCCAATAGGCATGTCGCGCTTAGGGTTCTTAGCTTCCTGCGCGGCAGTTGAAACAGCGTCAAAACCTATAAATGCAAAAAACACCACGCCTGCGCCTCGCAGTACCCCACCCCATCCATGATTAAAGAAAGGAAGGTAAGAATATTCTGTACCGTCTTGTTGAGTAACAGATGGAGCATTTGCCGGAATCAGGTAAGGTGAGTGATTTGCAGAATTGATATATCCCCATCCGATTGCGATAAACACCAAGACAATGGCTACTTTCACAAATACAATGATCGCATTTACAGTAGCAGATTCTTGGGTCCCTTTTATAAGCAATAGTGAAAGTATAAGTAATATCACTAGTGCAGGCACATTCATTATCCCATGATGATGTATGCCACTTGTATCAATTGCAGATTGCATAGGCGAATGGCACCATTCATACGGTATTCGTCCACCAAGCAAGTTATTGGCGTATTCACTCCAACTGATCGACACAGTAGCCGCACCTAATGCATACTCCAATATTAACGCCCAGCCTATAATCCAGGCCACAATCTCGCCCATAGTAGTGTAAGCGTAAGTGTATGCGCTACCGGCGATGGGAATGATAGATGCAAATTCTGCATAGCACAAACCTGCGAAGGCACAGCCCACTGCGGCAACAATAAACGATAATGTAACTGCAGGCCCAGCGTGCTCTCCGGCAGCCGAAGCAGTTCTTACGAAAAGGCCGGCACCAATAATAGCGCCTATGCCAAGCGCTATCAGACTATTTGCTGTAAGCGTGCGCTTCAGTGTAGTTCCACCCTCCTCGGATGCGGCCAGCAATTGTTGAAGAGATTTTTTTACGAATAAACTCATTATAAGATCAGTTTTGTTTTATTGAGATAAAATCAGTTTTTTCCAAACGTACTTAATTTAATTCAAAATCTAAAGTAGCCATAAAACTGAGGGAGATCAGCATATTTTTTAAAAATATTCTACTATCGCGTCATTGCGAGGAACGAAGCAATCTCTACTTAGGACATTCAATGGAGAGTGATTTTGTTGTTGAACGTTCATTAATAAATTTTTGCTCCATGACCTGCACAGTTCGGAGATTGCTTCGTTCCTCGCAATGACGCGTTTTTATATTTATGGAGTTCGACTAACAAAAAAAAGGAGCCCATTCCTGAGCTCCTTCTATCATAGATAATATCTGATTATGCTTTCTTATCAATCTTAGCAGTTTGCACATGCATCGATTGCACTTTGATCTCTTTTCTGATCTGATGATCGATAGTTGCTGATTTTGGGCTGTTGCCCGCGTTCAAATGCGGTGCAATTACCAGTGATACGATCGACATCAATTTGATCAAAATATTCATTGACGGACCTGAAGTATCTTTAAATGGATCACCCACGGTATCACCTGTTACTGATGCTTTATGCGGATCAGATTTTTTGTAGTGCATTTCACCATTGATCTCCACGCCTTTTTCGAATGATTTTTTAGCGTTATCCCACGCACCGCCTGCGTTGCTCTGGAAAATACCCATCAACACACCTGACACGGTTACACCTGCTAATAAACCACCTAATACTTCGGGGCCAAATATAAAACCTACGATAACCGGGGTGATCAAAGCGATCAGACCAGGAGCAACCATTTCGCGGATAGAAGCTTTGGTTGAGATAGCCACGCATTTTTCGTATTCAGGTTTTGCTTTGTACTCCATAATGCCCGGTATTTCGCGGAACTGTCGGCGAACTTCTTCTACCATCGCCATAGCCGCGCGACCTACTGCCGATATAGCCAAAGCTGAGAATATGAAAGGGATCATACCACCTACAAACAGTCCGGCAAGTACAGGAGCTTTGTAAATATCGATATGCTCAATGCCTGCCACACCCACAAAGGCTGCAAACAAGGCCAGAGATGTTAATGCTGCTGATGCAATAGCAAAACCTTTACCGGTTGCTGCAGTAGTGTTACCCACCGCATCCAGGTTATCTGTACGGTGACGAACTTCTTCAGGCAAACGGCTCATTTCGGCAATACCACCTGCATTATCTGCTATCGGACCGAAAGCGTCGATAGACAGCTGCATTGCTGTAGTAGCCATCATGCCTGCCGCTGCAATAGACACACCATATAGACCTGCACAATAATATGAACCGTAAATACCTGCTGCTAATACCAAAATTGGTAACACGGTTGATTCCATACCTACGGCCAAACCACCGATGATATTGGTAGCGTGACCGGTTGACGACTGGCGTATAATACCCAATACCGGGCGTTTACCCATTGCAGTATAATATTCGGTGATCATGGACATCAATGTACCAACTATAAGTCCGACAACAATTGCCAGGTAAACTCCATTCCTGGTAAAGTGCGAAGCGCCGTCTTTTAATGAACCGTTTACTACGTCACGTGTCATGTGGAACTCGCCATCAGGCAGCATCCATTGAACAACAAAATAAGTAGCTACAGCTGTTAATATGATCGAGGCCCAGTTGCCTATATTCAGCGCTTTTTGTACGCTGTCAGTCTCATTCTTAATTTTTACAAAAGATGCTCCGACTATGGAGAATATCAATCCCAAACCTGCAATTACCATAGGCAATAATACCGGGGCTATTCCACCAAAATTGTCATGTGAAACAATTTCGCGGCCCAACACCATGGTTGCAAGCATTGTTGCCACATAAGATCCGAACAAGTCGGCTCCCATACCTGCCACGTCACCTACGTTATCACCTACGTTGTCGGCAATTGTAGCAGGGTTACGCACATCATCTTCGGGAATACCGGCTTCAACCTTACCTACAAGGTCGGCACCCACGTCGGCAGCTTTGGTATAAATACCGCCACCCACACGGGCAAACAAAGCGATAGATTCAGCACCTAATGAAAATCCGGCTAGAACATCCAACGCCCTTGCCATATCCTCACCGTTAACTGTGCTACCTGCTACATTTTTAACATACGCCGTATAGAATACAATAAAAAGAGAGCCTAAGCCGATAATGGCTAAACCCGCAACGCCTAAGCCCATCACGGTACCACCTGTAAATGACACTTTTAATGCTTGTGCCAAACTGGTGCGTGCAGCCTGCGTAGTGCGAACATTTGCTTTAGTAGCGATACGCATACCGATAAAACCCGCAAATGCTGATAAAAATGCGCCGCAAATAAATGATACAGCTATTACCGGGCTCGAAGTAGTAACCGTGGTACCAGACCAGGCCAGCAATATAGCAGCAACTACTACAAAGTAGCTTAGTATTTTCCATTCGGCCCGTAAAAAAGCCATTGCCCCATCGGCAATATGGCCTGAGAGTTCGGTCATTGCGCCATCGCCTGCGTCCTGTTTGGTAACCCACGAGGATTTACCAAGCATAAACAGGATGCCGATAAAGCCCATAACCGGAATAAAGTAAATTAGGTTATTGTACAAAAAATCCATCTTAAAAATTTTGGTTTATAATTGATTGTAGTTTAGAGTGATTGAACGCAAAAATAATAGCGCAAGGCAAAATAGCAAATTTAATTTCTTAACTAGGCATAGCCCGATTATAATTTTTTTGAATAGCTTAGAGTTTTCAACTTAACTGACTTCATGAAGGAATCTCAACCATCACAAATGAAACATGAGCTTGGATTGCTTGACGGCACCATGCTCGTTGCCGGGTCGATGATCGGCTCGGGGATATTTATCGTAAGCGCCGACATTACCCGGAACGTGGGTTCGGCAGGGTGGCTTATCGTTGTTTGGCTCATCACCGGATTTATGACCTTAACTGCTGCGCTTAGCTACGGTGAGTTGAGCGGTATGTTCCCAAAAGCGGGCGGACAATACGTTTATTTAAAAGAAGCCTACAATAAATTGATAGGCTTTTTATATGGATGGAGCTTTTTTGCGGTGATACAAACCGGTACCATTGCAGCAGTTGGGGTGGCCTTTTCTAAATTTGCCGCATACGTAATGCCTACAGCCCTGAAGCCATTTGTTAGTGAAGACAATATTTTATTCCAATTCGCTTTTATTAAAATCAGCTCTGCGCAAATCGTTTCGATCTTGATTATTGTACTTTTAACTTACATCAATACACGCGGTGTAAAAAGCGGCAAGATCATTCAAACTACTTTCACTTTAACCAAATTACTCAGTTTATTTGGGTTGATCATCTTCGGATTTATCGCGTTGAATAAGGGTACCTGGCATCTAAACTGGAGTGATGCATGGACGCTGCACAAATTAAATACTGACGGCTCATTCGCAGAATACACTACCGCAGCTGCCTTGGGCGCTATTGCGGCCTCTATGGTAGGGTCAATCTTTAGCAGTGATGCCTGGAATAGCGTGACCTTTATTGCAGGTGAAATGCGCAATCCAAAACGCGATGTAGCACTAAGCCTATTCTTCGGTACGCTGATTGTTACACTCATTTATGTTTCGGCGAATGTAGTTTATACCGCTGTTTTGCCCTTACATGATATCGCTACCGCCGAAAAAGATCGTGTAGCGGTAGCTGCATCGCATGTAATATTTGGTAACGCGGGCACGATCGTTATCGCGCTAATGATCATGGTCTCTACATTCGGATGTAATAACGGGTTAATATTTGCTGGTGCAAGAGTGTATTACACCATGGCGAAAGACGGCCTGTTCTTCAAAAAAACCGGCACATTGAACAAATATGCCGTTCCGGGATTTGGCTTATGGATACAGGCTTTGGTAGCATCACTGCTTTGCCTTAGTGGTAAATATGGCGATTTACTGGACATGATCTCTTTCGTCGTGGTTTTGTTCTATGTACTGACCATTTTCGGGATTTACAGACTGAGAGCAACTCGCCCTGATATAGAAAGACCTTACAAAGCTTTTGGATACCCGGTATTACCGGCCTTGTATATCCTGATGGGCGTTACATTTTGCATATTGCTCATTATTTATAAGCCTAACTTTACATGGCCGGGGCTAGGTATCGTTTTGCTGGGCATCCCTATTTATTATTTTTCACAACGTAATGCGACTAATGAGGATCAAAGCCTTAATACTAACTAATTTTATACTGATAGGCGGGATTGCAGGCGCACAAACCCTGCAATCCCGCTTACAGACTGCCTTTAACCGTTTGCAGGCTGACAGCCAATGCAAATACGCTTCGTTATCGTTAACTGTGCTTGATGCCAAAACCGGGGAGACTGTTTTTACCGCTAACCCGAATATGGGTTTGGCAACGGCGTCGACGCTTAAAACTATTACGTCAATCACTGCCTTTAATATTCTGGGTAAGGATTTTCAATATCAAACCCAATTTGGATATAGTGGTACTATTTCAACCGATGGCACTTTGAATGGCGACCTCATCATCAAAGGCGCAGGCGATCCTACTTTGGGAAGCTGGCGGTATGCCGGTCACCATGAGAATGATATTTTGACCCAATTTGTAGCTGCTATACAAAAAGCAGGGATCAAAAAGATTAATGGCCATGTAGTAGGAGATGATTCCATTTTCGGGACACAGTCTGTACCCAACGGCTGGATATGGATGGACGTTGGCAATTACTACGGAGCAGGTACTTCCGGACTTTGCTGGCGCGAAAATCAATTCGATATCAAACTAAAAACAGGACCTGTTAACACACCAATCGGCATACTCCGGACCGTACCTAACACGCCTTACCTTAATTACAAAAGTGAATTATTAAATGCCTCTTCAGGAACCGGAGACGACGCCTATGGTTATTTGCCTGTCGGCACCAAACTGATGTACCTGCGCGGCACGTATGCGCAGGACCAGGAAAAGAAAAGTATATCCGTAGCCGTTCCCGACCCGGCTTATGACGCAGCTTACCGCCTAACTGATACCTTAAAAAGATTGGGCTTTGCCGTAACAGGCGAGCCTGAATCTGTATTGACGCTAAATGCTGCGAGCCAGCCTGTACCAACCATTGTTACCAATCTAACTACGATAGCATCTCCATCATTAAGCAAGATAGTTTACTGGCTTAATCAAAAAAGCATTAACCTGTATGCCGAACAGTTGCTCAAAACCATTGCCTGGAAATCAGGCAAGCAACCATCAACCGATAACGGCGTTGAGGTGGAACAGGACTTCTGGAAGGTGCGTGGCATCGACCCGCATTCGTTAAACGTTGTTGATGGCAGCGGCCTCTCCCCCGGCGACCGGGTGACTACCATGACCATGGCGACTGTCCTTAAATCTGCCAAAGGCACCGATTGGTACCCGGATTTTTATGAAAGCTTGCCGGTGTATAATAACATGAAAATGAAAAGCGGTAGTATATTGAATGTCCTCACCTATGCAGGCTATCAAACGCATAACGGCCGCGAGCTTTGCTTTTCTATTATGGTGAATAATTTTAATGGTTCGTCAAGAGGGATTAAGGAGAAGATGTTTAGGGTATTGGATGAGTTGAAGTGATTCTTTTAGTTAGATAGTGGTTCACTTAATGTTCTCACCGCTCATAGCCGCGGAGGCCTAGTTACTTTCCCTTAGATGGAAAGTAACAGCCCCGCGGCAATTGAGCGGTGTAATATCTTATTTAGCACTAGCTCTCCTTAAATAACTCCATAAAGCGCACCACCCTTCTCCCCCATTTTATCTACAGTCTTTTCAATCGCTGAATCTCTCTCCAACACCGGCGCATGATGCGGTTTAATCCGAGCATCGATAATCAGCGGACCATTACAACCCCAGTGTTTATGTTCGGTAAAGCTATCGATCCCGTAAATATCATGCGAAGGGTTGCTGCGGGTAAAGGTTACCCATACGAAGTTATTGATGGTTTGGGCGGTGAAATCTGCATCGTCGCATAGTACCAGTAATGGCAGATTGTTTAAATCCTGATCGCGCAAATGTTCATCTAATATTTCAAGCACAATTGGCAGGTCACTGTTTTTGATATTTTTTGGCACTTCAATAGCGAGTACTCCCGGCATTACCATTTTAAATTTCTCAAATGGTCGCGGTAAAGCAAATTCGGTAGGTAACTCGCTCCAAAGTTCACGTTTTACTGCTCCTGCCACTGCAACTGCAACTTTACTCCCCGAATTCAACCCGCTGCCGCTATAGTCAAGTGTGTCAATGGTTGTTTTGGTATAAAAGTGCAGGTCGCGGGTAAGGTCGATGCGTTGCAGCACATGTTTCAGGAAACCGCCGATATCATTTACATTCAAATTCGGATCATCTTCTTTTGCCACGATGAACAGGTACTTGGCAAGGCTTAATTGTCCTTTGCCTAATATCTGGTTGGCGATAGTGAGTATTTCCTGTGGTTTTCGTTCGTTTAAGTATGGCGTATAACGCTCGCTGCCGATGGCAAACAAAAGCGGATGCACGCCTGCTGCGTCTACTGCATTTACTGCGTGTAAGCCCGGAATTTCTTTTGGAATAGCAGCACCAGTTATCTCATGGATCAATGCACCAAAGCTGGTATCTTCCTGTGGTGGTCTGCCTACGACAGTAAACGACCATATGGCATCACGGCGATGGTACACATTATGCACCTTCATCAGCGGGAAAGGGTGTGTGAGGCTATAATATCCTAAATGATCACCAAAAGGGCCTTCGGGCTTGTTATCGTGCGGCATAACTGTTCCGGTAATCACAAAGTCGGCATCGGCAGAAATACAGAATCCTTCGTCATCATAAAAATAACGGAAACGGCGCTTTCCTAATGCTCCCGCAAAGGTCATTTCCGATAATCCTTCGGGTAAAGGCATCACAGCAGCTACCGGATGCGAAGGTGGCCCACCAACAAAGATGCTCACTTTTAACGACTGTCCTTTCGCATTAGCTTTGGTTTGATGCACGCCTATGCCGCGATGTATCTGGTAATGTAAGCCTATCTCTTTATCAGCGATATAGTCGTTTCCCGCCAGTTGAATACGGTACATGCCCAGGTTGGCATCCATAATTCCAGGTTTATCAGCATCTTCGGTGTATACTTGTGGCATCGTAACGAATGGACCACCATCTTTGGGCCAGTTTACGATTTGCGGCAGATCGCTGATTTTTGCTTTACCAAAACTAACGGGCGAATTACCGCTAACTCTCTTAGGTAAAGCTGACAATGCTGTTAAACCTACGTTGGCATATTGAAAAGGGCGTTTAATGGCTTTGATCGGATTATCTTTCAGCTCAACCAGTGTTTTTACCTGCGCCAATGTATCCCTGAAAATAAAACGGGAGCGCTCCAACGTTCCGAACAAATTGGAAACAGCAGGAAATTTGCTGCCCTTTACATTTTCAAACAGGATAGCCGGTCCCTGGTGCTCAAATACCCGCAAATGGATAGCAGCCATCTGCAGGTATGGGTCCACCTCATCTTTGATCCGTATTAGATGACCATTTTTTTCAAGATCGGCAATGCAGGCTTGTAAACTCGGATAACCCATTGGCAGGTGAACTATTTAGTTGCCAAAAGTAACCAAAAAATGAAGCTTTAAGCTATATCTATCCCCTTATCCAAATAAACATCCTGTATGGTGTGCAAAAGCTCCACGCCTTCTTTAAACGGACGCTGGAACGACCTTCGACCAACAATTAATCCCGCACCACCCGAACGCTTATTTATTACCGCATGCTTTATAGTATCTGCCAGGTCTGATGCTCCTTCTGATTCGCCGCCGGAGTTGATCAGTCCTGCCCTGCCCATGTAGCAATTAGCAACCTGGTAACGGCACAGGTCTATCGGGTGATCAGTTGTTAATTTGGAGTACATCAAAGGATCGCTTTTTGAAAAGTTGATGGTTGTAAAACCACCGTTCACATTAGGCAATTTTTGTTTAATGATATCTGCTTGTATAGTGGACCCGATATGGTTAGCCTGTCCGGTAAGATCCGCAGAGGTCTCGTAATTTACACCATCCTTTTTAAAGCCATTATTGCGGGTGTAGCACCACAGGACTGTAGCCATACCCATGGAGTGTGCTTCTTCAAAAGCTTGTGCTACCTCTACAATCTCCCTGTCTGAATCCTCGGATCCAAAATAGATAGTTGCTCCTACAGCAGCGGCACCTAAATTCCAGGCATCCTGCACCGTTCCGAACATTATTTGTTTGTATTTGGTGGGGTAAGTCAGCAGTTCATTGTGATTGATTTTAACCAGGAAAGGAATCTTGTGCGCATATTTTCTGGACATCAAAGCCAGGTTACCGAATGTAGTCGCCACAGCGCTGCAATCTGCCTCTATAGCTAACTTGATTATGTTTTCCGGATCAAAATAAAGCGGATTCTTGGCAAAAGATGCCCCTGCAGTATGCTCTATACCCTGATCGACAGGAAGAATAGACAGATAACCTGTATTTGCCAATCGTCCCTGCCCATACATTGCCTGCAGATTACGCAAAACCTGAGGATTTCGGTTGCTTTGAGCAAAAATCTTGTCTACAAAATCGGGTGAAGGCAGATGCAGCTGATCTTTTGGAAATGTGTTGCATTTATGGGTAAGCAGGTCTTGAGCCTGGTCTCCCAGCAGGTCGGTAATTTTCTTTGATGCCATAACGTAGGTATTTGTAATTGTGAATACAAATTACGGCATGTTCTGTTTACCAAGGATATTTTTTTACTAAATATCTGCCCCCGAAAAACAATTGTTACATTTGCAGCTCTCAATAATTCTGCTACCTATGTCGGTAATAGTATTTACTGTTATTCTATTGCTCGGTTCTTATTTTGCCGGCCTGTTAGGTTCACTCACAGGTTTGGGTGGTGGCTTTATCATCATTCCCCTGCTTACATTATTGTTGAAGGTCGATATTCACTACGCTATTGGTGCTTCGCTGGTTTCTGTTATAGCGACTTCATCGGGTTCTGCGGCGGCTTACGTAAAAGAAGGCCTCACTAATATCAGGCTTGGCATGTTCCTGGAAATTGCCACTACTGCGGGGGCTTTTATAGGTGCGCTGCTGGCCATGTATGTCCCTACCCACGTTATCGCTATTCTGTTTGGGTCGGTCCTCATCTTTTCAGCTGTCATGTCACTCCGGAATAAGGTAGAGGAGATCGTTCACAAGGAAACATTTCTCTCAAAAAAACTACGACTTGGCGGCAGCTATCCGATGAATGATGCGGTGATAGATTACAGCGTAACCAATATTGGCGGCGGCTTCTTGATGATGGTTTTTGCAGGCGTTATTTCAGGACTCCTCGGTATAGGCTCCGGAGCGCTAAAAGTTGTGGCCATGGATGGCATTATGCGCATTCCTTTTAAAGTATCTACCACTACCAGCAATTTCATGATCGGTGTTACCGCGGCTGCGGGCGCAGTGGTTTATTTTCAAAGGGGGTATATTCACCCCGGCATTGCCATGCCGGTTGTGATAGGCGTTGTATTGGGAGCCATTAGCGGCTCAAAAATCTTAGTGAACACACCATCATCTAATTGGCTGCGCTGGGTTTTCGCCACAGTAGTTACGATTTTATCTATCCAAATGATCTATAATGGAATCAAAGGGAATATCTAATTCGCCTGTTTCAATAAAAGCCGACCGGCGTGAAGGTAAAACCGGCAGAATTAAAGACAAGGACATACAGGCGATTATTGGGTGGATATTACGGGTCGGAGTGGCTGTTTCTATGCTGCTTGTTTTTGCAGGCGGGGTACTATTTATTTTCCGCCATGGCCATAGCATTCCTGCCTATAAACCCTTTAAAGGTGTTCCTCTTTTTATTCACGATATTCACGGAATTATCAACGGGGTCCTTGATTTCAGGGGCCAGGCGATTATTCAATTGGGAATTACTTTGTTAATTGCCACTCCAATAATACGGGTTGCTTTTTCTGCGGTAGCTTTTTTATTGGAGAAAGATTACCTCTATACTATTATCACGGTAATCGTATTGCTGATCATCCTCGGGAGTATGGTCAGCGGGCATGCGGGGTAAGTCCGTTAATTCTCTGCACTTCCGTTAAGTCGTTTTTGCTCTTCGGTGGTTTTGGTCCTGTTTCTCATTGGGGTCGATCCAAAATGATATGTAAATGTCGTGGTAACAAACCTGGATCCTACTTTGTCTCTTGAGAAAATATCCAGACCATTGAAAGTGGTGGTGTATTTATTAAAATAGCTATTGAATACATCGCTTACAGCAAGCCGGATAGCCCCTTTATCCTTTAAAATTGAGTACCGCAGGCCAACGTTTGTCCAGGCTAAATATTGATACTGACTGATGACATAATAAGTTGGAGATTGATATTCATTGATCAATTGGGCGCTCAGTTTTGATGTTATCTTGAAATTCTGGGTTACGTTAATGTTTGCATTATTGGTGCTCTTATTGGGCACACTATAGTACTTATTATACACATAACGTTCGTGCGATGCATCGATCTGCGCATCAACATGCCACCATGGGGCCAGATCAAAAGGAAGGCTAAACTCGATCATGTACTGATAGCGGGTACCAAGGTTGGCCTTAGTGGTAATGTATTGACCTGATGGATATTGATCAAAAATAGTTTGATAGTAATTGTTAGTGATGATGGTACTTAAGCTTATACGGTATTTATCGGCAATAAAATCGGATAAACGATAAGTATTGATGAAATCAGGGCGTAGAAATGGGTTACCGGTACTCGAATAAAAATCATCCACATAACTAACAAAAGGATTCAGATCCTGGTAATTAGGACGCCCTATCGTCCGTGAATAAGATAAAGTAAGGAGGTTATTTTTATCTACCTGTTGGCTCAGCTGCACATTAGGGAATAAGCTAAAGTAGCTGCTATCGGCATGGCGGCTTGGATTGACTGACTCAGACGTAAAATGGGTGCGCTCCGCACGTAAACTTGCCGTAAGGTTTGTTTTATTGAATTTCCCTTCAAATTCAAGATAACCTGCATCAACGCGCTCGGTGTAAACAAAATGATCGGTTAACTGGGGTATGTTTATGGTGGAATCGTGCCTGAACTGAGAGAAATCGATCTGGTTGTCGCTATTCACCCGGCTGCTTTTCCAGCCAAAATTTAACCTGGTCCCTTTTGTTATCTGCTGGCTAAAATCAATATTAGCTGATCTTATGGTAATATGTGAGGGTGAGTTATCGCCGTAAAAGATTGGATCATTTTCGTTTTGTCCGGCTGCATTAAAAAAATCGTTCTGCAAATATTCCTGCGATTTTCGATGATAATCAGAATAATCGGCATCAGCGGACAAAACACTTTTGCCTTCCTTATCCAGGTCAACCTTATAATTCAGGTTATAATTCAGATTGTAAAGGTTCCGGTCAATTATTGATGATGATCTGATGCTTGAATCGCGTAAGCCGTTGGTATAAATATAAGTCGTGTTCCTTTTATTGATATCAGCATCATTATAAAAGCCATTTACCAGGAAGCCAAGGGTCTGTCGCGAGGTAATATCATAATCGGCGCCGAGGCTAAAATTGTGGTTACTCGTTTTTACGTCGGCATCGTAGTTCAGCGAGAAATAATTATATCCTGAACTGTTCTCAACATACCTGTTTGTTTTAATGGTATGAGGAATGCTGTTGTTTGAATAATTGTAGGATGCAAAAAGACTCAGCTTTTCAGTACGCAGGTTATAATTGATACCGGAATTGAATTTGTACTTGTCGCCATAAGCAGCGCTTTCGGTGAATGACACATTAGATCCAAGGGTTTTCTTTTCCTTCAATATCACATTGATCATCCCCCCTGAGCCTGTAGAACCGTATTTGGCACCCGCGTTATCGATCAGTTCGATCTGGCTGATGCTGCTACCCTGGTAATTCTTCAGGAAATTGGTCAGTTCTTCGCCACTCAGTAAAACCGGTTTACCATTTATTGCGATCAGCGCCTTTTGGCCGCCATGATACAGCACCTCATCATTAACTATTTTTACGCCGGGCGAAGTGTTCAGGATATCATAAAGAGATGCACCGGCAGCTGTTATATTCTGCTCCACGTTAAGCACACTTTTATCCTTTCTTACTTCAACAAAATCTTTTCTACCGGCTATAACTACTTCGCCTAATTGCGTTGGCGATTGTTTGATGGAAATAAAACCAATATCCCTGCTTTTACTTTCTTCTACCTCGTATGGACCGGAATAAGATCTAATATAATTGAGTTTGGTAATAAAGACGAGGTATTTTCCCTTGGCGATACTACTGAACAGAAATATGCCTGATTTATTGCTGATAGTAGACTTTACCACTGCTGAATCGGGATAACGTAATAATACAACCGTGGCCTCATCTACCAACCCCTTATCCGAATACACTTTGCCTACCAGCGCCGACGAAGGCGTTTGCGCATATGAAGTACATACACACATCAATAATATGGCAAAAAAGCATCCGGAAAGAATTCTCATCAATTGGGGGCGTGTAAAGGTTTATTCGATAATCAGTGGTTTAAATTACGGCACAATATAGCAACTAAAAGTCGGATTCTGCCAAATTGCGACCCCGTTTTTTAACGGTAAATTAATAATACAGTTACGCTGAAGCTATTATTTAAACAAAAATTAATTAGACAAAGAAATCCCCATTTTAAATAAAAAAAATCACCATTCACATTCCCTGCCTTATCAAACAAGAAGTGCTCAACTTATCATTTCAAATCAAATTAAATATCAGGGTTTTGATTTTATATTGCCCGAGACATTATATTTGTTTCCCCGATAACCATAAAATGAAGAAAATTTTCCTTCTATCTATAGCTCTTCTGCTTACTATAAGTGTATTTGCACAAAGCGATGCGGCAGATGAAAGTCCTTTAAACTTAAAAATCCCTTCCGGCAACGTAAGCGGTACCCTGAGCATACCTAAGAATGTTTCTGGTAAAATTCCCGTTGTGATCATTGTTGCAGATTCTGGCCCAACCGACCGCAACGGTAACAACGAACAAACCGGGCTCAATGGCAATATGTACAAAATGCTGGCTGATGGATTTGCAAAAAGTGGTATCGCATCGCTGCGTTATGATAAAAGAATGGTGGGCCAAAGTAAAACAGCCAATAAACTGGAAGATCTGCGCTTTGATGATTATGTAGATGATGCCGTGGGTTTGATCGAAATGCTGAATGAGGATCAGCGTTTTTCAAAAGTAGTTATCCTTGGGCATGGTGAAGGGGCATTGGCAGCTATGCTTGCCGCGCGCGACCAACCGGTTAAAGATGTTATATCAATTAACGCTCCCAGCGAACAGGGCGATAAGATAATGACTGAAATATTTAAAACCAGGCCGCAATATCAGCAGGATGAGTTTAAAACCTGGCTGGACAGTTTGAAAAAAGGAAAAACATTTGATAATGTCGACCTGGCCCTGTATCCATTGGTAAGCACAGCTAAACAAAAATACCTGATGTCATATTTCAGGTATCCTCCTCAGCGGGTAATAAAAGTGATGAAAGTACCTACACTTATTATACAAGGTACAACCGACGTGCAGGTAAAAGTTGCTGATGCAGAAAAATTAAAGAAAGCCAAATCAGATGCCACGCTGATCACTATAAAAGGCATGAGCCATATTATGAAGGAAGGCCCTGCGGATAAAGATGCGAATATGGAAACTTACGCCAACCCCACTTTACCACTAAAAGCTGAGCTGATACCGGATATTGTGGATTTTATTAAGAAGAACTGATTTTTCTATTGCGGAATTCGGAATGTTGACTGCGGAATTTGGATGATTGTTGAATTGTCAGATTGACTTATTGTTTGTAATTTGATTAGCCAAATTACTTCCGACTTCCGACTTCCGACTTCCGACTTCCGACTTCCGACTTCCGACTTCCGACTTCCGACTTCCGACTTCCGACTTCCGACTTCCGACTTCAAAACTACTTCCAATCCCCCAGCAGCCTCCTAATCACAATGATCTCGGCTGTATGGTAAGCATTATGATCTGCTATCTGCAATGCTTCACGTAGTATGCTTTGCCCATCGCCATGAGGGATCGCTTTATAAATATCACTGTTTTGCAATAGACCGATAAACTCATTTAGTTCATCTTTTATTTGCTCCAATGAGTTTTCCCATTCGGCATCATCTTTTGGGGCGATATTTTTAACCCAATACCCTTCCGGCCATTCAGGCGATTCATGTTTCTCGTTCTCACTAAACTTAAGCATATCCCATTGTGCTATCCGGATATGTTCTACCAGTTGCCAGATGGAGTAAGGCAGGTTATCAGGCTTCACCCCTCTCAGTTCTGCAGGCAGTCCATCCAAAGCATGGTCAAGGCTGGCATGGGCGCTGCCACCTTTGAGTAGTTTTATCAGTTCGGTTATTAATACGTCGTGTTCGTTTTTCATAATCAATATACAAAAAGGGTTGGGTTGATGTTTGTAAATTTCATGTAGCGCGGTGATAAATTAGGCAATTTCATTTAAAAAGTTTTAAGTTTATCCGAACGATTAAAAACTTCTCCGGTGATTAAAAAAACTCTCGCTTTTGTACTGTGCGTCGCGCTTTTTGCCGCCTGTAAAAAAGACGCCTCTGTAGGCCCCATACAAGGTAGCATGGATGATGTTGCTTTTAATAATTATGAAACCTTCTTTCTTGAACAACTCTGGAAACAATTTCCAGATTGGGGTACCAGTGTAGGCTATCATAAATACGACTCCCTCCTGCTGGTTCCGGATAAAAAGACCCGCGATAAACAACTGAAGTTTGTAAAGGTGCAATTGGACTCACTCGGCAAATATCAGCCTGCTGCTTTCCTGGAGACCAACAAAATGGATTATGCCATAATGCAGAACCAATTGCAATATATGCAATGGCAAATGGAGCAGTTGAAAGCTTATGAATGGGACCCGACAACTTATAATGTTATTGGCACTTTTGCTTACATACTGAACGAGCACTATGCCCCCCTGGAAAAGCGCCTGACCAACTTTTACCAAAAAATGCTGAATGTGCCGCTCTATTATAAAGAGGCTGAAAAGAATATCAAAAACCCGGTTGTAGAACTTACCGACCTCGCTATAGAGCAGCACCAGGGCGGGTTAAGCGTCTTCGGTGCCGACTTTGCCGATTCGCTTAAAAAAACCAAGATACCTGAAGCCACCCAAAAGCAAATGCTGGACAGGGCCAAGCTTTGTACCGATGCTGTAAATGAGTATGCGAGCTTCCTGAAAAATCTAAAAAATGACCACCCGCGCAGTTTCAGATTGGGTAAGGATCTGTATGAGGATAAGTTCAAATACGAACTACAGGCCTCTGAAACAGCTCAGCAGATATACAATGCGGCTGTTGAGCGCAAAAAGCTTGTTCACCACGAGATGGCGAAGATCACGCTGAAACTGTGGCCAAAGTATTTCGGAACTCAACCAAAACCAACAGATACGCTAGACATGATCGCCAAAATGATCGATACGCTGTCTGTTAAACATGCCCGTCCGGATGAGTTCCAGGTAACGATTACGCAGTTGCTGCCAAAGCTAACCACGTTTGTAAATCAAAAAGATCTGCTGACCATGGATCCAACCAAGCCATTAGTAGTTCGAAAAGAACCTGGTTACATGGCTGGTGTGGCGGGTGCTTCCATGAGTTCTCCAGGGCCATATGATAATGCGCAAAACTCATACTTCAATGTAGGCAGCTTAGCAGGATGGGCACCCGAAAAAGCAGAAAGCTACCTGCGCGAATACAATCAATATATCATACAAATATTGTGTATCCATGAAGCCATTCCGGGACATTATGTGCAACTTGTCTATTCAAATAAGGCGCCAAGTATGATCAAATCGATCTTCGGCAACGGAGCAATGGTTGAGGGCTGGGCGGTTTACAGCGAACAAATAATGCTGGATAACGGCTTCGGCAACAACGACCCGGAAATGTGGCTGATGTGGTATAAATGGCACCTGCGTTCCGTTTGTAATACTATATTGGACTATAGCGTGCATTGCCAGAACATGCCTAAACAATCGGCCATGACCTTATTAATGCACGAAGCATTTCAGCAACAAGCCGAGGCTGAAGGCAAATGGAAACGTGTAAGCGTAAGCAGCGTACAGTTGGACAGTTATTTTACCGGCTATAAAGAAATAATGGACCTGCGCGATGATTGGAAAAGCAAACAAGGCGATAAATACACCCTGAAAGAATTCAACGAAAAGTTCCTGAGTTACGGCAGCGCACCAGTAAAATTGATTAAGGAAGCGATGCTGGCTAAGGAAAACCCTCAGGGACAAGCTCCGGGTCAGAATCCGGATCCGGGGAAACATTGAGGTTGGTGATCAGTGTATCAGTGACCGGTTAATCAGTTAACCAGTGATCAGTCGATAAAAGATTTATCAATTTGACACTGATTAACTGGTCACCGATTAACTAGTCACTGGTTAACTGATCACTGATTAACTCAAATTATCCCCTCCAATGCCCGGGTCTCCAAACCCAGCCACGTGGGGTATGACGCCAACGGCCCGGCGCCCATTTTGCACCAAGGTATGGCGGCGCGGCCCAATATCCACCTTTAAAAGCATAAGTACCACCGCTGGGTGTCCATTCTTCGGCTATCCAAACATGGCGTGGCGACGGGCGGACAGGTCTTGCTGATACAACAGGGACGCGCATACGTTCGCGAACTATAATTTCCTGTGCTTTACTTTCAGAAACGGCAAACAGGGATAATGCTCCCGCCAGTGTCATTAATTTTACGAACTTTTTCATAGTAACTGTATAGGTAATTTATTTCTAAGATAAGGCAAACAGCCATTGGTTTAATTCACTATGAATTTAGTTATTATATCTGTTGCAATAAAGAAAATTGTAGTTTAGCGGGGACCGATTATGAAGAACCCTTTTGCTAAAAAAACTGTTACGCTGTCACTTTGCCTGACACTTTTATCGGCATGGTGTTATGCACAGAAAACCAAGAGGGATACTACAGTAAAAGATACTACAAAACGTACACTCCAAAGCGTTGAAATTACAGGTTCTAAAACTTCGGGTTATAAAAGTAATTACAGTTTTTTTGGCAATAAAACGCAGACCAGCATTATTGATATCCCGCAATCTATCTCGACCGTAACCAAAGAAATGATCCATGATAAAATGGAGTTCACGCTAAAGGATGCAGTTGATAACGTATCCGGTGTCAATCAATATTCCGGTTACGATGAATATACCATCAGAGGTTTCAGGGCCGAGAATGCCAGGGATATCAACGGTCTGCGCGGGTACAACAGCACTTTTACCAGCTCGATGCTGGTGAACATAGAGCGTATTGAAGTGATAAAAGGGCCGACTGCTACGCTATACGGCAACTGCGATCCCGGCGGCACCATTAACCTGGTCACAAAAAAACCGTTGGATAAGCGACAGGTCTCAATAGATATTTACCAGGGAAGCTGGGATCATTACCGGGCCGAAGCTGATGTAACTGGTCCGCTGAATAAAAGCAAAACCTTGCTCTACCGGTTTAATGCAGGATATGATCAGACCAATTCCTTTCGCTCACAAGATCATGCCAAATCCTACGAATTCGCCCCTTCCATTAGTTTTGTTCCCAATGATAAGTTCAGGCTGAATGTTGATTTCTCTGTATCGCATATTAATACGGTGCTAGATCGCGGTCAGCCTGGTTTTGATGGGAATTCATCACTAACGGCAACACCTACCTCTTTTTCCGTTAGCCAACCGGGTGATTATTTGAATGAGACAGATATCGCAACGACTGTGGCCCTATCTTATAAGATCAGCAAAAATTTGAGTTTCAACAGCGGCTATCTCAATTACCAAACGAACCAGGATGTAGCAGAGCACGGTTTAAACAGTTACATCACTCCTGATTCAATCAACCTATATTATTCTAAATGGCATTATCCAACTGTTACTAATACGCTTACCAATTATTTCACTTACCAGGTAAATACCGGCAAATTAAGTCAGCAATTGCTTGCCGGGTATGATTATGTGCGCAGTAAAAGTTATCTGGATCAGCAGTACTTTGAGTTGCCCGATGAGTTTGGCGAAGGGAATGGTATAGTTGGCACCTTAAGTCTTAAGAATCCGAAATATATAAAAAGACCGGTGACTACTTATCAGCCTTCTGATTATGACAGCGATGCAACTGACGTGGATGATGACGTTTACCATACCCAGGGCATTTATGTACAGGATGAATTGAAATGGAATAAATGGAGGTTACTCGTGTCGCTGCGCGAAGAATTTTATAAAGGCGATGAATCAGATAGCTCAGGCGGATTAAAAGAGAATGTTTTTTTGCCGCGCGTCGGTCTTACCTATTCCATCAAAGATAACCTGAGCGCTTATGCTACTTATAATAAAGGCTTTGATCCATTTGAAGCAGCAACCAGTGCACAGGTATTTAACTCTCCCTTCAAGCCGATTACCAGTCAGCTTTGGGAAGCAGGGTTGAAAGGTAATTTCCTTTCGAATAGATTATTTGCATCGATGGCTGTTTACCAGCTTACTGTTCAGAATGTCGCGGTAAATGCGAATGACCCGGGCAACCCCAATTTGTTTATCCAGCAGGGACAAAACAGGTCAAGAGGCATAGAACTGGAAGCTGCCGGAAACATTTTACCCAACCTGAGCGCAATGGTTTCCTACACCTATTGCTTAGCTAAAGTAACCCAAAGCGATGTTCCGTCACAAATAGGCACTATAGCAGAAAATGCGCCTCGTAACAGTAGCAACAGCTGGATCAAATATACTTTTGACAAGGGCACGCTAAAAAATTTCGGCATCTCCGTCGGGCATTCCCAGGTTGGGGAGCGTAACACCCTCGATCCAACTATTCACCTACCGGGATATGTTATCTTTAACGGAGGACTTCAATATCGATATCAGCATCTAAACTTTGCATTGAACGGGTATAACCTAACCAACAAAACCTATTGGACCGGCGCTTACAATAATGTTAATAAGTGGCCCGGCGCTCCGCGAAATTATATGTTAAATGTTAGCTATAGATTTTAATCTGGCACGACCATCAATGTGCATGCATTTGCACAACTTGTAGAAGCCTGTTATACATTTCGGGTAAAAGCAACCTCTGTTACCCAATCGGGAGAAACAATCAAAGTGTAAACTATACAGCTAATGATTTTCCTTTGGGTAAAAAATCAGGGGTTTTGAAGTATTTTGAACTTAAAATGGGTTGCGCCAAAAGAAAATTCAAAGTTTGGCACACTTGTTGCCTTACATATAACAGTTAAATTAATTAGTAAAGGTGGCTGGGCGCGAGGCTCAGCTATTTTTATTTTATAACGTTCTGTTTCAGATTATTTAAATACAATTGGGGAATTTATTGCACACTCCAATAGTTTTCCTTCCCCGTTTTCCACAATTGTGGAATTAACTTTCCCCAACTTACTCTATGCATTTTGTAGGATTTAGAAATATTAACAAATTTTAACTATTCAACTTAAAGCTTGCCAAAATCACTTATTTGTTATCTTCGCTTATGACTTTTGAAGAAGCAAAAAAACGGGTAGCAGCGTTGTCGGCGGAGCTTAGACAGCACAATTACAATTACTACGTGCTGGCAATGCCCACCATCACCGATCTTGAATTTGATAAGAAACTGGAAGAGCTGATCTCTTTGGAAACGCAGTTCCCGGAACTGATCGATCCGGACTCGCCTACGCAAAATGTGGGTGGATTTATAACTAAAGAATTTAAGACAGTAAGGCATCGCTGGCCAATGCTCTCGCTAGGTAATACCTATAATGAGCAGGAGTTGCTTGACTTCGATGAGCGCATCAAGAAATCCATAGGAAACAACTTTGAATATGTGTGCGAGCTAAAGTTCGACGGCCTGTCAATGAGCTTAACTTATAAAGACGGTAAACTGGAACAAGCGGTTACCCGCGGCGATGGTACACAGGGTGATGAGGTGACCGCCAATGTTAAGACCATCCGCAGCATTCCGAAAAAACTTGCTGAAGGCGATTACCCGGATGACTTTGAAATACGCGGTGAAGTGTTCATGCACCTCAAAGCCTTTGAACGCCTGAACGATGAACGCATTGAAAACGGCGAACCGCCATACGCCAATCCAAGAAACTTTGCTTCGGGAACTATCAAACTGCAAGATTCAAATGAAGTAGCTAAACGTCCGCTGGATAGCTTTATGTATTTTCTGTACACCGAACGGCAATTATTTAAAACCCATTGGGAAAGTTTACAGGCTGTAAAAAGCTGGGGATTTCCCGTGAATGACGAAAGTAGGCTCTGCAATAATATCCAGGATGTGCTGGCATTTATTAGCGAATGGGAAAGCAAGCGTTTTCACCTGAGCTATGACATTGACGGTATTGTGATCAAGGTAAATAATTATTCTCAGCAACAGGAATTGGGCTTTACGGCTAAGTCGCCCCGCTGGGCTATTGCTTATAAATACAAAGCCGAACGTGTTGAGACTGAATTATTGAGTGTAAGTTACCAGGTTGGGCGTACGGGCGCTGTGACCCCGGTGGCAAACCTTCAGCCTATATTTTTAGCGGGAACAACCGTTAAACGCGCTACACTGCACAATGCCAATGAGATTGTGCGGCTGGATCTTCATGAAGGTGATTCGGTTTATGTAGAAAAAGGTGGTGAGATTATCCCGAAAATCATCAGCGTAAATCTTGAGAAACGAAAGCCTGGTGCTAAGCCTATTCATTATATCACCAATTGCCCGGTATGTAATACCACGCTGGAGCGTAAAGAAGGTGAGGCCGCGTTTTACTGTCCAAATGATGAGGGTTGCGCACCGCAGATTGTTGGTAAAATGCAGCACTTTACCGGTCGCAAGGTGATGGATATTGATGGCTTGGGTGATGAGACCATTGAAACCTTATACCAGAAAGGTTTTATCTGCCATATCAGTGATATTTATGAGCTGCACACAAAAGGCGATCAGTTGAAAACGATGGAACGTTTTGGCGAGAGATCCATCAACAATATGCTCGATGGTATCGAAAAGTCAAAGCAAATGCCGTTTGACCGGGTGTTGTTTGGTTTGGGCATTCGTTACGTTGGCGCCACGGTTGCAAAAAAACTGACCACTCATTTTAAAACTATCGATAACCTGATGAACGCATCTTTCGATGAGCTCAATGGTGTAGAAGAAATTGGAGAACGTATTGCACACAGCATCATCGAGTACTTTGCTGATGAAAAACATCGCGACGAAATTGAGAAACTAAAAGCTGCGGGTTTGCAATTTGTGGCCGAAGAAAAGGAAGTTACCCTGGCAAGCGAAAAGCTGGTGGGTAAAACGTTTATTATCTCAGGCACCTTTGAAAAATATTCACGCGATGAGTTGAAAGACATTATCGAACAAAATGGAGGCAAAATACTAGGTTCTATTTCGGCCAAACTCAGCTACCTTGTTGCGGGGGATAACATGGGGCCAGCCAAACTGGAGAAGGCAACTAAACTGAATATTCCGATCATTAGCGATGAGGAGTTGATGGGGATGATTGGATAATATAAATATTATGTCATTTCGACGAACTGGAAGGATTGTGGAGCGGAGTGAGGAGAAATCTTCTACAAGCGAGTAGCAGACTATACTTGGCGTAGAAGATTTCTCACCTGCGTCACTACTCTAGCCCCCACAGCAGGTTCGAAATGACACTGTTGTGTTACCTTGTCTTTAACAATATTTAACAACCGGCGTCTAATTACTTTAATAACTTACGTACGTATTAGCGTAAAGACGCCTTCTTATGAGATCAGCCTTACTATTTCTATTATCCTGGGGGATTTGTTTTACCGCATTTGCACAAAGAATAACCGTCAATGGCAAGGTCACTGACCAAAGTGGCAAGCCTGTGCCATTTGCCAATGTTTATGTAAAAAATACCACTAACGGCGCCTCAGCCAATAGCGAAGGCGACTATTCATTGGCACTGCAGTCTGGTCAATACGACCTGCAATTCAGGGCGGTAGGTTATAAGCAGGAAACGTATCACATCGATCTTTCAGCCAATACTACGCTTAATATTACGCTCGCTGCCGAACTTTATGAATTAAAGGCTGTCACTATCAATGCCAGTGGGGAAGATCCGGCTTATGCCATTATTCGTAAGGCGATCAAGAAGCGGAAGGCGCACCTGGGAGAGGTAAAAGCCTATACCTGCGAGGTGTATATCAAAGGTCTGCAGAAGCTATTATCTGCGCCAAAAAAGTTCATGGGCTTTGATATTCAAAAAGCAGGCAAAGAGATCGGTCTTGATTCTAACCGCAGAGGGATTGTTTATCTATCCGAGTCGGAATCAAAATTGAGTTACCAATATCCCGGACAATTGCACGAGGAGATGATCTCATCCAAATTCTCCGGTAGTAACCAGATGTTCAGCTTTAACCGTGCCAGCGATGCAAGGGTGAACTTTTATGAGAACTTTCAAAACTGGGGCGGGTTAAGTAACCGGCCGCTCGTGTCTCCGGTTTCGGATAATGCTTTATTTTATTACCGCTATAAACTACTGGGTACTTCTGTTGAAAACGGCGTCACAATAAACAAAATTAAAGTCACCCCGAGGCGTGCGCATGATCCTTGTTTTGATGGAATAATCTACATTATTGACGACAGCTGGCGCATTTATGCGTTGGACCTGCAGATAACCAGTCGCGCTAATATCAACTTTGTGGATACGCTGCGCATCAACCAGCAGTTCATGCCTGTGGGCGATACCTGGCTGCAATCGTCTAATAAGTTCGAATTTGGCGGTGGCTTGTTGGGGTTCAGGCTGAAAGGCTACTTTGTATCGGTTTATAAAGATTATGACCTGCACCCGGTTTTCAAAAAGCATGAATTCAACGAGTTGTTGCATATCCCTCAGAAAGTAAATAAAAACGACACCGATTATTGGAACAAATTTCGCCCGTTGCCCCTAACTGCGGAAGAACGAACCGATTACCAGAAAAAGGAAATATTAGCCAAAAAGCGAGAATCAAAACCATACCTGGATTCGCTGGATAAAGAGACCAATAAAGTCACACCCGTCGGCTTAATGCTGACAGGCGTAAACGTGATCAAAAGATACAAGCGCGAGTTCCTCCATCTTGACCCGCTATTGCCTTCATTTCAATTCAATACCGTTGAAGGACCGGTACTTAATTATGGCTTTACGCTCCGCAAACAACTGGATACCAACACCAATAAAGTGATTGGATTTGGTGGCAAGGTACGCTATGGCTTTTCGGATCATTTGTTAAATGCGAATGCCAATGCTTTGATACCTGTGGGTGATTTTTACCTGAATGTTTCCGGCGGTTCAGAGATGGCTGATCTGAATAACCTTGCTCCTATTTCACCACTTTTCAACTCTGTTTACACTTTGTTTGAGCGAGAGAATTATCAGAAGCTTTATCAGAAACAATTTGCCTCTGCAAGTTTATCAGGACGAATTACGGGTGGATGGCAAGCCAGCGCAACCGTTGAATATGCTAATCGCAAATGGCTACCTAATACCAATAATTACAGCTTCTTCCATCCCGATCATCATGAGTTTACTTCTAACAATCCTTTAACTCCCGATCAGGATATTCCGTTATTTCCGGAGAACCAGTCGTTCAAAGTAACCTTAAGAACAACCTATGATTTCAGCAATAAATATGAAACCTACCCTTTTGGCAGGCGATATTTACCTTCTGATTATCCGACTATTGGTTTAACATTTACCAAAGGCTTTAAAAACATATTCGGCTCTGATGTAGATTATGATCTGCTCAGCGCCGATATCAGCAAAAAAGATATCAGTCTAGGCGTTTATGGGCGGACTTCCTTTTTCGTTGGAGCAGGGAAATTTTTAAATGCCAATGCTTTGTACTTCCCGGATTATAAACAGTTCAGCGGCAACCAGGTATTATTTTACCAGAATAACGCAAACAGCTTCTTATTACTTGATTATTATCGCTTTAGCACCTACAAAGAATATATTGAAGGACATATTGAACATAATTTTTCTGGCTTTATAACTAATAAGATCCCGCTGATACGCAAATTAAAGCTACAGGAGATCGTCGATTTCAATTACCTCGCTACACCCGAGTTGCACAACTACTATGAGCTAGGCTTCGGTCTGCAATACCTTACATTCAGGGTGATGTATGGTACATCATTCAATAGTGGGGGGAATATTAAGAATGGGGTGAGGATTGGGGTGAGTTTTTAAGTTGGCAGTCATTAGTTGGCAGTTTGCATGAACATTAGTTAAGCGTTGTCATGCTGAGCCGGTCGAAGCATTGGCGGGCAAAGGCTTTTACGCACCGCACTTCGACTAAGCTCAGTGTGACACCCGGTTTTTGTAGAGACGCGATGCATCGCGTCTCTACGGAATTCATTTCAACCTAACAACCCATGAATATACTCCGCGCTATCCTTATAATTCTCCTGGTTCATTTCGACAAAGAAATTCTTGATGCCGCCAACTTTCGCATCTTCAAAAAACTCTTTCCAGTCGATCACGCCCTTACCAACCGGCACTTGCTTTTTATCAGCCGTCCAGTCTGATAAGTGGGCTGAGATAAATCTTCCCGGATATTTTTTGAAATAAGTTGAAGCTTTAAATCCTAAAGTGATCACCTCAGTCTGGAATTGCATTTTTACCAGGTTACCATCCAGAGCTTCCATAATACCGTCATAAATCAGCTGACCATCCAGCATTTTAAATTCGCCGCTGTGATTATGCAGACCGGTTGCCATTCCCTCAGCTCTGATCTTTTCCGCGATCTTGTTCAATTCACCCGCTGCTACTTTAAAATCCGAGATCGATTTACCGGGTGTTTCCAAACCAGGCGTTACAATCTGCGACAAACCCAAGCCGTGAGCAAATTCCATACACTCGCCGAAATTATTTTTAAGGTTTCCCATACCGAAATGGCAACTTGGGCATTGCAGACCAGCATCTTCGATCATCTTCTTAAGATCAGTGGCCTTTACATCTACCAAAGGCGCAAATCCTGCTCCGGCATAACCTTTCGGGTAGCACATTTCGGTGTATTGATAGCCCATACCAGCCATCGTTTTCATCGTTCCCGAAAAATCTTTGGATACCTGGTCCCTTATCGGGAAGGTTTGAAAACCAACCGGGTGTTTATATTTCTTCAGTTCGTCAGCCTGTAAAAACCGAGGCATTATCGCCAATGCTCCTACTCCCATCGCAGTCTGACCGATAAATTTTCTTCTGTTCATAGCTTTCGGTTTAGATGGTTTTCGGATCCCAACCAGTTCTGTATTCGCGGGTCAGGTATTTATTTGCATCGGGTAAGTTAGTTATTTGACGACTTGCCGCATCATATTTCAGCGAATGCCCCGACCGTAAAGCAGCGGAGTATAAATTAACTGCTTCTGTTAAAGCTTCGGCCTCAATAAAGCTTCCCGGATATTGTTTGCCAGCTTTGCAGGAATCAGCGAACAGCTGCAATGCATTTATCATTTTATCGTGGGCATAAGCTTGCCCACCGGGTATGGCAGCCTTTTCTTCTTTCTTTTTCTTTGAGAAAAGCCGCGGATTATTCACATAAAAGCCGGTAATGATCTTGCCTTTTTCTCCCACGAACATAAAGCCTTCATTAGGTAACTCTTCATTCAAAGCCCTCAACTCCTCAGGCAGCGCAGGTTTCATGCCGCCATCATACCAGCAAAGGTCAACCTGTGGCCGGTCGCCATTGGCAGGGTACCTGAAACGAACGGTTGAAGCCAATGGAAACGAGAAATCATTTTTTACAGCGCTTGGTGTAACGCCATTCATCACCACAAAATGGTTTAAATTAGGTTCAATGATTTCAGGCGAGGTCAGCTGCAACGCATTATAAACCGTCCATAAACTATAGTGCCCCATATCAGCCATAGAGCCGCCACCGAAATCATACCATCCCCTGAAGAACATATTGGTGTATTCTGGCGAGTAGGCACGATTTGTTTCAGGTCCCAGCCAAAGATCCCAGTTCAAGCCATCAGGAACAGGAACCGTTTCTGTAGGCATGGTAGGGAACTGTGGCCATACGGGGCGATTGGTCCAGTTATGTACTTCTTTTAGTTTCCCTATTTTACCCCCGTTTATCCATTCCATCACCTGGTCCATCTTGCCGTTTGAATCCCATGGGATAAGGTGCGTTACAATATTTGGTTTCTGCTTTGCCAGGTCTATCACCGCTTTACCTTCCAGCAAACGATTGGAGACCGGCTTTTGCATCAATACGTGCTTATTTCTCTTCAATGCCGCTATCGCAAACAAGCCATGCAAATGGTCAGGTGTGATGATCTTGATAGCATCTACATCCTTTTCTTTTTCTAATAGTTCGCGGTAATCAGCATAGGCATTACAGCCTTTAAAGTTATCGCCACCCCTGATGGTGCTATAATAGGTATCCACAATATCTTTCGCGTTATCCCTTCCGCCAACAACTGTATTATCCCCACCCGGACTCCAATCAGTCTTGTTGAGAGTCTTCCTCACTTCATCCCTTATCCCAAATTTCGACCAGTCCCGGTAGCCCACAGCGTATTGGTTGGGGTCGCATACGGCAACAACCTGTATCGAGGGAACCGCCAGCAATGGCTGTATCTCCCGCATGCCCTGCGTTCCGCAGCCAACATAGGCCAGGGTCAGTTTATCGCTGGGTGCAATGTGGCCTTGACCACCCAGCACATGCCTCGGAACAATGGTAAGCGCCAGGGCTCCCGTTGCAGCTGTCTTAATAAATTTACGGCGATCGATGGTAGAAGTGGCTCCGGAAGCAGGTGCTTCTTTTTCTTCCGGACCCAATTTGTCAGTGACATTTGAGGTCTCTTTTTTCATGATAATAGGCGCGTTTATAATTGGTTATTACAAATTAGTCAGAATTAACTATTAAATAAAAGCGAGGATGGATTTCATCATAAATGTTACATAAGGTTCATTTGATGTGTAGTAGAGACGCGATGCATCGCGTCTCTACTACAAGCCTAATCAACAAAAACTGATCTCTAATCTCTGATCTCTAATCACTATTCACTATCTTTACACTCTTTTTATTACGACAATGGAAAAATTTTATGGCACAGGCGTGGCTATGGTAACCCCTTTCGATGAGAATGGACAGGTGGACTATGCTGGCCTCAGGAATCTGATCAATTATTTGATCGACGGCGGGGTGGAATACCTCGTATCATTAGGTACAACCGGCGAATCTGTCACATTGAGTAAGGAAGAGAAGAAGAAGATTTTTGAATTTACTGCACAAGTTGCTGCGGGTCGTGTTAACCTGGTAGCAGGCATAGGCGGCAATAATACCTATGAAATTGTTAATGAAGTAAAGTCTTTTAACATTGCCGGTTACGATGCTATACTGTCGGCAAGTCCGGCTTACAATAAACCAACCCAGGAAGGTATTTATCAGCATTACAAAGCGATTGCTGAAGCATCTCCCCTGCCAGTTATTCTGTACAATGTACCGGGCCGCACAGGCAGCAATGTGAGTGCTGAAACTACTATTAGACTGGCTAAGGATTTCAAAAATATCATAGGCATCAAGGAAGCTTCAGGCAACTTTGACCAGCTGAACCAGATCATGCGCGATAAACCTGAAGATTTTTTATTGATCTCTGGTGATGATCCTATTTCTTTGCCAATGATCGCTTTAGGTGGTGTTGGTGTGATATCGGTAGTTGGTAATGCATTACCAAGATTGTTTTCAGATATGATCCGTCTGTGCTTAAAAGGCGAGTTTAAAGCTGCCCAGCCTGCACATTCATCGGTGATAGAATTTACCCGGATGATGTTTGCTGAAGGCAACCCTGCCGGCGTAAAAACTGCGTTGAAGGCTTTAGGAGTTTGCGGTGATAAAGTAAGATTACCGTTGGTGCAGGTAAGCACTAAACTGGCCGAAAAGATAACAGAAGAAACCAGGCAATTGGCTTCTCCTGTCGCAGTTCACTAAGACAAAAGCGTACCATTATAAAAACAGAAACCCGCTCCTTTTAGGAAGCGGGTTTTTTGGTGATAAAGTAAGCCTATACTTTATGCTTTGTTCTTTGAATCCTGAATCTCCAGACGAATCGCTTGTGCTAAATTCTTAAGCTCCTGCATGCCTTTACGAACACGAGTTCCTGCGGCGCTGTTGCCTTTGTTGTAGAATTTGTCTGCATCGCCTTCTAAAGATGCAACAAGGTTTTTTACATCAGTAAATTTTTTCATTTGAGTTACTCCTTTTAAATATTGAGGTTTATTGTTTTAATTAAAGCTAAGCTAAACTGTTTTTATTAAAAAAAAAACTTTTCAGCATAAAAAATAATGCCTTTAAAGTGGTTTTTTTCCACATTTTGAGTATGACAGCACCTTTAAATAAATATTATGATTATTGATATTTAATAACAAAAAATAATATCTATTTTATACTTTCAGTATTGGTAATTTATTTACGCCACGATTAATTATAACATAGATTTTACACTAAATCAATTTAAAGGCATATTAATTAGCCTTATTGAATAGTATCATCGTTATAAAATAAATTATATCACTTTCTTTAATATTTCGGGGTGCGATTGCTGTGTTCTGATGATCAATTCGCCGAAAAGCGTGTTGGCCCAGGCAAACCACTTACGTGTAAAGTCGGCTGGGTTGTCTTTATTGAAGGATTCGTGCATAAAGCCGGTGCCTGCATGAGTCTTTTTCAGCCATTTTAAGCAGGTTGTTATCTCGGCGGGATTAGTTGATGTAATTGCCCTGATAATGATGCTCATTGGCCAGATATAGCCCAAACCTACGTGCGGACCGCCGATACCTTCAGCAGCTTTACCCCTGAAGAAGTATGGATTTGAGGTACTCAGCACAAACTTACGGGTGGCTATATAAAGTGGATCGGTTGCTTTCATTGCGCCCAGGTAAGGCAATGCCAGTAAGCTTGGCACATTAGCATCATCCATACATAGTTGGTTACCAAAACCATCCACCTCGTAAGCCAGGATATTGCCAAAGCCCGGGCGATTGACTACGGCATATTTATGCAGTGCAGTTTCTACTTCATTGGCCAAAGCACGGCAATTTAGGCCCGTACCATGGTCTTTGGCAATCGTCTCATACATTTCAGCCAACTGCCTTAAGCTGGTTACCGCGAAGTAATTAGATGGTATCAGGAACGAATAGATAGTCGCATCGTCAGAAGGGCGGAATGCAGAGCAAATCAGTCCGACGGGTTTTATGGGGTTACCATAGCCGCTCAATGGCGCGGTGTCAGTAGAAACCTCTGTTTTACGCTGGAAATGATAAGGACCGTGCCCTTTTTTGCGCTGCTGGGTTTTAAAGGTATCAACGATGAGTTTACCTGCCTTTTGCCAGTCGTGGTCAAAGAAGCTGCTATCGCCGCTGACCTTCCAGTAGTTATAGGCCAAGCGAATCGGGTAGCATAATGAGTCTATCTCCCATTTACGCTCGTGCAGCTCGGGCTTCATATCGGTACGGTCAGTATCCCACTCACTGCCTGTGGCACGCTCGTTAAAGGCGTTGGCATAAGGATCGATCAGTACACATTTGGCCTGGCGGTTAAGCACCCCTAATATCAGGTTCTTTAACTGCGGATCGTTCTTAACCAATGGCAGATACGGCCAAACCTGTGCAGATGAATCACGCAGCCACATGGCATCAATATCACCAGTGATGACGAAGGTATCTACCTTGCCGTCTTTATCATTGAATTTCACGGTGGTATCGAGTGTATTTGGATAGCAGTTCTCAAAAAGCCAGGCTATTTCAGGGTCGGCTATCGTAGCTTTTACTTTGGCGATTTTATCTTCAACGGCAGCGCTGTTAAACCGGCGCAGGTCGGGTTTAATGCGTTTGGTTTGATATTGATCCAAATCACTAAACCAGGCAGGTTTTAAACCCATTCCAATTCCGGCAGTAGTAATGCCATTTATCTTGATAAAATTACGGCGTGTAAGCATAATCAGGTTGTTGATGTGGGTGTAAAAATAAAAAAGCCTTTCATATAACTGAAAGGCTTTTAAAAATGTTTTAAAGTCTCCTCTTTGGGGAGGGTTAGGCAACGGCCATTTTATTTTCTTTATAATAACCAGCTTTTAGTTTTTCACCCATTTCGCTGTAGGCAGCCAAAGTGCGTTCTACATCTTCCGGGCTGTGTGTTGCTGTTGGGATCAAACGCAGCAGGATCAATCCTTTAGGGATCACCGGGTAGATCACTATCGAGCAGAATATGCCATAGTTCTCGCGCAGATCTTTGGTTAGTGCCGTAGCTTCGTACAGGTCGCCTTCTAAGAAAACCGGGGTAACCATGGTATTGGTAACACCAATGTTAAAACCACGTTCTTTTAACCCTTTCTGTAGTTGGTTGGAAATCTGCCAAAGTTTTTCACGCAACTCTGGTTTTGATTTCAAAAGCTCAAAGCGCTTTTTAAGGCCCAGTACCATCGGCATAGGTAATGCCTTGGCAAATATTTGCGAGCGCATATTATAACGCAGGTAATCTATTACTTCTTTATCACCGGCTACAAATGCACCAATTCCTGCCATCGATTTGGCAAAAGTACCGAAGTACACATCCACTCCATCAACGCAATCTTGCGCCTCGTGTGTTCCCGCACCGGTTTTACCCATCGTACCAAACCCATGTGCATCATCCACAAGTAAGCGGAAGTCAAATTTCTTCTTTAGTTCGACTATTTCTTTGAGCTTACCCTGTGCACCCGACATCCCGAAGACACCTTCAGTGATCAATAAGATACCGCCACCTGTTTGTTCTGCCAGGCGGGTTGCGCGTTCTAATTGCTTCTCGCAACTCTCTATATCATTGTGCTTATATACAAACCGTTTACCCAGATGCATACGCAAGCCGTCAATAATACAGGCGTGCGACTCTGCGTCATAAACGATGACATCATTACGATCAACCAGTGAGTCTATAATAGAAACCATACCCTGGTATCCATAGTTCAGCAAAAATGCATCTGCTTTACCTACAAATTTGGCCAGGTCGTTTTCCAATTCTTCGTGATGAATAGAATTACCGGACATCATACGCGCACCCATTGGATAAGCCATACCGTAATCGGCAGCGGCTTTTGCATCTGCTTCTCTTACTTCGGGATGATTAGCCAAACCCAGGTAGTTATTAAGGCTCCAAACCAGGTGTTCTTTGCCATTAAATTGCATGTGCGGCCCGATCTCTCCCTCCAATTTCGGATACGAAAAATAACCATGCGACCATTTTTGATGCTGGCCCAATGGCCCGCCCATCGTCTTCGATATCTTGTTAAATAAATCCAATGTGATACTATTTTATATCAATAAAATACAAATATAGGCTTTAAACGCCCTTTAACCAAAGCTTATAACTTTTTATAATAGCCTATAAACGCTAGACGTGAGATTTTAGATATGAGATTAGAGAATTATAATTTCGTCCTAAAAAAAGGTAAGCCTTAAAATTAAGGCTTACCAGTTATTTATAATTTATATAGAAGGTTGAAAGCTGATTCTCATATCTCAAATCTCACGTCTCATATCTAATATTTAGTCTACATTGTCATGCAGAAACGAATTATTGTTCCTTATCTCGGTCTTTCCGTCCTCGTCAGATAATAAGGAGAACCTTGACACCTGGCTTTCATCCGAAGGAGGTGTTTGCTGTAACGCAATCTCCTTGCGTTTGTAGGCAGGTACATTTTCAAGCTCCTGGATATTACCTGCGCGCAGTTTCATGCTCAGGTCCTTCAGGCGCATGATACGCTCGCGCGATTTACGCAGCTGCTCTTCAATGCTTTCGTCAGTTTTATGATCGTCGGCACCAACAACAGGCTCCGGTTCTGGTTCCGGCTCGGGAATAGGCTCCGGTCTAACCGGCTCAAAGTTCATGACCGAATCAGCGATCTTGAAGGTAAACTCCTCCTTTACTTCCGTTTCTGCAGCAGCAGGTTCCTCCGGACTCAGATCATATTTTATAACCGATGGCTCTTCTGATTTTGCAAACAGATCGAACAAACCAGCTTGTTTTTCTTCTTTTACTGCTTTGATGTATGGCTCAGATTCAACAGCCTCAACAGGCGGCTTAATCTGGTTGATAAACTCATTCGATACAGGTTTTACTAAATCTGTTTCAGGCATCAGCATGGAAACTACTTTTTTGCTGCTCTGCTCTTTCTCACGCTCATCCCTTGTCTGGAAACCGGTAGCGATGATAGTAACAGAAATTTTCTCGCCCAAGGCTTCGTCACGGCAGTTACCCCAGATCAGGTCTGCGGCTAAGCCGGCTTCTTCCTGTATAAAGTCGGTAATGATAGATACTTCATCCATCGTTACTTCCTTATCGCCTGAGCTGATATTTAACAGGATGTATCTTGCACCTTCAATCTCGTTATCTTTTAATAGCGGTGACAATAACGCACCTTCTACAGCTTTCAATGCACGATTGTCCCCTTCAGCAGTTGAGCTACCCATGATAGATACTCCGCTGTCTTTCATCACCGTACGCACGTCCTTAAAGTCAACGTTGATATAGCCGGGTAAAGTAATGATCTCCGCAATACCCTTGGCAGCAGTGGTCAGGATATTATCAGCCTGCGCAAATGCCGAACCTAAGGTCAGGTTGCCAAATATCTGGCGCAGCCTGTCGTTAGAAATTACCAGGAATGAGTCAACATATTTCTTAAACTCTTCCAGTCCTTCCTCAGCCTGCATTTTACGGCGCTTGCCTTCGAATGAGAATGGTGTGGTAATGATACCTACAGTCAGGATGTCAAGCTCGCGGGCGGCTTTTGCAATAATAGGGCTTGCGCCTGTACCGGTACCACCACCCATACCAGCGGTAATAAACAGCATCTTGGTATTGGTACCCAGCATCTGTTTAATATCGTCGATATTTTCGATTGCCGAGTTTTTACCAACTTCGGGAATAGAGCCTGCGCCCATACCTTCGGTTAAACTGGCACCTAATTGAACTTTATTGGGGATAGGGCTTAATTCCAAAGCCTGTGCATCGGTATTGCAAATTATGAAATCAACACCGGTAATCCCTTGCTTGTACATATGGTTTACCGCATTGCCGCCGCCGCCGCCAACACCAATAACTTTGATGATGGACGACTTTTCTTTTAACATCTCAAACTGCATAATCCTTATTTTCAGTTAAATGTGAATGACGAATTAGTTTATTAACTCATTGTAATATTACACCATTTTCAACAAAACTTATCCACAATTGTCAATAATGTGGAAAAGTCAGGTATTGTTGATAAAATATTACTTCAAAAAATCCTCGTCCTTAATATCGTCTTTTATAAATTTCTTACCTGTCTCCAATATCTTGCCCAACAGCCCAAATTTCCTATCGTCAGTGTATTTGGCTTTATCTGTTTTTGATTCTGCCTTTTGCGGAATATCATTGTACTCCATTTTCTGGATACCTTTTATCAGCAAACCAATACCAGTTGCGAAAGTCGGGCTCTGCAGCTCTTCATAAATATTCTTTGGCAGCGTTTCGTTCTTAGCCAAATGCTCGTTAGGATATCCTACGCGGCAATCCAAACCGGTAACATATTCTACCAATTGTGGCAAATGTTTTAGTTGTGCGCCACCACCTGTTATTACGATACCAGCTATCAGTTTTTTCTCGTAGCCGGATGATTTGATCTCGTAGTACACATGCTCCACGATCTCCTCCATACGGGCCTGAATTACATAAGCCAGGTTCTTCACCGATATTTCTTTTGGCTCACGTCCGCGTAATCCCGGAACACATACGATCTCGTTCTCTTTATTTTCTTCAGCCAACGCTGATCCGAAACGCACTTTCAGTTGTTCCGCGATGTTGCGCATTACGGAGCATCCTTCGCGGATATCCTCGGTTACGCTGTTACCGCCGAATGGAATCACAGCAGTATGACGAATAATACCTTCGTGGAAGATGGCCACGTCAGTAGTACCGCCGCCTATATCCACCAGTACAACGCCAGCTTCTTTTTCCTCGTCGCTTAATACAGACTCAGATGAAGCCAATGGTTCCAGGATCAGTTCCTGGCTTTCTAAGCTTGCTTTATTGACACACTTCACAATGTTTTTGATAGCCGTAACCTGGCCCGAGATAATGTGGAAGTTGGCTTCCAGACGTACGCCTGCCATACCGATCGGGTCTTTAATACCCGGCTCGTTATCTACAGTAAACTCCTGCGGCAGTACGTGGATGATCTCCTCGCCCGGAGGCATCACCAGGTTGTACATATCTTCTACCAGCTTATCGATATCCTTGCGGCTTATCTCACTTTGCAGGTCTTTACGGGTAATTAATCCACGGTGCTGAAGGCTCTTGATGTGCTGACCGGCAATACCAACGTTAACCACACGAATCTCAACGTTTGATTGCGTACCGGCCACATCAACGGCCACAGTGATGCCATGAACTGTTTTATCAATGTTCGATACCATGCCACGGGTAACACCAGCCGATTCGGCTTTGCCGATACCCAATACCTCTATCTTGCCGTTTTTGCTGCGGCGGCCCACAATGGCACATATTTTTGTAGTCCCGATGTCCAATCCTACTACAATTGGCGAACTTTTTTCGTGTGTCGAACTCTTGTCCATACTTAATTAATTGTTTGTGAATGTATCTTTACCCATTTTTATTGAATCCGCTTTGGCGGTTACTGCCTTCAGCGAATCCTTTTTGAAATTATCGCTTTTTACCCCCACTACCTGGTTGGCAAATTTGATGTTAATGATCTTGTACCTATCCCACCCAACCTGCGGCAATGCCTGCTTATAAAACACCAGCAGGTTGTGGAACTTATTCTCCAGCGAGTCGGCATTGCCCAGTAAAATCCGGTTAGTGCCTACGCGTGGTATGAGTTCTATCTCGTGATTCGTGTTGACATACAATTGCGCTATCTGCGCTGACCAAAGCGAATCTTTATTGATGAACTGAATTGTTTTATACAACTGTTTCGCGATATCCGTATGCAGCGTATCCAGCTTGCCGCCGTAAACCTCTTCTATAAATCCGTTTGCCACCAGCACCTTCGCTGTGAAGTTTGATGACATTGGTATTTTCAATCCGTTCTGGTCGATATAAAAATCCTGACCGGCTTGGTTCATCACCCGCATTACCGGCTGGCGCTGACTGATCTCTACTTTTATCACCCCATCCATATCCGCATAAACTTTTGCCGACTCGATGAATGGATTAGCTTTTAGCTTGTTCTCCAGGTCGTGCAGGTTGATGCTTTCCATATTGCGGCCAACCAACTGGTGCTTGTGCACTTTCAGGATATGGTCCACCTCCTCTTTGTCGATGAAATATTGGTTACCCGGAATATATATCTTCACCGCCTTGCAATACACGCGCGATTCTTTAAAGCCAATAAAACTCATGAGCACAACCAATCCGCCCAGGCAAACTGCCCATGCCGATCCGATTAAAATGCGCTTCCAAATGAGTTTCTTAAACATTTTCTAAAGCCTTTTTTAAAGGTTGAATCAATTGGTCTATATCGCCTGCCCCTACTGTTAAAAGTAGTTCAGGTTTTTCAATCCGCACAAGATCGACCGCCTCTTGTTTTCCACATTTCCGTTTATTTAACATTTGCATCTTGCTGAGGATCATATCAGATGTGACCCCCTCAATCGGCAATTCCCTTGCGGGATATATATCCAGCATAATCAACTCATCGCTCATATCAAGCACTTCGGCAAAACCATCGGCAAAATCGCGCGTGCGGGTATATAAGTGCGGTTGAAAAATTGTTGTGAGTTTCTTATTTGGATATAATTTTTTGATCGATGTAATAGCCGCACGCAACTCTTCCGGGTGGTGTGCATAATCATCAATATAAATGTGCTTGTCAGTTTTTACTATATATTCAAAGCGGCGTTTTACTCCCCTGAATGACTCCAACGCACGTTTAATTAGCGCAGGTTCAATATCTACTTTCAATGCTACTTCAATAGCAGCCGTAGCATTCTCTATATTGTGAATACCAGCAATGCCCAGTTTGATATTATCTATCTGTGTATTGCTGTTCTTAAAGTCGAAATAAAAGTCACCGTCCTTAACATGGATATTAACTGCTTTCACATCTGCAGGTCCCTGGCCGCTGTAGGTGATACCATCAGTGGTTAAAGGGAGATCCTCATGATAGATCAGCGTACCATTCTCCTTCAATTGCGATGCAAACTGCCGGAACGATTGGGTCAACTGATCATGACTGCCATAAATATCCAGGTGATCTGCATCCATTGAAGTAATGACCGCAATATCAGGGTGCAGGGTTAAAAACGAACGATCAAATTCGTCCGCCTCGACCACTACAATATTGTTATTACCATACAACACATTGCTGTTATAGTTAGATGCTATACCACCCAAAAATGCAGAACAATCTTTACCTGAATCTTTCAGGATGTGAGCGATCATGCAGGAAGTAGTGGTCTTACCATGCGTACCGGCAACAGCGATAGTAAACATGCTGCGACTGATCAAACCTAACACCTGCGAACGTTTGAATAGTTCAAAGCCTTTGTTTCTGAAGAAACTCATTATTGCTGAATCTCTTGGTACAGCAGGCGTATAGATGATCAGCGTACATTCATTTGGCGTCTGGAAGCTCAATGGTATACAGTCCACCCAATCGTCAAATATTACCTGTATGCCTTCGTGGTGAAGCTGGTCGGTTAAGTCGGTTGAGGTTTTGTCGTAACCGCAAACAATGCAGCCCAAATGAGCAAAGTAACGTGCCAATCCGCTCATGCCGATGCCGCCTATGCCTATTAAGTATACCCGCTTTATGTTTTGCAGTTCCATACTGTTCCGTTTCAAAAAAGCCCCCTCTCGCAACCGCACGAGAGGTAGGCCGAAATTTAAATTAACCTGTTATTTGAATAACCTCTTTCGCGATCGTTTCGTCAGCATCAGGCAGTGCCAGTTTGCTGATGTTATCGCTTAATTCTTTTTGTTTCTTCTTATCGTTTAAAAGCTCAAGTGCTACGTCCATTAGCTGTGATTGTGCATCCTTATCGGCTACAAAAATTGCCGCGTCTTTTGCTACTAATGACATGGCGTTGGTTGTCTGATGATCCTCAGCCACATTTGGCGAAGGTACCAGGATGGCAGGCTTACCAACCACACAAAGCTCGGATATAGTACCACCTGCTCTTGATATGATGATATCAGCAGCAGCATAAGCCAGGTCCATACGATCTACAAATTCCATTATCCGGATATTCGGATGAACCTTACCTCTGAACGATTCCATGATATCAGGATAGTAATATTTACCCGTTTGCCATATCAATTGCACATCCGCATCAATAAGCTTATCAATGCTGGCCAGTACACTCTTATTTAATGTACGGGCGCCAAGACTACCACCTGTTATGAAGATAGTCTTCTTATCGCCTGACAGCCTGGCCCACTCTAATCCTTGTTCCCGTTTCCCAACAATATCAACCGATTCCCGGCGAATAGGATTGCCTGTGATGACGATCTTATCGCCCGGGAAGAATTTATCCATTCCGTCGTAAGCCACACATATCTTCTTAGCCTTCTTACCCAATTTTTTATTGGTGACACCGGCATAAGAATTTTGCTCCTGTATCAGGTAAGGCACGCCTTTCAATGACGCCGCATAAAGCAAAGGTCCGGATGCATAACCGCCAACACCTACAGCCGCATTTGGTCTGAAATCACTGATAATGCGCAGCGATTTCAGGATACTACCGATCAACTTAAATGGCAGCAACAGGTTTTTCAGTATTGATTTACGCTGAATGCCCTGTATATCCAGTCCAACGATCTCATAACCCGCGGCAGGCACCCGTTCCATTTCCATTCTGCCCTTAGCGCCTACAAAAAGTATTTTCACATTAGGATCAAGTTTCCGCAAAGCATTAGCTATAGCAATCGCCGGGAAGATATGCCCCCCGGTGCCGCCTCCGCTAATGATCACTCGCTTGCTCCTGTGTTTTTTCATTTTATTATTGTTTTAGTCCATGGTCAATGGACCATAGACCATGGACTCTTTACGCTATCGCTACTTCTTTTATCTCTCCCACAATTACTTTCTTCGGTTCATCAATATCGCGGCTCACCGATAAGATGATACCGAATGCTATGCTCGTGAACAATATCGATGTACCACCCATACTTACAAGCGGTAAAGGCACACCTGTTACCGGGCCTAATCCCACAGCTACCGCCATGTTGGCGAATGCCTGTATGGTCAAGCTAAAACTTAGTCCCGCTGCCAGCAACGCACCAAATGCCTTCGGCGCTTTCGTTACTATTTTGATACAGCGGTACAGCAGGAACAGGTAAATACTGATGATAACTAAGCCTGCAAATAAGCCGCCCTCTTCTATTATCACCGCATATATCTCGTCCGAAAATGCTTCTGGCAGGTAGTTCTTTTCCTGGCTATGTCCTAATCCTTTTCCAAACATACCGCCGGTAGCAATGGCTATTTTAGCATGATCCGACTGGAATGATTTATCTGCATTTGCTTTATCCGGATGCATGAACGTATGCATACGTGATATGTAGGTATGCCTTCTCGGCCCTAAAAAGATCACGCCTGCTAACAAAACCGCACCCGCTAAACAGGTAATTCCGATCTGTTTAATACTGATACGACCGATGATCAGCAACAAAATGCTTACACCAAAAAGCATCAGCGCGGTAGACAAGTTTGCTAACGCTATCAGTATAAACACCACGCAAACGGCCCCCATTATCGGGATAAATGATTGCTTTACATCTTTAATATTTTCCTGCTTGCGCGATAAAGTACGCGCCAGGTAAGTGATCAAAGCCAGCTTAGCTAAGTCCGAAGTCTGGAAGCTTAAACCTGTTCCCGGTATTGAGATCCAACGACTTGCATTATTAATGTGCGCACCAAATATCAGCGTATATAACAACAATGGAATCGTGACGATCATCAACAGCTTGGATATACCAGCATAATATCTGTAATCCAACTTGTGCGAAATGTACATCAGCGCAATACCGCCCACAACCATCATCAGATGCTTAAATAAGATCGACTCAACACCTACTCCCTTCTTATAAGCCAGCGTACCCGTAGAACTATAAACAGCCAACAATGAAATAGCCGAAAGCAATATGACGATCAACCATATCCATCTGTCCCCTTTTGTATTGCTTAGTATCTTGTTCATTTCGTTTAGTTATGTGCAGATTTGCGGATGTGCAGATGTGCAGATAATTTTTTAATGTGTTGATGAAATAATCTTGCCTAATACTTTTATTATTGATTGTATGTCATCATACATTCCTTGTTCGAACGGATAGTTCTTTGCGTGTTTACATAATGACAACCAATATTCCGTTTCTTCTGCTTCCTTATAAGCTATTTTGCATTTGTGCCTAAAATCATCTTTACTTTCTGCGCCTTGCGCTTCCCTAACATTTGCTCCTATTGAAGTGCCGCTTCTGAATAATTGATTAGCCATGTTATATTTCCTTCTCGATTCAAGGTCTTCAGTGAAATCAATGATCTTTATCGAAAAATTAAAAGTCAAATCAACAATCAGGTTAGGTTTAGCGCTCATATTTTAATAATTAAATCATCTATAATACATCTGCACATCCACTCATCTGCATATCCGCACATCAATTATCATCTGCACATCCTCGCATCTGCACATTTGCACATCTAAAGTTCCTTCACTGCCTGTTTAAACTGCCTACCGCGATCCTCGTAGTTTTTGAAAAGGTCAAAACTTGCACAAGCAGGCGACAATAACACCGTATCTCCTTTTTTAGCCAAATGGTAAGCAACCTGGGTAGCCTCCTGGGCTGAGAACGTATTCACAATAATTGGGGTAACGTCATCAAATGCTTCATGTATCCTGCGGTTATCTTTGCCTAAACACACAATAGCTTTAACCTTTTGCTTTACCAGGTCCTTCAGCATGTTGTAGTCGTTGCCCTTGTCCACACCACCAAGGATCAACACTACGTCAGTCGTCATACTTTCTAAAGCATACCAGGTTGAGTTAACGTTGGTTGCTTTTGAATCGTTGATGAAGCTGATGCCCGATATTTTGGCAACAAATTCTAACCTATGCTCAATGTTCCGGAAACTGCCCATACTCTCCCGTATGGTCTCGTTTCTCAGTTCGAGTACTTTTGCTACAATACCCGAAGCCATTGAGTTGTAGATGTTGTGTTTGCCTTGCAGGGCCAGTTCGTTGATCGACATTGTGAAATGTTCTTTAAGTGTGTTTATAGTGATATTGTCCTCTTCGAGATATGCTCCCGGTGTAGTTTTTTTTTTAATGCTGAATGGTAGTTGCTGCGCCTCGAATTTTCTGATCTCCATTCCTGTTATCGTCTCCGGATCATCGGCGCAGTAGATGAAATAATCACCGGCAGTCTGGTTCTGCGTAATGCGGAATTTTGATGCCACGTAGTTTTCCATCTTGTATTCGTACCTGTCCAGGTGATCGGGGGTGATATTTAACAACACGCCGATGTCCACCTTGAATTGGTACATATCGTCGAGCATAAAGCTGCTCAGCTCCAGCACATAGATGTCGAACTTCTCAGTAGCCACCTGGTAAGCAAAACTTTTACCGATGTTACCTGCCAGTCCTACATTCAATCCAGCATTTTTCAGGATATGATAGGTTAAGCTGGTGGTGGTGGTTTTTCCATTCGAGCCGGTGATGCCTACGATCTTTGCATCGGTATATCTTCCTGCGAATTCTATCTCCGAAATAACCGGGATATTCTTTTCTTTCAGCTTCTTTACTATTGCCGCCTTCTCTGGTATACCCGGACTTTTTACTACCTCAACTGCTTTTAATATTTCTTCTTCGGTGTGTTGATTCTCTTCGAAGCGGATGTTCCAGTCCTGCAGTTGCCTTTTATATTGATCGGCGATCGGGCCGAAATCAGAAACAAAAACCTCATAGCCCTGCTGCTGAGCAAGGTATGCAGCCCCCGCACCGCTTTCGCCTGCGCCGAGTACTACTAGTCTATGTTGTTTTGATTCCATCTATTATTTTCTCTTGGTTCTTGTCTCTTAATTCTTGGTTCTAATCCTCTATCTCAATTTCAGCGTTATTACCGTCAGGATCGCCAGCATGATGCAGATGATCCAGAAACGGGTTACGATCTTCGCTTCGTGAAAACCTTTTTTCTGATAATGGTGATGCAGCGGCGCCATTAAAAATATCCGCCTGCCTTCGCCATACTTTTTCTTGGTGAACTTGAACCACGATACCTGCATAACTACCGACAGGTTCTCGATCACAAAAATCCCGCATAGCAATGGCAGCATCAGTTCCTTGCGGATCATAATGGCGAATACCGCAATAATGCCGCCTATTGCCAAACTACCAGTATCGCCCATGAACACCTGCGCCGGGTATGAATTGTACCACAGGAAGCCTACACATGCACCCACAAATGCGCCAGCAAAAATTACCAGCTCACCCGAGTCAGGTATGTACATAATGTTCAGATAATCTGCGATCACCGTGTTACCGGATACGTAGGCCAATATGGCCAGCGTGATCCCGATAATAGCCGAGGTACCTGTCGCGAGACCATCTATACCATCGGTTATGTTGGCACCGTTCGAGATAGCCGTTATGATTACAATCACGAAGAACATGAACACTACCAGGTCGTACTTCTCATAACCTTTGCCTAAAAACTTGAGCACTTTTCCATAATCGAACTCATTGTTTTTATAGAAAGGCATGGTGGTTTTGGTAGAATGGATATCCTGCGTGTAAACAGGTTTATTCCCTTTCATGTGGAACTCTACCGGGCGGTCATACTTGATCGGCGGCTTTACTTCCTGGCGGATAACGATATCCGGGTTGCTATACATCGTAAACCCTATGATCAACGCCAAACCTACCTGTCCGGTGATCTTAAACCTTCCCGCTAAACCTTCCTTATTTTTCTTGAATACCTTGATATAGTCATCCATGAAACCGATAGCACCCAGCCAAAGCGTGGTGCCCAGCATCATTAGTACATACACATTCTCCAGTTTGGCAAACAGCAACGTAGGTATCAAAATGCCTAAGATGATGATGATACCACCCATCGTAGGCGTACCGGCTTTTTGCATCTGCCCTTCCAGTCCCAGGTTTCTAACGGTTTCACCTACTTGCTTGTAGCGCAGGTAATCGATCAGCCTGCGACCATACACCGTAGTGATGATCAGCGAGGTGATAACCGCCATAGCCATCCGGAACGTGATGTATTGAAACACCCCGGCACCGGGTATGCTATAGTTTTTTTCCAGGAAACTGAATAAGTAATACAGCATTTTTTAACTGTTCATTTGTTTAAAAATCTCTGTTAATTCTTCTTTGTCGTCAAAGTGATTTCTCACCCCTTTTATCTCCTGGTACTTTTCATGACCCTTACCTGCCACCACCACTATATCTCCTGGCTGGGCAAGATTGCAGGCCACTTTGATCGCTTCCCTTCTGTCCACAATGCTCATCGTATGTCTTTTGAAAGCAGGATCAACACCCTCTTCCATATCCTTTATGATCTGTGCAGGATCTTCTGAGCGCGGATTATCAGAAGTGAATATTACCTTGTCGCTCCACTCGCAGGCTACACGCGCCATTATCGGGCGTTTGGTTTTATCCCTGTCGCCACCGCACCCTAACACCGTGATCACTTTTTCATTTCCCTTACGTACATCATGTACGGTGCTTAATATGTTCTGAACTGCGTCAGGTGAGTGAGCATAGTCCACTATCCCTACAACACCATTTGGCGCAATCACATAGTCAAATCTTCCTCGTGCACCTGTCAGCTTACTCAGGCTAATCAATACTTTAGATTTATCCTGATCCAGCAACATCGCGGCAGCATAAACCGCCATCAGGTTATAGGCGTTGAATGTGCCTACCAGCTTAAACCACACCTCTTCGTTATCGATATTGAGCAGCAAGCCGCTGAACTGGTTCTCTACTATTTTGGCTTTGTAATCAGCCATGTTTTTTAAACCGTAGCTCTTTTTATGAGCGGCGGTGTTCTGCAGCATCACCATACCGTTCTTATCATCGACGTTGGTCAGTGCAAAAGCATTTTTGGGAAGACCATCAAAAAATGCCTTCTTGGCTTTCAGATAGCTATCGAATGTTTTATGATAATCAAGATGATCGTGCGTCAGGTTAGAAAATATGCCGCCCTGGAATTTCAGATCGGCAATACGGTGCTGCACAATGGCATGCGAGCTCACTTCCATAAAGCAGTAATCGCAGCCTTTTTCTACCATATCGTTCAGCAGCATATTCAGATCAACCGGGTCCGGCGTAGTATGCGTAGCTGTCACCACTTCACCGTTGATCTGGTTTTCTACGGTTGAAAGCAACCCGCATTTGTAACCCATATCACGGAATAGCTTATAAAGCAGTGTCGCGATAGTGGTTTTACCGTTTGTTCCGGTTACACCGATTAGTTTCAGTTTATGCGATGGATTATCGTAAAAGTTGGCTGCAACAGTACCTAAAGCAATAGAGCTGTCGGCTACCATAAAGAAATCCACTTCGCCTGTAACGTGCGCAGGTAATTCTTCACATATCACCGCTACCGCACCTTTTTCAACAGCCTGTTCGATGTAATCGTGACCATCTACCTGCGTTCCTTTTACCGCTACAAACATGCATCCCGGCACCACTTTGCGCGAATCAAAAACGATTGCGCTGATCTCCATATCAGCACTACCATGAAGTTCGGTGAATGCAAGTCCCTCTAAAATGTCGCTCAAATACCTCATTGTAGTTCGATTATTATTTTTGATCCCTTTGGTATAGCACTTCCGGCCGTTACCGATTGTTTCACCACTGTCCCGCTGCCATGCGCAGATACTTTATAACCCGCATTGCCCAATACATACAAGGCATCGCTTAAGCCCATACCTGTTACTTCAGGCACGGTACCTTTTTGATATTTCGTTTCATCGTAAGGCACACCATTGCTGGTATCCACAGTATTATTCACCGAAGCGTATACCGGTTTGATATTCAGTTTGCTGTAAATCTGCTGTGTTGCTTTGCGGTTGCCCGTTTTCACCTTCGGCATCGGGCTGTTGCTTACGTATTGCAGCGGTGTAGCCTGGTTCATTTGCAGATCGCTTGAGTAAACCCGGTCGGCAACTGCTCTAAATACAGGACCAGATACCCAAGCCGCCAAGTGAGAGCCTATGGTTGGGTCCTTTATCATCACGATCATGGAATACTTTGGCTTATCAGCAGGAAAGTAACCGCAAAAGCTCGTTTGGTGCCTGGTCTTATCGTATCCGCCTTTGCCGACTGCAATCTGTGCAGTACCGGTTTTACCAGCTACCGTATATAATTTATTTTTGATCACCAGCTTACCTGTCCCTTCCTGCACCACGCCTTCCAGCATTCCGCGTACACGGCCCAAAGTCCTGTCCGAACATATTTTTTCGTTGATCACCCTGGCCTGGAAACGCTCAACTGTATTTCCATAGCGGCGTATCTCGCTTACAAAAAGCGGCGCTATCATGGTGCCGTTATTTGCCACGGCGTTATAGAAAGTAAGCATCTGCAACGGCGTCAATTTCAATTCGTAACCATAGGCCATTTGTGACAATGACTGCAGCTTATTCCAGTCGCGAGACGATGGATTTTTTATCCTTGGCGCACCTTCACCTGCAATCTGCAATCCATTCCGTTCATTTAAATGGTAGCTGTAAATTTTATCAATAAACTCCTGCGGATTGCTATGATAATGCTGCCAGACGAGCTTAGCGGCGCATACGTTTGACGACTCTTCAAAAGCTTTCTTTGCACTGATTATCGTTCCCGGATCTTCCGCATCCCTGATCGTCAATACTTTTTTACCATTACGCGGATTATACAACTCATATTCGCCATGCTGCGCATCTACCAAAGTATTCGTGTCGATCTTACCCTGATCAATAGCCGTCATGTAAGACGCCAGCTTGAAGGTAGAACCCGGTTCAGCCGATTCGCTGATGGCATAGTTCATACGCTCTTCGTAATCACCGCTTTTGGTACGGGTGTAGTTGGCGATAGCTTTAACCTCTCCCGTCGCCACTTCCATCAGCACTACACAACCATGATCGGCGCCGGTTTTTTCCAGTTGCTTTTTCAAAGCAGCCTGGGCAACATCCTGGAAGTTTACATCGATGGTTGAGATGATATCAGCGCCTTCTTTAGGGTCAACTTCGTTTCCGTCATTATTTACAGGCATCCAAACATTGCCAGCCATACGCTGCATCAGGCGTTTGCCATTCTCACCGTTTATATAATCAGCATAAGCGCCTTCCAATCCGACAGCAACCGATTTACCGGCTGCGTTTTTCGCATTATCATTTGTATATCCAATGGTACGGGATGCCAGCGAGCGGAATGGCAATACACGCTTGTTCTGCTGTATCACGATCAGGCCGCCTTTGTATTTACCCATATTGAAGATCGGGAACTTGCGAATCTCCTTTAGCTCCTGGAAACCAACTTTCCTCCTGATCAGTTGATAACGATCTCCATCCTTACGTGCCTCGCGCAGCATCCGGGCATATTCACTTCGTGATTTATCGCCAAAGAACTTTGACAGGCACAATGCCAGTGAATCCACTTTTTCCTGGAACACATTATCATCTGCAATACCACCTGCCAGCATATCCATGTGCAACTCGTATTCAGGAACTGAAGTTGCCAGCAAGCTACCATCGGATGCGAAAATATTGCCGCGCTCTGCTTCTATATTAATGTATTGAGCCGATACGTTTTTAGCCATCGCTTTCCACTTAGCCCCCTGCATATATTGAACACGGAAAAGCTGGAAAACAACAGCCCCCGCAAACAGCAAAATGAGACCGAATGCGAGGTACACTCTTAACAATATATTCGTCCTAATTCCCATCCTTATCCTCCTTATCCTTTAAGCGCTGCGGCGGTTCGATGGATTCTTTAATTCCCAATGTATCCACACGCTTGGCCACTTCGCTCAGCGTGCTTTTAAAGGCCAGGTCAGCCTTGGTAGTTTTATAATCCCAGGTCAGCTCCTTTACCTCTTTGTTCATCTTATCGATGTCGCGCATGTTCCTTTCGGCCAAATGCATGTTACCCAAGTAGATCATACCCAAAAGCACCAAAAACAGCAGGAACGGCAAAGCGCTGGTCGCTTTTTCCGCGTTTACATTTTTCTTAAAAAGTTGCCATAGTGCGCTCTCGGAAATCTCCTTTACAGGAGGTTTTTCCTCAACGATCAGCTCTTTTTCAGCTTCTTCTTCCTGAACTTCTGTACGTAAACGATTCGTCATTTCTTTACAGCTATTCTTAGTTTAGCGCTCCGTGCCCTGTTATTAATTTTTATCTCTTCTTCTGACGCCGTTATCGCACCGCGACTTACCGCATCAAAAGGTTTTTGATCATTTCCATAAAAATCCTTCTCCACCTCGCCGCTGAATTTTCCCTTGGCTATGAAGTTTTTTACCAGCCTGTCTTCCAATGAATGGTAAGACATTACAACCAGTCTACCACCCGATACCAGCACCTCTGCCGACTGGATCAGAAAATCCTTCAAAGCTTCTAATTCCTGGTTCACCTCAATGCGTAGCGCCTGGAACACTTGTGCCAGGTATTTATTTTCTTTCCCTTTCGGGATCAAACCGTTGATGGCATTTTTCAGATCAGCAACTGTATTGAGCGATCCATTCAGCCTTGCAGTTACAATGGTTTTTGCGAGTGATTTGGCGTTTTTGATCTCCCCATAAATTCCAAAAATCCGATGCAGATCAGCTTCACTATAAGTATTTACAACTTCTTTAGCCGTTAGGGTTGATGACTGGTTCATGCGCATATCCAGCTCCGCATCAAAACGGATGGAGAAGCCGCGTTCAGCCTGGTCGAACTGGTAGGATGAAACACCCAGGTCGGCCAGGATACCATCCACCGGAATTGCATTATGCAGACGGGTAAAATTTTTCAGGTACCGGAAATTCTGATCGATAAATTCAAATCGGTCATCGGCGATCTTATTTTGCTGCGCATCGGCATCCTGGTCGAAAGCCAGCAAGCGGCCATCTTCTCCAAGATACTTCATGATCTCGCGCGAGTGGCCGCCACCACCAAAAGTTACATCAACATAAGTACCATTAGGGCGGATGTCCAGCGCCTCGATGCATTCCTGCAACATTACGGGCACGTGGTAATTACTCATCTACCTTCCTCCTTCCATTGCCCATTACCTCTTCAGCCAGGTTCGAGAAATTCTCTGGCTCGTTATCCATCTGCGCATCGTAAGCACTTTGCGCCCATACTTCTATTTTATTGAACTGGCAAGCCAGCACCACATCAGCTTCGATACCGGCATATTCCAATAAAGCTTTTGGCAAAAGCACACGCCCGGCGGCATCCAGCGTCAATTCTGACGCGCCGCGGGTGAAGTAGCGGATAAAATCGCGTGTTTTCTTCTCGTATGAGTTGAGTTTGCTCAGATCATCAACAATCTTATCCCATTCGCGGCGGGTATAAATAACCAAATGCTTCTCAAAGCCACGATTGATCACAAGGCCCTCTTTGTCAGCTTCGGGAAGCTGCTTTTTGAGGCCAACAGGGACCATCATCCTGCCTTTGGCATCCAGTTTACATTCAAATTCGCCTAAAAAATGGGACATGAGTACACTATGGTATTATTCCAAAGTAAAAGTAAATTACTTTTTTCATTTTTTACCACAAATTCCCATTTTTTTCCACCAAAAAGTTTTCAACAACTTTAAAGGCTATTTTTCTCCCACTTTATCTCATATAGATTTCTAAACAGGGTCATACTCTTTAAGTTACCAAAACGTAATTTGAACCTGCAAATGAACAGAATCCATCTAATTTCTACTAATAATTAAGTTTTTATCTTTCCACAACAGGCAATTCAACCAAAAACAAAAGCGCTGTATACCATTGGTACACAGCGCCATGAAGTGAAGGGGGTAGTAAAGACGTATTATATATTACGCCGGCTCACCTTGAGGATCAGGATCCTGCGCGGGCCGGCTTATTCATTACCAGGTAAGTGAAACCAAATACTGATATCAGGTTGCTGATAATAGAAGCCATCCGGTTCATATCCTGCGACTTACCATCGGGCAATGCATCGGCCGGTTTCGAAATTCGGGAGGTGGCTACAACAACGGGAACGCCCTGCAGCATTTGTCCTTCGTGCATATCACGACAGATCAAAAGGTAATTGCCGCTTACCACTTTACAATCCTGAAGTATCAGATTTGGCTTGCCGGAGCCGCTGATAGACACCTGGTTCTCCCTAAGTCCGGAGGCATCATCACAAAACAGAATCTCATCTATCACAGAAGACATACCGCTGTTACTATGAACAACCAGGAGCTTTTTATCTTCGCTTTGTGATGGCATGTGTGATGATTTTTGGTAACATAAAATTGCGACGAAAAAGCAGGTAAACGAAGTGTGTATCGGTTAATTCCTGCTTTGTGTCGACGAACATAAGATTAGCTTAAAACGGGTATAAAACTTCACCTGCAATTACCTATAATTGTGATTCTTAATATGAATATGGTTATCGTAATACAGTGTACCGACCAGGTGGGACTGGTGGCCAAAATATCCGGGCTGCTTGCCAATGAGAGCTACAATATTTTGTCGATGCATGAGCATGTGGACAAGACGGAGAATTTATTTTTCATGCGTCTGGAAGTAAACAAGCAATCAGAGGCACTGGCATTGGAAGAGAAGCTTCGTGGACTTTTACCCGAAGGCGCGCTTATCAAAGTAAACCCCGATCCAGTGAAAAAAGTGATTTTGATGGTCACCAAAGAGTATCATTGCCTAGCTGATATTTTGATCCGCAACTATTTTAAAACACTAGGCGCCAGTGTGCAATGCGTGATTGGCAATTACACTAACCTGGAAGATATCTGCAAGCGTTTTGATGTACCATTTCATCATGTACCTTATGAAGGGCCGCATCCTGAATCAGAGCAGCGGGTGGTGAATATCATCAATCAATATCAATATGACTATATAGTGCTGGCAAAATTTATGCGCATTTTGTCGCCTGATTTTGTGAGACGTTTCCCTAAGAAGATCATCAACATACATCACTCCTTTTTACCCGCATTTGTGGGCGCAAATCCTTATAAACAAGCTTATGAACGCGGCGTAAAACTGGTAGGTGCCACCGCACATTTTGTGACCGACGAACTGGATGAAGGGCCGATCATTGCCCAGCAGATCATCTCTGCCAGTCACTCCCTGACTGCTGCGGATATGATGAAAGCCGGTAAAGAGATTGAAACCGCTGTATTGGCCAAGGCACTGAAAGCGGTTTTTGACGACCGCGTGTTTATCTACAAAAACAAAACGGTTGTGTTGGAATAGACGAGTGTTCACGAGCGTTCACGGCGCTGTGAACGTGAACACCTTAATTAAATCTAACCGTATCCGGTCCTGACAACCTGGTTACATGGCAATTACAACCACCAGAAATTTTAAGGTTAACGTCTTTAGTTTGATTGGTTGACGGATCAGTGGCCGACACCTTAATTATATCACCATCGGTGGAATAATCCATTTTGTTATTGTCAGTTGCTACGATATAATAGCCGTAAACGAGCAGTCCGACATTATAGCCCGGGTTAAGTTTCTTATTTGAAGACACATTGAAAACAGTAAAATTGGTAACAGCAATGGGCTTCCCGGTATTATCAGCATAGTGTACGCCGACAGAAGCAAAAAGATCAGTACATACCTGTGCCCCACAAGGAGTCTTTTGCTTTGTTTTATTACAAGATGCAAGCGATACTGCCGCAACGAAAAGGATAATAAGGTTCTTATACATGGGTAAGTGTTTATCCTATATTACGCCCTGGACAAACTGTTTGCTACAGAAGAACATAATTAATTGTAGAATGAAAGCGCTGTTCTTAGGATAGCATTGATTGTATCTAATGGCAAATCAGCATTGGGGTCGATCAGCAATATTTTCATCCGGGCACGGTCTTCCCTGATCAGATCGGGATGATCGATCTTTCCGCCCTCCACTATACCTATATAGGGTAGGCCATTCTTTTTGTGCACCCACAGGTAACAGAACATTTTACCCTTATAACAAAAGAACGGCATGCGGTATTTCCAAGCCTCGGTAATGCCTTTATCGAAATCCAATATATGTTGACGTAAGAATAGCAAACAACTTTTAATGGGTTCCTCTTTTTGCAGGTAATATAGGTCGATTTCTCTCATCAATGATTCGTATCAACGTTTATATTCTGTCTATTATGTAAAAATAGCACAGAGATCCAGCAAATCAACAAAATCCCAAAATCAACGGTCTGTATCCGCACACCCAATGTATCAAAACCGAACAGAGTTTTAGCTAAAAACCATCTTAACAATCTATAAAACAACAAGATACAATTTTGGCACTTTAATCGATCAGAATAGACAGTGTGAATTTAGCCAGCACACATCATCTCTATGATCCAAAGCTACCTCAAAACCGCAATTCGTTTTTTACTTAAGAATAAGACTTTCAGTTTCATCAATATTGTCGGTCTTGCTATTGGCACTATGTGCTGCCTGTACATCCTTTTGTTTGTGCAGGACCAGTACAGTTATGATAAACACCACAAGGACGCGCAAGACATTTACCGCGTTACCAGTTCTTTGAACCTTACGGGCGATAAGCATAAATCTGCATGCGCGTCTCCGCCGATAGCGCCTGCAATAAAACGTGACTTCCCGGAGGTGCTGCAATACGCGCGCTTGATTTCGTCTGATATTATCGGGAACAACAATAGCATGCTGAAATATAAGGATAAGACTTTTTATGAATCCGGTTTAGTATATGTTGATTCCACGTTTTTCGATGTTTTGACCTATCATTTTGCTTATGGCAAGAACACCCATGATCTATTGGCAGAGCCTTACACTATTGTTATATCAAAATCGACATCAGTTAAATTATTTGGCAACGACGACCCGGTTGGCAAGGTGATCACCATGGATAATGCTTATGGTAAGCACGATTTTAAAGTGAATGGTGTGGTGGACGAAAGCCTTGGCAAATCGCATATTAAGGCCAATATTTTTGTAACACTGCGAAGCGGCGGTTTTGGTAATTATCTATACAACAACCATCAGTGGGCCGGCAATAATATTGCATGCTCCTTTATCAAACTCCAGCCCGGATCCGACCCTGCAGCGTTGGAAAGCAAACTCCCGATGTTGCTGAACAAATATGGTGCGCAGGATCTCAAGGCACTCGGTATGACTAAAACACTCCATTTACAACCTGTCGCATCAATGCACACTACACCCGGACTTGAGTTTGAGGTTGGCGATACGATCAGTCCTACCCTGTTATATATTTTGGCCGGTATAGCCGTAATGATACAACTGATCGCCTGCATCAATTTCATGAACTTGTCTACTGCCCGTGCGTCAAAACGCGCTAAAGAGGTTGGCGTGCGTAAGGTAGTCGGCGCCGAGCGTGGTGACCTGGTTAAACAGTTTTTGGGGGAATCATTCTTATTGACATTGATCGGTGTAGCATTGGCCCTGCCGCTTTTATCTATGGCGATACCTTATCTGAACCAGGTTACACAAACCAATATTCAATTGACCTTCCTGAGCCATGCCAGTATTTGGATACTGCTTGTCATGATCGTGCTGGTTACAGGAGCCGTTGCGGGCAGTTACCCGGCATTTTATTTATCGGCTTTCCAGGCTATCAAAGTAATGAAGGGCAACTATACCAATCACGTATCAGCATCGGGCATACGCCGCTCGCTTGTGGTCTTCCAGTTCTTTTTGTCTATTGTACTGATTACTTCGATCATCATTATATATAGTCAGCTTAACTATATCAAGAATAAAGACCTCGGTTTTGATAAGAGTCAAAAACTAGTCTTCAGTTTTTATACAGGTGACGCGCGGAACAAAATGGCAGCTTTGGCGACAGACCTTCAGCAACTATCCGAAGTAAAATATGCAAGCATAAGTGATAACTACCTGACCCATCATACCGGGAATGATTTCCCGTTTTATCTTGACGGCGGTAACCGGTCTACCTCTGTAGACGCAGAGAATATGGCTGCCGACGAGCAATTTGTAAAGGCCAATGGCATTAAGATCATCGCAGGTCGCGACTTTGACATAAAGGACACTTCAAAAACACTGATCAATGAGACTATGTGTAAGCGTCTTGGCATCAAAGTAGAAAAAGCGCCCGGTTTGAGGTTATTCAGTAAGGCCTTCGATGGTTCGATCAGTTATTACGAGATCGTTGGCGTGATGAAGGATTTCAATTTTGCGTCCCTGCACGGAGAAGTCCGTCCGTTCATGATATTTCACAGCGGCAACCCCGGCAACTATTTCTCACACATGACGGTCTCGGTAACCAGTGCCGACTACAAATCTCTTTTGAGCAAAATGGAAACCATCTGGCAAAAGAATATGCCGGGCATACCTTTCGCCTACACATTCCTCGACCAGGAAGTACAGAAACAATACCAGGCGGAAATAAGCCTGTCCAATATCATTAACTCATTCACAATAATGGCCATTTTAATCTCGTGCCTCGGGTTGTTTGGCCTGGCAGCCTTCAGCGCCGAGCAGCGTCAAAAAGAGATCGGTATCCGCAAGGTACTGGGCGCGAGCGTTGCCGGCGTTGTTGGTTTGTTATCGCGCGAGTTTATCTGGTTGGTGGGTATAGCCTTTATACTGGCCACGCCACTATCCTGGTGGGCCATGCATAAATGGTTAGAGGGCTTTGCCTATAAAGTACCTGTGAGCTGGTGGATGTTTGCTATTGCGGGGGTATTGTCAATCGTTATTGCTCTGTTTACTGTGAGCTTCCAGGCGATAAAAGCTGCTTTGGCGAATCCGGTGAAGAGCCTTCGCTCGGAGTGAGTGATTAGTTGATCAGTGATCCGTTAATCAGGCATTTATAACAATAGCGATGGGTTTGAAACCCATCGCTATTGTTATATTATTCAATTTGGATTAATGCATTTTGCTCTTTAAATATTTGATAGAAAATTCGCCAATGGTTTTACCAGTGCGCTTATTATTGATAGACCAATCTTCAATCTGATCTTTGTAAACCGAAACGCTATCGCCTGTTTTTATATTTTTCACCTCGTAGGCTGAATCTATAAATGTGCCTATAAAAAGATTATTATTTCGTTTGTAGATTCTCGACCACATGTGTTCATGCTTATCGCCCTCTACGAAATCGGACTTCACAAGAAAACTATAATTTTCATAATCTTTACCATGCAGATCAACGCTATCAATGAATGTTTTGATTTTCCTTTGAGCTGTGTCTTTAAATGCCAAAAATGTAGAATCATCTTTTTCCAAAGCGGCTGTCTCGTAAGTTTTTGACTTGTTTCTATTATTACAAGCCACAAGGATAGTTGAAAAAGCAAAAAAGCATAATAGCGATCTTTTCATCTTACATCACTCTCACCTTCAAATAACTCGGATGCTCCTTCGAAGTATATACCTTATGCGTTTCCTTCTTAAAGTCAGTATCCTTTGCTTTCATAATATCCTGAAATTGCTGTGTGTTGCGGTCGATCAGCGGAAACCAGGTGCTTTGTACCTGCACCATAATGCGGTGACCTTTTTTGAAGGTGTGCAGCACATCCTGAAGCTCAAAGTTTACCGGGGTTACTTTTCCGGGCACGAAAGCTTCCGGCTTGTCAAAAGCGTTACGGAATTTACCGCGGATCGCTTCGCTACGCACCATTTGTTCGTAGTTTGACATGTAGGTACCCTTTGCAGTAAATTGATTATTCTTAGCCGAGTCGGGATATACGTCTACAACTTTCACTACCCAATCCGCATCAGTTCCGGTGATGGCCACTTTCAGGTCGGCCCAGATGTTTCCGGCAAGGGTTATATCATGATCCAGCACATCAGTTTGGTAGGTCAACACATCAGGCCTGCGTGAGGCAAAGCGTTGATCGCCGGTCATGTATTCGCGCTGCATATCCATGGTGATACCATTATAAAACGGTACAGGTTTGTTCGGATCGGATGTAAATTCATCAAAACTATCAGCCGAAGTCGGTGCATCAAATGATAATTTTCCGCCTGGCAACAGGTACAGGTTCTTTTCTTCAGCTTCTTTTGGCGGCCATACGTTGTATTTCTTCCATTCATTTACGCCGGTTTCAAAAGCTGATATTTTGGGAATATCCATATCTGTGCCTTTCAGGTAATGACTGAAAAATGCGAACTCTATCTTCTCCCGATAGAACGGCCCGGTTGGACCTCCAAAATATACATCTCCTAAATGATCGCCATCGCCGCGCGACCAGCCGCCATGCACCCATGGGCCCATTGTAAAGTAAATTGGCGTATTGGGATTTTCTTTTACCAATGTTTTGTAAGTATTGATGGCGCCATATAAATCTTCAGCATCGTACCATCCACCAGTAACTAATGTCGGGGTTTTGATGTCGTGCAGGTGATACAACACGTTGCGGTCTTTCCAATGCTGATCATAATTCGGGTGATCAAGCATCTCGTTCCACAAACGGATGGTGTCTTTATAATATTTGTCGTTGGTGTTTTTTACCGAACCCATTTTCAGGTAAAACTCATAACCATCTTCGGTGCCGTAAACAAACCTGCCGCCGCGGCGTTGGGTGGGTTTATCATCCTGGCGGTTGGTAAAACCCGGATAAAATCCAAAGTTGGCCACCAGCATAAATGCACCGTTATGAAATGAGTCATCACGATATAGATCAGCCATTGGCGCCTGAGGGGATGCGGCGGCCAGTGCTGGGTGACGGCTCAATAATGAAGCTGTTGTGAAAAAGCCCGGATAAGATATTCCCCACACCCCTACTTTGCCGTTGTTGTTCTTGATGTTTTTTATCAGCCAGTCTATGGTATCATAAGTATCTGTGCCTTCGTCCACATCATTTTTGGTTTTGTGCACCTCCTTTTCAGGCGTCATTTCTTCGAATATGCCTTCGCTCATCCAGCGGCCGCGTACATCCTGGTAAACAAATATGTACCCATCATGCAGAAATAAAGATGACGGACCAAGTGCGCCTTTGTAAGCATCGGCACCGTAGGGCGCAACGCTGTACGGCGTCCTGTCCATCATAATAGGATATTTCTTGGATTGATCTTTTGGCACATATACCGAGGTGAACAGCTTTTTACCGTCACGCATCGGTATCTGGTATTCGTATTTCTGGTAATTGGCTTTCACATAATCAGCGTCCGGAGTAGTTTGCTGAGCGCGCGAGCAACAGGCAAAAAGCAGCAAGCTTAAAGCCAGGAGTAAATGTCTTTTCATTAATTATTGAGAGTTAGAGACCCAAAGGTAATATAAAAAGAAAAGCCCCGAAACTCCGGGGCTGTCACAAAAATATTACTTATTGACGCTTAGTCGTTTATAGCTTTTACGCCTGGTAGCTCTTTGCCTTCCATGTATTCAAGCAATGCGCCGCCGCCTGTTGATACATAGCTTACTTCGTTGGTCAGGTTAAATTTGGCAACCGCAGCAGCTGAGTCACCGCCACCAATTAGAGAGAAACCACCGTTTTCGGTCGCTTTAACTACTGCGTCGGCAACTGCTTTAGTACCCTGTTCAAATTTTTCCATCTCGAAAACGCCCATCGGACCGTTCCATAGTATGGTTTTTGAACTTTCAACCACTTTGCTGAATGCTTTTATAGATGCCGGACCGATATCTAAACCCATCCAACCATCTTTTATATTATCGTTACTAGCAGTATCTGTATTAGCGTCATTCGAGAAGTTATCTGCAATGATGGAGTCAGTCGGCAACAGCAGGTTTACACCTTTTTCTTTTGCTTTCGCGATCAGGGTATTAGCCAGGTCCAATTTATCTTCTTCAACCAACGATTTACCTATATGACCACCCTGCGCCTTTGCAAAAGTATAAGCCATACCACCGCCAATGATCAGATTATCTACCTTGTCCATCAAACGTTCGATCAGTTCGATCTTGTCTGATACCTTAGCACCGCCCATAATAGCAGTGAAAGGTTTTTCAGCGCCATTCAATACTTTTTCAGCATTGGCTAACTCAGCAGCCATCAGGTAACCGAAGCATTTCGCTTCAGGGAAGAATTGCGCGATAACCGCAGTAGACGCATGCGCACGGTGAGCAGTGCCGAAAGCATCATTTACATATACATCGCCTAAAGCAGCTAGCTTCTTAGCGAATTCAACATCACCTTTTTCTTCCTCTTTGTAAAAACGAAGGTTCTCCAATAGCAATACCTGGCCTTTTGATAAATCCTTTGACTTTTGAATAGCTTCGGCACCAATGCAATCATCAGCAAACTCCACATGCTGACCTAACAGATCGGATAAGTGCGGAACCAAATGCTTCAATGAATATTTCTCAGTCGGACCGTCTTTTGGCCTGCCCAGGTGCGACATCAGAATCACTTCGCCTCCATCCTTCAAAATCTTTTTGATAGTTGGCAGAGCGGCCGTCATCCGGTTATCGTCGGTAATATTATAGTCCTTATCCAGTGGGACGTTAAAATCAACCCTGATCAGGGCTCTTTTCCCCAAAAAGTTTATTTGATCTACTGTTTTCATATTGTTTTAGAGGCGTTGTTTTACGGATGGCCAAATTCAGCATTTAATTCTAATTTCTGAACGCAAAAATGAAAAAGGTGTTTTCGTGTCACTGAATTTTTAGGTAGAGCACATAATGCGTCCCTATTCCGGACACTTCAAACTCATCAGAAATGATCTCGAAACCAAGATTTTTATAGAATGGAACAGCTTTTTTGCGGGCATTACACCAAACGTAGTTCACTTTTTGCCCACGCATATACACTACGGCGAAGTTAACCAGTTGATTGCCGAAACCTTTGCCGCGATGGCTCTCCAACGTAGCCATGCCACGTAGTTGATAGGCTTTACCGGGAAAATCTTTATATGCTACAGGATGAAAAGAAGCGACGCAAGTTAATTGATCCTGATCAAAATAGCCCAGGTGAAAAATACCTTCCGCATCATCATTCGGGAAACGGCATTCATCCAGTGTTAGGCGCCCCTCTCGCAATACCTCGTTGCGGATGGCCAGCACATCATCAGCCTGAATAAACCTGATCATGCTTTGCTACGCTTATTTTTGCTACCAAATCGGCCAGGCGGCTCGAATAACCCATTTCATTATCATACCAGCCTACTACTTTTACGAGTCCGCCAACTATCGAAGTCAGCTTTGAATCAAAAATACAGCTGTGCGGATTACCTAATATATCCGTTGAAACTATCGGATCTTCGGTATATTCCAATACATTTTTCATTGATCCATTGGCAGCTGCTCTAAAGGCCTGGTTGATCTCTTCAACCGTAGTTTGTTTTTTCAGGCTGCAAGTAAAGTCAGTCAGCGAACCATTTAAAACTGGTACGCGAATACCAGCACCACCCAGTTTACCATCCAAATGCGGGAATATACTGGTGATAGCCTTTGCAGCGCCAGTTGAAGTAGGTATGATAGATGCTGATGCTGCCCTTGCGCGACGAAGATCTTTATGTGGCGCATCGTGCAGACTCTGGTCGCCGGTCATGGAGTGAACAGTGGTGATGTAGCCATCAACAATCCCCCAGTTATCTTCCAGTATCTTCACCATAGCGGCGACATTATTGGTGGTGCATGAGGCGTTAGAGATGATTGGAGCAGATAGGTCAAAGCCAGCATCATTCACGCCGATAACTATAGTAGGAACACTTTTGTCAGAAGATGGAGCTGAAATGATCACCTGCTTAGCTCCCGCCAGTAAATGCTGACTTGCGCCATGTTTAGAGGTAAATTTCCCTGTGGATTCAATTACAAGGTCAATATTTAATTCTTTCCATGGAAGATTTGCAGGGTCCTTTTCAGACAGTACTTTTATCTGTTTGCGATCGACATACAAATTGCCGGAATCGCATTTAACAGTGCCATTGAATGTACGATGGACGGAATCGTATTTAAATAGATGGGCAAGCGTTTCGGTATCGGTCAGGTCGTTAATAGCAACCACCTCGATACCGGGCTTAGCAAGCACACTACGTAATAATATTCTCCCGATACGCCCAAATCCGTTGATAGCTATCCTCATGATAATTGATATTTATCGCAAATTTACATAAATATCCAAAGCTCTTGGATTGGCGAATGTCATATTAAGATAAGATGTTGGGAGTAAAAGCTATGCGATCTGCCGCTTATCCTTTTTAGAAACGTTTCTTGCCTTAGCCTCTTTGATGATCTTTTGATACAGGCTCAAAATCTCTTTCAACCGCTCTTTTATTTTGCCGGATACCGCAATATTGAGTGCATATTTATGCTCAGGCAGGTATAATTCAATATTGGTGTTAGCTATTTTGTAGTCCACATCAAACATGCGGCTGTAGTAATCGATGCCGCATTGCATAATGGCGCGTGCCAGGCGGTCGGCAACAGCGGCATATTCCGGATTTGTCTCATCTAAATTGTTTCTCAGGTACAAGATATCTTCACGGGTTGTTTTAACCAATCTTTTGCCTGCGTCAGCGGCTTCAGCAGCAGTACTCTTTTTAGTGATCTTGGCAGTGCCGATCTCCCTATCAATCTTCTGGATACGGGTTGAGAAAAAGATACTGTTAAACAGTTGCCTTGTCTCAGCCGGAAAATCAGCGAACAGGGCCAAAAGATCATTTGTAGAAATACCCTGCGGCTTATCAACGTATTTCTTTACTGAATCAACAACCTCTGTCAAATAAAACTGAATAGTCTTCTCCGGATTATAAAAATACTGCTCTCCGCCAATCGATTTGGTGTAGCCTTCCTGGTTGGATGTATAAAACAATTTTGCCAGTTCGATGCCTTTCCTGAACTCTTCAGCATGGAAGCCTCCATTTTTGGTTGCCAGTCCCAAATTGAGCATCGAAAGGTTCTTAATGCAACTATAATTTTCCGGAGTAACCTCAAACTTCACCTCCTGCTCTACAAAATTGCAGAACCTGAATTTACTGAAAGCCACCTTTTGATTGCCCCAAACTTTAAAGCCGAAACCCTTACCAAAAAATGGTTCGCTCTTAACCGAGCCTACGTAGTTGTTATTAATGTATAATTCTATCTGGTCATTAGTCTTTTTCAGCAGTAGATGGTTTGAACTGCATTGATTAATAGCAAAGGCCTTCTTCCAGGGGATAAGCTCTTTATAATCACCCATGGTTTGCTTTACCAGGCTAAAATGTCCGTTGCCGGTGATCACAAAGCTGTAGTAATTATTCTGCTCCCTGCCGAAAACGATGCCATAGCTATATTTATCTATCCCTTCAAACCATTGCGTATCTGTCTCTATCGTCCAGTTTTCCTCATCATTCAAATTAGCGAATACACAGGGAATGGATGAGCCGGTTTGTTTTTCTCTCGTGATGATATATTCATCTCCGTTTTTTGTCAATGAGTGAAATTCATCCTGCTCCTGCAGCCAGTCAGCCGACCAGTTGATCAGGTTGTCGATCAAAACGGCCTGAACCAATTTCTTCTTATCTTTTGAAAAAGCAGCTCTCTCCCAAATAACCTGTGCTTTTTCAATATCACCCTGGCGAATAAACTCGAGTGCAAGCTCATCAGCTAAATTGCTGTTCCAAAACCAAAATGGAGAATAAAGAGGTTTACTTACCGAGGTCTCAAAAGAGGTTTGAATATCTTCAGAAAGGTAATCGTTTTTTTCAGACGGTATGTCGACCTGGAGATCGTTATCGTAGGCACGCATTCCGGCAGGTTCTGGTCTCGGCACCTTACGTTCAACACTTATTCCCGACGAACCGCCCGGACGCAGAAGATTCCCCCCAAGCGCATTAAAGCTATTTAGAAACTTGTTAAAATACTGCGTATAAGCCGTCATATTCCCTATTATCCTTATCCGAAATAAGCCTGGAACCCGCTAGGTGAGTTCCGCAAAAAAGTTGAATACATTCCTGTAAATCTGCTCAAAAATCCCGGTCACTTAAATCTTAAAAAGGACGTTACGGATGCATTAAAGATACGGCGGGATGGTGGTGTTCAGTACACTAAAGCACGAAAAGTTTGTCACATTTTTCAACAAAAAAATGTGGATATAAAAAATCAAAACTTTGAGGAAAAAGATTATGAAACCTAAACGAACAAGTTGCGCAAAGCCAGGTTTTCGCGTTCTTTTGACCGGATAAAAAAGGATACGCCCCAGTTGAACAGCAGGCAAACTCCCAGGATCAAACCGAGTAACACCTGGTTACCATACGACCTGAACACCAAAGCCATGGTTACACAAAGCAGGTTCAGCGAAACCAATATCAACGCTGCTTGTAAGTGGGTAAAACCTAGCCTTAGCATGCGATGATGAATGTGCTTGCGATCAGCTTTAAA
>Ga0163162_10000085_pt1 | contig 86018 bp, 62 predicted proteins | sample S55metaG_FD_115310 | JGI IMG/M metagenome (GOLD analysis project Ga0163162, IMG submission 115310) | Switchgrass rhizosphere microbial communities from Kellogg Biological Station, Michigan, USA - S5-5 metaG | ecosystem: Host-associated > Plants > Roots > Rhizosphere > Soil | place: USA...
CCCGAAACGTCGGACCGCCCAGAGGGAGAGGGGACTGACCGAGGTGCTTGGGCGAGGTGCGCCGACCTGAAACATCGAGCCGAACTCAGGTTTTGAAAAGCATGAAAATCGGCTCCCTTTCCCCCCTCGCCCCTTTGGGGAGAGGGCTGGGGTGAGGGGGTTGGATCTTGCTGACCCAACCCAATCTGCGAACTCGCGACAGCATAAGGTCGAACACCCCACTCAATGCCCATAAAAAAAGGCGCCCCAATCAGGGCGCCAAACTGTCTTCTTCCGGGCCAGAGCGGAGCCACGGAAGGTCCATCGGTTGCTCGGTCAATCTCAGTCGCGATAGGACTCGGTCACTTGCGCCGTCTGGTCGGCGGGAACGCGAATTTCTTTCGCGTTGGCGTCGCTCTGCTGGGCGCTCTGGGCGTGGTGAACCGGGAAGTTGTCGTAGTAATAACGCATACGCTCAGCGCCGCCTTCGGCAAAGACACTGGCAGAACCCAGGGCAAACAGCCCGGCAAGGATTGCGGTGGTGATTTTCATGCTACCTCCTACTGAACAAGTGGGAGCCGTTCGTCCATGAAGCAGATCTCGAAAGAGAGTCTGGTCAGCATGAATTAACACGGGGTTAACGCCTGTTCAGTGTAGGTTTTGCAGCATGTTGCGGGGCGGTATCAGACAGACGCGGCGCCCGTCAGGCGAAGGCACGCCGCGTCGAAGGGAAAGGCTTATAGCTTCCAGTCGAGACTCAGCGTCACTGTGCGCGGATCGCCCCAATACACGCCGTTATAGAAGCCGACGTTGTCGTAATACTTCTTGTCGAACAGGTTGTTGACGTTCAGCGACGCCGACAGGTGTCGATCAAACGCATAGCGCGACATCAGGTTGACCACGGTGTAGGCGCTCTGGTTGATGCGCGCCTCCTCAGTGTCGCCGCCGACCGGTCGGCTCGACGTGCCATACACATCGCTCTGCCAGTTCACCGCACCGCCTACGGTCAGCGCCTGCCATTCGCCCGGTAAACGGTACGCCGTGGAGACGCGCAACAGGTTCATCGGCTGATTGGTGTTGGTGCGCTCGCTTTCGCCGTTGACCGAGTGGGTGTAGGTGTAACCGGCGGTCATGTTCCAGCCCTGAAGAATTTCGCCGGACACTTCAGCTTCAAAGCCGTTGACCTTGTTGCCCTTGCCGCCGGATTTGTAGAACTGCTCACGGGTCACCGGATCCGCCGGGGCCGAGTTATCGAGTTCGGCGACGTTATCCTGCTTGCTCCAGAACACCGCCGTGGACAGGTTCAGGCGTTCCTCGAGCAGGCTGCCCTTGATGCCCACTTCATAGTTTTTGCCGACCACCGGGTCGATGTATTTGCGATTCTTGTCGCGGTTGCCCTGCGGCTTGAAGATGTCGGTGTAACTCACGTACGCCGTGTATTCCGGGGTCAGGTCATACAGTAGCCCGGCGTAAGGCGTCCAGACGTCGTTCTGTTTCTGGCTGGTGTAATCGACCTCCGTCAGATGCCGATTGGCGTCGTAACTGTTGCTGGTACTGGACGCTTGCCAACTGCCATATCGGCTGCCGAGCACGGCGTGCAGATCATCGGTCAGGCTCAGGCGCGTGGCGATGTAGCCGGCTTTCTGCCGGGTATCGTCCTTGGACCCGGTGAGGTCGGTGACGGTGTCGCTGAACTTGGCGATGTCGCCCATGTATTTCCAGTCGCGGATGGTCCCGTAGTCCTTGGGACGCGCACCGGCAATGGTGTACGGCGAGTTCGAGCGGCGTTCGGCTTCACCGTAGCCGAACAGCATTTCGTGCTCACGGCCCAGCAGCGAGTAGGGGCCGGAGACATTGAAGTCATACGCCTGCATTTTCTGCGTGCCGATCATGTGCGAGGTGTAGGCGATCATGCCGCTGCGGTCCGCAGCGGGAAAACCGGCACCACCGTAATAGACCTTGCCGTCGGTATTGCTCTCGCGGTGGGTGTACGCAGCTTTCAGGCGCCAGCCGCCGGCCAGTTGCTGATCGAGGGTGGCGAATGCGGTTTTGTCTTGCAGCGGCCAGGAACTCCAGGACGTCGCCATGTTGGTCGAACGCCCCAGTCCGGCCTTGCTGCCATCGGCATTCCAGTAGGGCACCGTGCCCCAGGACGAGCCTTGCACATGCTTGTTCTGATAGTCGTAACCGACCGCCAGCACGGTAGAGTCGGTCAGATCGGCTTCGAGCACGCCATAACCGACCTCCCGTTGCAGCGCGTATTTGTCTTTGATCGACTGGTTGTCGCGATACGCCAACACCGTGCGCCCGCGCAAGCGCCCGTCGAACGCCAGCGGCCCGCCGACATCGACGTAGCTGTAGTAATTGTCGTAGCTGCCGCCACTGACCCCGGCCAGCGCCTGCCACTGCGCGGTCGGACGCTTGCGCACCATGTTGATGGTCGCCGATGGATCACCGGCCCCCGTGGTCAGCCCCGTGGCACCGCGCACCACCTCGATACGGTCGTAAATGATGGTGTCGGAATCGGACTTCATGCGATCGAAGGTGTTGAGCATCCCGTCGATCTGGAAATTATTGATCGCATAACCGCGCGACGAATAGCTGACCCGATCCGAATCCAGATGCTGAACCACCACACCGGTGGTCTGGCGCATGGCCTCGGACAATGTACCGAGCTTGAAATCATCCATCTGCTGCCGGGTGATCACCGACACCGATTGCGGGGTTTCCTTGATCGACAGGTTCAGGCGCGTCGCCGTGCTCATGGCGCCGGTGGTATAGGACTCGGTGTTCTCGGTGGTGGTGCCCAGGCCTTGCGCGCTGACGTTGGTCGCCGCCAGCTCAAGCGCTGAGTCAGCGGGCTGCGGCGGTTTTTCGGCTTCGGTTTCAGCCAGCAAATCAGCGCTGAACGCAGCGCTGCACAGGCCGAGGGTGAGGGTCATGGAACGGGTAATGGGCGCGAACATCGCAGCCGACTCCTTGTCTTCGAGGGAAAAATTCCGTTTGTTCAAAGACGAGGGGTGGGGCCGGGATTTAGTGTCAAACGAGAAATATTGTTATTTGAAAGTGTTTCAGAGGTATGACTCGACCTCGCTTGAAAAGCAAAAGATCGCTGCCTTCGGCAGCTTACATCGATCTCTGGAGCTGCCGAAGGCTGCGATCTTTTGATTTTGCCGTTATCAGACCCGCAAACGAATCTGCCGGCCCAACACATCCATCACATCACAGCCATCACGCAACAACATCGCCGCCGCATGGGCCAGTTGCTGCACATCGGCGCCTTTGGCGGACGAGATGTCCAGGCTGGCCAGACTTTCCATCATCTGCGTCACCGCCAGAAAGCGACTGGCCGCGCTAGCGTGCAAGACGTCCAGTGGGGCTTCGGTGGAGACCAGTAAAACCGGAATGCTGCCCTCGTTGTGAGTCATCGAAATGTGCGAACTCATGCTTCACCTCCGGCCTGCGCGGCATGCAAACCGGCGACGGAAGCCAGCACCAGTGCGCGGCCGGTGCTGAGCATTTGCTGACTGGCCCAGTGCAGTGAACCGCTGTGTTCCGGGCGGGTAGCGGTGGGGGCTTGGTGGGCGAGGGCTTCGGCGCAGTTTAGGTAAACGGAGGCGTGTTCGAGGGCGTCGAGGAGGGGGATGTCGGGTTGGACGGTGAAGAGGTGGTGGGCGACGTGGTCGCAGGGGGCGAAGGGTGTGGATTTTGTGGTTGGATCGGTCATGGGTGCAGCCTCTTGGAAGTCAGAGAACTGCCACTTCATCGCCGTCAAACGAATAGGTGGCAACTGTGTGCAGGTTGACGGACCGGTCCAAGACACCCGGCGCACCCGAAGATGCCCCGCACACAGTCACCATTGAGCAGTGCGTCGGACACAGGAGTGCACGCGCGCATTGGAGAGCAATGTGCGTCTTGGATTTTTCAGGCCGTCAAACCTGATCACGAATGAGTCGTGACAGGGCGCGAGGATAGGGAGTGAGGGCAGGGGAGTCAACCGCTGCAGTCTGCGGGAGTTCTCCGAGATTTTTTGTAGGCGCAAGCTACGGGAGTTGCCAATCCGCTGGCTTTCTACAACGCCAAAGATTGCTACGTGTAGATGCTCATACAATGTACTAAAGTGAGTTACCGATGGCTGCGATATTTTGTTCAAAAAATGAAGGAAACGTAGTCTGGCCCCTTTGAGTTCTCCGACAAAAAAGATCGAAATCTATGGTAAATCTCACACGCTGTTAGTGTGGGATTTACCATAGGCTGGGAAGCTTCTATGAAAATACAGACGACATAGTCTGGCTCCGTTTGGTAATCAGTTATTCTTTGACGACTAGAAATGGTGCGATGTTTGGAAAAGTTACGAACTGGATTTTAAGATTCGGATTCATCATCTCTTCAGTACTAATATTGCGTCGATATGACACGTGATGCCAACTGGTATTTTTTGGGCGATACAAGCGGGGGAGAACAGTATCAAGAAAATAAGGAGGGGGCAATTTCCCGCCAACTTTCCCTGCCCACACAACAAATTCCTCTTGAGTGCCAGGGTGAGGGGAATATAACAGAGTGTAGTGTTCTTGTATTACTGTAGCTTCAAGAGTTTTAGTTTCGCCTGCGTCGTCTTGCAACGTAATAATGGTTTTTCCTTTGCCCACAGCCTTGATATTGCCAAGCTTATCAACTGTGGCGACGCTTTCATTTGCTGATTTGTATGTGTAAGGAGGAACTCCTTCTTTGGCTCCCCGGTATAAGGGAAGTGAAAAAGTATCTGCGATAATATCCCAGTCTGGTCTGACCCCTTCAAATGAAGCGGTATGAACTGTTAGTGTCACCGGACTATCATCCCAGACGAGAGGGGCTGCGGTCTTGACGTTATAAGTACGCTCCTTAAAAGTCGTCGCGTATTTTTCATCGGGACTTCCCCCAAATGCTGTCTTGATTTCTAATGCTAGTTGACTATTGTTTTTCAAGTTTCTCAGATCACTAAGTAGAATGGCGTGTGCGTTAAAGCCTTGCTTAATCCATTCTTCATCTGTTTTCGACGCTGGCGGTTGCCAAAAAATTTTGGAATACGTGGTGTTGTCTTTATTGGTGCCCTTCAATCGCGACCATACATACTGATCCGGAAAAATCAGCGGCCAGTTATTGAGTCGCATGGTTGCGTCAGCGGTCAGCGCGTTAATATTTAACTCAGGGCCAGCGCCGTTGTTCGCGGCTTCGGTGATAAATGGGGTACCCAACTCGGGATCACCATCAACAATTGGCGCTACCTTCAAGGTCATTTCTTTCGAGCCCTGCGGCGTTCCATTACGAGTAACGGTGTAAATGACCATCACGTCATCGTTGCCTAGGTTGAACGCAACCAGCGAACTGGGCAGCGGCACCTCTAAATCCTGCTGTGCGGTCACGTCTATCGGGCCTTCCGTCTTGCTGCCTTCACCCGGCGTACCAGTCCACGTCACGCTCACCTGCGTACCGATCATGTCCGGATAAGCCCGGACAACAGCAGTCAGGGTATCTTTGGCGGCGATCGGTTGCAGGATATTGTTGGGGGCTTCTTTGATCTCAGGCTCTTTCAGGTCCAGCGCCACCCCAATCCGCAGTTTCACCTCCCGCGAATGCCCCAGCGTTTCTCCCCCCCGCTGAATACTGTAATCCGCCACCACCGTGCCGTTACGATTGGCAGTCACGTATGCCTTGCCCACCGTGAACTTCACCGGTTTGCCCACCGTGGCCGGGATCATGTCCAGATAATCACTGGTGCTGCCGCCGCTGGCCGAGCCGCGCCAGTAGTAGGTCACACGGTCTTTGTCCTGGGTGCCGAGGAAGGGCATGACCAGTGTTGCGCCGGTCGGCGGCACCTTGTCCGGATCCAGCACGTCATTGGCGTCTGCCCCTTCGACCTCCGGGCGATCGAAGGTTGGCATTGGCACGCCCACCTGCATCATGAACGGTAGTGATTCGCGCACGCTGAACAGGGTGGTTTCGCTGTTGGTGACGACGTAGTAGACCTTGACGCTCAAACCATCGAAACGCTGGATATCGCTCTGGGCAACGGCGCGCAAGACGGGCTCGCCATCCGCGATGTTGCCGACCTGGCGCGGATCCTCGTAGTAAACGGTATCGCCCCCGGGCGTCTTTGCCTCCCAGATCACGTTAAGCAGATCACTAGCGTTGCGACCGACGTACCACGGAGCACTCACCGTCGCCCACGTAGTGTCGACTGGCAACGTCCCGTCCGGTGCCTCGACGACGCTAGGCGCGGGCAGTTGGCTGATGTCGCCGACGATGCTGACGCTGGCGTTTTTCGAGGGGCGGTCGGACGCATTCTCGCGGCGCCGGACAAAACCCACCGAAGCACTGCCTTTGGCGATGGCGCGCACGGCCGAGTTCGGGATGCTGAACTCGAGATGAAAGTCCACGAACTTCACCGTCATCGATAATGGGCCGACGATAATTTGCGGGCCTTGGGCTGGGGTGCCGGTCCAGGTCAGGAGCACTTCATCGCCCTCGTCAAAGTCGGTATCTGGTGTGGACACGTGCACTTTGACGTCGTCGTCACCCAGTTCGTCGAGATCCACACGAGTGGTCGGCTGGCCTTTGACCAGCACCAGCGGTGGGTTCAGGCGGTCACCGTTCATATCGACCAGCACCGACTGTAGGCCTGACCACGGTGCGCGCTCGTCCGGGTAGTTGCCGCAGCGGTCGACCACCTGAAACGCCACCGCCACCGCAGGGCCATCGCCGGCGGCCTTGATTAGCGTGTAATCGAAAGTAATGTCGATGGGGTTTTTCACCGGATCCGCCGCTTGTTCCGGGGTGACCAGATACATCACTTGCTGGCTGCCCCAGCGGGCGTGGATGCGGTCGTAGCGGGTCAGGTTGCGGTAGGGGACGATGCGCATCGTCACCACGTCGGTTTCCGAAAATTTCTGGTCGACTTCGTAGCGGTCGAGGGAAAAGTTGAGGTCGGAGTGGCCGTCATCACCGGGGATGTCGTCGTATTCACCGGGGCGGGTGAGTTTGACCAGCAGCTTCAAGCGGGGTCTGGATTCTTCGCCGGGATGGTTCTTGCCGGAAATCTTGTAGTAAACGTTGGTGGCGTCACCGTCGAGCACAGAATCCTTGGTCAGGGTGAAGATCACATCGCGATTGAGTTCGGAAGCATGTTGAATGGTTTTGCTCCACACCTCCTGCGTAGCGTTGTTCCAAAAAACATCGACCCGGTCGCCGATATCCATGGAGAGCCAGGCAGGCACAGTGCCTTGCAAGCCGTTTTCCACCGCACGAATGGGGATGCCGCCATCGTAGTCTTCCGCTGGGACGAGCGGGTTCAGGGCAGGGAAGTAGAGGGGCTTCAGGGCATCCGGTGTTGGGTTGGACATGGTGGCGATCTCCGTTCGGTGAGGTAACGGAGTGATTGAAAGCGCATTGGTGGGATAGCACACCTGTCAGATATGACAGGTGCGGGCTGGAATCCGACGGATGGTAATGTTGGGAGAGGTCGAGTCGAACTGAAAAAACCTTAGAGATTGATCGTTCCCACGAGCAGCAAAGGAATGCAGCCGGGGACGCTTCGCGTCCCTCCCGAAGCTGAACGCGGAGCGTCCGTTGAGGCATTCCCACGCAGGAGCGTGGGAACGATCATAGAGGCCCGCTACTGCGGCACATCCAGATTATCCATCACCCGATTCACCGCCAGCTCACCGTGCATGATCAACTGCGCGATCCCCAACAGCGTCCTGCGCTGAGACGCGGGTATGAGATGGGCAAAGTCATGGGCGATGGTTCTGGCCGCCACATTTCGCTGCGAAACGAAGAGAGGTGGCAGCTGTACGCAGGTTCGCAGACCGGGAATCAAGGAACCCGGCATACCCGAAGGTATCCCGCGCACAGCCGCCATGAAGCTCCATTGCCATAAATCTGGATAGCAACGATTGGGAGCGCTGTGCGCCTTGATTGATCCGGGCTGCGAAACCCGATCGCTGATTCGTCAGCGACCGATCCACAATAGAACCCGCCCCCAAAGCGCACAAGCCGGCGGATTCTGGCGTAGCTGTAGGCAATGGCGCAAGGATGTGTAGCCTGGAAGACGTGTCTGCAGGTGTCTTTTAAACAGCGGAATTTTAAAAGGCATAGGATCGGGCAACCGGCTGGGTGCAAACATGGTTTGTCCCTGTAAACCCAGTGTGTGACCGACATTCACACAGTTGAATCATTCCATGAAGGTTGACGTGTTGAGTCAGAAGCCCAGCGGGTACTGGATCACGACATAGATCCGGTCGATATCATCACCCGCTTGCGCCTCGTTGGCCCGGTGCGAGACATGCGAGACCTGCACCGACAGGTCCTTCGCCGCGCCCGATTGCACGACGTATTTCAAATCGATATCGCGCTCCCAGTGCTTGCCGCCAGCGCCTTGCTGTGGCTGGTAGTTTCCACTGTCAGCATCGCACGGGTTGTAGGCGCCGCCCTTTGGTGCGTGGGTGCCATCGATGTGGCTGCCGCTGACGTAGCGGGTCATGAAGCTCAGGCCGGGGATGCCGAAGGTGCCGAGGTCGAGGTCGTAGCGCGCCTGCCAGGAGCGTTCGTTGGCGCCGTTGAAATCGGCGTATTTGATCGAGTTGGCGAGGTAGATCGAGTCGCCACCGACGAAGTCGAACGGCGTGTCGCCATTGATCTTTTGCCAGCCAAGCATCACCGCGTGCGGGCCGAAGGTGTATTTGCCGGACAGGCTGAACGCGGTGTTGTCGATGGCGCCGGCCAGTGCTCGGCCGGTGTCACGAGTGTGGTAGAGGTTGGCGTCGAGCAGCACGCCGGATTGCTTGAAGTGCAGATTGCCGTAGTACTGGTGCCAGGTGTCGCTGAGGTCTGAGGCGTACAGCGCGCCGCCGACGGGGCTATCGCTGAACAGATCGGCGCCAACAAAACTGATCCCGCCAGCCTCGGTATTGGCGCCATAGCCGTAGAAATCACCTTTGCCGGATGAACTGTCTTGATTCCTGAACGCGGTGAAATGCCCGGCCACCAGATTGAGGTGATCGAACTCGGCGCTGTTGAGCAGAAAACCGGTGGCGTACTCCGGTTGCAAGCGTTTGTCGGAAGTGTCGAACACCGGGGTTTCGACGGTCATTTCACCGAAGGCGAGGGTGGTGCGCGAGGTTTTCAGCTTGAGTGCGCCGCCCGCGCTGGAGTAGTCATTTTCGCTGCGACCTTCGCTGTCGACCGGCAGCAGACCGGTCCCGGAATGCCCTTTTCCTCCGTCCAGTTTCAGCCCGGCGAAGGCGTGGGCATCGATGCCGAAACCGATCGTTCCAGGTGTGAAACCAGATGAGAAGGTGCCGATAAAGCCTTGAGCCCATTCCTGTTTGTAGTTTTTGCCGGAGGGTGAGGGCGAGCGATAGTCGTTGCTCAGGTAGAAGTTACGGGTGAGCACTGCGCTTTTGGCATCGTCGAAAAAACCGCTGGCGTGGGCGGTTGAGTTCAGACCGCAGAGCAGCGCGAGGAGGGTGAGGCGTGAAGGGGCGCGGTCGATCATGGTCGGTGGCCAGCGGCAATTAAGGTGGCTGGGATGATCGAGTGTTTACAGTGTGGGAGATTGAGCGGATGTGCTCAATGAACGGCATCACACAAACCCTTGTAGGAGTGAGCCTGCTCGCGAAAGCGGTGTGTCAGTCTCGATAAATTTAACTGACAGACCGCTATCGCGAGCAGGCTCACTCCTACAGTTTTGATCGTGTTACGACAATGGCGGCGTACGTGGCGGGATCTGGCGTTTGCTGCCGGTCGATTCAAACGCAGCGGCCAGGCGCAGCAAGTTCGAGTCGTCGTAGGCACGGCCGGCGAAGGTCAGACCGACCGGCATGCCGATGTCGGCCATCACGCCCATCGGCACGGTCACGGTCGGTACGCCGAGGTGGCGGATTGCAAGGTTGCCGTTGGCCACCCAGATGCCGTTGCTCCAGGCGATGTCGGCCGACTCAGGATTGACATCGGCGTCCGCCGGGCCGACATCAGCAACCGTCGGAAACAGCACGGCGTCGAGGCCCAGTGTGTCCATCCAGTCTTCGAGGTCGATGCGCCGAGTCTGTTCGAGACCGCGCAGGCCGTCGGGCACGGTAGGGATTTCATTCCACGGTGTGATGCCGCGCTCGGCCATGCGCACGTATTCATCCATGCCGGCGACCAGATCGCCCTCACGGTTAGGCAGCGTGCCCGGTTCGTGCGGGAAGATTTTCGGCCCGTCGACGTCGACCAGACGATTGAGTTTCGGGTCGCCGTTGGCTTGCAGGAAGTCGTCGAACGCCCACGCCGTCAGGTCCCACAGTTCATGGTGGAGGAACTCTTTCGAGACCAGGCCACGGGTGAATACGGTCGGCGCGCCGGGACGATCGCCTTCGCAGTTGGAGACCAGCGGGAAGTCGGTTTCGATGACTTCGGCACCGGCCGCTTCGAGGGCCTGACGCGCCTGTTTCCACAAGTCGATCACCGAGGCGCGGGTGTTGATGCGCTGGCCGGTCGGGCCACCGATGCCCGGGGCTTCGCTGGTGCCGGCCTCGGGGTCGGCATTGATGAACATGCGCGGCACGGCGAAACGCTTGCCGGCCAGCGCTTTGGCGTCGGCGGCCAGATCGGCGTAAGCGGCGGGGCGCACCTCGGTGACGCTCGGGATCGGCACCCACGGTTGCAGACGCCACAGGTCGCCACGGGTGTCCGGGTCTTCGGCCACCACGATGTCGAGGACTTCAAGCAGGTCAGCCATGGTCCGCGCGTAAGGCACGACCACGTCCATGGTCGGCGTCAGCGGCCAGTTGCCGCGCACCGAGATCACGCCGCGCGACGGCGTGTAGGCGCACAAGCCATTGTTCGACGCCGGGCCACGCCCGCTCGACCAGGTTTCTTCAGCCAGACCGAATGCAGCGAAACTCGCAGCAGTGGCGGTGCCGGCACCGTTCGACGAGCCGGAGGCAAACGGCGCGGTCAGGTAATCGGCGTTGTAAGGGCTTTCGGCGCGACCGTAAACGCCGCGTTGCATGCCGCCATTGGCCATCGGCGGCATGTTGGTCTTGCCCAGGCACATCGCCCCGGCCGCACGCAGGCGTTCGATGGTGAAGGCATCGCGATAGGCAACCAGATCAGCGAAGGCCGGGCTGCCGGACGCGGCGGTCAGGCCCTTGACCAGATAGCTGTCTTTGGCGGTGTAGGGAATGCCATCGAGCGGGCCGAGGGTTTCGCCTGTGGCGCGACGGGCATCGGAGGCCTGTGCTTCGTTCAACGCTTCAGGGTTGCGCACGACTACGGCATTCAGCGCCGTTGCTGTGTCGGCACCGTCGTAGGCGTTGATACGGGCCAGATAGGCCTGAACCAGCTCGACTGCGGTGGTCTGGCCGGCCTCAAGGGCGGCACGCAGTTGGGCAATGGAAACTTCGGTGACTTCGATCATGCGCTCACCGCTGTTTGAATTTGGGTGTTTTTCCTGGAATGGGTGTTCATATCGGTTCTCGTTGCACAGCTATAAGCGACAAGGTTAAGACTGGCGCCTATTTAACACCAAGCGGCGCATGGAGTAATCGGCGGGATTGATCTCCAACCGATTTTCTACCCGACTGGCCCCTTCGCGAGCAGGCTCGCTCCCACAGGGATCGCATTTCAAACAGGCATCCAGGCTGCCAAAGTGGAATGCATTCCAAATGTGGGAGCGAGCCTGCTCGCGAAAGCGTCAGCCCGGCCAACCCATCACTTCAGTCGATCACAAAACCCCGTACTCCCGCGCCGTCCGATCCACCGCAATCCGCGTCTTGTCGATCAGCTCATCCAGCTCCGCACGCGTGGCGACCAACGCCGGCGCCATGATCATCCGCCCCAGTGTCGAACGAATGATCAGCCCTTCCTCAAAACCAATCGTGCGGCAACGCCAGGCGATGTCGTTTTCATTGGCAAAACGCTTGCGCGTCGCTTTGTCCTCAGCAAACTGCAACGCCGCCACCAGACCAACCCCCTGAATCTCACCCACCAACGGGTGATTGCCAAACACTTCGCGCAGGCAGTTTTGCAGGTACGGGCCGGTGTCGGTTTTCACCTGAGCCACCACGCCTTCATCACGCAAGGCCTTGAGGTTGGCAATCGCCACGGCCGCCGCCACCGGGTGGCAGGAGTAGGTCAGGCCGTGGGCAAACACGCCGCCTTTCTCGACCAATGCTTCGGCCATGCGCCGCGACAGAACCAAACCGCCCATAGGGATGTAACCCGAGGTCAGGCCTTTGGCGATCGACAGGGTGTCGGGTTCAAAACCGAATGCCTGATGGGCAAACCATTCACCGGTGCGGCCGAAACCGCCAATCACTTCGTCCGCACACAGCAACACATCGTACTGACGACAGATGCGCTGGATCTCCGGCCAGTACGTCGCTGGCGGAATGATCATGCCGCCCGCGCCCTGGAACGGTTCGGCAACGAAGGCTGCGACCTTGTCGGCGCCCAGTTCAAGAATCTTATCTTCCAGTTGCCGCGCCGCGCGCAGGCCGAACTCCTCCGGGCTGAGGTTGCCTTCGTGGGCAAACCAGTACGGTTCATCAATGTGCGCGACATCAGGAATGCTGCCGCCCATCTCGTGCATGAACTTCATCCCGCCCAGCGCCGTCGCCGCCAGGGTCGAGCCGTGGTAGCCATTCCAGCGGCCGATCATGATTTTCTTCTCGGGCTTGCCCATGACCTGCCAGAACTTGCGCACGGTGCGGATCAGCACTTCGTTGGCTTCGGAGCCGGAGTTGGTGTAGATCGCGTGGCTGTAGTGCTTGGGCAGCAGGCTGAAGAGCAACTCGGACAGCTCGATCACCGCCGGGTGAGTGGTGTGGAAGAACATGTTGTAGTAGGGCAGTTGCTCCAGCTGCGCAGTCGCAGCGGCGGCGAGATCCTTGCGCCCGTAACCGAGGTTGGTGCACCACAGCCCCGACATGCCGTCCAGATAACGCTTGCCGTCGTTGTCCCACAACGCCAGCCGATCGCCGCTGACCATCACCCGCGGGCCTTCCTCGTTGAGGGCCTTCTGATCAACGAACGCGTGGATGTGGTGAGCAGCGTCAGCGGCTTGGTAATCGCGGGTACTGCGGGTCGAATCGAATTCGGCGGACATGGCGGATCTCCAGAGCAAAGGGCAAGTGAGTACGTTCGTCGCAGCGCTGCACGGACAAAGTTTTGTCACCTAAAAATATTTTTGTAAAGAAAATATTTGTCGGTGAAAAAAGATCTCCGTAGGCTGAGGGCCATTGGCAAGGATCATCAGAGGCAACATGAGCGGACTCAGAGAGCGGCAAAAGGAACAGCGCCGGCAGGTGATCGCCGAGGCGGCGCTTGAGCTGTTCAAGCGCAATGGCTTTGCGGCCACCACGTTGGACCAGATCGCCGTGCAGGCGGGCGTTTCCGCACCCACAGTGGTGAATTATTTCGGCGGCAAGCAGGAGATTCTGCTGGCCTTGCTCAAGCAACCCGACGAGCAAGCCATGCGCGAGGCGCGGGCCAATCTGGACGAGGACAGCGATCCCCTGGAGGCGCTGTGCGAGTTCGAAGGGTTGATGACCGATTACCAGCTACAGGCAATGCCGGCTTCGTTGTGGCGGGAATTGGCGCCGTTTTTGCTGACCGGTGAGCTGGCCGAAGCGATGAGCCCGTGGAATGCCGCCGTGATCGAAGAGACCAAAGCGCTGCTCCTGCATTTCCAGCAAGCGGGAAAAGTGCGCGAATCGATCGATCTCGACGTGGTGGCAACGCTGTTCAACCAATACGCGAACATGGCGTTCATTCGGTTGGCAACGCAGGAAATCCCGGACAGGGCCGCGCATGCCTTGCACATGCGCGGGGTTTTAAACCTGTTGTGTCACGGCATGCTGGAGCGCTGAGCGTCCCGATCAAAATCGCCACGTCACGCCACCGCCAACAATGTGCAGCGCGCTATTGGGATAACTCCCCGATAGCGTCTGCCCATTGCGTTTGGTCTGTTGCACATCCATGTCGCCCAGCCAGACCAGCGTGTAATTGAGGTTGAGGTCGGTGTCTTCGGCCAGTTTGTAGCTCAGCCCGGTCGCCAGCCGCCAGGTATCGTTCATCGGGTTGTCGACGGTGCGATCCTTGTCCTTGACGGCGGAGCTGTCGTAACCCACGCCCATGTTCCAGCGCAATTTTGGGCTTATCTGGTTCTGTGCGCCAATCGACAGGTGCCACGTGTCCTGATACTTGCGATCGACCGAACGTGAAACGTCGCCTGCCGCCGTATCCACCGACACGCCGATGTCGGCAAAGTCGCTCCAGTCCTGCCAGTTCACCGAACTCAACAGCGTCCATTGCTCGTTCAACTGATGGGCAATGCTCAGGGTCGCCGTCTGCGGGATGTTCATGTCGATTTCCAGTTCGTCGACATCCAGCCGTGACAGCGCGAAGTTGAGCAGCGGATTGCGCACGCCATGCACGGAAGGTGAGTCCTTGAACTCAAGTTTGACCTTGCTGGTGTAAGCCAGGCCGACAGTGGTGCGTTCATTTAACTGATAGCGCAGGCCGAGGTTGATCCCGGTGCCGATGTCGGTGTCCTTGTACTGCAACTTGCCATCCTCCTGAAACGGTGTGCCCGGCAGGAAGGCGTTATTGTCGATGGCCATTTTTGTGTAGTAGTAGCCATAGACCAGACGCGGGCCGATGCCCATCGAAAGATCGTCGGTGATCTTGTAGGCGAAGGTCGGCTGCATCGAAATGCCGATCAATGTCGATTCCTGGCTGAAGTAACGGCCGGCCCAGTCATCGTCGTATTTCACGCTCAGGCCGAAGTTGCCGTACATACCGAAGCCGATACTGGCGCGATCATTGAGCTCATGGCTGATAAAGAAACTGGTGCCCGGCAGGAGCGGCAGCGGATTGCCGCCCTCGTTGCCGGAAAAGTCGTTGTCACTGTCGCGATCAAAACCCAGGCCGCCAAATATGGCCTGACCGGTCAAGCTGATTTGCGTGCCCTTGAGTGCAGCAATGCCGGCCGGGTTACTCATCAACACGCTCGGGTCAGTGGCCAGTGCCGCCGAGCCGGCATTCGCCAGTCCCGCGCCTTCCTGACCCGCTTCATACAGATCAATACCGCCCGCCAGTGCCTGACCGCCAGTGCCTGCCAGCGCAAGAATGATCAGTGAGTGCGTCGACTTCATCGCGAATTCCTTATCAATGCAGATCAGCCTTCAGGTTTAGTCGCGATTTGGCGTGCGCACCAGTCGAGACGATGTACCGGATGTGAACTAGGCTCACAGCGGTTCATTGATGGCCCAATCAGGAGCGCCGACATGGAAGAAAAACCGCTGATCACCTTTCACAGTTCCAGAGCACTGCTGGACGTACTGATACGCGCGGGTCTGATCACCATTCTGGTGTTGTTCTGCTACGACATCTTTCATCCGTTTCTGAATGTCATGCTGTGGGCGCTGATCCTCGCGATCACCCTGTATCCACTCAATCAGAAGCTCGGCGCAAAGCTAGGCAACCGCTACGGTTGGGCGGCGATCTTGCTGGTGCTGCTGGGGTTGCTGATTTTGATGGTGCCGTTGAGCCTGCTCGGGGCTTCCGTTGCCGATTCGGTGAAAGTCGGCATGCACACGATGGAGGCAGGCCAGTTCGAGATCCCGCCACCACCGGCCAGCGTCGAGAACTGGCCGCTGATCGGTGCGCCGGTTTACGGCATCTGGCAACACGCCTCGCAAGACTTGAGCTGGGCGTTCAAGGAGCTGGCACCGCACCTGTCCAACTGGGGCAAAGTGTTGTTGCATCAAGCCGCTGGCGTTGGTGCCGGGATCGTAGTGTTTGTGATTGCGCTGATCATCGCCGGTTTGGTCATGACCCACGGCGAGCGCGGGCATCGCACGGCAGTGGCCATCACCACACGCATTTCCGGTCCGGTGCGTGGCCCGCAAATCGCCGAACTGTGCACGGCAACCATCCGCGCCGTGGCGCAGGGCGTGGTCGGTATCGCCTTTATTCAAATGTTGCTGGTCGGGGTTGCGTTGGTGGTCATGGGTGTCCCTGCCGCCGGGATTATTGCGTTGATGGTGTTGCTGCTGGGCATCACGCAATTGCCGGTGTTGCTGATCACGCTGCCCGTGGTGATTTACGTCTTCGCGCAGGACGGGGTCAGCGCCAGCACGATTATTTTTGCGGTGTGGATGGCGATTGCCGGGCTTTCCGACAATGTGCTCAAGCCTATGTTGCTGGGACGCGGCGTTGCGGTGCCGATGCCGGTGGTGCTGATCGGTGCGCTCGGGGGCATGGTCACCAGCGGCATTATTGGTCTGTTCATCGGCCCGGTGATTTTGGCGGTCGGTTATGAGTTGTTCATCGGCTGGGTGTATCAACCGGCCGATGTCACCGAGCTTCTGGAGAGCCAGCGCAAAGAAAATCTGCCGTGACATTTATCGGTGCGCGGGAATCTGACAACCGTTCATCGCTCAACTACGCTGCCTTACGTATCCCTCTCTGACACTTGGGCGTAAGGAAACAGGCGCATGCGAAGCAGGCTGCTGGCGGTATGGATAGTGCTGGTCGCGGCGCTCTGGAGCGGGCTCGGCTGGGCGGCTGATGAGGCGGCAAAACCGGCGGATGAAGCAGTAGAGCTGAAGGTCGCCAATCGCAGCATCATGCTGTTTCGCGCCACCATCCTCGGCGAAGCGCCGGCCTCGCGGGTCAAACGGGCGAAAATGGTCATCAGTGAGGCGCTGGATGAAGGCGAGGACCTCAACGTCAGCATTGATCCGATCCAGAACAGCTATCTGGTGCTGATCGGTTCTAAACGCGCCTTCATCGTCGCGCCCAAGGACATCGACACGCTGGCCTATTCATCGGTGCAACAGGCTGCCGAGGGCGCGGCGGAAAAACTCCGCCAAGTGGTGAATGAAACCCGCGAAGCGCGCAGTCTCGACTTGATTCTGCGCTCGTTGGCACTGGCTGCCGTGGCCACGCTGATTTACCTTGCGCTGCTTTGGGGCCTGGCGTATTTGCGCCGCAAATTGCTGGCAAAACTCCCCGAACTGATGGATCGCCACACTCAGGCACTGAAGGTCGGGCGGGTGCAACTGATCGACTCCAACTTCCTGTATCCGCTGGTCAGCCGTCTGCTGTTGCTGCTGCGCTGGCTGCTGATTTTGCTGTTGACCTATGAATGGCTGGGTTTCGTCCTGTCGCGCTTTCCCTACACGCGGCCATGGGGCGAAAGCCTCAATAACTATCTGTTCGAGCTGGCCGGGTATTTGTTGCAAGGCATCGTCGATGCGATTCCCGGACTGGGCGTAGCCCTGGCGATTTTCTTTATCGCCCGTGGCGTCACTGCGTTCACCCGGCGGATCCTGCGACGCATGGCCACGCCGGGGACGTTCAGCTGGCTCAATCACGAAACCCTGCAACCGACCCAACGCCTGACGGCGCTGGCGGTCTGGTTGTTTGCTCTGGCGATGGCCTATCCGTATCTGCCGGGTGCCGGTACCGATGCGTTCAAAGGCTTGTCGGTGCTGATCGGCCTGATGATTTCCCTCGGCGCGACCAGCGTAGTGGGGCAGGCCGCCGCCGGTTTGATCCTCACCTACACACGCACCTTACGCCCCGGCGAGTTCGTGAAAATCGGCGAGTACGAAGGCACCGTCACCGAGCTGGGCATGTTCACCACGCGCATTCGCACCGGACTGGGGGAAGTGCTGACGCTACCCAATTCGATGATCACCGGCACCGTCACCAAAAACTACTCGCGCACCGTGCAAGGCCCCGGTTATGTCGTCGATACCGTGGTGACCATTGGCTACGACACACCATGGCGTCAGGTCGAGGCGATGTTGCTGGAAGCGGCGAAGCGTACGCCGGGGATTCTCGAAGATCCTGCGGCGCAGGTATTCCAGACCGCGTTGTCGGATTTTTACCCGGAATACCGGCTGGTCGCGCAAGCGATCCCAAGCCAGCCGCGCCCGCGTGCGGTGCTGCTGAGCATGCTCCACGCCAATATCCAGGACGTGTTCAACGAATACGGCGTGCAGATCATGTCGCCGCACTATCTGGGCGATCCGCAGAGCGAAAAGTGGGTGCCGCGAGAAAAGTGGTACACAGCACCCGCGCAAGAACCGAAGGATCAGTGACCGCCGCTCAAAGGAGTTCGCCCCATGCTCGAATTCATCCTGCACGCCTTGCGCACCGACCCGGAAATCGCGGTGTTCCTGGCGATTGCCCTGGGCGTGTTCGTCGGCCGGATTCACATCGGCAGCTTCCACCTCGGCTCGGTGGCCGGTGCGCTGTTGATGGGTTTGCTGATCGGGCAGATCGGTCTGGAAGTGCCGGCGGGCCTGAAGTCAGTGTTTTTCGTGATGTTCATCTACGCCGTCGGGTTCAAGAGTGGCCCGGAGTTTTTCGGCAGCCTCAATCGCGGCACACTGAAACTGGTGCTGCTCTTGGTGGTGCTGTGCGCCACTGCGCTGGGGGCGATTCTACTGATGTACTCGCTGTTCGATTTCGACGCCGGGTTCACCGCAGGCCTAGGTGCCGGGGCGCTGACCGACACGGCGATCATGGGCACCGCGACCAGCGCGATCAATCAACTGACGATTGATGCGGCGGCCAAGGCGCAACTCAACAGCCACATGGCGATTGCCTATGCCATCACCTATCTGTTCGGCACCATCGGGCTGATCGTGTTTGTCGGCAGCATTGCGCCGAAACTGCTGGGGGTGAATCTGCGCGAATCGGCGCGTGAACTGGAGCTGGAATTGGGCATCGCCAAGGAAGAAGAGGCGATCACCGTGCCTTACACGCGCATCGTCGTGCGGGCTCATCAAGTGGCGAGCAACGGCCAGGCGGATGGCCAGCGCATCATCGACTTTGAAAAACTGCATGACTCATTGACGGTTGAGCGCGTGGTGCGGGCCGGGCAAATCATCGAGCGTGATGAAAATTTCGTTCTCATGGCCGGCGATGTCCTTGGCGTGTATGCCTTGCGTGATGCCGTCGGTACGCTGAGTCACTGGGTCGGGCCGGAAATCGACCACCCCGAGTCCTTATCATTCCCCACCCGCGAAGTGGACATCGTCCTGACTTCAGCCGAGTTTGCCGGCAAGACTATCCATGCAGCGAAAACCCGGCTGGCCAGTGATGGGCGCCTGGGCTGTTTCGTTAACACCATCTCCCGGCAGGGCTACGAACTGCCCTTGCTGCCGAACACGGTGTTACGCCGTGGCGACGTGCTGACATTGACCGGGCGCACTGCCAGTGTCGAGGCGATTGCCAAACGCCTGGGGCGGATCCGCAAGAACAACTACAAAAGCGATATCGCCATGCACACCCTGGGCATGGTCCTCGGCTCACTGCTGGGATTGCTCTCGACCCATGTCGGCATGATCCCGGTGGAACTGGGTATTGGCGGCGGGGTGTTGGTCGCCGCGCTGGTGACTGGCTGGTATAACTCGCGCCACCCGGAAATCGGCGCGTTGCCGCCAGCGGCGCAGTGGGCGTTTTCCGAGTTTGGCCTGACGGCGTTTGGTGCGGTAGTGGGTTTGCTTGCCGGGCCGGCGGCGTTTGCCGCGATGAAGGAGCAAGGGCTGGCGTTGTTGCTGTCCGGCGCAGTGGTGACGATTCTGCCGCCACTGGTGGCCTTGTACTTCGGCCGTTATGTGCTGCGCCTGCACCCGATGATCCTGTTTGGCGCGTTGGCCGGTGCGCAGACGGAAGCGGCATCGATGAACAAGATCATCGAGCAGTCGGGGAGTAACACACCGGTGATCGGGTTCACCGTGTGCTATGCGATTTCCAATGTGCTGCTGGCGGTGTGCGGGCCGATTATCATCTTCGTGGTTGCTGGCTAGAGCGGATTGTCAGAAACCACTTTCGCGCATCAGTACCGCCAGCACGTGCGTCGCGCCGTCGGCAAGCAAACTGCGCCGCTCGCCTTCAATCTTCAGATGCCCGCGGGTCTCGCGCAGGTTTGGCAGCGGCTCATCCAGTTGAATCAACACCTGAAACAGCGCGTTGCTCGGGATCAGCGCATGTTCGGCATTGGTCGTCGGCACGGGCCCGCCAAAGCGTGACGACAACATGCGGTGCGACAGCTGACTGGCGCGGGTGCTGCCGATTTGCACGACCCGGCCGGACAACGGCGTGGTCTGGCCATCGGCATAGAAACGCACGTGATCTCCGGTAGCCATGCGGTGCACCTGATCCTGCGCGACATAAGCATCGACCTGCCAACTGCGCGGATCAATCAGCATACCCAGCGATTCCTGACGACCGACCCATTGCCCCGGTTTCCAGTCGGGATTGACGTCCAGCCAAACCCCGGCAAACGGCGTTTGCAGGTTCAGCCGGGCGATTTCCGAGCGCGCGGCGCGGGCCTCTTCGAACTGCACGTTGAGGCGCTGGCGGGTCACGGCATCCTCGGCCAGACCAGCGGGATCGGCGATCAACCCGGACAACCGCGCTTCATAGCTGCGCGCATTGGCTTCGCTGGATTGCAGGCGTGAGGCGATGTCCGGCTCGTCCAGGGTAATCAGGGTTTCCCCAGCCTTGACCGGGCCGTGCGGGTGAATCGATTGCAAGCGCGCCGGGTAGGGCGCATACACGCGCAACTGGTGCTCGGCGCGGGCCACGCCGACCGCATCGATCTGCGTGCGCCATGGCATCGCCAAACCCAGCAGAATCAACAGCAGCATCGCGTAAAACGCCACTTTGCGCCGGCTCGGAATCGCCGCGCGGTTTTTCCACCAGTGGCCCAGCTCGCGCATCACGGGCAGGGCGATAAACCACGACAGTTCGACCATGAACAGGAAAATCCCCAAGACCTTGAAGAAAAACAGATAGACCGCCAGCGCGATCCCCAGAAACAGCACCAGCCGATAAACCCAGGTGATGATTGCGAAGGTCACCAGCAAACGCCGCTGACCGCTCGGAAACGTTTCCGGCCAGTCTTCCTGCAAGCCCAGCAGATTGCGCCGCAGGGTGACGCGCGCCAGCGCCGAAGCGCGTTCATGCAGGTTGGGAAAGTCGAGCAAATCGGAAAGGATGAAGTAGCCGTCAAAGCGCATGAACGGACTGGCATTCAGCGCCAGTGATAACAGCCAACTGGTGGTTGCCAGATAGAGCAGGGCATTGCGCAACGCGCCGGGATCACACAACGCCCAGCCCAGCGTCGACAGTCCGGCCAGCGACAACTCGGTCACGATTCCCGCCGAAGCGATCGCCAGACGTTGCCGTGAACGGCTGAGTTTCCAGCTCTCACCGGTGTCGGTGTAGAGCATCGGCCACATCACCACAAACGCAATGCCCATGTGCCCGACACGCAAGCCGAGCCGGGTCGCGACCAAGGCATGGCCGAGTTCATGCAGGGTTTTCGCGACGATCAGCGCCAGGGCAAAACTGAACAGGCCCTCGGTGGAAAACGACTCGACCACCGCGCTGGTGAACACATCCCACTGCTGCAAGACCAGAATGATACCGAGCAGGCTCAGGCTCAGCACGATAATCCCGGTGAGCGGATGAAACAGCCAACCCAGCGCTCGCGCCAGGTATTGCAACGGCTGTTGCGGACGCAGCAACGGAATGCGGAAAAACAGATAATGGTGCAGCCACCAGCGCCACGTCAGCCAACTGCCTTCTGCGCTTTTGTTCTTGAGCCGTTCAAGCGCAGCGGGGCCGGCTCGCAATAATTGATGCTGTTCAAGGAACTGGCGAAAATCGAGGACTTGCTCGACATCCGGTTTCAGCGCGGTGCCTTCGGCGATCTGCTCGCTGATCTGGCGCGGCGACTGGCCCCAGCGCAGCAGGCACTCGAATTCCAGCCAGCCGATGCGGTAGAAACGGTTGATCACCGTGTCCTGAATCACCCACGCCGGTTCGCCGTTGCTACCATGGGCCGCTTCGCTCAGGCGCAAGTCTTCGCGCAGCGGCGGCACCGGCAGGTCGGCCGGGTCGAGCATTACCAGCCACTCCAGGCGCGCAGCGTCGCCAGCGGCCGGCGCAGCAGGTAATAACCGAGCATGACCCGCCCGCCGTAGAGCTTCGCCGTGCCGTGCAGGCCGAGGCGTGCGTGCTCCGGGGCGCCCTCGATGCTGGCGAGCAAGCGGTAGGCGACCACGCCTTCATCGCTGGGCCGCGCCTGATAACTGGTTTCCAGAATCTGCCCCTTGAGGGGCGTCAGCGGATAAGCGGTGAGAAACAGCGTGACCTCGGCGCCTGGCTCAAGGGCGATGGCATCGGCCACGGCCAGTTGAATCAGCATGGCCGGCTGCGTCGGATCAGCCACTTGCAGGATACGCTCGCCGGTCACCACCGGTTTGCCCAGCCAGTCATTGGGGTCGCTGAACACCGCGACTCCGCCCCGTGGCGACAGCACTTGCGTGCGTTTGAGTTGCGCCTGCACCGCTGCCAGTTCGGCGCGGCGTTGCTGCGCGCGGCCGGCGAGCAAGGTCAGTTCGCTTTTGCTCTGCGGGTTATCGAAGGCCCGTTGGCTGGCTGCCTGCAACTCGGCATCTGCCACCGCGACCTCTTTGCCGAGCACTTCAGCGCGGCTGCGCAGGGTGGTTTCGTCCAGCGCAAACAGGGGTGTGCCAGCCTCCACCGGTTGATTAGGTCGAACCTGTATCTTTTCGATCACGCCATCAATCGGTGAGCTGATGATCTGCGCCTGCCGCGAAACGATTTCAGTCGGCGCCAAGGCCGTTTGCCGCACCGGCAACAGCAGCAGGGCCGCGAGCACGATCAACACCAGCAGCAGTTGTTTGCGATTGGGCCGCCAGCGCCGCAAGCCCTTACGCCGGGTCAGCGCTGACCAACAATAGGCCCAGGTGCTGATCAGCCCCTTGAGGTGGTGCCACAACAGCGCCGGCGGTTCCTGTTCCAGCAACAGCAGCAATAAGCCCAACCGTTGATTGTCGCGATCCTGCACTGGCACGCACCACAGCCCCGACGGCCACCATTCGTTCCAGCCTTCGGCGATGTCCAGCGGTGGACTGGCGCTGTCCTGGGACAGCCACACCGGCTCTGCATCGGGTACTTGCGCCGCGACCCAGCGACTGGCGCGCCGCAGCCACACCAGATAGGGCGAGTCTTCGCTGGGCCGTGACAGCCCCGAGACGTTCAACAGCTCCAGCGATGACTCACGCTGGGCGAACACCAGCGCCTGATGAAAGGGCAGCAGCGGGTACAGGTCGTTGGCCATGCTGAACGCCAGGCTGTTCAGCGAGTCAGCGGCCATGGCTTTATCACGCAGTGCATCGAGTTCGAGCAGCAGGTGAGGGTGAGGCAACGGCTCGTTCATGGTCATGGGCGCGCGTCTTGCTCGAACTGCGCGGTGCCGCTCATGCCGGCCATCAGATCGGGGTACTTGTTGTCGAGCTTCGCTTCCAGTTCCACTGTTTGCGCCACTGCATCGACGCGTGAGTTGATGCCGCTGACATGCGCCGGATAGGTCTTGCCGGTTTCATGGATGCTGACCTGCAGCGGCAGGCCAGGCTTGAGGATTTTCAGCAGTTTGGACGGTACGTTCAGACGCACCTTCAGTGCACCGTCACTGACCAGGTCGCACAGCGGCGTACCGGCCGAGACGGTTTGGTAAGGCTTGACGTAAACCTTGGCCACCCGCCCGGAAAACGGCGCGAGCACCTGGCAGTAACTGCTTTGCGCCGCGCCCATGGCCCGCGCGCCGTCGGCCTTTTGCACTTCGGTGTTGGCCATCGACACCTCGATATCGCCCACTGCGTTGAGCTGGCGCAGTTGTTGTTTGGCCTGCAGGTTCTGTTTGGCCATGGCCAGCTCCGCCGCCGCGACTTTCGCGCGCGCTTCGGCTTCATTGCAGTTGAAGCGGGCGAGCAATTCGGCCTTGGCGACCTGTTCGCCGAATCCGGCTTTCAGTTCACCGAGGGTGCCGGCCATCTGGCTGGAGAGGGTGGTTTCCAGTTCGGCGGCGAGCAGCACGCGAATCGCACTGGCGCTTTCCAGTGTGGGTGCCGAAGTCGTTTCTTCAGCGTGGGCAGGGACGATCAGACTGGCCAACAGCAGGGCCCCGAAACGGCACTCAAGGGCGATTTTGCGCATTCGGCGTTCCTTGCGAAGTGGCAGCGAGCAGACGTTGTTGTTCTTGTTCGTTCAAGGTGCGCTGGATCTCCCGGGCCAGGGTCTTGATGTCGTGTTGCGAGATTTCCTTGGGCAGCACGTCCAGCCCGACCGAGTTGTACATCCGCCCCCATGCGGCCTGCGCACTGGAGAACGCCGCTTCACGCTGATAACGCGAGAGCAGATAACGTCCCTCGGAGCGAATCACTTCCAGTTCCGAGCCCAGCGCACCGGTTTTCGCCGCTTGGGCGTAGTCGAGCAGGCTGCGATCGACGCGCAGGCTGTCTTCGGCAAACTCGACCTCCTGCCGCGCCAGTTGATAGCGCAGGGTGCCGACCCGCACTTGGGTGAGAATCGCCATCGACAGCGCCACGCGCCGGGTGTCGTCGGTTTCACTCTGGGATTTTTCCGCCGCGTTCAACGACGGCAGTTGCAGCAAGCGAATCAGGTTCATCGACACTTGCAGACCGGTGCTCATCCAGTCGTTGTTGTAGAGGTATTTGTTGGAGTCGTACTTGTAGCCAAAATCGACGCTGACGTTCGGCCATAGCTGCGCCTTGGCGATCTCGAGATCCTTTTGATTGACGCGTTTGCGATACCACTCTTCCATGATTTCCGGGCGATTTTCCAACGACAGCTGTTCCAGCCGTGCCATGCTCTGGCGCACTTCCGGCAGCGGCGGGTCGGGCATGTCGGCGAGGATCATTTTCGAACCCGGCGGCAGCGACATCAGCGCCGACAGCTCGGCTTGAGCGAACTCCAGATCCTGGCGGCGCACGGTCAGCAGGTAGATCGAATCGAGCAGCGCGCGCTGATAGGCGAGGATTTCCTGACGCGGCAGCAGGCCACGGGTTTCCGCCTGACGGGCCGAGGTCAGCGCGGTGTGGGTGCGCATCAGCAGCTTGTCGACTTCCGGCATCAAACGCTGAGCGCCGAGCGCTCGCCAATAGGCATTGCGCACGTCCTGCAGAACGTTTTGCGCGACTTTGCGCCGGCGCTCTTCGGCCATGAGAATCTGGTCGGATTTCTGCTGCGTGCGGTAATACGCGACGCCAAAATCCAGCAGACTCCAGCTCAAACCCAGACCGTAGACTTCGCGATAGCGTTCTTCGGAGGTCGATGGACGCAAGCTGACCTGACGGTCTTCGATGCCGATCGAGGTGCCGCCGGAATCGTTGTCACGCCCGGCGTATCCGGCCGAGGCGACCAGACGCGGGAGCATTTCATGGCTGGAAACATCGCGCAGGTCCGAGGCCAGCGCGCTTTCCATCAGTTTGAGGCGGTAGTCGAGGTTGTATTTCAGCGCCCGCGCGGCGGCTTCGTAAAAGGTGATCGGCGCGGTGACCGGCTCCTGACCGGAATACATGCGTGACTGGTCGGCAATGATCCGTTGGCGGTTTTCTTCATCGGTGGAGGGTTTCGGCTCCGTTGATGAGCAAGCACTGAGCAACAGTGCAGAAGCGATGGCGGTACTGAGAAGCCGGTTCGCGTGTAGGCGCATGTTCATTCCTTTGCATTCTTCGATTTTTTCTGCAGGTCGACCGCTTTACCGTGGCGTGCGCCGTTGCGCTGCATCGCGCAATTGCGCGCTGAAGCCCTTGGCCCGGGGTTTTTCATGAGGCTTTTCTGCGTGTGCCGGGCTGTGTGTGAGGTCGGCCGGGTTCAAGGTGAACAGCGACGGGTCGCTCAACAAGCCATCGGCGCTCAAACCGGTGCGGCCCTGACGCCCCTGAATCCATAGCAGGTCCAGTTCGCTTTCGAGGCGGCTGGTGCGCACCGCTTGCGCGACGAATTGCCCCGGCACCAGGCCCAGACCGTTGCCCACTGATTCGCTGGTGAACTCGCCGACCGCCGCCAGCCGCAGGTTGCTGCCATCGACGCCCCAGGCCGAGAGTTCGGAGATTTCAGCGGCGCGCTCGACCACCGGGGTGACGAAGATTGCCGGCTGTGGATCAGGAATCAGGAAGTTGCGGTTCAAAGTGTTCGGATCACGCTCGAAGTTATTGCCGCCGGGTGCCGGTATGAACGGCGTGGCGATGTCGAGGGTGATCACCAGTTCGGCCTGATCGCTGGCGCCGGCACGGTCGTTGATTGTGTAGGTGAACACGTCGCGCAGAATCTGCCCGAGGCCGGCGGCGGCGAGTACGGAAGGGTTGTTCTGGTCGATGGTGTAGGAGTAACTGCCGTCGGCGTTCAGCACCAGTGTTCCGTACAAGCCAATGATCGGCTGGCCAATCACGCCAGCCGCACCGGAACCCGACTCGGCGCCGGTGCGTACGCCGACCACCACCAGACTGTCATTGCCGTCGACATCGCCATCGTTGGGCAGCACGTTGCCGGTGGTTTGCGGGGCAGGGGACTGATCGCTGGCAAACCCGCTGTCGTTTTGTGCGATCGGAACATCGTTCGCACCCTGAATGACCACGGTCAAACGCGCATCCGAGGTCGCGCCGGCCGTATCGATCATGCGATAGGTGAAGGTTTCGCTGAGAGTCTCCCCAGCGGTGCGCAAGGCCTGCACCACGGGATTGTTGTTGTCGATGACGTAGGTATAACTGCCATCGGCGTTCAGCGTCAGTTGCCCGTAGAGACCGATCAACACCTGTCCGGCACCGGTTGACTGGCCCGCCTGATTGCTGACGCTTTGCACCTGTTTGCCTTCGCCATTGGCGACGCTGTCGACGTCCGTGTCGTTGTCCAGCACGTTGCCGGTGGCATTGCTGCCCGGCGTGCCGTTGTTGACGCCCCCGGCTTCGATCGCCGTGGCGCTGTCATCGGCGGCGACCGGTGTGTCGTTACGGCCATCGACGGTGATGCGCAATTCGGCGGTACTGGTGTCGCCCCAGCGATCGACGATGGTGTAGGTGAACACTTCGTTCAGGGTCTGGCCGCTCTGACGCAAGGCCTGTACGGCAGCAAGGTTGTTGTCGACGGTGTAGGTGTAGCTGCCGTCGGCATTGATCAGCAAGTCGCCATACAACCCGCGCAACGAGGTGCCGATGCTGCCGACCGTGCCGATTGCGTTGACGGTGCCGGTGTGAATGCCGATCACCGACAGCGGATCGCTTTCGGCGTCGGTGTCGTTGTCCAGCACATTGCCGGCGGGGTTGAGACCGGGTTGATCGTTGTTGCTGCCACCGGCCTCGATCGCCGTCGCTGTGTCGGTGTTGGCCACCGGCGCAATGTTGCGCCCGCGAATGATAATGTGGATTTCCGCCAGATCGTTCTGCCCGCCACGGTCGCTGACCTGATAGGTAAAGCGCTCATTGAGAAATTGCAGCGGCCCCAAAGCCAGTACCGCCGCATTGTTCGAATCGAGGTTGTAGGTGAAGCTGCCATCGGCGCCGATGATCAACTGCCCGTAGAGTCCGTTGATCAGCGTGCCGTTGCTATTGTCGGTGCCAGCCGTGACCCCGGCCAGACTGCCGCCGGCGTCTTCCGTGCCGAAACGAATGCCGGTGACGGTCTTGTTGTCACCCTGGTCGACGTCGGTGTCATTGGGCAGCACGTTGCCGCTTGGGTTGACGCCGTTGCCGTTGCCGTTGTCGGCCACGGCCAGTACGGTGTCGTTGGCCGCCACCGGCGCATCCCAAGCGCCGTCGATGCGAATGCTCAGTTGCGCAGTGTCGGTGGCCCCGGCGATGTCGCGCAGGCGGTAGGTGAAGGTTTCCACCAGCGAATCACCGAGTTTCAGCGCCTGCACGGCGGCGAGGTTGTTGTTGACCACGTAGCTGTAAGTGCCGTCGGTGTTGAGGGTCAGGGTGCCGTACAAACCGTTGAAGGTTTGCGCGCCGACAACGCTGGTGAAGGTACCGCCGGCCGCTTCGCTACCCGTGCGGATACCGGTGACCAGTTTGGCATCGTTGGCATCAACATCATTGTCGTTGTTCAGCACATTGCCGCTTGGGTTGACCCCGGGCGTGCCGTTGAAGGTTCCGCCAGCCTCGACCGCCACGGCACTGTCGTCGCTGGCGACCGGGTTGTCGTTGGCCCCGCGCACGGTGATGGTCAGCGTCGCGCTGCTGGTGGCGCCGGCCAGGTCGCGGATCTGATAGGTAAAGGTTTCCGTGAGGCTGTCGGCATTGTTGCGCAGTGCCTGAACCTGCGGATTGAGGTTGTCGACCACGTAGCTGTAGCTGCCATCGGCATTCAGGGTGAGAACGCCGTAGGTGCCATTGAACCCGCTGCCGATCAGGCCCACCGACGAGCCTTGATTGACGCCGATGACACTGAGCACTTCACCGTTGCCGTCGACATCGCTGTCATTGCTCAGCACGTTACCGCTCGGATTGGTCCCTGGCGTGGCGTTGTTCAAGCCGCCGGCCTCAACGGCGGTGTTGCTGTCGTTCTGCGCGATTGGGGTGTCATTGCGCCCTTGAATGGTGATGTTCAACGTCGCGCGATCGCTGGCGCCGGCGGCGTCGATCACCTCGTAGCTGAACGCGTCGAGCAACGTATTGCCAGCGCGCAAGGCCTGCACGGCGGCCATGCTGTTGTCGAGACGATAGCTGTAGCTGCCGTCGGCATTCAGGGTCAGCCAGCCGTAAGTGCCGCGCAGTTCCGTGCCCAATGTGCCCGCCGTCCCGGTGCCAGCCTCTGAGCCGGTGCGTACCGAGTACACCGCGCGGGTCTCGCCATAGTCGTAATTGGGCAGGTCGCCGGGGACTTCACCGCCGTCGACATCGCTGTCGTTATCCAGCACGTTGCCGGTGGGATCCTGACCGGGCTGGCTGTTGTTCAGGCCACCGGCCTCGATGGCCACGCCGGCATCATCATTGGCAATCGGATTGTCGTTCTGCCCGCGAATCAGCACGATGATTTCCGCGGTGTCGGTTTGCGGTGTAGCACCGACGCCATCGCTGACGGTGTAGGTGAAACGTTCCGAGAGCAGATCGGCGCTGCGGCGCAAGGCTTGAACGTCAGGGTTGCTGTTGTCGACTTCATAGACGTAGCTGCCGTCGGGGAAAATCGTCAGCGTGCCGTACAGCCCGGCAATCACCGTGCCGCCGAGATTCACCGCAATCGGTGTGCCCGGGTCGCCGCTCGCGCCGGACTTGATCAGCGTGACCGTCAACGGGTCGCCATCGGGGTCGGTATCGTTGGCCGTGACGTCGCCCGAAGGGTTGACGCCCGGCGTCAGGTTGTTGATCCCGCCGGCTTCAGTGGCGACGGCGATGACGTTTTGCGCCACGGGTGGATCGTTGACGCCGTGGACGGTAATCACCAGTTGCGCGGTGTCGGTGAGGCCGGTGGTGTCGGTCACGCGGTAGGTGAAGAACTCGGTCAATGTCTGCCCAGGCGCCAAGGCCTGGACCGCTGCATTGGTGCTGTCGACGTCATAGAAAAACGAGCCATCGGCGCCGATGCGCAAGGTGCCGTAAAGGCCTGCGACCAAGGTGCCGTTGGCTGAGGTGGTGCCGGTGGCCACACCGCTCAGCACGTCAACGGCCGGGTTGTAACTGGCTTCGCTTTTGTTGATCACGCCATTGACCAGCAACTGGCTGCTCGGCTGGTCATTGGCATCGACGTCCTGATCGACGCCGTTGCCACCCGGTTGAGTGATCGGCCCGGGGCGGCTGGGGAACTGAATCACGTTGCCGCTCGGATTGCTTTCCGAGGCCGTGCCATTGCTCGACGCGGCTTGTGCCGACGCCGCATCATCGCTGGCCACCGGATTGTCGTTGGCGCCCTGAATGACGATGCGCAGTTGCGCGACATCATCCAGTCCGCCGGTATCCGTCAGCCGATAGCTGAAGAATTCGACCAGTTGTTGACCGGCGCTGAGCCGCTGAACCGTGGCGTTGCTGTTGTTGACCACATAGCTGTAAGTGCCGTCGGGATTGATGGTCAACGTACCGTAGAGCCCGGCAATCGCCGTAGCGCCGCTGACCGCGGTGAAATTGCCGGTGCCGACCTCAGCCACCGGACGGACACCGGTCACGGTGCGGGTTTCGCCATTGGCGGCGCTGTCGACGTCCTGATCATTGGTCAACACATTACCGGTGGCATCGCTGCCCGGTGTGCCGTTGTTGACACCGCCGGCCTCGATGGCCACGCCGTCATCGTCGATGCCCTGCGGCGTGTCGTTGGCGCCTTGAATGGTCACGCTCAATGTGGCGGTCGAGGTCTCTCCGGCAAGGTCAGCGAGCACGTAATTGAAGTTGTCCTGCAAAGTCTGGCCCGACACGCGCAAGGCCTGCACGGCCGCATTGTTGTTATCGACGACATATTGGTACGAACCGTTGCTGCCAATCACCAACTGACCGTACAGGCCATTGATCACGGTGACACCGAGCACCGGCGTCTGAATGCCGGCGCCGGGGCCGACCGAAACCACGTGCAGTTGGTCGGCGTTGGTGGCGATGTCGACGTCGGTGTCATTGCTCAGCACATTGCCGCGCGGGTCGATACCGGCGGAAGCGTTGTTGCTGCCGCCAGCCTCCAGTGCCGTGGCGCTGTCGTTGACACCGACCGGGTTGTCATTGACGGCGGCGAGGACGATTTGCAGGGTGTCGGTGTCGGTTAGCGCATCGGCGGCCGTGCCGGGAATGCCGTCGCCATCGGCATCGCCATAGTTGCCCCGGTCGTTGCTCAGGACGGTCAGGGTGTCGGTGCCATTGAAGTTGGCATTGCCCAGATAACGCAGGCTGGCCAGCGCGGTATTGATATCGGCGAGGTTGCCGGTCAGGGTCATGCTCGCAGTATTGGCCCCGCTTACCGTGACGCCCGGCACTGTCGCGCCGAGGAACAGTGTCCCGTGAGTGACAGTGAGAATAACGCTGATGGCGCGGTCGTTGACGTTCGGATCACGGCTGGCATCGACATCGGCAACGCTGATGCCGCCGATATTCAGCACCACGTCTTCCAGGCCGTTTTGCGTGCCGGGGAGGGTGTTGACCGGCGCGTCGTTCTGTTCGACGTAACCGGCGTTGGCGCTTTGCGTGTCGGCGTCGCCCAACGTGATTGTGATCTGGCCGAGAGTGCCGGCATCGCTGTCGACGCGCACGCGCAGATCTCCCACCGGTTGCGGGTAACTGACCAACCCGGCAGGCACATCGATACGGAACACGCCCAGCGGCAACACGCCGAAGCGGTACTGGCCGTTGGCGTCGGTGACGGTGGTGAACTGCAGGTTGTCGGCGGTGGTATCGAGGCGCCCGTCGGCGCCGGCCCAGGTCAGGGTCACGGTTTGCCCGGCCAGGCCGGCGCCGTCCGGTGTGGCGCTGGCGGTCGGGCTGGCGGTGTCGTTCCACAAGGTGCCGGTGATCACGCCAAGCCCGGCGGTGTCGCGCAAAATGTACTGGTTCGGGCCGACGGCGCTGCCGTCGCGTTCGCCGGTGGAGGTACCATCGACCCCGACGCTGTTGCCGCCCCAACTGGTGAAGTCTTCGGGCAGGCTGCTCCAGGTCAGTGTCGCGTTGCTGCTGGCGATAATCGTCGAGTTCGGCAAGTCGACCGAGTAGCGCACCTGAATCTGCGCGCCGACATTCAGTTGATCGAAGTTGACGCTCAAACCGCCGCTGGTGCTGAAGCTGATTCCCGCCGGCAGGTTGCCCGGGGCGTAACTCACGCCATTGATACTGACGCTGAGCAGGGTGTAATTGCTGCCGCCGGCAAAGCCGTCGCTGACGCGCGCATCGAACGCCGGCAGGCCGCCGTTCTGGGTAAAGCTCAGTTGCACCGTGGCGTTGCCGGTGCTGCCGCTCGGGTTCGGGTTGAAGGTGACGATCTGCTTGTCGAGGCCGCTGAAGCTCGGCTCGACCACGCGTTCAAACACCGTGTCACTGACCGCACGCCCGGCACCGTTGACGATTTCCTGTGCGGTCACCGCCAGTTGCGCGCCGGCAATGTTGGCGGCGATGTTGGTCACACGCACGTTGAACTCGATCGAGATGCCTTCCAGATCGTCGTCGTTGCCATTGCCGTTGACCACGTTGCCGAGGTTGAACGTCACAACCTGGCTGCCATCGGGGTTGGTGACGACGGTCAGCCGGCTGGGGTCGAAGATGCCTTGCGGCGCCAGACCTGACAGGTCGGCGGTGATCGGCAGGGCCTCGGGGCTGTTTTCGTTGCCGTCGATATTCAGCGTGCCGCCGACGATCAGGTTGGCGTCGCTGGTCAGCCCGCCGTTGGAAATGAACGCAATGCGCAGGGCATTGACCAGCGCATCCGGAGAGATGAACTGCAAGCCGTTGGCCAGGGTGATTTGCACCTGATAGTTGGGGTTGTTGCCTTCGGGAACCAGCACCACCACGCGGTAGCGAATCACTTCGCCGACGGTGACTTGTTCGACGGTTGCGGAGGTCGGGTTCGGCGCCGCCGTATCCGGCAGGCCACCGACACGGGATATTTCTATGGCCTGAGCCACAGGAATCAACAAAGTCGACAGGTTGCGGTAATCGTTGAGGGTGCCGCCATTGAGCACGCCATCAACGCCGGTTCGTTCGCCGGCATTGCCGCCGTCGAGGCTGGTCCATTGCACGCTGGCGACGTTGGCGATGTTAGATAACGCTGCGGCGCTGGCGTTGACGATGCCGCGCAGTTGCAAAACGATGCTGCCGCCCTTGGCGATGTCGATATTGGCGCCGCTGGCGGTGCGCAACTGGCCGCCGACGATTTCGAAGGCACCCCCGCCGTTGTTGGTGGCGCCGTTCTGATACAGCACGCCGACCAGCGTGACGTTGCTGAGTTGGGGCGGCAGGGTGTCGAGGAAACTGATGTCGAACGCACTGAAATCGGTGCTGCCATTGCCGTTAGTGATGGTGATATTGAAAGTCACCGTGTCGCCCTGGTCATAACCGCCCAGGCCCGAGGTCGAGGTGATCACCTGATTGATCTGCAAGGTCGGTTCGCGCAGGGTCACGGTGGGTTGGCCACCGCTCAGGGCAACGTTGCGATCCAGCGTGACCGCACCGTTCGGCGTGTCGCCATCCGGGTCGTTGTAAACCAACTGTGCATTGTTCTGCAGCGAGACGTTGGCCTGATTGGCAATGACGTTGTTGGCCACCAGTTGCAGACGAATCACGAAGGTGTTGTTGCCGGTCTGGTTGTCCGCCGAAACGCTGGAAACGCTGAAAGTCCAGCGTCCATCGACACCGTCGCCCCCCAGTGCGCCGCCAATTCCGGCGAAACCACCGACCAGAACGCTGCCGGCGAAATCGGCGCCGAGCGCGCCACTGCCAGCGCGGGTGGTGATGATCTGGTAGCCGAGGCCACCGTTGAAACTGGTGTCCAGGCGCATGCCCGGCGGAATCAGGTCTTCGATGCGCAGGTTTTGTGTGGTGCCTTCGGGCAGGGTGATGACGATGTCGTAGCGCATGCTTTCGCCGACCACCAGATCGCTGCCATTGGTGTGGCTGGCGCTGGAGTCGCCATTGTCCAGTGTGCCGTCGGCAAAGACTTTGCTGATGACCGGCGCGGCAATCTGCTGGCTGGCCAGATCGGTGAGGTCGGTCGGGGTGAAGTCGGCGCCGTCGTTGACGCTGGCGTAGTTGCTCAGAGTCGCGGTGGATTGCAGGTTGCGACTGGCCTCAATGGTGGCGCTGACCTCGACGTCATAGCTGATTACCACGACGTTGGCACCGCTGGTATCGGCCGCCGTGCCGCTGCGCCCGGCCAACAGACTGGCCTGGCCACCCGCATCGAGGAAGGTGATCTGGTTGCCGCTGACGCTGTAGTCCGTGTCGAGCACCAGCAAGGTGCCGTCACCGCGATAAATCTGCAGATTGGCCGCCGCCAGGCTGCCGCCGACGAAGCTCAAGCCAGAGGGCAGGGTGATGCTGGTGCTGACGTCAAATGCACCGCCGCCACCGCTGTTTTCGATCGCCGTGACCAGGCGCAAACGATCGGCGCCGTCGATGTTGCTGATGTTGCCGTCGACCGCCGACAGGTCGGTGACGTTGCCATTGAACGGCTTGCCGGTGCTGCCGGGCGGATTCCAGCTGCCGCTGGTGCCGGTCACCGTGCCGTTGGAGCCGGACACCACGCCGTGCTTGATATTGAGCACCGGCTCGGCGACCGACACGATCGCGACTACGTCGGAGGAAATCAGCGTACGGTCGGTGAGGGTGGTCTGTTGGCTCGATTGTGCGAGGACGTCGAGCGAGCGCTGGTCGGCAAATGGCTGATCGCCGACCCGGACCGTGAAGCGAATGACGATGCGGCTGCCGGTGGTGGTGTTGGTGGCAAAGCTGCCGAAATCGAACACCACCGAGTTGCCGTCGGCGCTGTTGACGCTGACCACGCCACCAGCATTGGTATTGCCCGCCCCCAGCGCCCACTGTCCGACATCATTGCCCGAACCCCAGGTGATCCCGCTGACATTGAACAGCGGCAGCGGCAGATACGCGGTGAGTTTGAACTGCTCGTAATCGCCGGTGATCAAGTCGTAGCTCAGCTCAAAGGTCACTTCATCGCCGGGGCGCAGTTCACCGTTGCCCGGCGGTGCGCCGTTATTGACCTCGACCAGATTGATATCGACGTTGCTGGTGGGGATCACGCTGGTGGTGGTGGAACCGTCGGTTTCGCTCTCGCCCGTCAGGTTGAAGCGATCGACCAACAGCGTGCCGTCTACCGTGGCGGTGTTGCCCAGTTCGTCACCTTCGTTGATGTCCGGGTGCGGGTTGCCTGAAGGTGGTTTGTAGGTCTGGCCGACAATGGCCGAATAGCTCAACACCGCGACCACGGCGCCCTGCAACGTGTCGTCGAAGGCCAGGTCGCCATTGAGCCAGCCGCGAATGTTGTTGAACGCATTGCGCAGCGACTGGGCGATGTCGAACACCATCGAGGTGCTGCCGTCGGCGTTGTTCACCACGCTGGTGACCAGAGTGATGGTCTGCGCGACGCCGTCGATCGTCACTGTCAGGGTCGGCGTGCCACTGAGGGTCTGGCCATCGCTGAGTTGGTCGCGGATGACCAGTTGGCCTTCGTTGAAGAAGTCCTTGCCGAAGGCAAAGTAGTCGGAAATCGCCAGGTTGAGGGTGTATTGCAGGGTGTCACCGGGGCTGATGCCGCTGTGGCCGATGTCGTTCTGCATCGTCGCGGTTTTCAGCAGCGTGATCGATTTGGCGATGAACTGTGTGCTCTGGCCGGTGCCGCTGAAATCGATAGTGGTGTTCGGTGCGGTGACGTCGCGAGGATCGAGCGGCACCCATTGCCCGGAAGCGGTCGGCGGGCCCAGGGTCACGGTCACCGCGTCGCCGGTGACCGGGTTGATCACCGGTTGACCGTTGGCGTCGACTTCCGGCACGTAGAACGCGACCACGGTATCAGTCTTGCCGGTAAGGCTGTCGTAGGCGACGGTGAATGAATTGATATAGACGTCATTGGCCGCGATCAGCACAGCGATTTCTGCAGCATTGGTGACCACCGTGCCGTCGTGCAGGGTGATCGAGGTCAGCCGGCCGCCAGCGCCGGGGGTAATCGAGTTGACCTGGATATTGTCTGGCAGGGGCTGGGTGACGACGACGTTGGTCAGCGTCTGGCCCGGCGCGGGTGTCGCCGACAGGGTCAGCGTGCGCACATAGTTGGGGCCGGTGGCGGTTTCGCCTTCCGGGGTATTGATCGTTTCGCTGACGGTGATCACCGTCGGGTGCACGATGAAGGCCGCAGTGCCGGCCTGGATCAGGCTCGGATCATTGGTCGGGTTGTCCAGCGCGTCATTGCCGAATTCGAAGCCGCCACTGGCGCGGATGGTCAGATCGGGACTGCCGATGGAAAACGCCGTGTCGGCCAGATTGCTCAGGCTGGCGGTAATCTGCACGCCGATCACCGGCTGCTGATTGGTGACGCTGGCGAAGGGCAACTCGATCACCACCAGTTTGTCGCCGGCGCGCATACCGTAGGTGGCGGCGTTGATGATCAGGAAGTTGCCGTTGGCGTCTTTGGCCAAGGGATGTGTGGCGTTGCCGTTGGCATCGAAGGTCACCACGTGACTGATGAGGTTTTGCCCCAGGTAGGTGGCCGAAATGAAATTGACGCCGTCGTCGCCATCCTTGCCGGTGACCGGCATCGCCAGGTTGATGAATGGCGCGTAACCCACCTGGGTCGAGGTGTTGCTGAAGTTCACGGTAAACGTGAAACGGTCGCCAAGCAGTACATCGCTGCCGCCGGTGGACACCGTCGCGGTCGGCGCGGCATCGGCCAGCAATCCGTCGAAATGCGCCATGGCGAGACTGCTGATGGCAATGCTCTTGTCGAGATCGCCGACCCGGGTTTCCAGGGTCCAGTCGCCGCCGGCCTGGCTGCTGCCGGTGTCATTGCTGGAGGCGCCGACATCGGCGCCGGTCCAGCGTGCCAGCTCGTTGACCAGGGTTTGCCCGGCCGCACCGGCGCCGACATCGCAACCATAGAGCTGAATGTCCGCGCCTTGGCTCAGATTGTTGCGCCATTGTTCGAGGGTCTTGCCCAGCGAGTCGATGTTGTCCGAACTGACCGTGCGGTTGCCCAGGGTGAATTGCCCGGCGGCGCCGTGGGACATGATCTGGATCGAGTCGACCTTGCCCAGTTGCGCCAACGCCGCAGAGATCGCCGCCAGACCGTCTTCGCCGACATTCACCACAATCGCGGTGACATTGCCCGGCAACTGCGCGACCAGTTGATCGCGGTTTTCGATGCGGCTGTCGATGACCAGCAAACTGCGTGCAGCAGAGGGTGCTGGCTCGCTGGCGCGGCCCTCGGTGGGCGTGCTGTGAGGAACCTGGGCGTCCACGGCGGCCGGCGGCGCGGCGGGATCGCTGTGATGTTGATCGGCAGCCGCCGAAGCGGCGGCGCCGTCGAACAGAATTCTCGGTTCCAACGCCAGTGACTGACGTTGCGGGCGCCAATGGGCGCCGGACAATCCATTGCGTGAACCTTGCATGATCGGCCTCGTACTGCCTGCTGAATCCATCCAATGAGTACCGACGCCGGGCGACGGACAAATTCAGCGTAGGACGTTTCTTACGCTTTTCCAGCGAACTTCAGGGACTTGCAACGAGGCGCGATAACAGCCTATGGCCATCAATGCGCGGTGTGTCTGTGCGCATTGGCGCACAGCAAGGGTGGGGTCTAGGCTGGTCAGTCAGTCGCCCTTCGGGCGCAACGCCCACCCAGGGACAGGAGCGGAACCGATGAAAGCCCCAGCCAGTATTGTCTGCCTGATGTTCACACTGGTTCTCGCGCCGGGAGTCCGCGCCGAAGACCCGCCGGCTGCGCCCGCTCCCGAGCCCTCGGACGACGCGCCGTTGATCAACCCGCAAGTGGTCGACAAGCTCATCGACATGGGCAACTACCTGCGCAGCCTGCCGAAATTCCAGGTTGATGCCCAAGTCTCGCGCGACACGGTTCTGGAGTCCGGGCAGAAGATTAAGACCGAGTCCGCCAACACCCTGAAAGTGCTCGGCCACGATCGTTTGTATGCGAAAAGCGAAGGCGATGTGCGCACCCGCGAGTTTTTCTATAACGGCAAAAAACTCACCCAGTATTCGCCGTACCTGAAGTACTACACCACCGTCGATGCACCGGCCACCGTCGCGGAAACCCTGCACAAGGTCGAGAACTTCTACGGTGTGCAGGTACCGATGGAGGACCTGTTTCTGTTCGGTAGTGACCAGGCGCAGATCGATGCTTTGAAAACCGCGCTGTACGTGGGCCCGTCGGTCATCAAGGGACAGCTCTGTGATCATTTGGCGTTTCGCCAGGAGGGCATCGACTGGCAATTGTGGCTCACCCGCTCCGACAAGCCCTTGCCGTGCAAACTGGTGATCACCACCACCGACGATAAGAGCTTTCCCGAGTACAGCGCGGTGTATCAGTGGAACCTCAAGCCGACTATCCCGGACACGCAGTTCACCTTCAAACCGGGCAAGGGCGATGTGGCGATTGCGTTTAAAAAAGCCAGCGATCAGGGAGGGCAGTGACATGAACAAGTCGATGACGTGGAGTCTGTTGTTGTCGCTGGCCACCGCAACATTGCTGATCGGCGGTTATGTCGCCGAAGCCGACGCCCGGGGGCAACGCGCTCAGGGACATGCCCGCGCCAACGTCAACCGCGCGCCGGCGCCGAATGCGCAACGGGCGCAGCGGATCAATGCGCCGCAGCGCACCAACAATGTCAGCGCCGGCAATCGGGTCAATTCGGGCAATCGGGTCAATTCGGGTAACCGGGTCAATTCGGGTAACCGGGTCAATGCCGGCAACAACGTTGGTAACCGTACGAACGTCAACAACGGCAACCGAAACGTCAACATCGACAACAGCCGCGATGTCGATATAGATGTCGATGGCCATGGCCGTTATGGCTACGACGATCACTACCATCCGCTGGCGGCCGCAGCGGCGGTAACGGCAACCGTCGCGGTCACGGCAGCGGTGGTGGGGGCGATCTTCACCCCGGCGCAAATGCCCAGCAATTGTGTGCAGGTGATTCAGTACAACGTCGCCTACATGCAGTGCGGCTCGACCTGGTACCAGCCGCAGTATCAGGGCAGTGATGTGACGTATGTGGTGGTCAACGCGCCGTGATCAGGCTTTCGGCACCCAGGGTTGCATCTGCGCCAGCATGCCACGGCCGCCACGACGCAACCCGGTGGCCAGGGTCAGCCACGACAGGTCAGTGATAATGACGTGTGCGGCCGGGACCAGCCGCACTTCACCGGCTGTACCGCCGGCCGGTCCTCCGTCGGGCATGAAAATCGTCAGCCAGTCATCCACGCTCTCTACGATCAGGCACAACCGAAAACCTTCGCCTTCGGCAATTATTCCGACCTTGGAACCGTCCTCGTTTTCCAGCCCGGCAAAGCGTGCCGTGGTGTCCTTGAACAACTGGTACCCCGGCAAGTTGCTCAGCAGCTTGTTTTCAGTGGCTTCCATCGCCCGCGCTGCCGCTGAGGTGCGTGCGAGCAGCCCGGCGAGAAAACACAGCACGATCAGACCCAACAACGTCGCCACACTCACCAATGTCACGCCCGCGACGTCATAGCCCTTGAACATCGGCAACAACTTTTCGACCGGCCCGCGCAGCAGGTGGATGGCTTTTTCGATCAGCACGACGATCAACACCAGCGGCAGGATGAACAACAGCCCGCCGATCACGGTGGTCTTGATGAACTTGAACATGACGGCTCCTTGAATGACCTGCGATCGGATTCAAGGCTAGCTGATCTGTGTCCACCTGCCGGAAGGCCAGCGGCGGAGAGAGCGGGCGCTATCAGCGCCGCCAACTGCCCAAGGGTAACTCGAGTTCGCGCTCGGCAGCAGCCAAGGCGATCTCCAGCCCGGCCTTGTCCAGCGGCGCGCAGTAAGCCGGTTTCGCCCGCTCGAATCGCCAACTGTCATCGAGGCTTCCGGCGTCGACCGCATCGAAGCCAAGTTCGTCCAGCAAGCCCACGACCAACGCCTTGGCTTGCGCGTCATCCGCTGCGACGGGCAGGGCGCGTCGCTCGCTGGAACCGTGCGGCCGGGTATCGGTGAGCAGGTCTGCGGCGAGGATGGCATTGAACACCTTGACCACCGTGGCACCGCGCAAATGCTCGGCAAGCAAACGGCTGGTGGTGCTCTGGAAGGTGTCGAGTGCGGCGATGTGGCCGTCGCGATCCGGGTAATAGTTGTTGGCATCGAGCACGGTTTTACCCTCGAACCACGCCGGCGGCAGGCTCGGCAGGTGCTGGTAGGGGATGGCCACCAACACCACGTCGGCAAAGTGCGTGGCCTGTTCGGCCGTGCCGATCTGGCATCCGGTGATACCGGCGAGCACGCTGCTCATGGTCTTCGGGCCGCGCGAATTACTGAGCATCACTTCGTGCCCGGCGGCGAGGGCGATTTGCGCGACGGCGCGCCCGATGAAGCCGGCTCCAACGATTCCAATGCGCATGGTGTGTTCCTCTGTCAGGTGGGGAGCCACTATGATGATTCCTGACCGAGTGCAGATAAATTGCACTCTGTTACTTACATTCACTAACAGGAGTGTCGAATGGATCGGTTGAGCAGCATGGCGGCTTTCGTGATGGCGGCCGAAGCGGGCTCGTACGCCAGTGCCGCGCAACGCCTCGACATGTCGGCGCAAATGGTCGCCAAGCACGTGGCAGCCCTTGAGCAACGGCTCGGTGCCCGGTTGCTCAATCGCACCACGCGCCGGCAAAGCCTGACCGAGCTGGGCCAGGCCTATTACGAGCGCTGCAAGCACATCGTCACTGAGGCAGAAGCCGCTGATTCGCTGGCGCAGATCATGAACGACACGCCGCGCGGCAAGCTCAGGATCAGCGCGCCGGTGAGCTTTGGCTCTTACAGTCTGATGCCGTTCGTGACTGCGTTTTTGCGTGACTACCCCGAAGTGGAAATCGACCTGCACCTGACCGACCGTGCGGTCGATCTGGTGGAGGAGGGGTTTGAGGTGGCTTTCCGGATCGGCCCGCTGGCGACGGCCAGCCTGACCGCGAGGCCATTGGCTGCGTATCGCTTGATTGTCTGCGCAGCGCCACGCTATCTGGCCGAACGCGGCACACCGCAAGTGCCCGCCGATCTGCAACAACATGAGTGTCTGGGCTATGCCTATTGGTCGCGGCCCGTCGACCACGAGTGGTCGTTTTTCAACGGCGCACAGGTCGAGCGTGTTCCGGTGAGCAGTCGCTTGCACGTCAACGAGAGCAAGGCGTTGTTGTCAGCGGCGGTGGATGGTTTCGGGATTGTGCTGGGGCCTGCCGATTTTCTTCAACCGGCGTTGTGCAGGGGGGAATTGGTGAGGTTGTTGGAGGGCTTTGAGGCGCCGAGCAGAGCGATGCATTTGCTGTACACCGCGCATCGGCAGAAGACTGCGAAGGTTCGTCAGTTCATCGATGCCGCGGTCAGGCGCTTTGCCTGACCGGGCATCCGGCTCAGTTAATGCGCGGGTGCTGCTGCACCAGTTCCTTGCGCTTGGCTTCGAGCGCGGCGATTTCGGCGTCGATGTCTTCGATTTTCTGTTCGATGTTGTCGTGGTGTTCTTGCAGCAGTTCCTTGGCCTCTTCAAGGTCAGAGGCGGCCGGCGCAGCGCCTCGCAACGGCTTGTTGGCGGTTTCCTTCATGGTCACACCGGTGGCCAGACCGACCACGGCAATCACCATCAGGTAATACGCCGGCATGTACAGATCGTTGGTGCTCTCGACCAACCAGGCGACCACGGTCGGCGTCAGACCGGCAATCAGCACTGAAACGTTGAAGGCCGCTGCCAGCGCGCTGTAGCGAATGTGCGTGGGGAACATTGCCGGCAGGGTGGAGGCCATGACGCCGATAAAGAAGTTCAGCAACACGGCCAGCATCAGCAGGCCGGCGAAGATCAGCCCGATCTTGCCGCTGTTGATCAGCATGAACGCCGGGATCGCCAGAATGAACAGGCCGATGCTGCCGACAACGATGAAGGGCTTGCGGCCAATCTTGTCGCTGATGAAACCGATTGCCGGCTGCACGAACAGCATGCCGACCATGATCGCGATGATGATCAGCACGCCACGGTTTTCGCTGTAGTGCAGGTTGTGCGACAGGTAGCTCGGCATGTAGGTGAGCAGCATGTAGTAGGTGACGTTGGTCACCGCCACCACACCGATGCAGGTCATCAGACTGCGCCAGTGTTTGGTCGCGACCTCTTTGAACGAGACTTTCGGGCCGCCGGCGAGGCCTTCGCGATCGCCTTGCTCAAGCTTTTCGACGTGCTGCTGGAATGCCGGGGTTTCTTCCAGGGCGTGGCGCAAGTAGAGACCGATCATGCCCAGCGGCAGGGCGAGGAAGAACGGCAGGCGCCAGCCCCATTCCTCGAACTTGGCTTCGCCGAGCGTCGTCGAGATCAACACCACCACGCCGGCACCGAGGACGAAACCGGCAATCGAGCCGAAATCCAGCCAGCTGCCGAGGAAGCCGCGTTTGCGGTCTGGTGCATATTCAGCGACGAAGATTGAGGCGCCGGTGGATTCGCCACCGACCGAGAAGCCCTGAGCCATTTTCGCCAGCAACAGCAGGATCGGTGCCCAGATGCCAATCGAGGCATAGGACGGAATCAGGCCGATGGCAAAGGTGCTGAGCGACATGATCACGATGGTCGCGGCGAGGACTTTCTGTCGTCCGTACTTGTCGCCCAAGGCGCCGAAGAACAAGCCACCCAGCGGCCGGATCAGGAACGGCACCGAGAACGTCGCCAGCGCGGCAATCATTTGTGTGCCGGGGTCGGCGCCGGGGAAGAACACTTTGCCGAGCACATAGGCGACGAAGCCATAGACACCAAAGTCGAACCATTCCATGGCATTGCCCAGTGCGGCGGCGGTGATCGCCTTGCGCATCTTGGCGTCGTCGACAATGGTGATGTCGTTCAGGCCGATCGGCTTGACGGTTTTCTTGCGTGATTTCATCCGGGTCTTCTCTTTGCTGATCCATCGTGCCGCGTAGATGCCATCTATTTGATGGCGCGTACTCTTTGGCTCAGATACATGAGGACACGAAATAATTCACTGCTCGGTGCTTTTTTTCCTTGCGCGCCTGTGGACGAACGGCCGAAGGCTGCGATTGATCGTTCCCACGCTGATCGTTCCCACGCTCTGCGTGGGAATGCAGCCGGGGACGCTCCGCGTCCCAACAAGATCGCAGCCTTCGGCAGCGCCTACAGGGGAAATGTCTTTACCGGCGGATGGCCGTATACGATTGCCGCAGGTCGCTGGCCCAGCCATCCAGCACCACTTTGATGTCGTCGGCGGTCAACACCTGCTGGTCGTTCTCCAGCGGCACACCAGTGCCTTTGCGTATAACTTCGGCAATCACTTCACCGGTCGAACCGTCCTCGAACGACACCTCGGTGGCGACCTGACTGTCCTGATCACGGATTCCGGTCGCCGTGCTTACGCCCGCAGCGACAAGGGTGACCGGTAGCCACTCATAAAAGCGCAACCCCTGAGTGCTGGTCGCCACTTGAGTGATGGCGGGGCGCACCACCAGAGTGTTCGGCCCCGGTTGATTGACCAGACGCAGCACCTTGCTCAATTCCAGCCGAAGCGCCGCGTCGTAATAGTCGGTGACCCCGGACAGTGTACTCAAAGGAATTCGCAGAGTCGGCTCGGCGCTCGGGTAAAACTGACTCGGCGCCAGATAAACCTGCGTGTATCGACCTCGGGCCAGGGCCGGGCTGACCCACGCCAGCACCGGCTGACCGGACGGCGACTGACGCTCGCTCAACACGCTGTAGTCATGCAGAAAACCGCTGTGTTCGACCTTGTTACTGCTGCAGGCGGACAGGCTCAGGGTGGCCGCGAGGGCCAGCGACAGCGAATGCGTGCGGGTCATTAACGGGTTTCCTTGCGAGGTTGCGTGGCGATGCTGTCCGAGCATTCGATGTGCAACTGGCCGTGGCTCATGATCCATTGGATGAGGTCGGCGGCGGCAATGCTGTGGACGTATTCGACCCAGTGCGCATTGGTCGGGCTGAATTGCTCGAAGTAGCGGCGCAGAACGATGCGGCTCTGATCGCTGGACACGCTCAGGCACGACTCCTGAAACACGATCGGCGTATCAGGGCCGAGCGCGGCGGTGCGCTGGCTGAGGATCAAGGGACGATTGCTGTTGTGCCCCCCGGCGCAATGGTTGTCGTTCAATAGCTTCATGCGAACCCCCTGGATTGGAATGGCCGCAGAATGCCCGCGCGTTTTTGCCAGAGAATGTCCGCTTGATGTCTGTGGCGTAGAAATGTTGCTCGATTGAAATAAATGACCCGGGCGGCGAAATGGCTTTAGATTGGCGTTTTTTCGCCGCATGGATCCGGAACTGTGAGCAGACTGCTGTTCGTCGACGACGACGTGGAAATTCTCGCGCTGCTGAAGAAGTTCTTCGTGCAGCACGCCTATGAAGTCGACGTGGCGCCGCACGGCGAGGCCATGTGGGCGGCGATCGCGCAGAACCGTCCGGACACGATCATTCTTGATCTGATGATGCCCGGCGAAAGCGGCCTGAGCCTGTGCCAGAAGGTGCGCGCGCAGTTGGGCATTCCAATCATCATGCTCACGGCCATGGCCGAGCTGAGCGATCGCATTGTCGGTCTGGAGTTGGGCGCCGACGATTACCTGACCAAGCCATTCGCCCCCCAGGAATTGCTCGCTCGCATACGTGCCTTGCAGCGCCGCGCTGGCGAACAGCACAGCGCGGTCGAGCCTTCACGCCCGGTGATCGGTTTCGCCGGTTGGCATCTGGACATCACCTGTCGCGAATTGCGCTTGCCGGAAAACGTGATGATTCCGCTGTCCGGCGGCGAGTTCGATTTGCTGGTGGTATTCCTCGATCACCCGCAGCGCATTCTTACTCGCGAACAGTTGATCGACCTGACCCACGGCCACGGCCATGAAGCCTTCGATCGCAGCATCGATGTGCAAGTCAGCCGCCTGCGCCGCAAAATCGAACCGGACAGCAAGCGCCCGGACCTGATTCGTACCGTGCGCAACGGCGGTTATCTGTTCACTGCCAAGGTCAGCCGCTCGTGATCCGCCGACTGTGGCGCGCCGATACACTGCGCCGGCACATCGCCCTGACCATCGTGGCGGCGATGGTCGCTTCACTGGCGTTGAATGCGCTGTTCGTGCAAGTCGCCGGCATCTGGGCGCGGCCACCGATTGAACGCACCGGCCTGCTGGAGCAGATTGCCGCGACCTCACGGGTGATCGAAGCGGCCCCGGCCAACCTGCGCCCGCAACTGGCCGCCGCCGCGAGCAGCGCCATGCTGCACGTGTCGTGGCAAGCACAGCGCGCGGACTTCGATCTGCCCAATGACGGGCTTCGCCTGCCAGCCAGCAGGGTGCCGGTGCTGCAGCAACTGCTGGGTAATGATCGAAAAATCGAGGTGTTCAGCCCTGGCGACTGGCCGAACGGCAGTCCCCAGGCGCATTACGCCGCCGTCGTGCAATTGGTCGATGGCGGTTGGTTGTCGTTTATCCCGCCGGAGCGCAGCTGGGGTCTGGAATTTGGCGTGCGTATCGTGATCGTCATCGTGTTGGGACTGATTGCCACATTGCTCGTCGCCTGGGTCGCCACCCGGCAACTGGCCAATCCGTTGCAGCGTTTCACGCGTGCCGCCAGACGCTTCGGCACCGACCTGCGCGCACCGCCGATCAAGCTCGAAGGCCCCGACGAAATTCGTCAGGCGATCATCGCCTTCAACACCATGCAGGCGCAGATCCAGCACTTCATCGCCGAGCGCACGCACATGCTCGCGTCAATCTCCCACGATTTACGCGCACCGCTGACACGCATGCGTTTGCGCAGTGAATTCATGGAAGACCTCGATCATCAGGGCAAACTGATTCGCGACGTTGAAGAGATGCAGTCGATGATCAACGCTGCGTTGGCGTTCTTCCGCGAAGATACCCACCGCGAGCAAACCACAGCATTTGATCTGTCGGAGCTGCTGCAAACCATCGTCGACGATTACCGCGATCAGCACATCAATGTCGATTTCGATGGCCCGGCGCATCTGGTGTATGAAGGTCGACCGCTGGGGATCAAACGAGTGATCGTCAATCTGCTGGAGAATGCGCTGAAGTATGCGCAATGTCCGGGCATTGCGTTGCGGCGTGACGAGTATTCGATCTGCATCGAGGGCAGCGACGAAGGCCCCGGTATTCCCGAAGCGGCGTTGGAGCAGGTGTTCGATCCGTTCTTTCGCCTGGAGGCTTCGCGCAACCGCGACACCGGGGGCGTAGGCCTGGGGCTGTCGGCGGCGCGGGCGATTGCGCGCGAGCAGGGTGGCGAGTTGACGTTGAGCAACCGCCACGGTGGAGGATTGTTGGCGTGTGTAGAACTGCCACTCTAGGGCGGACAGCTTTTACGCATTTCTCTGAAACACTTTGAAGTATTCGAGCGGCTTGGGCGGCTATCTGGAACATTGCCGCGCTATGCGCTACAGCATTGATCCAAGGGCCGAGCTACTGGGCCAGCCCTGCCAGCGCAATGCCCAACGGCTGCGCCGCACCCGCCATAGCCGCTTTCATTTCGCTGCGGTAGCCGTGAGGGCTGGTGCCCAAGTGCTTCTGGAAAGCCCGGCGCATACGTTCCTCGCGGCCAAACCCAGCCGTTTCGGCAATGCGCTTGATCGGTTCGCTGGTGGTTTTGAGTAATCGGGTGGCCGTTTCCAGGCGCAGATTCTCCACCGCTTGCGCCGGGGTTTTCCCGGTGGCGGCGACATAAGCGCGGGCAAAATGCCGTGGGCTCATGCCGAACTGTTCAGCCAGCCGCTCGACGCGTAAATCACCATTCAGATTAGCGGCGATCCACGCGTGCAAACGGGCCAGACGCCCGTCCGGATCGGTGCGTAAAGCGTTGGATTGAGCGTTGAGCGAAGCGCTCAGTTGCGGCTGTTCCGCGCCGCGCCAGAGGAACACCGTGAAATAACGTGCCAGCGCCAATGCCACTGGCGCGCCGAGGTCTTGTTCAACCAGACCGAGCGCCAGATCAATGCCGGCGGTGGCACCGCCGCAAGTCCACAGATTGCCGTCGTGCAGGTACAGCGCATCGCTCTGACAGCGCACCGCCGGGTAACGCGCCTGCAGCTCAGCGGCGAATTTCCAGTGCGTGACCACCTCACGGCCATCGAGCAACCCGGCGGCGGCCAGCGCAAAGCTGCCGGTGCCAATCGAGCAGAGACGACGGATCTGTGGCGCGCGACTCCGCAACCAGTCACAGGCGTGTTCGTCAGTTTCCAGCGCGGCCATTCCCGGACCACCGGCGACGATCAGGGTATCGATCAGCGGGGCCATCTGCTCGATCTGCGTCAGTGAGCAGGTCGCCACGCTGATGCCCGAAATCGACATGACCTGGCCGCCCTGTGGCGACGCTACCAACAGCCGATAGGGCGGCTGGCCAATGAAGTTGCCGCCCAATACGCGTGGTATCGCTGCGAATACCTCCAACGGGCCGGCCGCATTGAGCAGCAATAGATCATCGAACGCCAGCACCACGACCGTGCGCGACGGCAGCGGCGGGGTGTCCGACATGGCAGTAAAGGAGGGGTGTTTGGCATGGAGCGGCACGGCGGGCCTCGACATACTGGGTTTCAACGCAAAACGAGGGCACGACAATGCCGGTAAAACCTTCTTCTGCCAAGCATCCGCGCACCCGACACGTCGCGCTGTACCTGCGGGCGCTGCTGTGCGCTACCGCGTGGCTGCTGACGCATTCGGCAACAGCGGCGGACAGCGCATTGAAAGTAGGTGATCAGAGCGGTTTGACTCAGGCCTTGTTACAGGCAGCGGGGGAAGACCAAGGCATCGCTTATGCGCTGTCGTGGCACCCGTTTCTGGCCGGGACGACGATGCTCGAAGCCTTGAGCGCCGGGGCGATCGATGCCGGTGTCGTGGGCAATGCACCGCCGGTATTCGCTCAGGCCGGGGGTTTCGATGTGCGCATTGTCGGCGTGGCGAGCGGCGCGCAAAACAACAATGCGCTGTTGGTTTCCGAAGGTTCCGGCGTCCGACAAGTCGCCGACCTGAAAGGCCAACGTATCGCTGTGGCCAAGGGCAGCAGCGGCCATTATTTGTTACTGGCAGCGCTGCAGCGAGCCGGCCTCACACCTCGTGATGTGAACATTGCCTACGTCAGTCCGGTGGATGCACAAAATGCGTTTGCCAGCGGCAAACTCGATGCCTGGGCGGTTTGGTATCCCTTCGTCGGCCAGGCCACCTCACGCGGTGCGCGGATTCTGGTCGATGGTAGCGCCTGGCCGGAAACCGGGCTGAATTTCACCGTCGCCAGTCTGCAGGCACTCAGTGATCCGCAGCGGGCAGGGCCGTTGGGCGATCTGCTTGCAAGGCTGGCCCGTGCTCAAGCCTGGGCCACTGCGCACCCTCAAGAATGGGCTGAGGTGTTCGCGCAAACCACCCGGCTTCCCGTTGCGCTGGTGCAGGAAATGCTCGCGCATCAGGACCTTCACTACGTGCCGATCGAGTCGTCAGTCATTACTTCGCAGCAGCGTTTGGCCGACCTGTTTGCCGCTGAGCGCCTGATTCCGCGACCGCTGCAGGTCGGGCAGATCTTCGACGATCGCTTCAACGCTTCACTGCCAAACAACCCATAACCCATCCAGTTCACCTTGCCGCGTTGCTGGCGGCAGGTTTTTACACGCCCGGAGAAAAGCCATGCCTCACCTCGAAACCACCACGCTCAAGCGCCGCAAAACCGGCCTGATTGCTGTTGATCACGCCCGCAGCGCTGGCGGCTACACGCTGTTCGCGCCACAAACAGCAGATGGCAACGTGTTCCTGATCGATCTCGATGGCGAGGTCGTCCACCGCTGGAAACTACCCCAGCGCCCCGGACGCGACGCGGTGATCCTGCGCAACGGTAACCTCGGCTACAACGGCAACCATCCGGATTCACCGGATCTTTTTCCGGGCTGGTCGGTGTGGCACGGCGGCGCGTTCAGCGAAGTGACGCCGCAGGGCGAAGTGGTCTGGGAGCACACCGATCTGCTTCACCACCATGACGCGCAATGGCTGGACAACGGCAACCTGCTTTACACCACCGCCGAGCCGTTGAGCGCTGAGTTGGCCCAGCGTGTGGCGGGCGGCATTCCTGGCAGCGAGGCGCCGGGCGGGGTGATTTATGCCGACGTGGTCAAGGAAGTCGATCGTCAGGGCAACGTGGTTTGGGAATGGCGCAGTTGGGAACACCTGCGCCCTGAGGATTACCCGCTGCATTCGGCATTCGAACGCCACCATTGGCCAATGACCAACGCGGTCACGCCGGGCCGTGACGGCAAAGTGATCCTCAGCCTGCGCAGTGTTTCATCAGTGATCGCCGTGCAGCGCGGCAGTGGTGAAGTGCTGTGGCGCTTGGGCCACGATCTGGTCGCGCAGCAGCATTGCCCGAGTGAACTGGAAAACGGCAACGTGCTGGTGTTCGACAATGGCATCTTCCGCCCGCACGTGAGCATGCCGCACTCGCGCATTGTCGAAATCAACCCGTCGACGCAACGCATCGAATGGCAATACGCCGACACCCCGGGGTATGCGTTTTTCACCCCGTTCATGGGCGGCGCGCAGCGTTTGCACAACGGCAATACGCTGATCACCGAGGCCAACTTCGGCCGGTTGTTCGAAGTCACCCCGGCCGGTGAAGTGGTCTGGGAGTACGTCAATCCGCACTTCGCCACCTATCCCGATGCGGCCTCGCGACGTTATTTGCCGGGCGAAAACAACGCGATATTCCGTGCTCACCGGTATCAACGCACAGACCTGCCATGGCTGCGTGACTGAACACGCTCTGACATCCACCGCAACGATCACGCTCACGCACGCCACGCGCAGCGAAGTATCGACTCCTCTCGAAGAGCGGCGTGCAGCCGCTCCAGGAATCACCGATGAAACTTCTTTATTCGCGCAACGTTTCTGCTGGCGCCTTGGGTTTGTGCTCGTTAATGCCGCTGCTGCCGGCCAACGCCAGTGATTTGCCCAACAACAACGATGTTCTGCAAACGGTCACGGTCGAGTCCCGGCGCCGCAGCGAAGACGCACAGCAAGTGCCCACCGCGATGAGCGTGCTGGGCGCGCAGACTCTGGAAGAACAACGCCTGTACCGCTTGCAGGATCTGCAGCAAGCGATGCCGAGCGTCAACGTCGCGTTCATGCACGCCCGGCAATCGAGTCTGTCGATTCGCGGGTTGGGCAACAACCCGGCCAGCGATGGTCTGGAAGGCAGCGCCGGGATTTATCTGGATAACGTCTATCTCGGCCGCCCCGGCATGGCCGTTATGGATCTGCTCGACATCGAGCAGATCGAACTGCTGCGCGGCCCGCAAGGCACCTTGTTCGGCAAGAACACCACGGCGGGCGTATTGAACATCACCACGCGCAGGCCTTCATCGACACCCCAAGGCAGTTTCGCCACTTCGGTGGGCGAGGACGGTTATTCGCAAACCCAGGCGAGTTTTTCCGGCCCGCTCAATGACACGCTGACCGGGCGCATCGCCGCGTACAAGACCCACGAAAATGGCTACGTGAAGAATGAATATGACGGCCATACCTTGGGCGGCGGCATGCGTCAGGGCGTGCGCGGGCAATTGCTGTTCCAGCCCAGTGACGATTTCAATCTGCGCTGGCTCGCCGATTATCACGAAGAGGATTCCAGTGCCGGCACACGCTCGCTGTTCAGCACCGGCCCGACCATCAATGGCGTCAATCGCTATGAACAACGCGCCGCCGCTGTCGGCGCGACATTGGTGAACGGACGTCGGGTCAACCTCGACGCCGATCAGAACGTCACGGTGTTTCAGGGCGGCACATCGCTGGAGGCGAACTGGACGCTGAGCAGCGATTACACGCTGACATCGATCAGCGCTTATCGCTGGTGGGATTTCACGCCGCGTAACGACGATGAACTGAACGTCGATGTGATGGACAACGTCGGCCAATCGGCGCGCGACAAACAGTATTCGCAAGAGATCAGGCTAGCTTCGCCGGTCGGCGAACACTTCGATTACGTGCTGGGCGCGTATTACTTTCGCCAGGAAATGAGCAACAAGGTCTTCACCGACTACGGGCCGTTGGCTGACACCTGGAACGGCACCCCGCAAGGCGCGCTGAACAATGTCATCAGCGTGGGTCACGGCGATGTCGACACCGACAGTTTTGCCACCTTTGCCCAAGGTACTTGGCACCTGACTCCGACGCTGGATTTCAGCCTCGGCGCGCGCGGCACCTATGAGCGCAAACTGGCGCAAGTCACGCGCAATGCACCGCTGGGAGGTACCGGCGTCAGCGGCGCAGCGGCCGCCGCCAGAGCAGGGCGCCTGGGTGCTTACGATTCCGATGATTTGAGCCTCTACAGCTTCAGCCCTTCGGCACTGGCCAGTCTGGCCTGGCACGTCAGCGATCAGACACTGGCGTATGCGTCGCTGTCTCACGGCGAAAAATCCGGCGGGGTCAACCTCAGTGTCGCCAGTGCGCCGGTCGCCGGGGCTGACTCACTGTTGATCGGCAGCGAACGAGCCAACGATGCCGAACTGGGGATCAAAACCACGCTGCTCGATCAGCGTCTGTTGCTCAATGCCAACCTGTTCTGGACCGTGGTGCACGGCTACCAGACCAATGCCTACGACGACGTCAGTCTCACCAGTTACCTGACCAACGCCGGCACCGTGCGCAGCCGGGGACTGGAAGTCGACAGCAGTTGGCGGCCCATTTCGGGGCTGACGATCAACCTCAACGGCGCCTTCAACGATGTGCGCTATCTGTCTTATGAGGATGCGCCGTGCCCGGCTGAAGTGGCCTTGCGCCCAGGCGCTCCGGCAGCCTGCGACCTGAGTGGCCACGCGGTGGTCGGCGCATCGAAATGGATGTTCAACACTAACGCCAGTTATCAATGGAATCTGCACAATGGCCTGCAACCCTACGTCAACGGCAGCTACGCGTGGCGCTCCCATGCGGTCGGCACCGTGGATGATTCCCGTGACGCACAGTTGCCGGGTTACGGGCTGATGAACTTGTCCAGCGGCGTGCGCGGCGATTGGGGCAAGGGTCAGTGGGACGTGTCGCTGTGGTTGAAAAACGCCTTCGACAAGACCTACTACACCACGCTATGGAATTCACCCAACGGCGCTTACACCGGAGTGCTGGGCACACCTCGGACACTCGGCATGACGGCGCGCTACGATTTTTGAGCGGGACATCTGCGGGTTGCCGTTGTGAAATTTATTCTGTAGATTTTCATGAAATTATAAAAAGATAATTTCATGAGGTCGCGAATGTTCCTGCAATCCAGCCAGCACGTCGACAGCTATTACGCCCACAGTTGCGCCGATATTTTGCGCAACCGTCCGGTACTGCAGGGCGAACATGACGCCGACGTGGTGATCATCGGCGCCGGTTTCAGTGGTCTGCACACGGCGTTGCGTCTGGCCTTGGCGGGTAAACGCGTGATCGTGCTGGAGGCCAGTCGCGTGGCGTGGGCGGCCTCGGGGCGTAATGGCGGGCAGGCGATTCTCGGCTGGTCGTGTGACATGCCGCCGCTGGAAGCTGCACTCGGTCATGAGCGGGCGAAACGCTTGTGGGATGGTATTCGTTGGGCCGCTCGGGAATTGCGTGAATTGCCGGGTCGTCACGGCTTCGACATCGACTATCGCCCCGGGCACCTGTGGACCTCGGTGATGCCACGGCGGGTCAGTCTGCTCAGCGAATGGCAACACGAGGCCAGCCACAAGTGGGGCCACGATGTGTTGCAGTTCATTCCCGGTGAACAACTGCCGGAATGGGTGGCCACCGATCGCTATCAGGCCGGGCTTTACGACCCTGAGGGCGCGCACCTCAACCCACTGAAACTGGCGCTGGGCCTGGCGGATGCCATCGAGCGAGCCGGCGGGCGTATTCATGAACAAAGCAAGGCGTTGAGTTATCAGGAGGAGGGCGACGGTTTCCGGGTCAACACCGAGCGCGGCTCGGTGCGCGCCGATGTGTTGGTGCTGGCCTGCAACGCTTATCTCGATGAACTCGACCCGCAACTGTCCAGCTGCATTCTGCCGGTGGGCACGTACCAGGTGGCGACCGCTCCGCTCACGCCTGAGCTGGCCACTGCGCTGCTGCCGCGCAATGTCTGCGTGACCGACAACCAGTTCGTCCTCGATTACTTCCGGCGCACGCCGGATAACCGTTTGTTGTTCGGTGGCGGTTGCACCTATCTGGGCGGCATGCCCAAGGACATCGCGGCAGCGACCCGACCGTTTCTTGAGCGGGTGTTCCCGCAGCTCAAGGGCGTCAGCATCGAGTTTGCCTGGGGCGGGCATATCGACCTGACGATGAACCGCACACCCGATGTTGGAGGTGTGGGCAATCGTTATTGGCTGCAAGGTTACTCGGGCCACGGCGTATTGCCGACATTGGCCGCCGCGCGTGCGGTGTCTGACGCGATTCTTGGCGATGCGGATGAACTGGCGTTGTATCAGGGCCTGAGCAATGGCCGTTTCCCCGGCGGCAAACACCTCGCCGCACCGCTGGAAGCCATCGGCAAGGCCTGGTATCGGCTGCGCGATAGCATTTGATGAGACTTTTTTCGGAATCGCGACCATGAACAAGCAAGAAGAAATCGCCGCGCTGGCGATCCTTATCCACGACCTGCGCAAGCACAAGAAGTGGACCCTCAAGGAGCTGGCCGACAAGATCGGCCGTTCGGTCGGCTTTCTGTCGCAGGTCGAGCGCGGACTGTCGCGGCCAACCGTGGCGGATCTCACCGCGATCAGTGAAACCTTCGGCGTGCCGACCACTTATTTCTACAGCCTGCCCAAGCCTAAAGAGCTGCCGTGGGTGACTCGCCCGGACGAGCGCCGCACGTTGTATTACGCCAACGGCATCACCGACATTCTGGTGTCGCCGCAGATCCGCGCCTCGTTCTCCATGCTCGAAAGTCATCTGGAAGCCGGCGCGAGCAGCGGCGACCGCCATCTGACCGACAGCTCGGAGCAGGGCGGTTACATCCTCGAAGGCGAACTGACTTTATGGTTGGGCGACGACGAAGAACCGACCACGCTGAAGGCCGGCGACAGCTTTCAATTCGACAGCCATACCCGCTGCCGCTACGGCAACCTCACTGAGCAGCTGACCCGCGTGCTCTGGGTCTACACCTGATCACAACAAAGGATGAACACGATGGACGCTGTCTGCGCTGACCTGCTCGCCGAAGTGCGAGCCTTTCGCCAACGCTACCCCGAGGTGCGTTATGTCGACCTGATTTGCCTGGACATTCCCGGGCACTTCTATGGCAAGCGTTATCCAATCGACATGCTCGAAAAAGTCGCCGCCGGCAGCGTACTGAAGCTACCGCAGAATTGCGTACTGCTGGGCGTGCAGGGTGGCTTGTTCCCGATTGGCGATTACTGCTTCAACGATGGCGACCCGGATGCCGTACGCCGTTTGGTGCCGGGCACACTGAAACCGGTGACGTGGGAAGCGCAGCCGCTGGGGCAGATGCTGATCACCTCGGATGGCACCGAGAAACCCATCGAGTTCGAACCGCGTGAGGTCCTTGCGCAAGTGCTCAAGCGTCTGGCGCACAAAGGTATTCATCCGGTGGTGGCGTTTGAGCTGGAGTTCTACCTGTTCGATAAAAAACTGCGCGACGGTCTGCCGCAATTCCCCCGCGACGACCTGACTGACGACGCCGATGATCAACCGAACCTGCACATCGAACGTCTCTCACGCTTCGCGCCGGTGCTGGATGACATGGTCGAAGCCACCCGGGCGCAAGGTATCGACGCCACGGTGATCACCGCAGAACTCGGCCCCGGCCAGTTTGAAATCAACTTCGGCCATCTCGACGACGGTTTGCGTGCGGCGGACTGGGCGGCGTTGTTCTGCCGCAGCACGCGGGGCGTTGCGCTTAAACACGGCTACCGCGCCAGTTTCATGGCCAAGCCTTACTTGCAGCATCCAGGCAGCGGTATGCATGTGCATGTCAGCCTATATGACGCTGAGGGTAATAATCTGCTGGCAGCGAATGATCAGCAGCCGCTACGCCATGCGGTGGCAGGGTGCCTGGAATTGCTGCCGCACAGCATGCCGATCTTCGCCCCGAACCAGAACTCGATGCGCCGCTTGGGCGGCACGGTGAACACCGCAACCAAGGCCAGTTGGGGATTTGAGGATCGTGATGCGTGCTTGCGCATTCCCGAGTCGGATGTGAAAAACCTACGGGTCGAATATCGCTTGGCGGGCGCGGATGCCAATCCGTATCTGGTGTTGGCGGCGATTCTGGTGGGATTGGAGCATGGGCTGGAGTCCGGCAGAGAACCGATTGCGCCGCTGAATGAAGACCGCAACAGCGGGATCGATTTCCCTAAAGAGATGTTCGAGGCCGTGCGTGCGATGCAACATCACCCGCAATTGCGTGAGGGATTAGGCGCGGAGTTTGTCGATGTGTATTGCGAGAATAAACGCCAGGATCATTTGGCGTTTATGCAGGAGATTGGGGCTCGGGAGTATCGGTGGTATTTGTGAGGTGAGGCATTGATGCAGTCCTGCACGCAAATGCGAAACACGAAAAACCGCCCCCGAATTGAAAAAAATCCAGTATGAATATTTGATTTGCGGAATATGAGTACTGTTTTTATTGGATATGATGAATCTCATTCATCTCAGACAGCAACATGCAAAGGAAGCGCAACATTGACCATGATAAGCGGATTTCGGCTAAGGTACGGGCTCTTTCTGCAGTCCGATATTCTTTTGACAAGCCCCAAAGAGTTGAATTGCGAGGACGCTGAGTTTCCTACCTATCACAACTACGAAAGTGGAGGATTTCCACTCCCTGATGATCGTGTTAGTGGGCTTGCGCAGAAAACATTAACAATAAATGATCACTTTGCCGTTGCGTTTTCTGGTCGTGGAGATCGCATTTTCAGCGCTATACATCTCATCAGAAAGCTAACAGTTGACAATCAAGAACTTACCAGTGATCGCTACTTGAGCGCTTTAAGGTCAGATCCGGAACTGATGGATGAAAATCTAAGTGTGATCATTCTCGCGCCCGCGGGTGACGAGGTGGGTATCACTTATCACGGCCCAATCAGAGACTTCTCCACTGTCAATTTCGATATGGTAGCTGGTGGGAGTGGTGCACAACATGCGATCGACCATTTTTCGCAATATCCCATCGAGGCCTTTGACGTCTGCGACGAGGACATTGTAGCGCAGGGAACCTGCATGGCTCTGGAGCAATTTGCTAATCACATAATCGATGAAATAGATAACCAGGAACTGGCCAAAAGTATCACCGAGTGTTTTGGCGGTGGTTACGAAATAAGCGCATTCTACGACGGGAAAATCAATAAGGTCCCTGACATCGTTTATGCGTTCGCAGAAGCCAGGTTTGACGAAGACATGTATTTGCAGGTCGAACCCCCGAATTTTCTGATGAAGACAACCTACAAAGATGACAATCTTTTGATTCGCAGTCTTGTAAATGAAGTTGATCCAGCAGACGGTTTTCATAAACGACGGCACGATCGGACATTTACCATCGCACCAATAACAAGGTTCCAGGAAAGCACTGTGGAGGAGGGCTGTGAGGATGTTCATTTCTTAGGTAAATTCTTATGCTTTATCATTAAGGTAAGGTTCGGTAAATTTAATAGCTTTACAATCCCTTTCATAAAAAAATACAACACATTCGAAGACTTTGTCACCAAAGGCTTTTTTCCGCTTCCAATGGCGGAGCACATTACTTTCAAATACAGCAAAGAATTTAATCGGGATATTCACGAGCGCGTCGTCGCCTATATGAAAAAGCTAGAAGACTTTGGAAAAACACTGCAGGAAGAATAAGGAGAATTATGGACAGACCACGTTTTCTAAATGTGGTCTGCCCCTGAAATCCTGAAATCTTCCTCGGAAAATGACTAAACGCATGAACCGGCTATCAACCCTGCTCGCAGTGATGGCAATATGGCCTCTCTTGGAGAAGTAGCATTCGGCGCGAAGCGAGCCGGATGTCATTTAGGGATGAGGAATATGGTTTCGATTCAGGTGGATGGTGAGGACAAGACTGCAAAGATCAGCGACTGGGCGATTCGCTGGAGCGACAAGGACGAATTTCTGCAACTGACCTGTCACTACCCCTCCAGCAAAAAATACACCCGTCCTCTCAGCAATTGCCTTGTTTCGCCCACCCGCGAGTTGACCAATGTCTTGCTGCACAAGCGCGGCAGCACCAAGCCCATCGCCAACGCTACGATTTACGGCGAGCGCTATGCCGTCGTGCACTACCCGGGCAGCAAAAAGCCCTATGTCTACAAAATGGACGGCATCGGCTTTACCGCTCCGACAGCGATGAAGGACACGGCGGTCTTCCGCTATCTCACTACCGTGGCGAAAGCCCGACAGAATCAAGCCAAGTCGCAGGATGATCGTGACATTGCCGACAATGTGCTGCGCCAGCTCGAAAAACTGCCTGCCCTCGCGGGCACTGCCTTGCAAGCCTACTGTACGGGACGCAACGGCACGCTGGTGCCGGGGCAGGGGCTCATCTATCCGTTCGGGCTGAACGAGAGTCAGCTTAAGGCAGTCGAGCAGGCGTTCAGCGCGCAAGTCAGCGTGATCGAAGGCCCGCCAGGGACTGGCAAGACCCAGACGATCCTCAACATCCTCGCCAATATTCTGTTACGCGGGCAGACAGTCGCGGTGTTGTCCAACAACAATGCTGCCGTGGAAAATGTCTACGAAAAGCTGGAGAAATACGGCTTGGGCCACCTGGTCGCCAAGCTTGGCAACCAGGACAAACGCAAGGCCTTTTTCGCCGAGTTGCCTGCATGGCCTTCAAGCCCACCCGAGCCGGCACCGTCGCTGGATGAGATCCAGACGTTGCTGGCCCGCTTGAAGCAGCACCTGCAAGACCACAACAGGGCGGCGCAACTGCAAATCGAGCTGGACGAGCTGGTCATCGAGCGGCGCTACCTGCAGCAGTGGCAGGCAGAAAACGATGTGCAGGCCACAGGCTTGCTCGACAAGTACGGCCTGACACCACGCAAGACTGCGGACCTCATGGCCTACCTGGCTTACCTGGGCGAGCAGCGCATTCATCTCAAAGACCGTGTCGAGCTACTGTTCAAATTCAGGATCTTTCGCACCAGACCATTCGCCGACGGCGAGGCGCGCATGGCCGTTTTCCATGCACTGCAAATGCATTACTACGACAAGTCGCTACGAGACAAGGAGGCGCAACTGCGTGCGTGCCGTGATTCGTTGGCGCGCGCGAATTTCACGGCCCTGCTCAAAGAACTGACAGCCGCATCGATGCAGCATCTCAAACGCCATCTGCTACTTCAGGTACCGCCGTCGGACAGCTTTGATGTCAAAACCTACTGCGAGCGTTTCGATACCTTCATGCAGCGCTTCCCTATCCTGGGCAGCGGCACGCACTCCATCGTCAATTCGATCGCGCCGGGAGCGGTCCTCGATTACGTGATCATCGACGAAGCCTCTTTGCAGGACATCGTACCGGGCATCCTGCCACTGGGCTGCGCCAAGAACCTGATCGTCGTGGGTGACAACCGCCAGTTGCCGCATATCCCCGTGGCACTGGGGCTTCAAGCGCCGACCGAGGCCTACGATTGCGAGCGCTACAGCTTGCTGGATTCGTGCATTGCCGTGTTCCAGGACGCGCTGCCCAGAACCCTGCTGAAAGAACATTACCGCTGCCACCCCCGGATCATTCAGTTCTGCAACCAGCAGTTTTACGACAATGCACTGGTGCCGATGACCGAGGACAACGGCGAAGAGCCCCTGCGCCTGGTGGTGACCGCCAAGGGCAATCACGCAAGGAAGAACACCAACCTTCGGGAACTGGACTCCCTGCTGAAGGTGCTTGAGGAGGAGGGGCAGCCCGTCGGAATAGACAGCGAGGGCCGAGGTTACATTGCCCCGTACAGGGCACAAGTAAATCTGTCCGGCACGCACTTGCCGACGGATTTCGTCAAGGACACCGTGCACAAGTTTCAGGGGCGCGAGTGTGATGAAATCGTGTTCTCCACCGTGCTCGACAAGAAGCGCTACAACCAGGCGCGAACACGCCTGGATTTTGTCGACGACCCCCGCATGATCAACGTGGCCGTTTCGCGGGCCAAACATCGCTTCACCCTGGTGACCGGCGATGAGGTGTTCACTGACAACAATGGCCACATCGCTGCGTTGATCCGCTACATCAGCTATTACGCGCAGGATCAGCAGATCGTACGCGCGCCGGTGGTGTCGGCATTCGACTTGCTATACCGCGAGTACGATCAGTCTCTGGTACGCCTGGACGCCCGCCTGCGGCCCGAGGATTCGCGCTACAAGTCCGAGCAGATCGTGGCACAGTTGCTGCGCGAAGTGCTGTCCGCCCCGGCGTGCCAGGCATTGAAGTACCACACGCAGATCCGACTGGATAAACTCGCGTCGCCGGTTGGCCTCGACTGGACAGAGCCGCAGCGCGCGTTCATGCGGCGCGCCAGTTGCGATTTCGTGATCTATTTCAAAGTGGGCAAGCAACCGATAGGCGTGATTGAAGTCGATGGCGGGTACCACGACCAACCTGTGCAGGCTGCTCGGGACGCCATGAAAAATGAGATTCTGGCTAGAAGTGGCATTCCCATTCTGCGGCTGCGGACAGTTGAGAGTGATATTCAGCGCAGAATTGGCGACTTTATCGGGCAATGGGCCAGGCTTGCGCAGAATGTATAAGCGCTGGGGCAGAGGCCGTCAGTCCCTGAAATTCTTCTCTAACTCAAATGAAGTTTTGAAAAAATATTGAAGCTATTTACATGGCAGAGCATACATAGATGAAACTAAGCTCACCTGAGAAAAAATCGAAAAGAATAGTCGTTAAAATGATGGTGACTTTGCTTTTTGGTGCATGGCTTAGTTATGCATTTTGGGCTGTCGGCATTTCAGCGCGGACAGTTTTAATGCCTGAAGTTCCCGAGTGGCAGACATATTTGCTGGTCAGCGCCATTGCTGGACTTGTTGCGGCGGGGCGAACAATCCACAGGCGCCCTGACGGTAACACCGCAAGAAAAGTTGTAGATTCTTTTGTTGGTTGGTTTTGCTTAGGTTTGATTTTATCTGTAAATAGTTATGATGCCGCCGCCTACCTTTTGCCTGGCGAGATCATTGAATATGAATCCGCCTATGAAATAACCTATCCTGGCCCTTCTTCTTCAAGGTTCGGCCACTGCGAGGCAGGTTTATGGATCGAAGATTTACGCACGCACCGCAAAATTGAGCTTTGCACGAATAAAGCGGACTTAAATGGAAAAATAAAACAAGGCACGAATGCTGTGTGGGTGAGGGCCCGATCAAACAAAATAGGTAGCTACATCGTCGGCTATACATTTTTTCATAAGTAAAGCCACTATAGGGATAACGCTTTCCATTAGCCGCTTCGATAATGCGCAGAGAACGCCTAAGCAATGGTTTCGGCCAGAAGCCGACGTTCACCCTACAGCGAGCGGAAGCAAGAAGATTAGGAGTTAAACAGTGCATTGTACCTGCAGTGGCAGAAGCGACCTGGTAGAGATTGGTCAGCATTACACGGCGTTTGTCGCAGGAAAGCGCTGCCTTGAAACGGCGGACTGGGTCAAACTATTGCAATGCCCCGAGTGTGGGCAGCTTTGGCGCACCGATGAGTGGGATAAGTACCAAACCCTGTACGCCCGCAAGTTGGACTCGCCCGAAGGCTGGGAATCAGCTGACATGGAATCCTTGATAAAGCTTCGTATTGTCGAGAATCATGGCGGTCTGGATACATCTTCTTGCCTGGCGAAGGGCTGCGAGCAATATGCACTCAAGGGAAGAGCCTATTGCGTTGACCATTTTTATGAAACCGGAACAAAAGCGTGAACCTCTGAAACTGTTCAGTTGAGGCCGGATTAAAGCACCGATCACGTTTTTCTGAATGTGCTCTGTCTTTGACATTTTTCCCAGCCCATCAACCCTTCAACGACATCGGCCTGTCCCCACCCGGAGGCAAGCCAAACAACCTGCGCATCCCATTAAGAAACGCCCCATAAGGCCGCCCCAGAACCAGCATCATCACCGCCGCACCCAGCGTGCCGCGTACCAGTCCTTCACCCGATGCACCACTGAAGGCAATGATCGCTGCATAGATCGGCACCTGAAAACTGATGAGGGCAACACTGTCCCAAAGCAACCGGGACCCCCGACCCTGACCTGCGCGTGTCATCACCCAATCGCGCCAGACACCGTAAGGCCGCGCGACCGGAATCATCAGCACCGCGCCCAGCAGGCGTGCGTGCAGAACCTGATCCCACGTCATGCCGGCAATCAAACGTGCATTGATGATCCCGGTGGTGGTGAAAAACAGGATCAGCGCTGTGGTGTCTGCGATAAATGCAGTCCGACGCGTTGGCTGTTGCAGGCGTTGCGGCACCTCAATTCTCCTTTCATGGCTTCAGCTTTCCTCAGCTAAACGCCGGCGCTTCTTCGTGCTGTGACAGCGGCTGCACCGCGAGGTGCGGAGATTCGCCGAAGTACTCGATCAGCAGTTCGGTGAGCACGCGGATCTTGCGCGCGGGATGCGGGCCTGGTGCGCGGAGGAGGTAGGCACCGGCGGGGGGCGGTGGATGGTTGGTCATGATCGGCACGAGTGCACCCGAGGCGATGTGTTCGTGAGTGAGGCAATCGGGCAAGTAGGCGACGCCGAGGCCGGCAGTCGCGGCGGCGGCGAGCGCGGTGCCGTTGTCAGCCTTGAAGCGTCCTTGCGGGCGAACCGTGATGACCTTGTCAGCCGCCATGAATTGCCAGGCTTCGGTGCCTTGCATGAGTGCCTGATGGGCTTGCAGTTCGTCCGGGGTTTCGGGGGCGGCGGGCGCTTTGATGTAGTCGGGGCTGGCGACGAGCTTGGTGTAGACCGGGCCGATACGCCTTGCGATCAAGTTGGAGTCCTGCAGATATCCCACGCGAATGGCGCAATCGTAGCCCTCGGTAATGAGGTCAACGAAGCGATCGCTGTAGCAGGTCTGCATGTGCAATTGAGGGTGACGGCGTGCCATTTCCGCCAGCACCGGGGCGAAGTGTGTCGGCCCGAACGACAACGGCACTGCTACGCGCAAGCGGCCACGCAGGGCGCCGGCGGGCAGGATGGTTTCCCTGGCGATATCGATTTCGCTGCAGACTCGGGCGGCGTAATCGCGGAACGTCGCGCCAGCCTCGGTGAGCGATGCCCCGCGCGTCGAGCGGGCCATCAGTTGTACGCCCAGTTCTGCTTCAAGCCGGGCCAGCCGACGGCTAACGATTGATTTCGAGACCCCGAGCCGCAGCGCAGCCTGTGAAATACCTCCGGCATCCGCGACTTCGACGAAGGTTTGCAGTTCTTCGATATCCATTTTCGCGTTCCCCTTGGCGCGACACAGTTCGCCTCGGGATGCTACTACTGCCGCGTATAGGGGAACAGCACAATGGGTTTTCCAGGCACGGCGCCACTCGCGTGCGTTCTGGAATCATTAGCCGCACGGGCTCCGGCCGATTCACCCACGTGCGTTACCCAGACAAAAGGACCTGCAAATGGCAAGCGAAGCAATCCGCAACCCCCACACCGATCAACTGCTGACGCCCGAGAATTCAGCGTTGATCATCATCGATTATCAACCGGTTCAGGTATCTTCGATCCGCTCGATGCCACGGGATGAACTGGTCTTCAACATCACCAGCGTCGCGAAGGCGGCGGTCAACTACAACCTGCCGATCATCCATTCGACCGTGAATGTCGCGACGGGCCGCAACAAACCGCCGATTCAAGAGTTGCAAGCGGTACTCGGCCATCTGCCAACCTATGACCGCACGTCGATCAACAGTTGGGAGGACACCGCGTTCAAACAGGCAGTCAAAGCGCTCGGGCGCAAGAAACTGATCATGACTGCGCTGTGGACTGAAGCCTGTCTGACCTTCCCGGTGCTCGACGCGATTCAGGAAGGCTATGAGGTGTATGTGCCGATCGATGCGGTGGGCGGCACGTCGCTGGCCGCGCACGAGGCGGCGTTGCGTCGAATGGAACAGGCGGGTGCGAAGCTCATCAGTCGGGTACAGATGTACTGCGAACTGCAGCGCGACTGGGCGCGAGACGTGACCGTGCCGGGCTTTATGGGCGTGGTCGAAAACTACGACGGTTTCAATGCTGAAAAGGCGCTGCAAGCGGCGGGCAACAAGGCCTGAGTAACGGGCCGTTGTTAAAGGTGGCGCTGGCAATCGCTGGCGCTGCCTTCTTTTGGTCTGTTTCGTCACCTGAAAATAATCTGAACGGCCTCGGAACCTGCTCGCCTAATGATTAGCTTGTGGTCAATCGCACAGGCGCGGTGTCAATAACGGCACACTCCGAGAGGTGGTCAACGTGGCTAGAGACGAAAAGAAAAGCAAAGACAAAGGCGACGCTTCGAAAGCCAGCAAGGACTTGAAAGACAAAAAGTCATCACCCGAGAAGAAATCAGCGGCAGCCTCGGCGCTTTCGAAGTCCTCCGACAAGGACAAGAAAGACAAGAAAAAAGACGCCGAGCCCAAGAAGTCGGCGAAAAAAGCGGACAGCAAGCCTGAGAAGGCCAAGGATTCAAAGAAGGCTGACAAGCCGGCTAAAAAGAAAAAGTGATCTTGAAGACAATAAAAAACCCGGCATTCAAACCGGGTTTTTTATTGCCTGCTATTTGGAGATCAGAGCGCCGCTTTGACCTGCAAACCAAACACTAACGCATTGTCGATATCCTGTCCGGAAAACGCGCCCGGCTCGATGATGTACTGCACATTTGGTCGCAGCGTCAGCCAAGGCGTGGCCTGATAACCGTAGCCGAGTTCGATCAATTGCTCGGCGCTGTCCAGGTTCGGAAACGCGGTGCCATTGTTCAATGCGGCGTCCTGCAAAACGTCACGGCTGCGCGGGTTCGGCACGGCGCGGCCATAACCGAGAGCGACGGTGTCACGCGGACGACCTTCGAATGGTTTGTACAAAACCACCCCGGTGCCATACCACTTGCTGAACGGCGAGGCCGCTTCGCTGGCCGCCGAGTATTGGCCGAAGGCATGCAGGCTGCGGCCTTCGGACGTTGGCGAACGCCATACGGCTTGATCGACCAGCAGGTAATGACCGCCGCGACCGGACACTTCTTTATCGCTGCCGATGCGTTTTACGTCGGAGCTGTCGTAGTAGTAACCGAGCTTGTATTCGCCAGGCAGATCACCCGCGTGCTTGTACACCAACTCGATCGGCACCACGGTGCCGGTGGTGTGTTTTGGCCCAAGGTGCCAGGCACGGCTGGAGTTGCCGTTACTTTCCGGATCGACGTTGAACGCGGCGACGCGCAGTTGCCACGAGGATGACAGGTCGTATTTCACCCGCACGCCCAAATGGGCATTGGGGTAGTTGGTCCAGCCGCTGCCGCCGGACATGTTCAGCGGATGGCCGCAGAAACCGGCGTTCATGAAGTTGCACAGAATGCCGCTGTCGAGGCCACCGAGGTCGTTGCCCATGGCCATGTAGCCGAGCTTCACGTTGAGCGCCGGGGTAAACAGGCTGCGCTCGTAACTCAGTTCGGTCAGTCGCGTGTAGAGGCCGCCGTAGTTTTCCTGGATCGGCAGACGGTTGCCGACGAGGTCTTCCGAAGCGCTGTTGCCGCGACGGTCGTTGATGGTCAACTGGACCTTGCCGGCATTGTCGACGCCGTACAGTTTGCTCAGGTCGAACTGCACGCCGAGCTTGATGTTCTGCGAGTAGCGCGCCGAGCGATGCAAACCGCCATCGGCGTTGTATGCCATTTCACCGCTGTAATCGCCGGTGAATTTGACACCTTGTTCATCCATCTGGTGACGCAAGCCACCCCAGTCACCGGTGAGGGTGCTGCGGGTCAACAGATCGGAATCGTTGTCGGCCAGCGCGGGGAGGGTAGTGGTGCACGCGACGCCCAGCAACAGGCCTTTGAACAGGTCGGAACGGGAAAAACCAACAGCCGATAGCATGTAAATCTTCCTGCAGAAAACTTGAGCAATAGGGGGAAAGCAGCGCGGCACCCGAAGGTGCCGCGCTCAAAGCAAGCGTCCGCGTTTAACGTGGACGCAGTGGTTTACGGCAGGGCGTAAGCCATCACGTAGTCGCCGCGATCGGTCGACTGACGCGCGCCACCGGCGGTGATGACAACGTATTGCTTGCCGGTTTTCGGCGATACATAGGTCATCGGGCCGCCCTGACTGCCGACTGGCAGACGTGCTTTCCAGACCTCTTCACCGTTGCCGCTGTTGAAGGCGCGCAGGTAGAAGTCCTGGGTGCCGGCGATGAAGATCAAACCACCTTGGGTCGACAGGGTGCCGCCGAGGGTTGGCAGACCGATCTTGATCGGCAGGTGCATGCGGATGCCCAGTGGACCGGTGTCTTCAACGGTGCCGACCGGAACCTGCCAGGCGATTTTCTGGGTCTTCATGTCGATCGCCGTCAGTGTACCGAACGGCGGTGCCTGGCAAGGAATGCCGGCTACCGACAGGAAGCGGTTTTTGTTCACTGCGTAAGGCGTGCCTTTCAGCGGAACGGCGCCCATACCAGTGTTCAGCGCTTCGCCACCGCCAGCGGCCTGGCCTTTGTTTTGCGACGGGATCATCTGGATCCACAGACCCAGACGCATGTCGTTGACGAAGATGAAACCGTGCACCGGGTCAGTGGAGAGGCTGCCCCAGTTCATGCCGCCCAGCGAACCCGGGAAGCTCAGTGATTTATCGGTACCCGGCGCGGTGTACAAGCCGTCGTAGCGCATGCCTTTGAAGTCGATGCGGCAGAGCAATTGGTCGTACGGGGTGGCGCCCCACATGTCCGATTCGGTCAGGTGCTGAGCACCGATTTCTGGCATGCCCACCGATTTCGGCTGGGTAGGGGAGTACGGTTCGTTCGGGATGTTCGCCGCTTTCACCGGTACTTCTTTAACGTCAGTCAGTGGTTTGCCGGTGGCGCGGTCGAGCACGTAAATCTGCCCGGCCTTGGTGCCGATGACCAGCGCCGGAATGCTTTTGCCGTCTTTGGTGAAGTCGATCAGGCTCGGCTGCATCGGCAGGTCGAAGTCCCAGAGATCGTTGTGCACGGTCTGGAATACCCAGCGCTCGTCACCGCTGGTGGCGTCCAGCGCGAGGATCGACGCGCCGTAGGTGTGATCGAGTTTGCTGCGCTCGACACCATAGATGTCGGTCGACGAGCTGCCCATCGGCAGGAAAACGGTGTTGGTTGCCGGATCGTAGGACATCGGCGCCCAGCTGTTCGGCGTGCTGCGCACGTAGGTGCTGCCGTCTGCCGGAGCTTTTTTATCCTGCGGGTTGCCCGGGTCAAATGCCCAGCGCATGGCGCCAGTCATCACATCGAAACCACGGATTACGCCGCCGGGCATGTCGGTTTGTACGTTGTCAGCCACGCGACCGCCAACCACCACGGTGGTACCGGCCATCAGTGGCGCTGAGGACAATTGATAGTAGCTGTCCGGCACATTACCCAGACCAGCCTTCAGATCAACCTGGCCGTTGTTGCCAAAACCCTGGCAGAACTCGCCGGTGTCAGCATCGACTGCGATCAAACGGGCATCGATGGTGTTGGTCAGCAGACGACGCTGGCAGTTGGCGGCCGGCGCAGGCTTGGCTTCGATGATCGACGAGTTGCTCGGCTGAGCAATCGCTTTGGTGGCGTCGAAATAGGCCATGCCACGGCAGCGCTGCCAGACTTTCGACTGGGCGTTGATCGCGTTCTTCCACAGCTCTTTACCGGTATCGGCATCGAGAGCGATCAAGTTGTTGTGCGGGGTGCAGATGAACACCTTGTTGCCAACCTGCAGCGGGGTGAGCTGATCTTCAGCACCGTTGCCATCACTCTCGGCGACGTCACCGGTGTGGTAGGTCCACGCGACTTTCAATTTGTCGACGTTGCTGCGGTTGATCTGGTCCAGCGCAGCGAAGCGGCTGCCACCTTCGGTATTCCCGTAGTGCGCCCAGTCTTTCTGCGCCTTGTCCGGCTCGACCGGAGTCAGGCCCGGGCCGGTGCCAGTAGCGGCAACGGTGGGGTGGGCGACGAACATGTTGCCGGCCGCCACAACCACGCCGACCGCCAGCACCGCAGCCACGGCGTAAGCGCCGCGACCCGCAACGCCACCGTTGGCACGCTTGAGCAGCGGATAGACCAGCGCCACGACCAGACCGATCACACTGAACATGAACAGGCGCGAGAACACCGGCCAGAACACCAGGCCGGCATCGCTCACTGCCCAGATCGCGGTGCCCACCAGAAACGCGGCGAACAGCCACGCACCGGCCAGCTTGAAGCGCGCGATCAGCAGACCGGAAACGGCCATGACCAAGCCACCCACCAGGAAGTACCACGAGCCTCCCAGGCTGACCAACTTCACGCCGCCCGCAGCCAGCGCCAAGCCGAGCAGGGCGATGACGACGCCCAGCCCGACCAGAATGAATTTTGATATGCCCGAGAGGCGTTGACTCTGCTTCACGTTGAGTGTCCCGTTGAAATGAGGCGCGCATTATATAGTTAGGTAACTACCTAGTTAAATCACAAATTTCAACGTGAAGCGTAGTTCGAGGTTTTGACTCGCGCCTGCAGAGGACTCAGGTGCCGAAATGTCTGTCGAAATACGCACAAAAATCGCTGTTCTGTCAGATTGATTGTGAGTTGTGACAGATATCGAATGCCGCGCCCTCAGGCGTAATCCATTTCTACAGGGTTGTAAATGCGACGAATAACCGCCAGTCAGCCCGTTCCAGAGCTGTCGACGGACGCATCGAGCTATATGGATATGCTTTTTTAATCTTGGAATTCGCCACGGTTTACCGCTCAACTGGCGCCTTTTTGATAGGTAGCTATTTATGTCCGAGCGGTGTGAGGTGGTGGTTCTGGGCTTGGGTGCCATGGGCGCTGCCACGGCTTACCAGTTGGCGAAAGCGGGAGTGAACGTTGTCGGTATCGATCGTCATCACCCACCGCACAACCTCGGTTCCAGCCATGGCGATACTCGAATCACTCGGCTTTCGGTCGGCGAGGGCGCGCAATATGTGCCCATCGTGCGCAATTCTCATCGCATCTGGCGTGAGCTGGAGGCACTGACCGGGGAATCGCTGTTCGAGCAATCGGGGTTGCTGGTGCTGACGTCGAGCGCCGAATTCGATCCTGAAGAACCGACCGACTTCACCTTGCGAACCATCGGCCTCGCGCAGACCTACGGCATCGAGCACGAAGTCCTGTCCGCCGAACAGATTCGCCAGCGCTTCCCACAATTCGCCAACGTGCACGACTCGGCCATCGGCTATTTTGAACCGGGCGGCGGCTTCGTGCGCCCGGAACGCTGTATTGATGTGCAGCTCAAACTGGCCGAGCAACACGGGGCGACGCTCTACAAAGGCGAGACCGTTACGGCGATCAGCTCAAACGAAGCTGGGGTCACAGTCACGACCAACCAGCGCACGCTACGCGCCGACAAACTGGTGATCAGCGCGGGCAACTGGAACGACGAGTGGCTCGGTGAGCCGTATGAGAATCTGCTCAGTGTCTACCGGCAGAAGCTGTTCTGGTTCGAGATAGAAGAGAACGCAGGATTGGTCGGCCACTCACCGACCTTCATCTTCACCCACGGCCGCGGCGACGACAAAATCAACTACGGCTTTCCCGCGCTACCCGGCGAAAGCAGCATGAAAATCGCCACCGCGCAGTACCACACCTCAACGTCAGCGCAGGCCATCGATCGCACGGTTTCAGCGGCCGAAGCGCAGGACATGTACGAGCATCAGGTGCACGAGCGCATCGCCGGCGTGACCTCGACAGTGCTCAAGTCGGCGGTCTGTGCCTACACCGTGACGCCAGACCGGCATTTCATCATCGACGAGCATCCGTCGCTGCAACACACCCTTTTCGTCTCGGCCTGCTCCGGGCACGGTTTCAAGCATTCCGCCGCGCTCGGCGAAGCATTTGCCCAGTGGTGCATGCGCGGCTCGAGCGACCTGGATCTGTCCTCTTTCTCCCTGAAACGCTTCGAAGGAAAACTATCGTGAAACGCGTCGCGCTCTCCGTAGCACTGCTGGTCGCCGCCATGGGCAATGCCTCTGCCGAAACCCTGAAAATCGCCGTGGTGCCTGTGCCCCATGCCGAGATTCTCGAGTTCTTGAAGCCGGAGCTGGCCAAGGAAGGGGTGACGCTGGACGTCAAAGTGTTCTCTGACTACATTCAGCCCGACCGGCAGACCGATGAAGGCTTGCTCGACGCCAATTACTTCCAGAGCAAACCGTATTACGAGGCCTACAAAAAAGACCGCCCGAGCAGCGATCAAGTGCCAGTCGTGGCCGTGCACATCGAACCGTTTGGCGCCTATTCGAAGAAGATCAAGAACATCAGCGAACTCAAGGATGTCGCGACCATTGCCATTCCCAACGACCCGACCAACTCCGGCCGTGCGCTGCTACTGATCGCCAAGCAAGGCCTGATTACCCTGAAGGATCCCGACAACATCATGGCCACGCGCCTGGACATCGTCAGCAATCCCAAGCATTTGAAGTTTCAGGAACTCGAAGCGGCGATGTTGCCGCGGGTGTTGAATCAGGTCGACATGGCGTTGATCAACGCCAACTACGCGCTGGAAGCCAAACTGGTGCCGCACAAAGACGCGCTGTTTATCGAAAGTTCGGAGTCGCCGTACGCCAATTATCTGTACGTGCGTCGCGACAAGGCCAACGCCCCGGCGGTGCAGAAGCTCGGCGCGCTGCTTAATTCACCGCAAGTGAAGCAGTTCATTCTTGAGCGTTATCACGGTGATGTGGTGCCGGCTTTCTGACTCCGTCGGGAGCCGCCAGAAATGCTGACGGCTCCCGACATCCTCAAGCGATCTCTTCAAACCTGCGCACATCGCCCAAGGAATCACGCTGCATCGATTGCAGGTTTTTCTCGATGGTTTCGCACAGCGCTTCCATCTGAATCTGATGCTCGCTGTGGCGAAACGGACTTTGCAGATCGGTGCCGATGCGCTCGATGGCCAGCAGCATAAAGCCCACCACGGTCGAGGCCAGCGGTGTGAACCAGCCCAGCGATTCCACCAGCCCGACGGGCACGATCAGGCAGAACAGCGAAATAAACAGCCGTGGAAAATACACATAAGGGTAGGGCAGCGGCGTATTGGCAATTCGCTCCATGCCACCCTGGCTGTTGGACAGGTCCACCAGCGTCGATTCCAGCCGCGCCAGGCGAATGCTGTCCAGACGTCCGGCCTTGTATTCCCGAGCGAGCAAAGTCGCGGAACCGGTGAGGATGTCATTGGCAAAGTTGTTGGTGGTGCCGCTGCGGGCAAACTCATCGGCGGGAATAAACGCGCGGACTTCCTCAGGGCAAGGCTGGCCTCGCAGATGCGCCGCGAGGCAGTTCACATAGGCGACGTGGCGGCGCAACAGGGTCGACTTGACCGGATTGACCTCGCCGTCGGGATCATCCAGCAGCGTCAGCACCTGGCGGGCGAAGCTGCGCGAATTGTTGATCATCGAACCCCACAACGTCCGTGCTTCCCACCAGCGGTTGTAAGCGCTGCTGTTGCGAAAACTGATCAGCACGATCAACGCCGAACCCAATAAGGTCAGGGGCATCAATGGCAGATTCAGTTTGGCGTTGAGGAACAACATGAAGTCGACGGTGACGGCAATGTCCCAGAGCAGCAGCCAGAACAAGGCCCAGCCGACATAGCCCAGGGTCTTGATGATCAAACGGTATTTTCTGACGATGGCAGCTTTCAAACGGAAACCTCGTGGCGAGCGGTAAGCATTGATGCCTTAGCTCGGACGGTGTTTTGCCGGAAAAGGTTCGATGGATGGCCTCGACTTCGTATTGAAGAAAGGGGCGGGAGCTTCAGCGACCTTGGCACCAAGCAAATGCATCCCCGCCAACCTTAAATTATATATAGGTGCTAACCCGGTACCTTGTGTGAATTTTTGCTTTCCTCAGTCACTGTTAATTTGGGCAGTTTCACAACATCACCGCTCTGGGTCAGGATGCAGGATTGAGAATGTTCGGGCCATTCGCCCAGAGGGATAGTGTTCAATCGAGCCGGACAAAGTAAAAGCACATTGCCAAGTGAAAACAACGGGAAAGCCGTAACCACGGGTTGGGTTTGATTGCCTTCGATATTTCCCCAGGTAGTGATGTCGAAGTCTTTGCTGTCAAAGTTCTTAAGTAGTCGGTATTTAAGGGCGCTTTGCTCCCTAACCCCCATCATTTCTGCTGCTTTGTAAACGACTGTGGAGCTGGCGCCAGGGTAGCTGGCAACAACTGCCAAGGTGATAATCAGAGCAGAGATCGAGGAAAAAAAGCCGCGTATAGCGATGTGTTTTTTACTGACAAAGAATACCAGGGCAGGCAGAAACAACACGACAACGGCAAACATTGAGATGTAGGTCAGGGATAAAATAGCCTCCGGTGTATCCTTGCCTGTATATGATCTCAACAGTATTAACATGGGGTAGGCAGCAGCGAACACTGCGAACATGAGTGGGATGTACGCGAACAAGTATACCGCTCCCTGGTGCCAGTGCGATGCACTTGCCTTCGGGTAATTAAAAAGAGCGACAATTGTTAAAGCTGTGCGCAGTTTTTTGGATTTCAGTGATATCCATACCATGAGCCCCATGCAGGAAATAATTACAGCAGCGACGATCCAGTGGCTCGTTCCAGGTTTTTGGAACACCGCGCCTACTAGCAGTAGCGACCCAACCGCAGCATGCCAGAAGAATATACGCGCTATCGCAGGTCTTAAATTGGGTGTCTGATTAAATACCGATACTGCCAGCGCGTAAAAAAGTGTCGTAACGAACATCACCACCATATAAAGAATCAGTACAAATGCAACCAGTCCCATCCATGGAAGTAACGCTGTAAATTTCTTATCGAATACCAAAGGCAAAAGGTCAATACGACCAATCGCCTTAGAGTAGATCATCAAAATTCCGAAGCTGACCACTGCACTAATCAAGGCGCCAATGCCACCGACCATTACCCAATGAGCGGTCATCAGCTTCAGAAGCTTGTTGATATCCTCTCGAATATTGACAGCTCTGCTGTCAGGTTTGCTTTTGATCTCAGCCTGTATCACTTTTCTATCCTTACTTTTGCATCGTCACAAAAAATTCCGCTTCTGTGAAGATCAACCTTTTAAGCTGAGGTCTATCGGCTTCTTGCAAGAAACCTTTAAAGCTTCTGCGTTGGCTCCATCGTCGCCGCCAGCGTGGTCGATCCGGAGCAACGTGCCGGACCGGTTGCGGCGATGCTCATGGGCCTAGCGCTGGCGACCATCGGCGGTGTGCCGCTGTTTCCGCCACGCTCGCCACCGCCGGCAGTAGCGCGCTAACCCGACTCGCCGAGGCCGCCAAACCCTTGGGCCAGCGCTACCCAGTCACTCCACTGTTTGTGAATACTCGCGGGACTACGTTTGCGTTGTAAATCCGACGTTCGCCTCGCGATAGTTTCGTGAATATCGAAACAATAGCCTGCAGCGCATCTGAGGATGCCTGCATTTCCGGCTGTTTTATAAAGCCCTACGGCTTGGATACGCCCGGCACATCCATATTGATCTTGCGCCAGTACGCTTCAGAAAAACTGTAAACCGAGAAGGCAATCAACCCCAGGGCCATCATCATCAAAATCAGCCAGCCAGCGGGCAGATTCTGCAGCGCATCGAGCGCTTCCTTCATTCCAGGTGGATCCATGGCTTGATAGGTGGAACCGCTGACTGCCAGAAGCAATGCAATCTCGATAAACACCACTCCGCGGGCTATCAGACCAAAACGGGAGACCGGGCGGACGTAGCGCATGACAGCCTCGTCGGCCTCGAAATACTTCTCGAACGACGCTTTCCATCCTTTGAAGATGTGAGCAATGCCGACCCCAAGCGGAATGAGGGCGATCAGGTACACCAGCCAGTTCGAGTGTTCCCAGGACAGAAGATGCGCCAGCCAGTCTTTGGTTTGTCCTGCGGAATTGCCCGAGCTTTTAATCCCGCTGATGAGCAGGCCCAATGCAAAGAACGCCAGAGCACCGTTGACCAAGCCTCCCACAAACAGTCCTGTGCGAATCACCAGACCTTTGAGTTTTTTGCAGTGATGATCAACATCACGCGTTGCCTGCAGGACACGCCAGGCGGCGAATGCCAGCAGTCCCGCCACGACAAGTCCAACTAGAAAATAGCCGAATGGCTGGCTTAGCAACGCCTCCAGACTCTTGTGGCTGTCCTTTGGTTTGGTCGAGTCATGGGCCGCCAGCAACGCAAAGATACCGATGATCAAATACAGCATTCCCCGGGCGGCGTAGCCTCCCCGAGCAAGGATGACAAGGTTGCGTTGCGCGGACATGGGACGTATTCCTGAGAGGTCATAGGAGAGCAGACCCTTCTTGCCGGGAGGGGTTCTATAGCAATCGAAGACTGCAACCAGGCTTCCCTCCGGATCACGGCAGTGCCAATAGCAATGACCGTGGCGATGGACTCAGCAGTGATCATGCCGGCAAAGCGGTTCGCGACCATGGCGAAAGCGGTAACCAATATGGCAGTGATCGCAATGGCGATCACGGTCATGGCTCAACGACTTCAGGCGTTGCCCATTCCAAAGACACGCGCGGCGTGACCAAGGCAACGGCCATCTCGGACACGACGCCAGGGGATCACAATTCGAAAGGGTTGAGCAAAGCCGGGATATCGACAGCCAAGAAATCACACGCTGCTGGCGTGAACCTCGATCAAGACGTCGTGAGAACCCTGCGCTGACATCCGGTGATGTTCCAGCAAGAAGTCGACGAACAATCTCACCCGCGCGGGCATTGCCGCGCCACCGACGAACACCGCATGAATCGGTTCCTGATCCCCCGGGTTCCAGTCTTGCAACAGCGCAATCAGGTCGCCACGCTGCAGATCCTCACTCACGCTGAACTCTCCGATACGGGCAATGCCGGCGCCCATTCGCGCGAGTTGTGCCAGCGCTTCACCGCTGCTGCATTCGATGTTGCCGCTGACCTTCAGGGAACACGCTTTGCCATCGCGGATAAATGGCCAGTTGGGTTCGGCACGGCGGAAATTGAAGCGTAGGCAGTTGTGCTGGAGGAGGTCTTCCGGTTCCTGCGGTACGCCGTGGCGCTGGAGATATTCGGGCGATGCCACCACGACCTGGCCGGTGGTGCCGATCCTGCGTGCGGTCAGCGGGCTGTCGGGCAGATGGCCGAAGCGCACCGCGACGTCGGCCTGTCCGCCAAGAATGTCGACCACTTCGTCGCCGAGGGTGAGGTCGACGACGATATTCGGGTAACGGGTGCTGAAGGCTGCGACCAAGGGCACGATGGCCAGGCGTCCATGGCCAAGTGCGGCACTGACCCGCAATCGCCCTCGGGGCACGCCTTGATCGGCGATGGCTTCTTCGACTTCATCCATGTCGGCGAGGATTCGTCGGGCGCCACGCAGGAACGCTTCGCCCTCAGCGGTGAAGGTGATCGCGCGGGTGGTGCGCAACAACAGTCGGGTGCCAAGACGTTGCTCGGTGCGCGCGATGATCCGACTGACTGCTGACGGCGTCAGGCCCAGTGCACGCGCGGCGGCCGATAAGCTGCCTTCCTGCGCCACGGTGGTGAACACGCTCATTTCCCCTGACCTGCCGTTGAAATCCACTTGTGCCTCCTACGCAAAGGTGATTGCCAAAAACGCTATCTACCGCCTGAAAAGACGGGATCGTAGCATTGGCGGCATAGATAAGGAGTTTTCCATGCGTATCAATCCACCACTTGTTGCACTCGCCATCGGTGCCTTTGGCATCGGCGTTACAGAATTCGCCCCCATGGGCATGTTGCCGGGTATCGCTGCGGATCTGGGCGTTTCCATGCCCGCTGCCGGTTTGCTGGTCAGTGCTTATGCGCTGGGCGTATTGCTCGGCGCGCCGCTGATGACCCTGACCACCGGCAAGATTCCCCGGCGCTATCTGCTGATCGGGCTTATGGCGATCTTCACCTTGGGTAATCTGATGTCAGCTCTGGCCACCGATTACTACAGCCTCATGGTTGCCAGGGTCGTGACCTCACTGAACCACGGTGCTTTTTTTGGCGTTGGCTCAGTCGTCGCCGCTACGCTGGTCGCCCCGGAAAAACGTGCCGGGGCGGTGGCGGCGATGTTCATGGGCCTGACGCTCGCGACCATCGGCGGTGTGCCGCTGGCCGCCTGGTTTGGCGAAATGTTTGGTTGGCGCACCGCTTTCTGGGGGATTACCGGCCTCGGCGTGGTGACCATGGCTGCGTTGTGGTTCGCCTTGCCTAACGTGCGGGCGCCGCAAAGCGTCGGTGTCATGGCGGAAATCCGCGTATTGGGGCGCGGCCCGGTGCTGGCCGCGCTGGCCCTGACGGTCGTCGGCTCGAGTGCCATGTTCACTGTCTTCACCTACATCGCGCCGATCCTCAGCAGCGAGACCCATGCGTCCACCGGCTACATCACCGCCATGCTGATGCTTTACGGTGTCGGGTTGACGCTGGGCAACATGTGGGGCGGCAAGGCCGCTGACCGCTCGATAGATCGCACCCTGATCGTCTCGCTGAGCGTGCTGATTGTCGTGTTGTTGGCGTTCACCGTACTGATGCGCTGGCCGCTGCCGGCTGCCGTGGCCATCCTGATCTGGGGTATCGCCAGCTTCGCCTTGGTGCCGCCGCTACAGATGCGTGTGATGGAAGCGGCCAAGGACGCGCCCAATCTGGCCTCGGCGGTGAACATCGGCGCCTTCAACTTCGGCAATGCGATTGGTGCGGCGCTGGGCGGTGCGGTGATCAGCAGCGGGCTGGGTTATCCGGCGATCTCCCTGGCTGGCGCGGCAATGGCGGGCCTGGGGTTGCTGATGGTGTTGGGGTTTGCGTGGCGTTCCAGAACGGTTGAAGCTGCAGTGGTTTAACTGCGTATAGTTTCAACCCCCTCCCAATACTGAATGTACCAACAGCTTTGGGCCGTTTTCTGCCAGTCGCGCAAGGCAGCAAACGGCCTGGAGTAGCCGTTCCCTCAAGGACGGCTTGCGGATATCACCGCCTGAGCGCCTACCGAGTGAGTGGAGTAGCGCTCCGACTCGAACCTCCGAAGTTCACTGCCGATATCACTCAGTCGCTCCAGGCGAGCGCTTTCTCCGAGAACATGGTTCTCCTGATTTTGAAGCGGGAGAAAACCCTGATGCATCCGCACCTCAAAAATTGTCCGTGAAACACCGTTGATAGTTTCTACGAAGGACGTCGATACGGGCGAGCGCTGAACGCTGGCTTGATGTACCACTGACTCCGTTTCCGTTGCCACTCCTCGAATTCTGAGCAATGCCCATTCGTCTTCAGGAGTGCCTGACATAACCAGCTCAACGGTAACGCCGCCATTCCCTTCGTAACCTCGTACGATGGGCTTTTGTACGCTGGAGTCGGCGTAACAATAATTGCCCACCCACAGCCCCATCGCTTGAGCGATGAACATCACTGGCGAAATAAGCGCTTTGAAAGACGACATGCTGCTATCTCAAATGAACAAGGCAGCGCAGCATAGGTGGCCCCGAGCTGTTGACCTATAGCGCAACTTATCCATAAGCTGTGCATATGACGTACAGCTCAGACTATATTTTTCCTCCCTTCGAAGCGCTGCAAGCTGCCCTTGCTGCCGCCAGAACCGGCTCCTTCACTGCAGCAGCGGAGGAACTGGACGTTACCCATGCGAGCATCAGCCGACGTGTGGAAATGGCTGAGAAATGGTTTCAATGCGCCTTGTTCGACCGGCATGCGCGCGGCGTCACCGTTACGGCCACGGGACAAATCGCTCTGGGCAAAGTTGCTCATGCCTTCGACCAGCTTAAACAAGCGCGACAGCCCCGCCCCGGCGGCCAGACGTTGCCCGTCGTAAAATTGGCCTCGACGGCGTCCTTCGCGCGTTTCTGGTTGATCCCGCGCTTGATCGAACTGGAAGGGTCGCCTCAGGATCTGCGTATCGAACTGGTCACCTCTGCGCTGAATGCCAGCCTGTCCTCAGGCGAGGTCGATCTGGCCATCAGGTACGGGCGCGGACAGTGGAATGACGGAGACGAAGAGCCATTATTCGACGAGTCGCTTTGTCCTGTGGCGTCACCTGACGTCATCGCCATGAACGAACAGCCGCTGTCCTTGATACAGAACACTGCACTGCTGCACACCGGCGATACGACATTGTGGCGAGCATGGATGAGCCATCACGGTAAACGCCTGACCTCCAAGCCGACCGACAGGGTGATGGGTGACTACGCCCAGGCAATCGAAGCCGCCCGTTCAGGGTTGGGCATCGCACTCTGGAATCCGGCGATTCACTCTCTCGAGGCATTCAATGGGCAATTGATTGCGTTGAATGCATTGAGCTGCCCAAGTCCGCTGAGGTTCTTCCTCCTGTCGAAGCCCGGGCCTGTTCACACCCCACCCATGAGGGTTCGGTCGAGGCTTCGCCGTTTGTTGAATTTAAGCCAAGAGACGAAACCGACCGCCGACTAGCCGTTCGGCAAAGACTGGTTAGTGATCGCTTGCCTGACGCCGCAACAAGTCATCGACGGCCCTAATGGCAAGGGGATATCCGTCGGCGCCCATGCCGCAAATCACTGCATTGGCCACGCCAGACATGATCGAATGGCGGTGCAGCTCGTCCCGGGCATGGATGTTCGACAGGTGCAGTTCAATCAGCGGTGTGTCGAGCAGCTTCAGCGCATCCAGCACCGGAATCGAGTGGAACGACAGGCCGGCCGGGTTGATGATGACGGACGCGCCTTGCTCGAACGCCTGTTGAATCCAGTCGACCATCACGCCTTCGTGGTTGGTCTGGCGAAAGTCGCATATCAGGTCGAGTTCCTTGGCCAGTGTTTCACTGCGTTGGCGGATCTGCTCAAGGGTGGTGTGACCGTAAATGTGCGGCTCACGGCGACCGAGCAGGTTGAGGTTGGGGCCGTTGAGGATGAAGACGGTGCGGTTCATGGTTGTCCTGCTGCGTTATTTGGAAAGAAGGGCGGTAGCGCGAGTGTCGAGGGTGTCGTCGCTGGCGACGGCGTTCAGGTCGATGCCGCGGGTTTCCGGGCTGATGACAATCATGGCCAGGGAGATCAGGTTGATCACCGCGCACAGGGTCACCAGCGGCCACGGCGAGTTGTTTGACTGGCTCATCAGCCACACGGCGATCATCGGCATCGGCCCACCAATCACCAGGTTGGCGCCGGTGTAGGCCAGTGCCGAACCCGAATAGCGCACCTGGGTCGGGAACGCCTCGGCGAAGGCCACCGGCTGGATCCCGCTCTGGAATTGGGTGAAACCCAGAAACAGCCCCATGATTGCCATGATGGCCGCAACGTTCAGCGTGTTGAGGATCGGGAAGTACACGAACAGGATCAGCAGGGTCATGCATGAACCCAGCGCCAAGGCCTTTTTTCGGCCCCAACGATCAGACAGATAACCGCCGGCCAGCGCACCGAAAATCGCGCAGACGTTAGCCACCATCAGCGACATGAAGCCTGTCGACTGGCTGAATCCCAGGTGCTTGGTCAGGTAACTGAGGGAGAAAATCACGATCAGATAGAACAGCGCAGCGGGCGAGCAGAAAAACAGCATCAGGCGCAGGATGGTTTTGTAGTGGCTGCCGACAGCGGACTTGAGCGGGCTTTTTTCCTGTTTGACCGGGGTCTTTTTCAAGGCCACGAACGCCGGGGTCTCATCGACTTTCAGGCGGATGAAAATCGCCACCACGACCAGTACGAAGCTCATCAGGAAAGGAATTCGCCAGCCAAAGCTTTCAAATTGCTCGCTTGACAGGCTCGCGGCCAGGCCCATCAACACGCCGTTGGCCAATATCTGGCTGAGCGGTGAACACAAGCCGAGCATGCCGGAATAGCGCCCGCGGCGATCAGGGGAGGCGTGTTCCAGCGCCATCAGTTGCGCACCGGTGGACTCGCCGCCCAGCGCAAAGCCTTGAACGATCCGCAGCAACACCAGCAGGATCGGCGCCCAGATACCCACTTGAGCGTAGGTGGGCAACAAACCCATCAGCACCGAAGCTAGCCCCATCATGGTCACAGTGGCCAGCATCAGGTTACGGCGGCCGAGTTTGTCACCCAGGTAGCCACAGGTAATAGCGCCCAATGGCCGCGCGGCCAGGCCGACACCGAACGTTGCCAACGACGCGAGCAGGCCGGCAGTCGGCTCCATGGCCGGGAAAAACAACTTGGGCAAAATGGTCGCGGACATCGCGCCATACAGTGTGAAGTCAAACCACTCCAGGGCCGTGCCGATGGTCGCAGCGGTCACCGCTTTGCGCGGCATGCGCGAATCATGAGTCTCGTGACTGATTGTGCTCATAAGGGTGCTCATCATTATTTTTATAGTGTCGGGATGCCCGGACGGTTCTGCGCAGTAACGACGCAATTGGCAGTCATCGTCGAGGTGGCTAGACGTTAGCGCATCTCGCTTGCAGAATAATTATCGAAATCACGATAAATAGATAAGCCAGCCTTATGAGTAGCAAATATGGAACTGCGTCACCTGAAAGCCTTTGTCGTTGCCGCTGACCTGCAGCACTTCAGTCGCGCCGCTGAACAGTTGGGCGTTGCACAGCCGGCACTGAGCCAATTGATGCGAACTCTGGAATCCGAACTGGGCTTGGCATTGTTCCGCCGGGAAAACCGTGGCGTCGCGTTGACCGCTGCCGGCGAGGCATTTCTGCCCCATGCGCGGCAGTCCATCGAGTCCAGTGAACTGGCGATTGCTGCCGCACGGCGGGCGCGCCGTGGTGAAGTGGGCGAGATCAACATCGGCTATCACTCGGCGCTATTCGAGGCCAATTTGCCGCAGTTGCTGCGGCATTACTTCAGCACTTTCCCCGAAGTCAAAGTGTCGCTGGTGGACGCCGGTATCCGCGCGCAGTTCGACATGTTGCTCGAGCACTAGCTTGACCTGGCCTTCGCCCGGGTCTTCAAGGACCACCTGCCGGAGCGTCTGCGTACCCATCATTTCAGCCAGTCGAGGCTGGTCTTGCTGATGCCGGACAACCATGACATGGCGGACAGTTTTACCGGCGAACTGGCGACGCTGCGTCATGAGAAATTCGTGTTTCTACAGGACAGCGCCGGCATCGGTCTGACCTCACACACTCTCCAGGCGTGCCGGCAAAATCAGCTGCACCCCGAGAACATCATGCACGTGCCGTCGTTGATGAGCATTCCGGGGCTGGTGGCGGCCGGCATCGGCCTGAGCATCGTCCCGGAAACGATGACGCGGTTGACCATGCCGGGCATACGCATCGTGCCGCTGGCTCAAGCGGAAATGGTCAGTGAGCTTTCGCTGATTTCGCGGATTGATGAAAGGTCCAGCGCGGTGCTGCACTTCATTGAAGAGGCGCAGGGTTGGGGGTGAAATGCGCTGCTCATAGCGCATCACACATTGTCAGTCGCCGACAGGCTGAGTAAGCTGCGCCTATGAATCAGCCATCCCTATCTGCCTCCTCGCCGAGCATTCGCGGCCCCGCCGAACACGACATTCGCGACCAGATTGTCGCCGCGGCCAACGAGCATTTCAGCCAATACGGCTACGGTAAAACCACGGTTTCCGACCTGGCCAAAGCCATCGGTTTTTCCAAGGCGTACATCTACAAATTCTTTGATTCCAAGCAGGCGATTGGCGAGGCCATTTGCGCCAACTGTCTGGGCCAGATCGTCGTCGCCGTCGAACAGGCGGTTAACGCAGAAGCGCTTTCAGCCACCGAGCGTTTTCGCAGGTTGGTTAAAACCGTGATCGCCACGGGTGTGGACCTGTTCTTCAACGATCGCAAGCTCTACGACATCGCGGCGTTTTCCGCCTCGGAGCGCTGGAACAGTGCTCAGGTGTATGAAGCGAAGATCAAGGGCTTTATCGTCGACATCGTGCGTCAAGGTCGAGAGGCGGGGGAGTTCGAGCGCAAGACCCCGCTGGACGAGACCGTCGAGGCGATCAATCTGGCGCTGCGACCTTTCGTCAACCCGCTGCTGTTGCAACACAATCTTGACTTGATCGAGCAAGCGCCCACGCTGACCACCAATCTGATCCTGCGCAGCCTCATGCCTTGACCCGTCCCTGAGCAGAATTTTCAGGCGACTCAAGTCAAGGCGACATCCTCTTATCAAATTTCCTGTTCCCTGCACATGAGTGGCGGGCGAGCTATGCATTTAGCTCGAAGTGACCATTATCTGAATTGGTCATATGGATGATAGGGCTACATGCAGCTCCAGATGCCGGGTAACCATAGTGCTTACGACTCAAGCCTGTCTGTCGATGGGTAGTACGATATTGCTGCTGGTCAAGATGCAATCATTTCCCTAGTTGTGACCATTGACGATATTGGTCACAAGACTGAGAATATGATGATCATCCTATTCCTCAGTAAGGGAATCTATGCGCCGGCTCCGACATTTCCCCATTGCCGCATGCTTGTTACCTCTTGCCCTGACTGCCTGTGGCGAATCTTCCAGCGTTGCAGATCCCCGCACACTGGCGCCGCTGGTCAGATCCGCTGCCGTTCAAGCGTCACCCGATGTCGCTCGCTCTTTCACCGGCGTGGTCGCGGCGCGCGTTCAGGGCGACCTGGGTTTTCGCGTATCGGGCAAGGTACTCGAACGCCTGGTTGATACAGGACAGGCCGTGAAGCGAGGGCAGCCGCTGATGCGTCTCGACCCGATTGATCTCGGACTGCAAGCGCGGGCGCAGCAGGCGGAGGTCATAGCTGCCCGCGCCCGCGCCAAACAGACAGCCGACGACGAGGCTCGCTATCGCAAACTGGTCGGCGTTGGCGCCATTTCGGCATCAGCCTACGACCAGTACAGAGCCGCTGCGGAGACTGCAAAGGCGCAACTCAATGCCGCGCAAGCGCAAGCGGACGTAGCGAGTAATGCTTCAGGTTATGCGTTGCTGGTCGCTGATGCGGACGGCGTGGTGGTGGAAACACTCGCTGAACCGGGACAAGTGGTCAGCCCGGGACAACCGGTGGTGCGACTGGCGCGCGCAGGTCAGCGCGAAGCCATCGTGCATCTGCCCGAAACCCTACGTCCGACCGCCGGCTCCACCGCGCAAGCCAATCTTTACGGAGTGAACTCAGCGCCTGTCACGGTAAATCTCAGGCTGCTTTCGGACTCCGCAGACCACACAACGCGCACGTTCGAGGCGCGCTATGTGCTCGAAGGGCCGCTGGCCAATGCGCCGATCGGTGCAACTGTCACCCTCAGCATTGCCGAAGGCGCCACGCAAACACAGGCATTACAAGTCCCCATCGCGGCTGTTTACGACCCGGGCAAAGGCCCCGGTGTGTGGGTCATCGCCGGCACACCTGCAAAGGTGACTTGGCGAGCGGTTGAGGTTTTGGGGTTGAGCGATGATTCGGCACGCATCGCCGGCGACCTCACTGCCGGTGAGCAGGTGGTGGCATTGGGCGCACATCTGCTACGCGATGGCGAAGAGGTGCGATTGCCGCAACAGAGCGAAGCCAGCGTTGCCGGGAGTCGTCCATGAGCCAGGGGCGATTCAACCTTTCGGCCATCGCCGTGCGCGAGCGGGCGATCACCGTGTTCCTGATTTTTCTGATTGCCGTTGCGGGGACGTTGTCGTTCTTTCAACTGGGACGTGCGGAGGATCCACCGTTCACGGTCAAGCAGTTGACCGTGATTACCGCGTGGCCCGGTGCGACGGCGCAAGAGATGCAGGATCAGGTCGCCGAACCCCTTGAAAAGCGCCTGCAAGAACTCAAGTGGTACGACCGCTCGGAAACCTACACACGCCCTGGACTCGCGTTCACGATGGTGTCGTTGCTCGATAGCACGCCGCCCTCGCAAGTGCAGGAAGAGTTCTATCAAGCACGCAAGAAGCTCGACGATGAAGCCATCAGGTTGCCGGCCGGTGTGATCGGGCCGATGGTCAACGATGAGTTTTCCGACGTGACCTTCGCGCTGTTCGCCTTGAAAGCCAAAGGCGAGCCGCAGCGCTTGCTGGTACGTGATGCGGAAACCATGAGGCAGCGTCTTTTGCATGTGCCGGGTGTGAAGAAGGTCAACATCATCGGTGAGCAAGCCGAGCGCATCTACGTTTCGTTTTCCCATGACCGGTTGGCGACTCTCGGCCTGTCACCGCAAGACATCTTCGCCGCGCTGAACAGTCAGAACGTGCTGACGCCCGCCGGCTCCATCGAAACCCATGGGCCGCAGGTTTTTCTGCGTCTCGACGGTGCTTTCGACAAGGTGCAGAAAATTCGCGACACACCGGTTTCCGTGCAGGGCCGCACACTCAAGCTCTCTGATGTGGCGACGGTTGAACGCGGTTACGAAGATCCGGCCACCTTTTTTGTGCGCAATAACGGTGAAGACGCGCTGCTGCTGGGCGTGGTCATGCGCGAGGGCTGGAATGGTCTGGATCTGGGCAAGGCGCTAGATGCCGAGTCCGCGCGGATCAATGCGGAAATGCCATTGGGCATGACGCTGTCCAAAGTCACCGACCAGGCAGTCAATATCGACTCCGCTGTCGGCGAGTTCATGGTCAAGTTTTTTGTCTCGCTGCTGGTGGTCATGCTCGTGTGCTTTCTGAGTATGGGCTGGCGGGTCGGGGTGGTGGTCGCTGCGGCGGTGCCGTTGACCCTGGCGATCGTGTTCGTGGTGATGGCCGCCACCGGCAAGAACTTTGATCGCATCACCCTCGGCTCATTGATCCTCGCGCTGGGGCTGCTGGTCGATGACGCGATCATCGCCATTGAAATGATGGTGGTGAAAATGGAGGAGGGCTACGATCGCATCAAAGCGTCCGCCTACGCGTGGAGCCATACAGCGGCGCCGATGCTGTCCGGTACGCTGGTGACGGCGATCGGCTTTTTGCCGAACGGTTTTGCGCAGTCCACTGCCGGCGAGTACACCAGCAACATGTTCTGGATTGTCGGCATCGCGTTGATCGCGTCTTGGGTCGTCGCGGTGGCGTTCACCCCGTATCTGGGCGTGAAGTTGTTGCCGGACATCAAGAAGGTCGAAGGTGGCCACGCGGCTATTTACAACACGCCGAACTACAACCGCTTCCGCCGGCTGTTGACCGCGGTGATCGCTCGCAAATGGCTGGTGGCAGGCACGGTGGTCACGCTGTTTTTTGTCGCCGTGCCAGGCATGGGGCTGGTGAAGAAGCAGTTTTTTCCGACCTCCGACCGTCCCGAGGTGATGATCGAGGTGCAAATGCCTTACGGGACCTCGATCGAGCAGACCAGCGCCACGACCGCCAAGGTCGAAGCCTGGTTGCACAAGCAGGAAGAGGCCAAAATCGTCACGGCCTATATCGGCCAGGGGGCGCCACGTTTCTTCTTGGCGATGGCGCCAGAACTGCCCGATCCATCGTTCGCCAAGATCGTAGTGCTCACGGACAGTCAGGAGGCACGCGAAACCCTCAAGTTCCGGCTGCGCGAAGCGGTTGCAGAAGGCCTCGCGCCGGAGGCTCGTGTCAGGGCCACGCAAATTGTCTTTGGTCCTTATTCGCCGTTTCCGGTTGCCTACCGGGTGATGGGACCTGAGCCGGCGAAGTTGCGCGACATCGCCGAGCAGGTCCGCGGCGTGCTGCAAGACAGCCCGATGATGAGAACGGTGAATACTGACTGGGGGCCGCTGACCCCGACATTGCATTTCAATCTCGATCAGGACCGCCTGCAAGCCGTGGGGTTGACCTCCAATGCGGTTGCCCAGCAACTGCAGTTTCTGCTGAGCGGAGTGCCGATCACCGCGGTACGCGAGGATATTCGTTCTGTGCAGGTTGTTGGGCGTGCTGCGGGCAATATCCGGCTCGACCCGGCGCAGATCAAAGGTTTCACCTTGGTCGGCGCGGCGGGACAACGCATCCCGTTGTCGCAGATCGGCGAGGTCGATGTGCGCATGGAGGATCCTATTCTGCGACGCCGTGACCGCACGCCAACCATCACCGTGCGTGGCGATATTGCCGAAGGCTTGCAGCCACCGGATGTATCGAGTGTGATCCTCAAACAGTTGCAGCCGATCATCGAGACACTGCCTTCCGGTTACCGGATCGAACAGGCGGGTGCGATCGAGGAATCCGGCAAGGCGGGCAAGGCGATCTTGCCCTTGCTGCCAATCATGATCGCCATGACGTTGCTGATCATCATGGTGCAGGTGCGTTCGATCGCGGCGATGATCATGGTCTTCCTTACATCGCCATTAGGTTTGATTGGTGTGGTGCCGACGCTGCTGATCTTCAATCAGCCGTTTGGCATCAATGCGCTGGTCGGGTTGATTGCGCTGTCGGGGATCCTGATGCGTAATACGCTGATTCTGATCGGGCAGATCCATCACAACACGCTGGAAGGGCTGGACCCGTTCCACGCCGTGGTCGAAGCCACGGTACAACGTGCGCGGCCGGTCCTGCTGACGGCGCTGGCGGCCATCCTGGCCTTTATTCCCCTGACGCACTCGGTGTTCTGGGGCACGCTGGCCTACACCCTGATCGGCGGCACATTCGTCGGTACCATCATGACGCTGGTGTTCCTGCCAGCGATGTATTCCATCTGGTTCAAGATCCGCCCTGAGCACGAGGTTCAGACCGAAACAGTCAAACTGGCGTAGTGACAACGCCTGCAATCGAGGCCCGCTTTCGCGGGCCTCTTTGTCCCCACGTCAAAGCGTGGTGATCTGCCCATTGCGATCCAGTTCATACACCTTGTTGCCCTGCAATTTCTCCTTCAGCCACCGCTCGGCCTTGCCCAGCGGCCGCTGCCGCGCCCACAGCAAATCGACACCAATCTGCCAGTCGGTATGCGGGTACGCCGAGAGCTGCAGTTCCACCAGTTCACCCTTGGCCAGTTCACGCTGAACAAGCTGCCGGGGCAGGGTGGCCCAACCGAGTCCAGCGCGGACCATTTCCAGTAACGCCAGATAGCTTTCCGCTTGCCACAACTGGGTCGAGCGCAGGTATTCGCTGCTCGGCAGTTTGCTTGCGTGGGCGCTGAAGGCCAGGCGGCGATGGACGTGCAGGTCGTCGAAGGTGACGTTGTCGAGTTGCGCCAATGGATGCTCGGGATGGCAGACGTGCAGCATGATCAGTTTGCCCAGTTGCTGGAACGCCAATTCCTTGGGATAGCCAGGCTGCGAAAACGCCACGCCGAGTACCGCTTCGCCGCTGCTGACCAGTTCGCTGACGTCGCCGTACACCGGATGGCGGATGATCAGGTCGACAAAGGGGAACGCGGCTTCGAAGGCTTTGAGCACCGGCATGATCGGGCCGTACGGCGTTTCAATGGCGAGCGTCAGGCTGGTTTCGACGTTGTCCGAAAGGCAATCGGCGTGGGCTTCGAAGGTCATGCAGCGTTCGAGCACGGCTTCGGCCTGCACCAGCAATTTGTGGCCGCTGGCGGTGAGGGCAGGGCTGCGGTTGCTGCGGTCGAACAGGTCGACGCCAGGTCGGTTTCGAGG
>Ga0163162_10000086_pt1 | contig 85949 bp, 79 predicted proteins | sample S55metaG_FD_115310 | JGI IMG/M metagenome (GOLD analysis project Ga0163162, IMG submission 115310) | Switchgrass rhizosphere microbial communities from Kellogg Biological Station, Michigan, USA - S5-5 metaG | ecosystem: Host-associated > Plants > Roots > Rhizosphere > Soil | place: USA...
ACCACTTCTCCCGAATGGGCAACAACCTATGCAGGCTTACTTGATGAATTCAGGATCTACAATAAGGCTCTTTCCGCTTCTGAAGTAAATTCGCTTTACCAGCTTGAAAGCGCGGGCAGATAATATTTCGCAATTTCGTTTTCTGAGGCTGCCCTCGTGGGCAGCCTCTTTTTTCAGAAATGAGAAACACCATTTACCTCATGCGACTTCATTACTTATTTTTCATCTGCTTGGCTGTAATTCTATCGTGCAAGAAGAGTGATAACCAGGGAGGGGGCGCTGATACTACATTTTCTCCTACAAATGCGACAGTTGATGATGATTCGGGCAAAAGCGAGTTTAAACGGGTAAAAACGACTCCTGTAATTAAGATCAGTTTTGATGAGCCCTTGAGTCGGAATTCAGTTCCTGCAAATGTGGACCTGCATGACTACAATCTCACAAACGTTCCGGTAAATTTCAGTTACACCGACAATGACAGCACCCTGGTCATAACACCGATTTCCCCATTAAAATATCTTACGATTCATAGTGTGCAGGTAAGGGAAAACTTGACATCCTCCACAGGCAAAAAGATTGACGCAGGCTTCCAGGTAAGGATTATCACTGAAATGGACTCAAGTAATAAATTTCCCATTATTTCCGATGATGCCCTGCTGGATTCCGTGCAACGCAGGACCTTTCGCTACTTCTGGGAGTTTGGTCACCCCATTTCTGGTATGGCCAGGGAAAGAAACACTTCCGGAGATCTTGTTACAAGCGGAGGAACAGGGTTTGGCATCATGGCCATTGTCGCATCGGTTGATCGTGGTTTCATCTCGCGCGCCGATGGCGGAGACCGACTGAAAACCATTGTCGATTTTCTTACCAACAAAGCTGTAACCTATCATGGCGCATTTCCGCATTGGATGAACGGAGCAACTGGTGCAACGATTCCGTTCAGTCCAAATGACGATGGCGCCGACCTGGTAGAAACTTCTTACCTGATGGAAGGATTGCTATGTGCACGACAGTATTTTAACCAGCCTGATCCGAAGGAGACAGATATCAGGACAAAAATAAATGCCCTTTTCAATAGTGTCGAATGGGATTGGTTCAGGCAAGGCGGTCAGAATGTTTTGTATTGGCATTGGAGTCCCACACAAAACTGGATCATGAACGTCCAGGTTCGGGGATGGAATGAAGCACTGATCACCTATGTGATGGCTGCATCGTCCACCACACATACGATTGACGCGACGGTTTATGAAAATGGATGGGCCGGCAACGGAGGGATCAGGAATGGGGGTGCATATTACGGCTATACTTTGCCGCTAGGACCATATCTCGGGGGCCCTTTGTTTTTTGAACACTATTCTTTTATGGGGATCAACCCCAACGGACTTACCGACCAATATGCGAACTACCAGGATCAAACAAAGAATCACAGTTTGATCAATTATCAATACTGCGTCAACAATCCCCTGGCCTATTATGGCTATAGTGATTCCTGTTGGGGATTGACGGCGAGTGATTCCTATCCTCCGATCAATTACACGGCGCACGCACCCGATAATGACAAAGGCGTCATTTCCCCCACGGCGGCACTGTCCTCCTTTCCATATTCACCAGCAGAATCCATGAAGGCACTCAGGTTCTTTTATTACACCTTGGGCGACAGGATATGGAAGGACTATGGATTTGTGGATGCATTTAGCCTTGACAAGCCATGGTTTGCAGATTCATTTTTGGCGATTGACCAGGGACCCATTATCGTCATGATCGAAAACTACAGAACTGGCCTGATGTGGAATTTATTTACGAGTTGCCCAGAAGTGAAAGCCGGACTTACAAAACTTGGATTTCACGCGCCATATCTTTAAATCTCCTCTACGTCCAAACCTTTGATTTGTTGCCGATACATCGGCGGCAAGAGCATGAATTTAACAAGGACATCCAGTCCGACTTTTTTACCAATTTGATAAATGGGAACCAACGGGCGAATGGGTTCGAATTTGCTAAACTCAAGAAGTTCGGCTACCCGTTTGGGTACGACCAGCTTTTGCGATTGTAATAGAATCATATATCGAAAGCTGCCAAGGTGTTTCTTGTATTGTGCAAATAGATCGTCCGTAAAATTTGATCGTACAAGATCGTTTTGCAAGTGTGCCTCCCTGCTGGGCAGCCAGCTTTGATAACTTGCAGGAATTTCCTTCAAACCCATCCGAATGCCCACCCGATAGAATATTTTGTACACTTCCTGCTTTTCATCCGGACTGAGTTTTCTCTCCAGCAATTCAAAGGAGCTGATGGAGTAGTGAACAAGCATGAACAATACATCCCGGTAAGCCCAGTCGGGGATAGACATCCCCCTGCTTTTTTCCACGCCAGTATGAATGGCCGTGATTTTGTCGATGGCCTTCAAGGCTTCCTCTTCCGTTGAGAAAATTATTTTCTTGGCGTAAACCACGGTTGAGAAGAGTCGACCAATAGGATCTGCGGGTAACTTGCCTGTATAGTACAGCCAGTCGACCGCTTTGTTTAGGGCAAATTCAGCGGCTGCACCCGCAAAGATGAAAAGGATGGTATCCGCCTTTCCCCAAATTTGTCGGACAAGCGAGCCGGGTTCGGCAAAATATTTCATATCAGTGGCTTGGAGGGGAATTGAGCGCGGAAAGAAAGGCGGCCATTCCGGGTTTTTACAAATTTACAATCAAATTATTCCGCGAGGAATAATACATAATGTTAATTTCCAGCATTTTAGAGAAATATTGTAAATGGGTAGTTTTTGACCTTCGGCTTGCATAGTCGAATTTTGATATGTATTTTGTGGCCTACTCCCAATAATCCTTCAAGGATTCAATATCTCTGAATAGTCCCTTCCCGATCTTCTGGATAAACCATTTGAACCGTATCGTGTACCCGTAATCCGTTCCGTTTTATGAAAGCAAATGGTCAATTCTGCTTTGTTACCAGCAGAAGAATTATCCTCGCAGTTTGCCTTTCGGCAATATTCAGCAATATTTTATTGGCAAAAGACGGCAAGAACCGCATGAGCCGTACTATTTTAAATAGCTATTCCAGGTTGGATTCAGCTGGGGCCGGCAGGACTGTCAAGGTCCTGAAGGCAGCCAGCATTGCGGCGCCTGCTGCTGCAAAATCTGCCGCAGAAGGTTCGCTTGCCGATCGCACGAGCATTCATTTTGTCCCCACCAGTTATAGTTATCCCACAAATTCGAAAAAGGAAACCGGCGTAAAGGACTACGACAAGTCAGAACTGATCGTATACGCACTTGCAATTCGGAGGTACGCGAAGCAATATGGATACGACACGAGCTATGCATTCCTGGCGAATATGGGTATGGGTTCAACACAAAAGAGATTTTTTATTGTGAATCTGAAGACGCTGGAAATCGAGAACAGCGGATTGGTTTCCCATGGTTTTGGAAGCACCGCTTCTTTCTACGACAGGCAATATTCAAACAAACCCGGCAGTAAGTGCACGTCGCTTGGAAAATACAGCATTGTTGGAGAGTACAACGGATCGTATGGCTTCTCCTATAAGCTGAAGGGGCTTGACTCATCGAACAGCAATGCGATGAAACGTAAGATCGTGATACACAGTATGACCTGCATTCCCGACAAAGAGGGAAATGCTCCGGCTTGTGTGAGTGAGGGTTGTCCGGCCGTTTCTAAGCTATTTCTTGCTGCCATCCAAAAAGTAGTGGAATCGCAAAAGAAGCCGGTTTTGCTTTGGGTTTTCGATTCGAACCTGGAGAAGCCCGTGGTGGAATTGCCCGTAGCGCTGATTGAGCGGTTGAAGTATTTTGAAAGGTGGTAGGGCCTCAAGGGCAGGTACCCCGTTAAGGTTATAGATTTCTTAAAGAAAGGGTGGAAAGTTTTCTAGCGCCGCACGGGTGCTAAGTTTAATGGTCTAGGTTTCAGGGCTTTATTTGTTAACGGGTTTGATCCTATTCAAAAATGACGAATTCTTTAGCAGACCGGGCGCCGAATAGTTTGGTTTTCTGTACGTTGGTAATTATCTTTGTCCACATAAGTGGTAGACTAATAATGCTTTGCTTATGTCACTGATTTTTCAATTTTCGTTTGACCATTCCTGTTGTTGCAACCGTTGTTGTTGCAAATAAACTTGCCACTTAATTTACTCCTACGACAGGCCTGCCAAAAAAAAATTATTTCGACATGGATCAAACGCTTGAAAATTCACTCCCCGGTTTACTCCACCAAATAGGTAGACTTAATATTAGTGACGCGCTTGCATTACTCGCCGAACTTTATCCCGGTCGGGTAAGTTTTTCCACCAGCTTCAGCTTCGAAGACCAGGTGATTACGCACGAGATCCTAAGCAGGCAAACTCCGATTCATATTTTTACGCTCGATACCGGCCGCATGTTTCCCGAAACTTACTCTACGTGGAACAGCACCAACGAGCGATACCATACAAAGATCAAGGCATATTATCCTGACGCAAAACTGTTGGAGTCTTTCATCCAGGAAAAAGGGCCGAATTCATTTTATGAATCCGTTGAGAACAGGAAGGGCTGCTGCCATATTCGCAAGGTTGAGCCTTTGAAGCGAGCGCTGGCAGGACAAGCCATTTGGGTAACAGGATTGCGTGCTGAACATAGTGCTGCCAGGCACGACCTGCCCGTGTTAGAATGGGATGCGGCAAACCAGGTTATCAAATTTCACCCCATACTGCATTGGACAACCGAAGACGTAAGAAAGCATATAGATCAATTCAATATTCCTTACAATCCGCTTCATGACAGGGGATTTGTAAGTATTGGCTGTGCACCCTGCACGAGGGCAATCCGCCCCGGCGAAGATTTCAGGGCCGGAAGATGGTGGTGGGAAGACGCCGGCAAGAAGGAATGCGGTTTACACGAAACAACAACAGAAAACCAGGAACAAGAAACCACTGAAGCGGTGGGCAAATAAATGATGATGGAAAGATATCGTTTAGATTATTTGGATCAATTGGAGTCGGAAGCGATTCACATTTTCAGAGAGGTGGCCGGGCAATTCGAGCGGCCTGCACTGCTCTTTTCCGGAGGCAAGGACTCCATCACGCTCGTACACCTTGCATTAAAAGCATTCAGACCCGGAAAATTTCCTTTTCCACTGGTGCATATAGACACGGGACACAATTTTCCTGAAGCGCTTCAATTCCGGGATGACCTGGTGAACAGCATTGGCGAAAAGCTGATTGTAAGAAAGGTGGAAGACACCATTAAGGCAAAAAAGCTCACGGAACAGAAAGGAAAGTTTGCCAGCAGAAATGCTCTCCAAACATACACGTTACTTGACGCAATTGAGGAATTTGGATTTGATGCTTGTATTGGTGGGGCGAGGCGCGATGAAGAAAAAGCCAGAGCCAAGGAAAGAATATTTTCCGTTCGCGACGAGTTCGGTCAGTGGAATCCAAAGCTGCAACGTCCTGAGTTGTGGAATATCTATAATGGAAAAATCCACAAGGGAGAAAACGTGCGTTGCTTCCCAATCAGCAACTGGACGGAATTAGATGTGTGGAATTATATCAGGAGAGAAAAAATTGATTTGCCTTCGATCTACTTCGCACACGAAAGAGATGTGCTTGAATATGAGGGTCAGCTGGTGGCAATTTCAGAATTCATGCAACTGGATCCGGAAGATAAGGTCGTTCGCAAAAAAGTGCGCTATCGCACCGTAGGCGATATGACTTGTACCGCAGCGGTTGAATCCAGTGCAGAAACATTGGATGATATCGTGAAGGAGATCATCGCAACCAAAACCAGCGAACGCGGTGAAACGCGAATCGATGATAAGGTTTCCGAAGCAGCGATGGAAGACAGGAAGAAGAATGGATATTTCTAGAGTGGACAGAAAACAGTGGACAGAAAACTGTCATCTGTCTACTGTCCACCAAACAACAAAACAGATATTATAAAAGAACTAATGGACATCTTAAGATTCATAACAGCAGGAAGCGTTGATGACGGCAAGAGTACCCTCATCGGGAGATTGCTTTACGACAGCAAATCAATCATGATTGATCAGTTGGAGGCCATCGAAAAGCAGAGCAAGAACAGGGAAGAAGGCCAGATTGACCTGGCATTGCTTACCGACGGACTTCGCGCGGAAAGAGAACAAGGCATTACCATCGACGTTGCCTACAAATATTTCTCAACGCCGAAACGAAAATTCATCATCGCCGATGCACCGGGTCATATTCAATATACGCGTAACATGGTTACGGGCGCGTCCAATGCCGACCTTGCAATTATCCTGGTTGACGCCAGGAATGGCGTTGTAGAACAAACCAGGCGTCATTCCATCATCGCTTCACTCCTTAATATCCCTCATGTGGTGGTGGCGATTAACAAGATGGACCTTGTTGGTCATTCACAGGATGTTTACAACAATATTGTAATAGATTATTCCGCAGTGGCGTCTTCACTGGGACTGAAAGATGTGCGTTATATTCCCATTAGCGCCATTAATGGAGATAATATCGTGGAGAAGTCAGATAACTTTCCATGGTACGAGGGCGATTCTTTGCTTCACATCCTCGAAACCATCGAGGTTCAAAGAGACATCAACCTGGAAGATGCGAGACTGCCGGTTCAATACGTGATTCGTCCGCAAACGGATGAGCTCCATGATTATCGTGGTTATGCAGGTAAAGTGAGTAGCGGCATTTATAAAAAAGGAGATGCGGTAGTTGTGTTACCCTCCGGATTGGAATCAAAGATCAGGTCAATTGAAATTGGTGGTGTTGAAGCAGAAGAGGCATTCGCGCAGCAGAGTGTAGTGCTCCAACTGGAAGACGATATTGATATCAGCAGGGGAGACCTGATCGTAAAGAAAGACAATCAGCCATTGTTGGGACAGGATCTTGAAGTATATCTGTGCTGGATGGATAGCAAACCGCTCGTTCCGGGAAATAAATACTATTTGCAAATCAATAGCCGGGTGGTTAGGGCAAGCGTGAAAGAGATCGAATTTAAACTCGATGTGAATTCGCTGCTGCAGTTAGATGCGCCGGGACAAGCCGTTCTCAATGATGTGATTAAGGTGCGCATCCGCACCGCATCACCCATTCCCTATGATCATTATAAGGATCTCAGAACCGGTGGCGGAGCGATCCTGATCGACGAAACCAGCCTGGTTACCGTAGGCGCATGCATGATACAATAACAAAATGAAAGTAGCAGAGAACCATACCGACAAAAAGCAGGGAACCTTCCTGCATGAACTTTTCCAAAAGAACAGGAAACGGTTTTCGAGTTTCCCCGACAAGAAACTTGCAGAGGATTTCGTGGACGAATTGTTCAATTTTCTCTTCACCTCCTGTGAAGGAAAATACGATACCGAGTCCAAGTTGTCCGTGCATTTCGAGGAATTGAAGAATACGTTCGCCGCAATACTTTTTGAATTGGTGAAGAAAGAAGAAACGGTGAAAAAACACACCGAGCAATTCTTCGGACAAATTCCAACGATTTATGACCGCCTGATTGAAGATGCCGAAGCAGTTTTGAAATTTGACCCCGCGGCACAGAGTCTGGAAGAAGTGATGGTTGCCTATCCTGGATTTTATGCAACGGCTGTGTATCGCATTTCACATCAGCTGCACCAGCAGGGCATCAAGACATTGCCGAGGCTGCTTTCTGAATATGCGCATAGTAAGACCGGAATCGATATCCATCCGGGAGCAAAAATCGGTTGTTCCTTCTTCATCGATCACGGAACAGGAATCGTAGTTGGCGAGACATCCATTATTGGAGACAATGTTAAGATATACCAGGGCGTAACGCTGGGTGCATTGAACGTTGACAAGAGCCATGCCAGCAGCAAGCGCCATCCGACAATTGAGGATGGTGTGATCATTTATTCGGGTGCTACAATCCTGGGTGGTGATACCGTGGTTGGCCGTCAAAGTATTATTGGTGGAAATGTTTGGCTCACATACAGCGTGCCGCCATTTTCGGTGGTTTATCACAAGAGCGAGATCAAGGTGAGGGACAATTTTAATGCACCAGACGTGTTGAATTTTGTAATCTAAGAAAATATTAATCCGTAATAGAAAACAAATCCTAAACACACAACGATGAAAGCAAAAAGCATTTTACAGACGATTGGGAACACACCCCATGTACTACTTAGCCGGCTTTTTGGTACGGATCACGAGGTCTGGATCAAATTGGAGAGAAGCAACCCGGGCAACAGCATTAAGGACAGGATTGCACTGTCTATGATTGAAGCTGCTGAAAAGAAAGGGATCTTAAACAAAAACAGCGTCATCATTGAACCAACCTCCGGTAATACGGGCATTGGTTTGGCGTTGGTAGCTGCCGTGAAAGGATACAAACTGATCCTGGTGATGCCAGATTCCATGAGTATTGAAAGAAGAAAGGTGATGGCTTTGTATGGTGCTGAGTTTGTGCTGACACCTCGCGAAAAAGGGATGAAGGGTGCCATTGAAAAGGCAGGAGAACTTGTGAAAGAGACGCCGAATGCATGGATGCCTCAGCAGTTTGACAATCCGGCAAACACCGCCGTTCACAGAAATACAACAGCTATTGAAATATTGACGGATTTTCCTGACGGGATTGACTATCTCATCACAGGCGTAGGAACGGGTGGTCATATTACAGGTGTGACCGAAGTGTTGAAAGAGAAATTTCATAACCTGAAGACTTTTGCAGTGGAACCCGAATTGTCTCCCGTGTTGAGTGGGGGCGCGCCTGGTCCGCATCCGCTTCAGGGTCTTGGCGCTGGTTTCGTTCCCTCGATCCTCGATACCACCATACTGGATGGTGTCATTAAAGTGGGCAAGGAAGAATCCTTTGCTTATGCACAAAGGCTTGCGAAAGAGGAAGGAATCATGGCAGGAATTTCAACAGGCGCTGCCCTTGCAGCTGTTGCAAAGAAGCTGCCTGAAATTCCGAAAGGATCAAAAGTATTAACCTTCAATTACGATACCGGAGAAAGGTATTTGTCGATAGAAGGGTTGTTCTGATAAAATCTGTCCTTCCGGACCTGCTGCCGGAAGGATTTTATTGAACCCAAATATTCTACCAAATAAGTAGACTAAAGATGAAGACCCAAAAGCAAAATGGCAAAGTGATTTTCGTAGCGGCGGGCCCGGGCGATCCGGACCTGATTACGCTGAAGGCTGTTTCATGGCTGCAAAAAGCCGAAGCAGTTTTAGTGGATCGCCTGGTTAGTCCGGAAATCATCAATAGGCATGTTAATCCCGAAGCAGCGATCATCCCTGTGGGAAAGCAGGCGGGAAAGGATGGTTCAACGCCGCAATCGGATATCAATGCATTGCTTGTGCAACTGGCCAGGGATGGAAAGCTGGTGGTTAGACTGAAGGGAGGCGATGTATCCATCTTTTCAAACATTTTGGACGAATTGCAATCCCTTGCCGACAACAACATTGAATTCGAGATCGTGCCGGGTGTTACATCTGCGCTGGGTGCTGCTGCATTTGCGGGGATTCCGCTAACAGCGAGGGGATATTCAACGGCGGTTCGATTTCTGACTTATTATAAATCCGAGACAATTAGTACGGACTATTGGAAGGATTTGGCCAAAACAGAAGACACATTGGTATTCTACATGTCCATTCAGCATCTCGATGAATTGATGAATAGATTTTCAGAAGCAGGCATGGAAACCGATAAACCCGTGGCCCTGGTTGAACAGGCGACTACGCCATTTCAAAAAGTTTATACGACTACCTGCTTCAATTACGCGCAAGATTTGAAGGGAAAGAATTTTCTTTCTCCCGCGTTGTTGATTGTGGGCAAAGTAGTTGAATTGCATCAAAGCTTTCAATGGATGCAGACCAATCAAGAAGAAAGCAATTATTATTTCGAGCCACTGACTGATCCTGTCAAGGATCTGGCCGATGATCAAAAAAACATTAACTACCATGTTGCCGGAAACTAAACTCAAGGCATTTCTAGACCTGGTGCGCGGTTCTACGCGGGAAGAATTGATCTGGATGGATGGCTACCTGAATGGTATGTTGTCTTGCGGTGATGTAAAGTCTGATGCACCTTCTGCCAGGCCGGAAACGCAGCCTGCTGCTGCAGACGCGCCGCCTTCAAAGGCAGCCGTAAACAAGATTACAATTGCTTATGGCACCGAAACCGGTAATTCGAAAAAACTCGCGCTCGACCTGGCTAACCGGGCAAAGAAGAGCGGAGTTCAGGCGAAATTGGTGAGCCTGGATCAATATCGCCTGAATGATTTACAAAAGGAGGAGTATTTCTTTACCGTAATCAGCACACAGGGAGATGGCGAACCACCTGCCGCCGCGAAGAAATTTTACGATCATATCCATAACAATGGATTCAAACTGGATAAACTGAAATATGGCGTGCTTGCACTGGGAGACACATCGTATCCGTTGTTTTGCAAAACGGGAGAAGATGTGGACAACCAGTTTCAAAAAATGGGCGCACAGCGCATCGTGCCTTTGCAAAAATGTGACACCGACTACGAAGGTGAAGCTACCGAGTGGTTCGGCCAGGTGATTGAAGTGCTGAACAAAGGAGCCGTAAATGGGAGTCCTGTAACAGCACAACCTGCAGCGAAGAAGGCAGTACACCACAAGAAAAGTCACACGGGCGCCATCCTGTCAAACATGAATTTGAACGGCACCGGTTCCAACAAGGCAACCTATCACGTAGAAATTGCAGCGGAGGAAGTAGAATACCTTCCAGGTGATTCAATAGGTATCGTACCGCACAATTCGCCGGCTATAGTTAATGCGGTTATTGAATTGACGGGTGCTGAGCGCAATCAAAAAGTTCTTTATCGTGGTGAAGCGTTTGAAGTTGAAGAACTCATCAGGAAGAAATTGAATTGCCTCAATTTGCCTCTGCGTGTATTGAAACAATATGCCGCCCTGGTAAAACAGGATATCCCGGATACCGCCATTGACCTGGTGGATCTCTTGAAAATTTATCCTCTTACGAATGGAGTGAACTTCGAACAACTGTTAGGCATACTCGAACCCATAACACCCCGGCTTTATTCCATCGCTTCTTCTCCCGAAGCACACTCAGGAGAAATTCACCTCACCGTAGCGTTGGATAATTTCCTCGTGAATGGCGAGAAAAAGTACGGACACTGCTCAAGTTTCCTCGCCCAAATGAATGAAAACGAGGAACTCGAATACTATGTTCACAAGAACAATATTTTCCGGCTCCCCGAAGATGACAAAGATGTGATCATGGTGGGTCCGGGTACCGGCATTGCGCCATTCCGTTCCTTCCTTGCCCAACGCGAAGCGACTGGCGCATCGGGTAAGAACTGGCTCTTTTTCGGAGACCGGCATTTCACGACGGATTTTCTATATCAGACTGAAATTCAGAACTGGTATCAAACCGGCGTGCTGACCCTGGCGAATGTCGCCTTTTCGCGCGACCAAAAGGAGAAGGTTTATGTTCAACACAAGATGATGAAGCACGGAGCCGCATTATTCGAATGGCTGAGGGAAGGCGCTTACTTGTATGTGTGTGGTGCAAAAGATCCGATGAGTGTGGACGTTGAAAAGACACTGTTGGAAATCATTCAAAAATTTGGGGATAAATCTGAAAATGAGGCGCTACAGTTCCTCGATCAGATGAAGGAAGAGGGACGCTATCTGAAAGATGTTTATTAATACCAATCGAAACCAATTCACAAAAATGCCGGATAATACTAACAATCAATCATCCACTGAAAGGATCAAGAAGCAAAGTGATGGCCTGCGGGGAACAATAAAAGAGAGTTTGACTGATGAAATCACGGGCGCTATTCGTGAAGACGACCAGGCATTGATCAAGTTCCATGGTATGTACCAGCAGGATGATCGCGACCTGAGAGAAGAGCGCGCGGCTAAAAAGCTTGACCGGCTTTATTCATTCATGATCCGTTTGCGTTTGCCGGGTGGATTTTTGAAACCGGAGCAATGGATAGCTACGCATGAAATTGCCGGAGAACATTCCACGGGCGTGATCAAGATTACTACGCGTCAAACACTGCAATTGCATGGTATCCTAAAATCGCATATCAAACCTACCATTCAATCCTTCAACGAGGCAAAACTGAATTCCATCGCCACCTGTGGGGATATCAATCGCAATGTTTTGTGCAGCTCGCATCCCAAGCAGTCTCCAATTCACCAGCAGATCTTCGAATACGCAGACAAGATCAATAGGATGCTTTTGCCTAAAACCAGGGCCTATTACGAGATCTGGCTTGACGAAGAAAAATTACTCGACAAAAAGGATGAAGAAGATGCACTGTACCAGGATCGGTATATGCCAAGGAAATTCAAAATAGCCATTGCGATACCGCCCAATAATGATGTGGACGTTTTTGGAAATGATATCGGCCTGATTGCAATTATCGAAAACAATGAGTTAAAGGGGTTCAACATTGCAGTGGGTGGTGGACTGTCTACTACGCATGGCAATCCTGAAACATACGCCAGACTGGGAACGATCATCGGTTTTACAGACACAGAAGAGAAGACTTTGAATGCTATTTACCAGATCCTGACCATCCAACGCGATTTTGGCAACAGGAGCGACAGGAAACTGGCGAGATTGAAATATACGCTCGACAGGCATGGTGTGGAATGGTTCAAGGAAGAAGTGGAAAGAAGGGTGGGCATGAAGTTGGAAAAGCCAAGAGCATATGAATTTACCGAGAGGAAAGATTACTTCGGCTGGCAACAGAATCATGACGGCTTGTGGTACTATACCGTCTTTGTTGAAAATGGAAGGATCCTGGACAACGAAGAAGTGCCTTTGAAAACGGCGCTGCTTGAAGTTGCAAAAACGGGTAAAGCCAATTTCAGATTTACATGCAATCAAAATGTGATTCTGAGTGACATTCATGGCCCCGACAAAGCGGAGATTCAGGCCATCCTTGAAAAACTGGGGGTGGTAAAGCACACGGAGGGCGCATCTCTGATCAGGAAGAACTCTATGGCTTGTGTTGCACTCAATACCTGTCCGCTTGCGTTGGCAGAAGCCCAACGCTATTTGCCTTCATTGATCTCAAAGATTGAACCGCTGCTTGAAAAATATATGTTGGGCAAGGAAGATATCATCATTCGGATGACTGGTTGTCCCAACGGTTGTGCGAGGTCCTATATAGCTGAAATCGGTTTTGTGGGCACCGCTTTGGGTTTTTACAATCTGCACATCGGCGGTGACCACGAGGGCGGCCGACTGAACAAGATTTTCAGGGAGAGCCTGGACGAAGAAGCCATTTTGAATACGCTGAATGTGCTCTTCAGCGCTTACAGCCGCGAAAGAAATCCCGGAGAGAAATTCGGCGATTTTTCGATCAGGAAACAGTGGGTAGCGTAGAAAATGAAAAAGTCAAAAGTCAAAAATGAAAAAAATTGTGTTGGTGATGCTTGTTGTTGTGCCGTTCCTGGTGAATGGGCAGAATAGGACCGTACATACCAATATGATTTGGGCAGGCTATTTCAATACCCTTCACTTTAATGACAGGTGGGCATTGATGAGTGATTTTCAGATCAGGACAAAGGACTGGACAAGACAATGGTCACAGGTCGTGTTGAGAAGCGGAGGTCAATATAGTTTGAACAGGAAAGCAACATTGTCGGCAGGCTTGTCGTGGTTCAAGAATGCTGCCTATACCAACAAAGACGTCATTTTCAGAAATGAGTGGAGGCCCTGGGAGGAATTTTCTTATAAGAGTTTTTTGAATAAGAAGAATAATTTATTCCTGATTCATCGCGTAAGAACGGAACAACGATTTATTGAACAGCCCATGGTGAATGGAGAATCAGATTATTCGTTCGTATTCAGGTTTAGGTACAAAATCGAACTCCAGTTCCCATTGGGAATTGACCAGCTTTCTGCAAGTGTTGCCAATGAAATTATGGTGAATCCGGCCGATATCAGCAACTCGAATTTTTTCGACCAGAACAGGATTTTCGCCGGCGTCAATTGGAAGGTATCCGACCACGTGGTTCTCCAGTGGCAATACCTGAAAATACTTCAAAGAAGGAATGCTTTAGACCTGTTGGAAGACCAGGATGTATTACGATTCAATGTTCGTCACGACATAAATTTTAAAAAGAAATCATGACAGTCAAAGAACACAACCAGTTATTCCCCGTGTTCCTGAAGATGGAGCAACTCTCGGTTTTGATCGTAGGAGGGGGCAGCGTGGGACTGGAAAAGCTCACTGCCGTGCTGCACAATTCGCCCGCGACGGCGGTCAGGCTGGTAGCAAATCACGTCAGCGAAGCGGTACGACATTTGGCTGATCATCACCCGAACGTTGAATTGATAGAAGCGCCTTACAACCCGGAGCATCTGCGTTATATGAATGTGGTGATCGTGGCTGTCAATGATCACCTCACGAGTGAACTCATTTGCAAAGACGCAAAGGATGCCAAGTTATTGGTGAATGTGGCTGATAAGCCTGAACTCTGCGATTTTTACATGAGTTCAATTGTGAAGAAGGGCAATCTCAAAATTGCAATCTCTACGAATGGCAAATCACCCACCATTGCGAAGCGGTTGAGGGAAACTTTGAATGACGCACTTCCGGATCAATTGGACGATGTCCTCGGCAATATGGAAAAGATCCGCAAAAAAATGAATGGAAATTTTGCGGAGAAAGTGAATAAGTTAAATGAGATAACAAGTGTGTTGGCCGTGGGTACAGAGCCCAAAAACAAGATCAGTGAGCGCAGGTGGAGGCGGATTGCAACAGCATGTTTGTTCGCGTTCTTTTTCATGATCGTAGGCCACCTGCTTTTCAGCGTCGTTCCCTGGGATCATCTTGCAACGGCAATTCGCGATTTGCCCAAGCAAATTGATTCAAGATTTGGCTGGATGATTCTTACAGGTTTTGCAGCGCAGCTTGTTGACGGTGCGTTGGGAATGGGATATGGTGTGACCTGTACAACCATCCTGTTGTCGATGGGTATAAATCTTGCCGCCATCAGTGGCAGTATACATACTGCTGAAATGTTCTCGAGCGGCGCTTCAGGATATAGCCATTATAAGTTTGGAAACGTAAACAAGAAGCTGTTCAGGGCTTTGTTGATCCCTGGTGTGATCGGCGCTATCCTGGGGGCTTATTTGCTTTCCAAATTTGGAGATCAATATGCAAAATATTTTCGCCCATTACTAGCCGCCTATACCTTGTTCCTGGGTGCAAAAATTATCCGGACTGCTTTTAGGAAAAACAAGAAACCTGAGAAAATCAAACGTGTAGGCTGGCTTGCTGGCGCGGGCGGTTTCCTTGATTCATTTGGCGGCGGAGGGTGGGGTCCCCTGGTGACCAGCACACTCATCTCGAAGGGACGTTCACCCAGATTCGTCATCGGATCTGTGAGCATTTCCGAGTTCTTTGTGACACTGGCGAGTGCGGTGACTTTCTTTTCACTCATTGGTATCACGCACTGGCAGGTGATCCTGGGACTTATTATTGGAGGTCTTATCGGCGCGCCCCTGGCAGCGAGGCTGGTAGGTAAGTTGCCCTTGAAAACGATGTTCATTGCTGTTGGCACGATGGTGATAGTGTGGAGTTTGAGAATATTAATATTAGCAGCGATATCGGCGGGAATATTGTAGTAAACAGAATACCGTATACGGTAAATGGTATACGGTAAACGGTATTCCCTACTCACCTCCTGAAACCTTCCTAAATTTTTTTTGAAAAAATTATTCGAATGTTTAGGAATAACCGAAAAGTCTACTATTTTTGTGGACTAACTACGACTTAGGTCCGTACTGGATTCTATTGATCCCGGCATTGCTCCGAGCTACCCGGGATAAATTTTTGAACTAAAAGTCTACTAAATTAGTAGACTAAACTAAATGACGAGAAGATGAAAAAGTTATTTACACTGCTGCTTTTACTGGTCCCAATCCTTACCTGGGCACAACTGAATGGTTCCATCCTGTTAAGTGGAAGAGTAACTGCTGAAAACGGCCAGCCGCTAGCCAATGCCAGTGTACAGGTAAAAGGTACTTCCCACGGAACCACTGCAGATTCGCTGGGGAATTTCTCCCTGGTAATCGCCCAGAAATTTCCATTCACCCTGGTGATTAGTTCAGTTGGTTACTCCGAACAGGAGATTGAAGTAAAGAACCAGAATGCGAAACTGGCTGTTCAACTGAGCTCCCAAACGCTGATCGCTAATGAGGTGGTGATATCTGCAAGCCGACAGTCGGAGAAATTAATGCGTTCACCCATCTCCATCGAAAAGCTGGATATCAGGGCGCTCAAGGAGACGCCTTCCCCATCATTTTACGATGCGTTGGGGAACATGAAAGGTATTCAGCTCACAACTTCTTCTCTCACATTTAAGGTTCCAAATGCTAGGGGCTTTAACATTCCAAATAACTTCCGTTTTATGCAGCTTGTGGATGGAGTGGACATGCAGGCAGCGACCCTTGGTGTTCCTTTGGGAAATGCGATCGGGCCAACTGAATTGGATATTCAGACTGTGGAAGTTATTCCCGGCGCGGCTTCTGCGCTTTATGGCATGAATGCCATCAATGGCCTGGCCACACTGACGACCAAAAGTCCCTTTACCTACCAGGGATTAAGCCTCTATGCGAAAGGTGGCGTAAACCATGTTGATGGAATCGATCATGATCCCAGTCTGCTCCAGGAATATGCACTTCGATATGCAAAGGCTTTCGGTGACAGATTTGCCTTCAAAGTAAATTTTGATTACCTGCATGGCACGGATTGGGTATCGAACAATAAGACAGATCAGAATCCCAACAACCTGAATACAGCAAACCCGTCCTTCCCTGAACTCAACGGCGCCGGAAACAATCCGGCTTATGATGCCTGGAATAAATACGGCGATGAAAGCAACAACGCCATTACGCTAAACGGTGTGGATTACGAAGGCAAAAAGCAAACCTTTATCGTTCGCAGAACCGGCTATTGGGAGAAGGATTTAGTGCACCCCGATGTCGACAACCTAAAATTTGACGGTTCTCTGTATTTCAAGATCAACAAGAAAACGGAACTCTCATACGGTTACAGGTATGGAAAAATGGATGGTGTATTTCAGCGGGGCAACAAAATTCAGCTTGATAACGTAGTTGTACAAAACCACAAGTTGGAATTGAAGGGCGAACATTTCTTGCTACGGACTTATATGATGATTGAAGGCACCGGTGATTCTTACAACGTAAAGCCGCTGGCCGACAACCTCGATCTCAATAACGGGACCAACAGCCAGTGGGGTGCCAAATTTAAAACAGCCTTGCAAACTGAGCTCAATGGTGGCACAGACCTGGCGACCGCGATGCAAATTGCGAGAAGTGCTGCAGACAAAGGCAGAGTAGAGCCAGGGACGCCCGCATTCGATGCATTAAAGGATTCAATTATTCGCATCAACAACTGGGACATTGGCTCTGTGGTTTCAGGTGCGCCCAAAACGGGCGGTGCCTGGCTAAAACAGCAGAGTCATACCTACCATGCGGAAGGCCAATGGGATCTTACTGAACATGTGAAGGTATTCAACCTATTGATAGGCGGAGATGCGCGGATCTATGAAGTGATACCGGACGGGAATAACTTTGTGGACTTCTCAAGACCGGTAGGTGAAAGAAACACACCATTGCCAGACGGCAGCTTCGGAAAAAATGTATACTACAAAAAGTATGGTGGCTTCGCACAGGTAACAAAAACCTTTTTCCAGGAAAGATTGAAATTGTTTGGTTCATTGCGTTACGATTACAACCCGGAATTTGAGGGCAAATGGAACCCAAGGATAGCTGCAGTTTATACGCTTTCAGAAAAGCACAATTTCAGGTTCTCTTACCAGAATGGCTTTCGGTTCCCCGCTTTGTTTGAAGCCCTTTCATTCGTAAACAATGGCAACGTGAGAAGAGTAGGTGGATTGAAGTATATCAATGAAGGTCTGGGGTATCTCGACAACTCTTATACTCTCGCTTCCGTGAACAATTTCAATGCCGCAGTAAACAAAGACGTTACAAACGGTTTGAATCAAAATGATGCAGCGTTAAAAAATCGCGACCTGCTGAGTGTGACGAATTTGCCGCCTACCCGGCCCGAACGTGTGAATTCATTTGAAATTGGATACAAGGCAGTGATACTGGATAACAAAATCTTTATCGACATTGACGCCTATCACAATGTTTACGATGGATTCCTTGGCCAGGTTGAGGTTTCAGTTCCATCAAGAGGTCCAGTGGGGTCAGACTCGGCGGTGATTGACATGCTCGCATCCAATCGCGCCAAGCAAACCCGGTACCGCGTATTTACCAATGCGAAGAATAAATACACAACGTATGGCTCCTCACTTGGCATCACTTACAATTTTTACAAGAAATATTCAGTGTCAGGTAACGTGTCCTTCAATACTATCGAGGCAAATAAGACCAGCGATGTTTTCGTAACGGGCTTCAATACGCCAAAATGGGCAGTGAACATGGCATTCGGTAACCGCGAAGTGGTCAAGAACCTCGGCTACAACATCGTCTGGAGATGGCAGGACAGCTATCTCTGGGAAAGCCCACTTGCAACAGGACATGTACCTGCCTATCAGACCATCGATGCACAGTTAACTTACCGTGTGCCGAATCTGAAAACTACTTTGAAATTAGGGGGATCGAATATTCTCAACAACCGCTACTATCAGTACGCGGCTGGTCCAACAATCGGTGGTCTGTATTACCTGGCTGTCACGGTTGACGGACTTTTCTCAGGCAAATAAAATCAGCAACGATTTTAAGGAGTGGCGACCATTTTGTTGCCGCTCTTTTTTATTTTTATCAATTATATGAAGAAACTTACATTGGCCCTCTCGTTCTTTGCTTTGACAATTTCATTCGCAGCTTCAGCACAAACCAAGGAAACTGAGCACCTCGAACAATTATGGTTCGCTTTTTTTAATCAGACCCGCTTTAGCAATCATTGGGGTACATGGGTGGATTTGCACCTGCGGACCAAAGATAATTTCGTCGATAATCTTTCGCAGACCATCTTAAGGGTTGGTCTAACCTATTATGTCAATGATGATATCAGACTCACGGTTGGTTATGCCTACGTGACTGCTTATCCTGCCGATAATTTCAAGGTTTCGCGGCCTGAGAATCGCATTTGGCAACAGATGCAATGGTTCACCAGGGGCAAGAAAACTCGTACCATGCAATGGCTCCGGCTTGAGGAGCGCTACCGCAGAAAAATTGCAAGTGATTCCACACTTGCTGATGGATACAATTTTAATTTCAGAATTCGCTACAATTATCTCTACCAGGTGCCGTTGACCTCGAAGGGTTTTAATCCCGGAGGGCTTGCCTTCGTGCTAAACGATGAGTTGCATATCAACTTTGGGAAAGAAATCACGTATAATTATTTTGATCAAAACAGGTTTTTCGTAGGACTTTCTTACCAAACGGGCAAAATGAGCAATATCCAGTTTGGATATATGAATGTTTTCCAACAGCTGGCCGCGGGTAACAAGTACAAGGTCATCAATGCAGCGAGAATCTATTACTTCCAGAATTTTGATCTCCGCAAAAAGTAGGTATTGGGTATAAGGTATAGGGTATAAGGACAATTCATATTCCGTATTCCGTATTCCGTATACCATGTACCATGTCTCTTATAACTTGACAAAGCGTAAATTTGCCAAAAAAGGAACATGATCAATATAGAACTGGAGCGTGTTGAGGGGGACTACGGTTTTGAGGCGAGGGATGCGAACGGGCATCGCGTAAACATTGATTCAAGCCTCGAAAATGGAGGTACAAATTTTGGCGTCAGGCCCATGCAGCTACTGCTTATGGGTTTGGGTGCCTGCAGCGGAATCGATATTGTTTCCATTCTCAAAAAGCAGCGCATCGATATAAGAGGTTTTTCCATGAAAGTGGAGGGAGAACGCGAGCCCGGCAGCGGCGGTCCAACGCTTTGGAAAACGGCGCACGTTATCTTTGAACTGGCCGGTGATATCGACCCCAGCAAAGCCAGGCGCGCATGCGATCTTTCCATGGAAAAATATTGCTCTGTGGCTGAAACACTACGCCGCGGTGGCACTGAGTTGACCTGGGAGGTGAGAGTGAAGTCGGTGGATTAGGGTTAACCCAATCAACCCAAATCAACCAGTCAACTATTCAATTACTTCAAATACAATAATGTCACAACATCCACTTACCAAGGCAATTCGTATTCAGACTGAACGTACCAACGAGATGGAGCACTCAACTCCACTCTTTCTCACAAGTAGTTTTGTTTTCGACAATGCGGAAGAAATGAGAGCCGCATTTGCTGATGAGACTAATGATAATATCTACAGCAGGTTCAGTAATCCAAATGTGCAGGAATTTGTAGACAAAGTATGCGCCCTGGAAGGAGCAGAGGCCGGCTTTGCTACGGCAACGGGTATGAGCGCGGTATTTGCCTCCTTCATGGCGCTGCTGAAGAAGGGAGATCACCTGGTGGCTTGCAGTGCAGTGTTTGGCAGTACGCATAATATCATCACGAAGTACCTTCCCAATTACGGCATCGATTTTACTTATGTGCATGCAGATGCAGACGAATCGACCTGGGAAGCCGCCATCAGGCCAAATACCAAAATGATTTATGTAGAAACGCCTACCAACCCCGGCCTGGAAATTCTTGACCTTGCATTCCTGGGCGAATTGGCCAAAAAGAAAAAAGTCATTTTAAATGTCGACAATTGTTTTGCCACACCCGTGTCCCAGCGTCCGATCGAATTAGGCGCACACCTGGTGGTGCACTCTGCAACGAAATGGTTCGACGGCCAGGGTCGCGTATTGGGAGGCGTCGTTGTAGGCAAAAAAGAATTGATTCGCGATATATATCTCTTTGGTCGCAATACGGGTCCTTCACTTGCACCTTTTAATGCGTGGGTGCTTAGCAAGAGTTTGGAAACACTGGATGTGAGAATGGAAAGGCACGCCGCAAACGCACTCTTCATCGCACAGAAATTAGAATCCCATCCCGGGATCAGCTGGCTGAAATATCCATTATTGCCGTCACATCCGCAGCACGCGATTGCGAAAAAACAAATGAAAAATGGCGGTGCGATCGTTTGCTTCGAATTAAAAGGTGGCCTGGAAAGCGGTCGTAAGTTTTTGAATAACCTTAAGATGCTTTCACTTACAGCCAATCTTGGTGACACCAGGAGTATCGCTTCACATCCTGCCAGTACGACGCACAGTAAGCTTACGGAAGACGAGCGGAGAGAAGTCAATATCACGCCCGGATTGATTAGGATTTCCGCAGGACTGGAGTACCGGGAAGATATTTTGAATGATATTTTGCAGGCGTTGGTAGTTAGTTAACCAGTTGACCGGTTAACTAGTTAACCAGTCAACTGGTCAACGAATCAACTATTTGCTGCTCATTTCCTCCACGCCCGTCCAGTTTTCCGGAATTCCCGAATCGAGGTATTGATTTGATCTCCCCAGAAATAATCTGGTCGTTGGATCATCGGGATCTAATTCCAGCGCGAGGTGGAATTTAGCAGAAGCCTCTTTAAAAGCCTTCTGGAAATAGTCAGACATGCCCTGCTGATAATAAGGAAGGGCGTTCAATTTCCTGGTGAAAGCCTTACCATCGTTTCCGTTGAAACACTCGTAAATGTTTGTGGGTGCATTCCTTCCCTTCAATTGAATCAGTCCCAGCTGTCGAAAGTGAAAATCATCTGCGTTTTGAATATCTCTCAAACTCGCCTCACTCAATAAAATATTTACCTTATAATATTTGGTGAGGCCTTCAAGGCGCGAAGCGGTATTAACGGTATCAGATATGGTAGCAGCGTCAAGTCGTTCATGGTCTCCTGTAATTCCCATGATCAGCGGGCCTGTATGCATTCCCACTCCAATCCTGATAGGGGGTTTGTGAATGACAGCCCGGGTGGCATTTAATTCCTGAACGGCTTTTTGCATGCCAATGGCTGCGCCAAGCGCATCGGCTGCATTTCCCGGGAAGATGGCCATGATGGCATCACCGAGATATTGATTGATGAAACCATTGTGTTTCCTGATGATCGGACCAATGCGCTCATTGAATGAACACACGAAACCGAAGGTTTCTTCCGGCGTCATTTGTTCAGCCAGCGTGGTATAATCCCTGATGTCGGAAAAAAGAACAGTTACAATTTTTTCAACCTTGTCGCCAAGCTGAATATCTGTAATTAAATGGCGGCCCAGCGACCTGATGAATTCATGCGGTACGAATTTATTAGTGACTTCATAGACCTGTCTCATCGCATCTTCCCGTTCCTTTGCTTCCCTGATATTTTTTTCATACAACAATGCACTCTCTATAGCCGAGGAAGATTGAAGCGCCAGTGTAATCAGGAATTTAAGGTCTGCTGCTGCATATTGATTGGCATCCTTTCTTGCGAGTATAATTGCACCCAGTACCCGGTGTTTTACTTTTAACGACGCGTAGATCAGGGATTGAACGTCCGGCACAATCACACCTGCGTCTTTTAATCCTGTGAGATCGCCCATAATCTCAGACTGTCCACTACGGGAAATGGCCTGCAGAAGTTCCACGCTTGACTTTATTTTTTCTTCATTGAAGACCGGCTCTCCCCGGTAAGAGAGTACTTCCATGGACTGCGTCTCTTCACTCCACATAATGAAGAGCCCGTGTTCAGATTTGATCAGTCTGGCGGCCTCATCAAGCGTAATATCTGCAATATTATTTTGGCCAATGGTTTGGGCCAGCTTATCTGAGAAATTAAAAATCAGGTTTACTTCCTGGTAAAGCATGAGCACTTCGTTGCCCAACTTTTTCTTTTCTGCCTCTTTTTGAATAAATAAATTGATGATAGACGCGATCGCGCCTGTCTTTTCATCACCCTTCACAAAGCCAATCGTTTCGTCGTCCAGCCTGAGCGGTTCTTCCTTCGCCACCGCAACACCGGCATTTCCAAACACAAGTTTTTGAGCGGCATCCTCAACGAATATCGATGCGTTGAGCTCCTTTACGAGCAGGCTCAATGATGCATAAGCATCAGACCTTGGTGAAAGTAGATTCCGGAGATTTATTCTGGACATAGCTTATTGAAAACGCGTGAGCAGAGGAAAGCCTGGTAAAATGATAAAAGCGGTTGTTAGGTTTGATTATGTCAAACCTAACACTGCTCTTGCTTTAGAGAGAATTGTTTCGGGATTGAAGGGCTTTGTCATGTACACATCTGCGCCTACTTCCTGCCCTTTAAGGCGGTCGATTTCCTGTCCCTTTGCCGTCAACAGGACAATGTAAACATCATTGAGGGCGAGTTCCTGCTTCACTTTCTGACACACTTCCATGCCATTCATTTTCGGCATCATCACGTCCAGGAAAACAAGCTGTGGCCTTTCTTCGCTAATGATTTCAAGCGCATCCTGACCATTCTCGGCTGTTAGAAATTCAACACCTTCATCTTCCAGCTCTTCCAGGGTTTGTTCAATCAGCATTCTAATGTGAGCTTCGTCATCAACGATTAAAATTTTTTGTGCCATTTTCTCATGTTGAATTTATGTAGTTACAATGATCACTGGTAAATTAAGAACAGTACATTCTCCAGGCCTTTCTCAAAGCGCAGGGTTTTTACAATTTCGTGTTTGTCAGACAAAACAGAATTCAGAATGATGATATCAGGTTGTGATGCAATTGCCTTCTCTACCATTTCCTTCCCGTCTGATTCCACTACCTGGTAGCCCCTGGCCTGCAGCACATCGGCGAGCGTCTTCACGGTCACACTGTCTTCGTCTACCACCATCACTTTCTTCCGCGACTTTCCCTGTTCCAGCAAATTGCCGATCTCAGAGAATAGCAGGGAGGTATCGATTGGCTTCGTTAAGTAACGGTCAACGCCAATCCGGAATCCCCTTGATTTATCCTGTACGATGGAAAGAATGATGATTGGGATTTCCATGGTTTGGGGATCATTCTTCAGAATCGCGGCAACGTCAAATCCATTCATCTCAGGCATCATCACGTCGAGTATCACCAGGTCTGGCCGCACGGTCCGAATCTTGTTAACAGCCTCCTTTCCATTTGCCGCTTCTTCCACCACATAACCAGCCTCACCCAATTCCTGTTTCAACAGGGAACGAATGCCATCATCATCATCCACTACCAAAATGGTGGCGTTGGATTTGTTTAACGCCGGCTGCGATTGCTGCACCCTTCTCTTGAGTTGTTTTAATAAATCGTCCAGGTGAATATGTTTCACTTCGGCCTCTTCTGCTTTCATCAATGGCAGGCTGAAGTAGAAAGTGCTGCCCTGGCCCAAATCACTATCGAGCCAGATCTTGCCCTTGTGATGCTCTACAATTTCTTTGCAAATGGGCAAACCCAGGCCGGTTCCCTTCGGCTTGTCGGTCAATGTATCACCCACTTGTTTGAACTGTTCAAAAACCTTGTCGTGGTCTTCCGGAGCAATACCGATTCCCGTATCTGTAATGCCGACAACGATGCTACCGTTTTCCTGGAATACCCTGCAAGTGACGGCGCCTTCCTTGGTAAACTTCACTGCGTTAGATAACAGGTTAACCACTACCTGGATCAGCTTATCCCTGTCGCCGGAAATTTCGGGCAGTTCGGTTTGGATATTTCTTTCAAGTTTGAGTCCCTTTTGATCGAAAAGGGAAGAAGTGGCCGCGATGGCGCGTTCAACAACTTCCGAAACCTGTACAGCTTCCACGCTCCATTCCATCTTGCCTGCTTCAATCTTCGCGAGGTCAAGCACGTCATTGATCAGGTTAGTGAGCCTTTCACCTTCGGCGATCACCACGTTAAGGTTACCGGAAATTTGTTCAATGGTCTTGATTGTTTTAGGATCAGACTTGTCTGTTATAGGGAATATTTTTTCTTCCAGTCTTTTTTTGGTGATTTTGGCGAATCCTAAAACGGAAGTCAGCGGCGTGCGAAGTTCGTGGCTCACAGTAGAAAGAAACGCGCTCTTGGCAGCATTGGCTTCTTCCGCGGTTTTCCTGGCGGCATCAGCTTCTGTGTTGGCTTGCTTCACTTCTTCATACAATCTTGCCTTCCTGATGGCCACACCCACGTTTGCAGCGATGGTGACTAGAAGATTTTTATCTTTTTCAGCGAAGCGATTTTGCTCCTCGGTGCTCTGAATGCTGAGCACGCCAATGATCTCATCACTAACGGGAATGGGTACCCCAAGATAGGAGGCTGCGGGAACACCGATCCTGGAAATACCCAGCACTGATGCTTCCTGATGAACATCTTTATTGATCAACAGCGGTTTGCCGGTAAGGATGATCTTTGAAGTAAGGCCTTCACCCAACTTCATGGGAGGCATATTGTCCCCATATTGATAGGGGAAGTTGATGATCTTCGTCTTCTTGTCTAACAGTGCAACGTAGACGACATTAGCCTTAAAGAGATCCTTTAATTCATCACCCACCAGTTTGATCAGGTCATTCAGATTCGCCTGCCCTACCAATGCCTGGCTGATCTGGTTGATGGTGGTCAGCTCTTCTGCCTGCTGCTTCACTTCTTTTGTGCGGGCTTCCACACTTTCTTCAAGTACCCGTTTTTCCTTCACCAAAGCCAAAGAGCGGTACTTGTTGTAGCCGACAATCACACCAGCTATCGCCAGGGCATAGACGACGTACATCCACCAGGTTTGCCACCAGGGCGGAAGAATTTCGAAGCTGAACGTAGCAGGGCGGGTCCAATTTCCACCAAGGTCTTTGCTCCTCACCTTAAATGTATAATGGCCCGGTGGAAGGTTGAGATAATTGTCCGTTGAGGTATTGGTATTAAAAGGACTCCATTTCTTGTCGATGCCTTCCAGGAAATAAGAGTAGAGCGCGGCATCGGGTCTGCCCAAATGTTGTTGACCAAATTGGAACTGCAAATAGTTCAGGTTGTGCGGAAGCTTCACGCCAAGGGGCATGTTATAGGGACCGCTGATACTGTCCCATTTCAATCCATGTGTTTGCGCAAAACTGGTAACAGCCGGTGATTGACCGTTTAAAAAGAACTTGTCTCCTTCCCACAACGTATCTTTTTCTGCGAGAGGCTTATAATTGAAGAAACTTTGCGTTTCGTTCATGACAGAGAATCCTGTTATATTAGTCTCGGAAGTTGTTTTTTGTGGCTCAATACCATTGATAAACGTTACGCCGGCGTCTGCCCAAATATATTGACCTTCCCTGGTGACAATATTGGTTGACCAGTTGTTCGTTGTGTTGAGCAAGCCCTCAGAACCTTTCAGTGGCTCAATATCCCATATTGTATCGGATTTGCTTTCAACAGCAGGTGGTGTTACAACGCTGGCCTGGTTCTTTGTTCCCACCACAAACTTTCCCTGGTAAAATCCCAATGCGGTAACCCAGTCATTGCAGAGTCCTTCATTGGTTGTGAGAATGGTGAGTTTGTTTCGAACCGGATCTGCGATATAGACTCCACGGTCGGTTCCTATCCACATTCTGCCAACAGAATCAGGCGTCAGGAGGCGGTTGCAGGTGTCTTTCAAACCAGGGCCCTGGCTTAAGTTTTGTACCGTACCATTTTCAGCATCGATCATTTCCACGCCATTCGTATTGGTAGCGATCCAAATTTTTCCCCGGCTGTCAACTTTTATGTCGAGGATACTTTCATCGCCCAATCCTTCCTTTACGCCGGCATGTAAAATCTCTTTCTTTTTAAAATCAATCTTATTTACACCACTACTCGGTCCCGTAAACCATAGATTACCTCTTTGATCTTTGAGGATACCATAAATCGTATCGTTAAGCAGGCCGTTATTTTTGTCCATGTGCTGTAAGGACTTCTTCGATGGTTCAACAAAGTCGATACCGCCATTGGTTGCGATCCAGACCTCATCACCATTGAGTGTAAAATTCTGAATGAAATTATCTCCCAGTCCTTGCTGCCTGGTTAAATGTCTTGTCACCTTTTTTTCCTTATCAAGAATCTTGATTCCGCCATCTGAAGTTCCTTCTCCTACCCAAATCCTACCCTTTTGATCTTCCATTAGGGTTGAAACAGAACCGATGACAATGGGATGAACCATTTCTCCATTTTCGCTTACAACGAGTAGGCCAGTGTTGTAATTAATAACCCAAACTCTGTTTTGCTCATCCTGCAAAAGTCCAAGGGCAAATTCCGGGGCGAATCCATCGGTGGATGTGAAGAATTTCGATTTCCCATGGTCGAGATCCGCAACATAGAGGCCGAACCTTGTCCCCATCCAAATGCGTCCAAGGTTATCGCACAGCAACTGATAAGTGAATGCGTTATTGAATCCCTGCGATTCGCCAAAAGTGCGTTTTGTCCCTTTGTTTAAATCAAATTCATAGAAACCTCCGTGTCGAAATGCGGCCCAGACCCTGCCTTTCATATCAGATGCCAACGCCTGCAAAGTATCTGTGCCCAGTCCGGTTTTGGTATAGATATATTTGATCTTATTTCTGTCCGGGTTGATAATATGTACACCTCCGTTCGAAGTAACCCAGATGTTCTTTTTTTCATCTTCAAGAATTCCCCTCGTGAATGTTCCAAGTATGCCAGACTCTCTGCCCAACTTTTTGAAACTCAGGTTTTTTGTGTCGATAATGGTCAAACCGCCATCCAACAATTGAGTCGCCCAGAAATTTCCATTTTCATCAAGTGTCAATTTGGCGAGATTCGGGAACGGACAAAATAGTTTGTGAGAAATACTTACCGTTTGATGGGCAGGGTCCAATATTCCCACACCACGGTTCCAAAAAAACCAGATTCTTCCCTGAGGATCTTCAGCCAAACCAACGGAAGAACGAATATTGGGGTAACGCAACATATATTCTCCATCATACCGATACAGACCATTTTCCGTAGATATCCAAATCAGGCCCTTGCTATCCTTAAATATGTTCAAGATTGCTTTGTCTGGTAAACCCTGAGGCAGGCCGATTTCGGAAACGGAGAGCGGACTTCCCTGCCTTTGAGTTAGCATCCCCGCCTTTGTTACGGTGGGGCTGGGTAATGCTTCGGTTCTAAATGAAATGGGCTGAAATGAGATCTTGTTCAAGTCCAGGGCGGTATCGGGCAGTGCATTGATATCAAACTTTGCGACTTCCGGTGGACTAAGAAATGGCTTGAAACCAAAACTGTCATAAGGAGAAGTAGGAAGGGCATCCAGGTCCAATTTTTTTGTAACCATGTTAAACTCGCCCGATTTTATCGTCGCCCAATTTATTTTCTTGGGCGCGCCAAATTGGAGAGGTTGACTGACAGGTTGGGGCTTGGTGCTGTCATTTACCGGAAAGGGAACTTCTGCGTGCTTGCTACTGCAGGAGGCCAGTATGAGCAAAAAAAGAATGGCCGCGTATAGCAGAAAGGGGGTGGGGGTATTTTTGCTCATGCCTATAAATATATATTATTTTTAGGAAGAGCGGTAGTTGGTGGGATAGTTAACCAGTTCACCAGTTAACCAGTGACCGCTGCCAACTGAGCAAGCTACTGTTCACCAGTTAACCAATCACCAATTATTCATTTGCTCCTTAATCACGCGTTCCGTGACTTCTTCCGTGATTTCATGGCTTTTCCAGTCTGGGTCGAACCTGACAAACCAGGAAAGCCATAGGCTTCGCGAAAGACGCATCAGGATGGGCTGCAAAAGAATCATGAGCACCGAGTTGATCCCCAGCCACCAGAATAGGCGGTTGTCTCCATCTTCCAGGGAAAAACCAATTAAGGCGTACCAGGCAAGAAAAGTGGCCACGCTGAAACCCACTGTGAGTGCATAGCTGACATAGGCAGTTCCGTAATAAAAGCCAACTTCTAGTTCTGTGGGCTGACCGCAAACCGGGCAGGTTTCATTCATTTTCAACATGCCCTTTTTGTATGGATTCCTGTTCGTGAAAATTTTGCCGATCCTGCATCTTGGGCAGCGGTTGTCAAATGTAGAAATGAAGTAATTCGGTTTGGAAATCCTTTCGCCCATGTTTCACGCTTTAGGAGCGCAAAGTTACGCCGCAATTGAATAAGACCCTAAGAAAAGGCATCCATCAGGTTTTCCATTTTCATGCTCCGGGAACCTTTAATCAGGATGGTACTGTCAACGGGTTTTTGAGCCGAAAGCCATTTGCGGGCTTCTGTCGAATTTGAAAATTGCAGAAAAGGGTGCTTCACATTCATAAAATCGCCGCCCACAAGTGCTACCTGTTTCCAGTTGAATTTTTCGATCAGTTTTACGATGGCTTCGTGTTCTTCCACGCTTTCCTTTCCAAGCTCCATCATCCCGCCCAGAAGAAGAATTTTATTGTTTCCTTCCAGTCGCGCGAAGTTTTCGATCGCGGCCTTCATGCTGCTGGGATTGGCATTGTAGGCGTCCAAAATTACCTCATTGCTTCCTTTCCTTAAAAGTTGAGAGCGACTATTTGATGGTGCATAGGTCTCAATTGCCTTTCTGATTTTTTCTCCGCTGACCTTAAAATAATTTCCCACGCATACCGCAGCCAGTACATTCGGCAGGTTATAATCACCAACAAGCTGGGTCCGGATCAATCCCGCATCAGAACCCGATTTTATTTCAACTTCCAGGAATGGTTCACTTCGTTTAGTGGTTCCCGTTATATCGCCTTCCTCTGTACCATATTTTACAATTTCCGATATTCCTTTGCTCATCGAGCGCAGGTAATCGTAGTCCCACATCACGAATGCGATTCCGTGGTTTTCGCGCAGGAAGTCGTATAATTCACCCTTCCCTTTCCGAACACCTTCCTCACCGCCAAAGCCCTCCAGGTGTGCCTTTCCCGCATTGGTAATCATTCCATGCGAAGGCAGCGTATAGTTACAATAGGATTCAATTTCCTTTTTGTGATTCGCACCCATCTCAATCACCGCCAACTCTGCGTCCTGCCTTACACTCAGAATCGTAAGCGGAACTCCGATATGATTGTTGAGATTGCCTTGCGTGGTGTATACTTTATATTTAGACGAAAGCACGGCATGTATAAGTTCCTTGGTAGTTGTCTTGCCATTACTGCCAGTGATGGCGAGAAAGGGAATATTGAATTGCATGCGATGATGGAGTGCGAGTTGCTGAAGCGTAGTGAGCACGTCATCAACTTTGATCAATCGATCGTTTGCCGGCAGCATGTCTTCGTCTACCACTGCATAAGCCGCGCCGTCTTCTAGCGCTTTTGGTGCAAACTGATTTCCATTGAAATTGTCGCCCTTCAGTGCGAAAAAAATATCGCCCTGTTTTAATTTTCGCGTGTCGGTTTGTACAGATGGATGTTGCAGGAAGATTTGATATAGCGAATCGATCGTCATGTTGTAAAAATACCATTAAAAACAAAGCCTCCCGACACTGTCGGGAGGCCTTTGTATTGCAAATGCTATTGAATTATTGTTTGCGGGAATTCTGACGCTTCTTGGTCCATTGGTTACCGGTTTTGAAACCGTTACCTTCCTGGCTACCTACGCGATCCATCGCGCAACGGAAACCAATTGTACTGCTTGACTGGTCTTCTTCAAGGAACCTGCGTGTGCCTGGGCTAAGCCAATAAGGCCTGTCGTTCCAGCTACCACCTTTTACAACCCTTGACTTATCGCTGATCAGGGTTGAGATTCCGTAACCATAAGTTACCTGTGAAGTAGAGTCACCATCAAGATAGTTGATCACATTACCCTTCTGGTAATTGCGACGGCTGCGACTTTCTTCGTCTGTTACATCAGCAGTCTTCATACGACCAAGGCTGTCTCTTTCGAATTCGCCTTGCGCGTTCTTATATAATTTCTGGTATTTGTTACCACGGTAGTAGTTGAAGTCATCACCATCGATCGCGGTCAACGGACGATAAACGTCGGCTACCCACTCACTCACGTTACCACTCATGTTATAGATACCGAAACCATTCGGATAAAAATAATTTACGGGAGCCGAGATAGAAGCGTTATCATTCAAACCACCTGCAACACCCATGTTGTCACCAGCGCCACGTTTGAAGTTGGCGAGGAATTTACCCTGCCAGCTGCCATGACGTGTATCACGCAAGCCGTTTACGTTTTGGCTCCATGAATACACTTGCTTGTTAGCGATCAACTCTTCACCACGCTTGCCTTCTTTCTTTTTAGGGTTGGGGTTCTGATTTACCAAACCCAACGCTGCGTATTCCCATTCTGCTTCAGTTGGCAAACGATAGTTCGGCAACAGGTAACCATCTTCGAAGGTTACATAGTTACGGGGCTTACCGTTAGCATCCATCAGCGGATTGTTTTTCTTGTTGGGTTTACCAGGTTGAGGGGAATATTGGCCCATCAGATACGACTTCGTCGTGAAGTTGTCCTGGCCCTGGCCCACCAAAGATTTCAATTGATTCTTGTTGACATATCCTTTTTCAACAAGGATCCTTTCGTTCACGCGGTCTGACCTCCACAAGCAGAAATCGTTTGCCTGCTTCCAGGTCACACCCACAACAGGATAATAATTATATGAAGGGTGGCGGAAATAATATTCAACCAGCGGTTCGTTGTATGCAAGTTCGCTTCTCCAACAGAGTGTGTCAGGTAATGCGCCCTGGCGAACGGCCTTGTACTGGTCGTCATCAAATACCGCATCCAACCAATGTAGGTATTCGCGGTAGTGGATGTTTGCCACTTCGGTTTGATCAATGTAGAATGAAGAAACAGTGATACGGCGAGGAATGTTGTTCCAGTCGCTCATCACGTCTTCTTCAACAGCACCCATCGTAAAGGTACCCCCTTGTACGAAGACAAGTCCGGGTCCGGTTTTCTGTTCCTTTTCCTTAGAAACATTATAACCACCCATGTTCTTGTCGTTGTAGTTCCATCCGGTAACTGTGGATTTTTCCATCTTTTTCTTACCAAACATTCCGTTTTTGCAGGAAGAAAACAATACTGCTCCCGCGAGTAAGAAAGTGAGGTTTTTCAGGTTCAATAGTCTTTGCATTTTGCTGGATTTAAGCTCATTGATAAACGGAACAATGACCCTATTATTGTATAAATCCCTTGAATACAGCCGGAAAACGGCCTTTAGACGCGAATTTACATGATTTAAGCTTTGTGCCTGCCACCGTCCTATCTAAAGTTGTCCATAATTATTGTTAAGAAGTTGGTAGTTGGCGGTTAGCAGTAACTCTACATGCTGCTAACAGCCAACCGCCTACTATTGCAATATACAGGCCAATCCCTGCCTCGGTCTGTCCATAGCATGCCCTGATTGGTCAAATTAACGGCAGGTTTGATGATTGGGTTTCCCGATGGCGTCAATCTCTGCAAATCTTTTTGTTAATCGGGTGAGAACCATCGTTAAAGGCAATAAAACTGAATCGATTTCGTTAGCACAAAAGTTGTTGGTGATTGTCGTTGATTTTCTACGGCATGATCTGAAAATGATCCGGTTAACCCACCCCTGAAAAGATACAAACCTTTTTGAAACGCGCTGTTGATCAATATTTAGGTATAATAATTGCCTAACGTCAAAAACCTTTATTTTTGCACGCAAATCCAAATAGAAATTCATGAAACAATCCATGTTGAGACTAACCGTTGTGGGACTGATGTTGTGTTTTACAGTGTTAACATCCTATGGACAAACCGACTCTATCAACGTTGTTACAACTGCCGTTCCCTTCCTTCGCATATCGCCTGATGCAAGAGCCGGCGGTATGGGTGACGTTGCCCTGGCCACCTCACCCGACGCAAATGCTCAGTTTTATAACCTGGCAAAATATCCCTTCGCGAAAAGCAAAGGAGCTGTTTCCGCTACTTATACACCGTGGCTGAAAGACCTGGGTTTGAATGATGTTTACATGGCAACGCTTGCCGGTTACTATAAATTCAGTGACCTTGAAGCGATCTCCGGCGGGCTTCGTTATTTTAGCCTGGGTAATATTCAATTCACAGATAATCTCGGAAACGATATCAGTACGTTCAGGCCGCGTGAATATGCAATCGACCTGGGCTATTCAAGAAAGCTGAGTGATCAGCTGTCACTGGGTATTGCACTTCGCTATATTTATTCTAACCTGGCCAGCGGAACGTTCAATGGCGTATCCTACAAGCCGGGTCATGCCGTAGCAGGTGATATTGGTCTCTATTACACCAACGTAAAAGAAAACGGCCAGGGATGGACCTTCTCAGGCGCACTGACCAACCTGGGGACGAAGATTTCTTATACCACGGACGCCTCACAAAAAGATTATATTCCTGCGAACTTTGGAATCGGTGCGGGTCATACCTGGGCCTTTAACGAGGTTCATAAAATAACCCTCGCAATGGACGTAAATAAACTCCTGGTGCCTACACCTCCGAGTCAATACGACTCTGCAGCACTGGCCGATTATCGCAGCAAAAGTGTTGTGGGCAGCTGGTTCAGTTCATTTAGCGATGCACCCGGAGGATTCCAGGAAGAAATAAAAGAATTCAGTTTTGGTTTGGGTGCTGAATATTGGTACAATGATCAGTTCGCCGTTCGTACCGGCTATTATTATGAAGACAAGACCAAGGGTAACCGAAAATACTTCACCATGGGTGCCGGTATCAAATACAGCATGTTCGGTTTGAACTTCTCGTACCTCATTCCTTCGGGAAATGGCGTAAACAGGAACCCGCTTTCAAATACCATTCGCTTCAGTGTAACCTTTGACTTCGACAACGACGTAAGCAAAGAAGCGCCAACTCAGGAGCAGTAAAAAATTAAGATAAAGGAAAAGAAAGCATCCCGCAATTGCGGGATGCTTTTTACTTTTATCCAAAAACAAATGTCGTATAGGATTGGTTTTGGTGTAGACTTCCATCAATTTGTTGAGGGACGCGAGCTCTGGATTGGGGGAACAAAAATACCGCACCCTAAGGGAGCACTGGGTCACAGTGATGCCGACGTGCTTCTGCACGCCATTTGCGATGCCCTGTTAGGAGCTGCCTGCCTGGGCGATATCGGTATACATTTTCCCAATACCCATCCTGAATTTAAAAATATTGATAGCAAGATCCTCCTTCAACGGTCCATTGAACTCGTCAACAAAAAGGGCTATAAAGTCGTAAATGTCGATTCCACCATTTGCCTGGAAAACCCAAAGATCAAAAACTACGTTAGCGCTATGCAGAAAGGCATCGCAAAGATCCTTTCTGTAACCCCTGAAGACATTTCAATTAAGGCAACCACTACTGAAAAGATGGGCTTTATTGGCAGAGAGGAGGGACTTGCGGCGTATGCAACGGTCCTGTTGGAGCGCAAATAGCCATGCTTTGCCCCTCTTTTCGTAATTTCACCAGCTAAGCCCTTAGTTACCCCCTAGCATGAAGACCTGGCTAACATACGTTTTGCTTTTTACCAGCTTCTTGGGGTACGCACAAAAAGAAGCCAACCATTGGTATTTCGGACACCTTGCAGGTTTGGACTTCAGCAGCGGATCCCCGGTCCCTGCAACCAACGGTAATCTCATTACTGAGGAGGGATGTGCAACAATTTCAGACAGAGATGGGAATCTGCTCTTCTATACCGATGGCAGTGTTGTTTACAACCGCTTGCATCAACTCATGCCCAATGGGAAGGGACTGTTGGGTAACATCAGCAGCACGCAAAGTGCAGTGATTGTAAGAAAGCCAGGGAGCGACAGCATCTACTACATTTTTACGATTGGTTCCGAAAGTCAAACAACAGGGTTTTGCTATTCCACGGTCAATATCAGGAAGGATAACGGTAATGGGGATGTTATTGAGAAAAACATCAACCTCTACCTGGGCGCGCACGAAAAAATAGGCGCCGTCTTACATTGCGATCAAAAGAGCGTTTGGGTGGTGATCAAACAATGGGACTCGGATGCATATCTCTCCTACCTGGTTACCAGCAAGGGTGTAAGCGGTGCTCCTGTAATTAGTCACAGCGGAAATTTAATCAGTGGTAATACCGCAAATTCCATAGGCGTGCTCAAGTTCTCCAGCGACGGTACAAAGATGGCCACTGCCAATGGCTATGGGGGAAATTTTGTTGAACTGATGAATTTCGATAGCAAGAATGGCTTGCTGTCCACTGCGCGCATATTGAATGCGCAGGTATCGCCTTTCACTATTTACTGTGGTACTTATGGCGCCGAATTCTCACCCGATAGCCACCTGCTTTACATCACTTCGTTTATGGCCAACCAGGGATTTGTGGATCAATTTGACGTAACGCTTGGAACCCAGGCTGCCATCCAATCTTCGCAACAAACGATCCTGAGCGACAACGACGGTACATTGGGATCTGCACAGTTGGGTCCGGATAAAAAAATTTATATCACTTCATGGAACAGCAATAAGCTTACGGTGATCCGCAATCCGAATAATCATGGCGCTGCCTGCAACCTGGCATACAAATCACTGACGATTGGTGATTCGCTCAATCATTATGCCGAGGGTGGTTTGCCGTCTTTTGTGCAGAGTTATTTTGCAGAGGAACAATTCGCGTTTGATTTTTCGCGAAGCGGATCCTGCGCAAACACCAATGTTAATTTCCTGATCAACAAAACGAGGGGAGCTGATTCCGTAAGATGGAATTTTGGCGATCCGGCTTCGGCAAATAACATTTCCACTCAATTTAATCCCGTTCACAGTTATGCGGCCGCCGGAACTTATACGGTATCCATGATTGTGTTTAAGCGTGATTGCACCGGACAGAACGATACACTGAGCAAGTCGATCTGGATCAACCCAATTCCGGATGATATCCTGGGTCCGGACAGGAAGCTATGTGCAGGACAATCGATTCAAACGCTGATTCCAGCTGGAAATACCAATATATTATGGAGTGATGGATCAACCGGTCCCTCGCTCGATATCCAACAATCTGGCACCTATTGGGTAAAGATCAGCCAGGAAGGCTGTTTGCAAACCGATACACTAAATGTGGATTATCTTCCCCTGCCAAAGGTTTACCTGGGTCCGGATAGCTCAATTTGTCCGGGTCAAACCGTCGTGCTCGATGCCGGCAATCCCGGTTATAGTTATTCGTGGAATAGCGGTGAAACCAGCAAGAGCATAACAGTACTGAAAACCGGGGACTATTCCGTAAAAGTTACGACACCTGATCATTGCTCAGCCTCAGACACGATCAGAATTCTCCCGGGCGTTTGCGATGTTTTCATGCCGAATGCATTCTCTCCAAATGGAGACGGATTGAATGACGGCTTCGGAATTCTCACTTCAACTGCGCTGGTCAAATATTCACTGGTGGTTTATGATCGTTGGGGTGAACTGGTCTTCACCACAACGGAGAAGCGTAACCGATGGGACGGCACCTTTAAAGGAAAGCCAATGCCCGTGGGCACTTACTCCTGGATACTGGGTTACCAGACGATCACGGATAACCAGTATTATACGCGCAAGGGGACGGTTAGTTTGGTAAGATAAGTTGACCAGTTGACCGGTTAACCGGTTTACCAGTTGATGGGTTGATTAGTTTAATAATTAGCTGGTTCAATGGGCAACTAATCAACTGATCAACTAGTTAACATACATTTGTGGCATGAGTAATGTGGTAGTCAAAATCATTAATCAATCGAACAACAACCTGCCAGCATACGCTACCCCTGGGTCGTCGGGTATGGACCTGCGTGCGTTCCTTAATGCACCCATCACGTTATCCCCTGGAGAACGGCAATTGGTGCCGACGGGCATTTTTATTGAATTGCCTGAAGGGTATGAAGCCCAGATACGACCCCGAAGTGGCCTGGCATTGAAGCAGGGAATTACCTGTGTAAATTCCCCTGGCACGGTGGATGCTGATTACAGGGGAGAGTTAAAGGTCATCCTGATTAATCTTTCGCAGGAAGACCAGGTCATTCATTCCGGTGATCGCATTGCACAAATGGTGGTGCAGAAAGTGGAACGCGTGGCCTGGCATGAAGTTTCTATGCTTGCAGAGTCGGACAGGAACCATGGTGGGTTTGGGCACACGGGGAAAGAGTAGAGGAAAGCTGATCAGTTAACCCGTTAACCTGGGAGCTAATCAACCATCTAACAAATCAACTGGTTAACCGGTTAACTGGTTAACAGATAAACTAATCAACTGACAACATGCAACGGCTACTGATACTCGCTTCTCTCGTGGTGCTCATTTTCAGTTGCCGTTCTACGCGCAAGATTCAATCAGCCATCAATGCCAAAGACACCACCACGGTCATTCTCAATCCCGATGCAAATGATTCCCTCGCGTTTCTGCACCAGGTCAAGGAGAAAATCAAGGCGAATCATATCGAGTTTAAATCATTTTTCGCCAAGGTTAAAGTAGACTACGAAGACAGCAAAGGCAAGAGTTATGACTTTACTGCTTTCCTGCAAATGAGAAAAGACAGTGCGATTTGGATTTCCATCAACAAACTCGGCATCGAGGCCTTCCGTGTGTTGATCACCAGGGATAGCGTAAAAGTGATGAACAAGTTAGACAGGGAAGTGAAACTTCGTTCCGTCAGCTACCTTCAGGAAGTTGCACAACTGCCCTTCGACTATTTCACATTGCAGGACCTGATCGTAGGAAACCCGGTGTATTTGGATAGTAACATTGTTGCCCTAAAGCGGGGCACCACCCTGGTTTCCATTCTTACCAATGGAAATGTGTTCAAGAATCTGGCGACTTTCGATACCCAGAACTATTTTCTCCAGCACAGCAAACTTGATGACCTGGATCCTTTGCGAAACAGGACAGCCGACCTGGCGTATGACAGCTACGACCAGGAGGCGGGCAGGCCATTCGCCGATCTTCGCGAAATCACCATCACCGAACGAACCAAACTCACCATCAATCTGAAGTTTAACCAGGTCAAATTCGACCAGCCCGTCAGTTTCACTTTCAATATCCCAAAGAATTATAAGCTCAAGTAATTTTAACAAAACGGCTGAAAATTTCGACGCATATTTACCGTTATAACATCGTTCCCTTTCAAATCCATCCGTTATTTTTGCAAATCATCAAACGCTCAGAATGCGGAAGTTCATCCTTTTTTTAATTCCGGTCCTTTTTGTCCTCACCAGCTTCCATGTGCATGCCCAGGGTGGCAATGCTCAAAAAGATGAACTCGAAAAAAAGCAGAAGCAGATCCAGCAGGAAATTGATGAGCTTAGGCAATTTCAAAACGATATCAAGAAAAACAAGAAGACCAGTCTCTCCGAATTGAAACTGGTACAGGCAAGACTGCGAAAGCGTACCGCGGCAATTGAAAATATCAACGACCAGATCCAACTCATCGACAACAATATTTTCGTTAACAACCGGGAAATCTATCGCCTACGCAAGGAATTGGATACCCTGAAGGCCCAGTATGCGAAAACCGTTGAATATGCTTACAAGAACCGGAGCAACTACGACATGCTGAATTTCATATTCTCGTCGGCTGGCTTCAATGATGCTGTCAAACGAATCGCTTACCTGAAATCTTATCGCAATTACAGGGAACAACAGGTTGCGAATATTTTGCGTACCCAGAACTTGTTGCAGAATAAGACTACGGCATTAAGTGAGAATAAAAAGCAAAAAAGCAATATCCTGGTCGTGCAAACCAAGCAAAGAGCGGTATTGGAAGATGAACGAAAAGAAAAGGACGAAGTGGTATCCAAGTTGAAGTCGAGGGAAAAAGAAATAGAAAAAGAGTTGCTCGTTAAGAAAAAGACGGAGCGTGACCTTAAAAACGCCATCACTGCCATTTTACGCAGGATCGCGGCTGAAGAGGACGCGAAAGCCAAGGCGCTGGCAAAGGCAAACGCTGCAAAGCCTGCCACTACAAGTCCCTCGAAAACAACGGCAGAAAATGCAAAGCCTGCCCGTGCAAAAAGCACGCTTGAAGCAACTCCCGAATCAGTAAAGCTTTCTGAGAACTTTGAAAATAACAGGGGCAAACTTCCCTGGCCTGTTGAAAAAGGCAAGATTACAGAGCAATTTGGAAGGCAGTTCGACCCTGAAATCAAGATCTACACGGATAATATCGGTATTACCATCGCCACCAATGTGGGACAAAATGTGAAGGCAGTGTTCAATGGCAAGGTGGCTTCAGTTAATGATATTGGTGGCAACTGGGCCGTTACCGTAAGACATGGTAAATATCTCACCACCTATAACAACCTGGCATCGGTTTCGGTAACTAAAGGCGACGATGTAACCACCGGCCAGCTACTTGGCAAAGCCGGCGAAAATTCCGATGGCGACGGCGAAATCAATTTTGTGGTGAACAACGGGCCGCAGTTTGTGAATCCTGAGTATTGGCTGAAGAAGTAGCGAGTTCGTTAACCAGTTGATCAGTTAACTGGTTAACCGGTAAACTGGCCAACTGTTCAACTCTGATGCGTAACCAGCGACTTCTTGCTCTTGGCAATGCAGCGCGCATAAAGATCTTCGTATTGCGGCACGATATTTTTGATGTCGAATTTTCCTGCCTGCCTCAGTGCACCTGTTCTGAAATGTTCATAGGTCGCATGGTCCTTTAAGATGCTGATGGCATTTCTTGCCATATCTTCTACGTCCCCCACATTACTCATATATCCATTTTCCCCGGGAATCACGATCTCGGGAAGACCTCCGGCGTTGGTGCAAATCACCGGTGCGCCGCCAGCCATGGCCTCAAGGGCCGACAAACCGAAACTTTCATATTCAGATGGCAGCAGAAAGAGATCCGCCACAGCGAATATGTCTTCCATGTCCTGCTGCTTGCCCACAAATCGAACGTCATCGCAAAGTTCAAGCTGACGAACCAATTCTTCTGCCATCGGTCTTTCGGGGCCATCGCCCACCAGCAAAAGTTTTGAAGGAATTACTTCATTCACGCGTGCGAAAACCTTGATCACATCATCGACCCTTTTCAGCTTCCTGAAATTCGAAGCGTGGAGCAAAATCTTTTCACCATCAGGTGCGATCACCTTTTTAAATGCATCGATCGGTTTCTTCGCGAATCTGTGAACGTCCACGAAATTGTGGATGACCTCGATATCCTTTTCAATATGGAAAAACTTAAAAGTTTCTTCTTTAAGGTTATGAGATACCGCGGTAATGGCATCGCTTTGATTGATGGAAAAGGTCACAACAGGTGCATAGGTTTTATCCCGGCCCACCAGTGTGATATCAGTTCCGTGGAGCGTTGTGATCACCGGGATGTGATAATTCTCCTGCTCCAATATTTTCTTGGCCATATACGCCGCGGCCGCATGAGGGATCGCGTAGTGCACGTGTAATACGTCTAGCTTCTGATTCTTTGTAATGTCTACCAGGGTGCTCGCCAGCGCCGTTTCGTAAGGAGGATAGTCAAACAACGGGTAGGTAGGGACCCTCACTTCGTGATAGAAAATATTTGCGCTGAAACCATTCAGTCTGACCGGCTGCTGGTAAGTAATAAAATGAATCTTGTGGCCTTTATCGGCAAGCGCTTTACCCAATTCTGTGGCCAACACGCCTGATCCGCCAAATGTGGGATAACAAACTATTGCAATATTCATAGGCAAACTTTAAAGTCAATTAACGAAGTTAGCTATTAAATGGTTCGAACTAAGGGAGGGTAATATTACATTTTTGATGCCGTGATGCCGCACCGGTGGTGTAAATTCCTAAACATTTGGTAATTTGGCTCTTAATCAATAAACAATTATGGGTAAGCTTATCGGGTGGGTGACATTCATCATCCTGGTTATTCTGGCCGGATTCATTTACTGGAAATATTTCTTTGTTTTTGGAGAAGGCGTAAAATCTGGAGAGCTTAACTATGTTGTAAAAAAGGGTGTGATGTTCAAGACCTACGAGGGCAAGCTTATCCAGTCAGGCCTTCGGTCAAAAGCCCCCAATACCATACAATCTTATGATTTTGAATTTTCTGTTCCGAACGAAAAGGTCGCGCAGCAATTGATGTCAAACGGCGGTAAAATATTCGACCTTCATTATAAGGAATATAACGGTGCGCTTCCATGGAGGGGCTATAGTGAATACGTGGTTGACAGCATCGTTGCCATGTCAGAGCCCGTCAAATAGTTTTCACCAACAACAATCAAATAAAACATGAGGAGATTTTTCTTCGCGGCTGTTCTTTTTTGCACTTCAGCCAACCTTTTTGCCCAGGATAAGGATTCGGTTATGATCAGGAAAATTGCCGACGAAGTCCTGACTAACGGTACGGCTTATACTAATCTACGATATCTATGCAAGCAGGTCGGACCCCGACTTTCCGGTTCCACCCAGGCCGAGAAGGCGGTACGGGAAACCGCCCGCATGATGAAGGAGATTGGTGCAGACACCGTTTGGCTGCAGGAGTGCATGGTTCCTCACTGGGTACGTGGTGAGAAGGAAGAAGCTATCCTGAAAATGGCAAATGGCACCAAAAAGCCTCTAAAAGTGACGGCCCTGGGAAACTCCGTGGGCACACCCGTTACCGGCGTCACAGCGAGTGTGATTGAAGTGCGCACGATGGACGAACTCAATCAGTTGGGCGAGACCGGCATCAAGGGTAAAATTGTCTTCTTTAATCATAAGATGAATCCCACGTTCGTTCGCACCTTTCAGGCCTATGGGGAAGCCGGCATTTACAGGTTTAGAGGGCCATCCATGGCTGCAAAATATGGTGCAGTGGGGGTCATCGTGAGGTCATTGGCATCTAACCTGGACGATCACCCGCACACGGGTGCTACGGGATACATCGATTCGTTCCCAAAGATTCCTGCGGTTGCGATCAGCACAAACGACGCTGAATTGTTGAGTCGGATGTTGAAATTGAGAACTGCGCCGCCCACCCTTTATTTCAAAACGAATTGTAAGATGCTGCCCGATGTGAAGTCGTATAACGTGATCGGCGAAATCAGGGGAAGTGAATTTCCAAATGAAATCATTGCCGTAGGAGGTCACCTGGATAGCTGGGATCTGGCTGAAGGGGCAAATGATGATGGATCTGGTTGTGTGCAGAGTATTGAAGTTTTGCGCGCCATCAAAGCACTTGGCATCAGGCCGAGGAGAACCATTCGGGCTGTGATGTTCATGAATGAAGAAAATGGATTGAAGGGTGCAACGCAATATGCGACTGTGGCTAAGACGGATGGTAAGAAGCACATTTTTGCACTGGAAAGCGATGCCGGTGGATTTACGCCTCGCGGTTTCAGCATTAGCTCGAGCGACGCGGTGAGAGCTAAAATTGCATCCTGGAAAAATCTTTTATATCCATACGGTGTATATGAGTTTTTGGATTTCGGCGGAGGTGCAGACGTCAGTCCCCTGAAAGATGTTGGCGCTGTTACTGCCGAGTTATTGCCCGACAGTCAGCGCTATTTCGATATTCACCATGCCGAAACCGATGTATTTGAAAATGTGAGTTCCAGGGAACTGCATTTGGGTGCGGTGAATATGACGGCACTGGTTTGGTTGGTGAGTGAGTATGGATTGTAGTGGAGTGGACGGTAGACGGTAGACAGTGAACTGATGAACTATGGTTTTTTTGATACCAAGCTATATTGCTGATGATGCAAAAGAAACAATTCCTGCCTATATCCTGGATGCGGTGAAGCAATGCCAGGTCTTCTTCGTGGAAAATGAACGAACAGCGCGCAGGTTTCTGAAATCGATCTGGAAAGAAATGGTGATCGATGCGTATGAATGGCATTCGATTCACAAAGTGGAGGAACAGGAGCGACAAACCTTTATCGCTGCATGCAAGGCGGACAAAAATATTGGCATCATCAGTGAAGCCGGATGCCCGGGTGTTGCAGACCCGGGGCAAATCCTGGTACAGGCTGCACAGCAGTTAGGTTTCCCCGTAAAACCATTGGTGGGTCCCAGTTCTATTCTGCTTGCCCTGATGGCGAGTGGATTGAACGGACAGCAGTTTCAATTTATCGGGTATCTGCCCATCGACCATTTCGAAAGAGCAGAACGGATAAAATTCCTGGAGGCGGAGTCGAAAAAGAAAAACTGTACCCAGATCTTTATCGAAACGCCCTACCGCAACAATCAACTGATTGAAACGATTTTTAAATCTGCCCAGGGAACCACCTCGCTTTGCATCGCGGCATCCCTGACTTCAAAAGAAGAATACATTAAAACAAAATTCATTTCGGATTGGAAGAAAGAAAAGGTGGATCTGAACAAGAAGCCGGCGATTTTTTTGCTTTATGCCGGCAAGACGTAAATTGAAGGAACTATAGACTATCTCTTTGATGATACAAACTGATCGTTGCCGCAACCACCGCATAGGCCGGTGCGAAGATCCAACCAACGACCAATATACCATGGAGGGCATAAAATACCAGTCCGTTCCCGATGGCAAGTCCCCGATGTTTTCCAACATATTCAATGCTTTGTTGGGGGGATAATTTGTGTCTTTCACAACTATAATCCAGCATTGAAAATCCATAATAATAACACTCTACAAAGAGGGCCAAAATGGGTGTGGCCCAACCTACAATAGGTACCAGCGAAAGCAACAATATTGAAAATGTATAGACCGTCTGCCAGAGGGTGTTCCTTAACGCCAGGCGAATTCCCCGCATAATATCCTTTCCAAGCTGTTTCCAGCTGAATGGATATTCCTTTCCATCAATGATGGCCTCTGTTTTTTCACTCAGGTAGGCAAATACGGGCGAGCCAATGATGAGAAAGAGATATTTGAACAAAGAGAAATAAAAAAACAGGAGGAGAATGCGCAGGATCAATTCGCCCAAAATGAAGAAAAAGCTAAGCCAGCCGTTCTCCATTTTTTGCAGCCAGATTTTTAAGCCGATCAGGTCGCTCAGGTAATTGATGGCAGCATTGGAAGATTTCCAGAAGACATAAATTCCGAAGGCAAACATCACGCAATAGATCAGGCCGGGAATAATGATCCACTTCCACAAATTGTGTTGTCTGATGAATCGGTGCGCCTTAAAATACGCTTGAATGGCTATGACAATTTCTTTCAGCACGCAAGCGGAAATTTTATGTAATTAAGGTATAATTGCCAGACATAAGCGGGTACTTAAATTCAAACATATAAAATATTCCCCGCTTTGCGATGATGAAAAAATTGACTTTGGATTTTTATACACGAAAGGATGTGATACAAATCGCAAGAGATCTGATCGGGAAAATATTGGTTACACATCTTCCTGAAGGCATTACATCGGGCAGGATCGTTGAAACCGAGGCGTATATGGGCCTCACGGACCGGGCATCACATTCATTTGGTGGAAGAAGGACTGCACGCAACGAACACATGTATGCTTCCGGCGGCTCTTCGTATGTGTATATCTGTTATGGAATGCACCAGATGTTTAATGTGGTCACCAATGAAAAAGACGTCCCCGACGCCGTGTTGGTCAGAGCGCTTGAACCCCTGGAGGGCGTCGAAATCATGCTGAAAAGAACCGGCAAAAAGAAACTTGATTACACCCTCACACGAGGACCAGGAAACCTGGGGAAGGCGCTTGGTATACACAAGGGCTTGTCTGGGCTGGACCTACGCGATGAACGACTCTTTATTGCTGATGATGGATTCAATGCAAAGCCTGAGGATATTGTGGTCACAAAGCGGATTGGCGTAGAGCCCGCCGGCAAAGATGCGCTCCTGCCTTACAGGTTTATTCTTCGAAACAACAAATACGTAAGTGCCAGGAAAAGTTAAACTAGAATTTGGGACAGTTCAATTTCTTCTTTGAGCGATCAACAGGCTGTTGAACGTAGATCAGTGAGATTTCATTACCACCACGGCTATTCGAAGCCGTATTCAGCGAGGAATTATTGATATCATACGAATATCCAATGCGGAGATTTGCAATTTCCACCGCGATGTAGGGAATGAATGCATCGTTCACACGATACCATAATCCGCCGTATAAATTTGTGGGTTTGCTTTCGTCTTCATTCAGCATGAATGACAGTGCACCACCAAACACGATTTCATTTGCACCAGCCTGGGTTTGGTAAATGAAGCTGGTATGAAACATCTTGTTGCCATCAATGGGCAGATAGCCGCCACCATGAACCGTGTACCTTGGACTTAAGGTAAAATCGCCACCCTTGAACGATTCCTTCGGATGATTGAGATGGTACATGGACGCGCCCAGATAAAAACCATTGACGCCATCCGTGGTCATGCTGTACATGATTCCCGTATTGACGTCAAAATAATTCAGGTTAACGCCATTTTGATTGCTGAACACTTCTGCCGTTACCCCCGTAAATCCCAGGGCAGTGAGTTGGTCTTCGAATGTTGCTTTGCTCAGGTCGAGTCTTTTCTGGCCGTATGTAGCCTGAAAACCCAAGGTCAACTGATTGTAGCCATCTTCATCCAGGGCTTTGTGGTATGCTGTTGAAAATGCGAGATAATTATTCTGAAGAATCTTATTACCGCTTCTGTCACTTAACGCGAGAAATCCAACGCCCCAGGTATCAAAATCGGGGAGCTTATTTTGAATGATGTCGAAATCAACGGCAGCCGTAAATGTGGTAAATGCGTTGTTGATGGTTGGCCATTGGTTGCGGTAATTACCAGAAACGCGCCAGAGGCCATCGAACTTACCAGTGTATGCAGGATTAAGCGTAAGAGGTGAGGAGAAGAATTGCGAGAAATGCGGATCCTGTGCCATCGTTCGTGCAAAGGCAAGGGTGAAAACTACGCAGATGGGAAGGATCTTCATTTACGCGATCGTTATAGGGTACACAATATACAAAAAAACGCTCTAGGATTGTGCTTTCACGCCATACGCCAGGTCGCCTGCATCACCCAATCCAGGTACAATATAACCCTTGGCCGTGAGTTCATCGTCAATATCGCCGCACCAAATCTTTACATGAGGCTCTTCTCTTCGCACGAATTCTATTCCCACCGTGCATGCAATCGCGGCAACGATATGCACTTCCCTTGGCTTACCCTCTTCCCTAAGGAATTGAATGGTCTTAACCACGGAAGAACCCGTTGCCAGCATCGGATCGGCAATGATCAGGATACGATCGTCAAGGGGAGGACAACTGATGTATTCCAGGCTGATGTCAAAAGAACCATCCCGGCGGTGCTTTCGATAGGCAGAAATAAATGCATTATCGGCCTTGTCGAAGTAATTCAGTAATCCCTGGTGTAACGGCAGGCCGGCCCTCAGTATTGTAGCCAAAACGGGCTGTTCTTTCAAGACAAATTCGGGGGACGTCCCCAATGGAGTGGGCACTTCTTCTTCCCGGAACTGCAAGGTTTTGCTGATTTCGTAAGCTGCAACTTCACCAATTCGTTCCAGGTTCCTTCTGAACCGCATCCTGTCTGTTTGAATGTCGACATGCCTCAATTCGCTAATCCAGTCGCCAATCAAAGAGTGATTTTCGTTGAGGTTGATGACCATAGGAAGAAGTCTTATCTTGAGCCGAAAATTTCTGCAACAAATCTAAGTCTTAAATCGAAAAACGGAAATGAATTATCGCGTTATCGGCTTGATGAGTGGAAGCTCCCTTGATGGGTTGGATATCGCCTTTGCGGAATTTGAAGAACAGGCCGGCAAATGGACTTTTGAGATTCGAAATACTTCCTCTAACCCTTACCCCGACGAATGGGTGAAGAGGCTCCAGAATGCATCCGCGCTAAACGCATACGATTACCTTCTTCTGCATTGCGATTATGGTCACTGGTTGGGTGAACAGGTGAATGAATTCATTCGATTCAATCACCTGGATTATAAAATTCAGTTGGTGGCTTCCCATGGCCATACCGTGTTTCATGCTCCTGCCCGGAAAATGACAGCGCAATTGGGCGATGGGGCAGCCCTGGCAGCCGTAACGGGATTGCCTGTCGTAAGTGATTTGAGATCGATGGATTTGGCGCGGGGCGGGCAGGGCGCACCCATTGTACCCATCGGCGAGAAATTACTTTGGTCTGACTTCGACCTTTTTCTAAACCTGGGCGGAATCGCGAATCTTACTGCGGGCGAACGGGTGTCGGCCAGCGGCGCGTGGCAGGCATTTGATGTTTGTCCCGCAAACCGCGTGCTTAACCTGATTGCGGGTACAGTAGGAAAACTGTACGATGAGGATGGAAAGCTGGCGGCAGAAGGAAAACCCGTTCCGGAACTATTGAGTAACCTGAATTCCCTGGACTATTACGGAAAGCCCTACCCGAAGTCATTGGCAAATGAATTTGGAACCGATTTCATTTTTCCAATGATCAAAAATTATGACATGTCTACCGAGGATGCATTGTTCACTTATGTGGAGCATATCATTGAACAGGTCGGCAGATCGGTGAAGGAAGTGGTGGCGAGTGAAATATTGGGCAATAGCCCGATGCAGATGCTGGTCACGGGGGGAGGAGCACTGAATCTCCATTTGGCATCGAGGCTGAAAATGGAAATGAGTCATCAGAAAATTGACGTCGTCATTCCGGAAAAAACGCTGATCAATTTCAAGGAAGCGCTGGTGATGGCCCTAATTGGCATAATGAGGTGGCGCGACGAGCCGAATACGATGTCTACTGTTACGGGGGCGACAAGTGATAGTATTAATGGGGCTGTTTATATGGGGAGAAACTAATTCCGGTATAAGGTAAACGGTATACGGTATACGGTTTTTTCCTTTCTTCCGTATACCGTTTACCATATACCATTTACCTCAATTCCATGTATAGTAATCAACAATTAATTTGGTCATCCACTCTATTCGATTACCTGAATGTGAGTGATCCTGTTGAACCCGCAGACGTCATCATCGGGTTTGGTCACTTCGACCTGGAGATTCCTGAAAAATGCTACCAGCTTTATAAACAGGGATTCGGAAAGAAAATCATTTTCAATGGCGGCGTGGGATCGGGAAGTGGATCATTCACCAGGCCAGAGGCGGTTGAATTTTGTGAATACATCAAACAGAAAGATCAAAGCGTGTTGAAAGATGTGGTGATTGAACCTGACTCAACAAATACAGGCGAAAATGTGATGTTTAGCATCCGGGCGATGGCGGAGACCTGCCCGGATTTTAATTTCAGCAATAACATCCATTCCGCCATCCTCATCACCAACTCATTCAGGCAAAGAAGGGTGGGCCTCACCATGTTGAAACACCTGCCGCACGTGAAAACTTATAATGCGCCACCGGCCACCACCATGGAAAGGGAAATTGAATTGTTCTCGAAAGTAAACCAGGACATCATTCCCCAAATGCCAGCCGAACTTGACCGAATTCTTCTTTATCCAAAAAAGGGATTTACTGTGGAGGCCAACACACCTTCCAGCATCATTGAAGCGAGCGAGAATTTGAAACGATCCTTGTATGAAATGGGGAAATCGGTTTTGAAGATTGCCTAGCTTACAATCCCAATACTATTTTGAGTTTTGAATAGCCGGTTTTGCTCACCGGTACTTTTTCACCCGAGCGCAGAATGGCCAGCCAGGTTTCCTTTTCATAAGGTTCAAGTCGGGTGATCTCCTTTACCTGCACCATATTTGAGCGATGCGTCCGCACAAACTGATCTGCTGGCAGGGACTTTTCAAAATATCCCATGGTTTTATTCTTCAAAAATGCGCCATCCTTCGTGTGAAGCTTGACGTAATCATCTGCTGCCTCCAGCCACCGGATCTCCTGGACGGGAATGATCTTAATTTTTCCACCATTCTTAATCACCACGCGCTCACGCTGCGAAGGCGACATGGCTGCGTCTTCAAGAATCTCTGAGGTTGAAGCCTGCCGCTGCCCACCGCCGCTTTGATCCATCCATTTTTGGAGCGCTTTGGAAAACCTTTCCTTGCTGAATGGTTTCAGCAAATAATCCACCGCGTGTGTTTCGAATGCCCTGATGGCGAATTCGTCGAATGCGGTTGTGAAGATTACGGCTGGTGGATGATCAATGAGCTCCAGCATTTCAAAACCATTGATCTTCGGCATTTGTATGTCGAGGAAAATGAGATCCGGTTGATATTGTTGGATGGCCTTTACGCCCTCAAAACCGTCATTGCATTCCTGAAGGGTTTCTACCTGCGGAAACGCTTCCAGGTATTCCCTGATCACCAACCTGGCTAATGGTTCGTCGTCTATCAATATAACCTTGATCATGATGGCTGCGGAATTTTTACCGATGCTTTAAATATTTGTTGGTCAGTTGAAGTTTCCAGGAGGTCGTTGCGCGCAAACAACAGGTAAAGCCTTCTTCTCACCGAACTTAAACCAAAACCTGTTCCGGTTTTTGGAATATGCGTTGTTGGATCATAGGGATTTTGCACGGATACCAACAGGAGCGCTTTTTCTGTTGATGCATGCACTGGAATGTGAATAGCTTCCGTTGTGTCATACAATCCGAATTTAATGGCGTTTTCCACCAGGGGTTGCAATATCATTGCGGGAATCTTCATTTGAGGTGTTGATTCTTCGCAGGTGATCGTGGCATCCAGGCGGTGGCCGAATCTCACTTTTTCAATGTCGAGATAAAGCTGAAGACTTTGCAATTCATCTCCCAAAGTCACCCATTGATTTTCTTCCCGTTTCAGTACGGCCCTTAGAAAATCTGAAAGTTGCTGCACCATATGCCTTGCCTGTTCAGGCCTTGATCCGATCAATGCGTTGATCGAATTCAGACTATTAAACAGGAAGTGGGGTTGCAATTGTTGCCTGAGCTTATAGAGTTCGGCGTCTCGCGTCATCTTCTCCGATTCAGTCCTTCGCTTTTCCAAATCCTTTTGGTCCTGCTGGCTATAATAGAGCAGGCTGGCCAATGCAACAGCTCCCGTTACGAGCAAGCCGATGCAAAACCTCAGCGTAAGTGAGTGTAGTAAAAAATCACTGTAGCCAGTCACTTGCCCAAGCGGTTTCAACAGCACCCATTTGAGAAAAAGCGACCAAATGCCCGCCAACAAAATGCTCCAAGCCAGGAGATAGATATATCGATTGTTCTCCGGAAAATAATACCTGAGACTGCCTACCATGAACAGGCATCCCAGGGAAAGCGTGCCGATCGAAATGAGGCTGTCTAGAATTGCCGTCTGAAAAGAAAAACCAAGATTGTATACAACCTGCGCCTGCAGGATCACTCCGATGATCCAGCAGGCGCTGAAAGCAGACCAAAATTTGCGTTCTGAAAGTGGTGATGTTGCCAAAAATGGATGTTAAAGCAGTTGCAGGATTTTGTGCGTCGTACTTTCTTTAAGGAAGGCTGCCTTGCTGTTGATCATCGCCGTATGCCTCTCGCCGTCCTCGTGTTCTTCGATCTTCGAATACATTTCCGCGCCATCAATCAATTCCGTCATCTTGTACAATTCCACTACGTTAATAAATTCCCACCTTACCAATTCCTGTCTTTTGTTTAGAAAACTGTCTTCTTCTCTTTTTCCTAATTCCTGTGCTTTTTCGAACGCCTGTCCTTCATTGCACGCCGCGATTAATCTCAACTGTTCATCAAACTGAGGTGTGTGATCACCATCACCGACCACGATTCTGAAAACGATTTTTGACAAATACCAGCTCATAGCAAATATAAGTTTGAATGGTTGTATACATTGGTTATTGAAAGCCCTAAAAACTCTTGATCTCGATGCCGCCAAAGATGGATGTACCTCGCAGGATAACCACCTTCGCCGGCGGTTCGGATGACATGCGAGGCTGGCGCTTGTCATCAATCCCTCCGAATATGGCCGTCATTTCCGATTTCACTTCCCAATCTGCAGGTACAATCAATTTTGTTCCGCCGAACATTTGTGTGATGTCCATAATGGGTGGGGTAGTGAAATCGGTCTGCGACATATTCAATTCTGATCCACCGAAAATGTTGACAATATCGGCACCCTTGAAATTTTTCGAAAGGACGATCCTTTTTATCCCACCAAAAATGGATACACTATCCAGGAAATCTTCGGGCCCTTCTGTTGCCCTGGAGCCGCTACCAACATTCACCGTGGACCCCGGGATATGACCCGATGAATAATTATGTTCGACATCCTGGGATGGATGATTCGATCTGATTTTTTTGCTTCTCCACCGTGCTCCAAAAATCACTACCAAACCCCATGCAATTATCGCGGCCGGCCAGAAGAATTTCTTCACTTCACTATCCCAGGGAATGATCCGGTCAATCAGGAAGAACCCGCCAATAACAATCAATATAATCCAGGCCATATCTTTAAATCCATTCTTCAATCCCACAAACAAGCCTACGATGATTAAGATCATGGGCCAGCTCCAAAGCCATTCGGGCACGAGAATATTCATTTTCTCCAGCAGCAGGCCTGTACCCATCAGAATGATGAGTAATCCCGCCAGAACCCTTCCCTTCGGATTATGCCTTTCTGTATTGCCCATGTGTAATTTTTAACCAAAAATATCCCGACCATTTACTAAAGACAAACTCATTTAGGCAAAACGGACAGCGGTTCCGGTAAAAATGGTATTATGGTCGGTGAATTCGTCGTGGGCCGAAGGAAAACGGTAAATTTGAATTAATTTGGAGATTGAAAGCCCTTTCTAAAAGCAATAATCCTGCATGGCCGCCAATTCCGGGAATATTAAAACAAGCCTCGATCGCCCAGAACAAGCTACCGCCCGCGGCAACATGACTGCACTGGAGGAAGAGAAACTCAAATTCAGAAAGCTTCAGGAGCAACTGGCGCACCAGTTTCATGCCGCATTTCCAGACCGGCTGGCACCAAAGACGGTATTGATCATCCCTTCATTTACACTTGACCAGGAGATTCTTTCAAAGGTTGAAGGCATTGTTCATTATGAGGAACGATTACTCTGCCTGCTTATGCTGTTACGCATGCCCAGGACGCAGGTCATCTATGTGACGAGCATGCCGATCGATCCGGTGATTATCGACTATTATCTTCACCTATTGCCGGGAATAACAGGATACCATGCTTTAAAACGACTCACGCTCCTGAGTTGTTATGATGCTTCTTCGCGATCACTCACGGCAAAAATTCTTGAACGGCCGAGGTTGATGGAAAGAATCAAAAATTGTATCCCGGACGAACACGCAACGCACATGGCATGTTTCAACGTGACACCGCAAGAAAGAACCCTGGCTGTAAAACTAGGCATGCCCATTTTTGGATGCGACCCGGATCTTTTTGAATTGGGCAACAAGAGTAACAGTCGGAAAATTTTCAGGGAATGCGGGCTGCTTGTACCGGTAGGCTTTGAAGACCTAAAGAATACAGAAGATATCATCAGGTGTTTGTATGAGTTGAAAAAAGAAAACCCTGCGCTCCGGAAAGCCGTGGTCAAAATGAACGACGGGTTCTCGGGGGAAGGAAATGCGATTTTCAGTTATAAAGATATCGATCAGAGAAATTTGGAGTCTGCGATCAGAAATGAGTTGGCCAAGCGTATTCAAATTGTTGCGGCAAATTTGGAACTGGATACCTTCCTGCAGAAATTTGAAGAGATGGGAGGCGTGGTAGAAACTTTCGTGGAAGGTGAATCGAAAGAATCGCCATCCGTCCAGTGTAGGATTACGCCCACCGGTGAATGCGAGGTGGTATCCACCCATGATCAAATGCTGGGAGGCGAAAGCGGCCAGGTGTTTATCGGCGCCAAGTTTCCCGCGAATCCCGAATATGCAGCCGACATTGGAAAAGTGGGTAGAAAGGTCGCGGTTGCCATGAAGAAGAAGGGCGTCCTGGGCAGGTTTGCTATCGACTTTCTTTCCGTTCCGGAAAATGGAACCTGGAAGAACTATGCCATTGAAATCAATCTCAGGAAGGGCGGTACCACACATCCTTACCTGATGCTGCAATTTCTCACAGATGGAGAATATCATCCTGACCTGGGTTGCTACCTGAATGCATCCGGACAAAAAAGATATTATTTCGCTTCAGATAATCTTCGTAATCCAAATTATGTTGGACTTACACCACCCGACCTGATCGATATCGCCATGATCAATGAACTGCATTATGACGGCAGCGCCCAGGAGGGAACGATGTTCCATTTAATAGGCGCGCTTTCTCAATTTGGAAAGCTGGGCGTAGTCTGCATTGGCAGCACACCCGAAAGAGCGCAATTCTTCTACAATGAAACGGTGAAGGTGCTGGATCGGGAAAGTAAAAAGTAAAAATTCAAAAGTAAAAATTCAAAATTGAGTTGTTCTGATACCTCACCGGGTTCTCATTTTTGCATTTTTACTTTTTACTTTTCAATTATTTCAAACCTGTCTCCATCAAAAAGTCCCTTATCGCTCAACTTCAGGTGTGGTATCACCAAAAGCGCCATGAATGAAAGCGTCATGAAGGGGGCCGACAATTTACTGCCGAGTGACTTTGCCATTTTGTCGATGGAAGTATAAGCAGCGGCAACGTCATAGCCATCATCAGCGCTCATCAGGCCCGCAATGGGCAGTCCCAATACCAATTCAGCCTGCTGGCTTACGCAGCTTATGCCTCCCTTCCTATCGATCACAAGATTGATCGCGCGCAAAAGACTTTCGTCATCTGCACCCACGGCGATAATATTATGTGAATCGTGTGCTACGGAGGAAGCGATAGCGCCAGATTTAAGACCAAAATTTTTCACAAGGGCAATAGCGGGCGGCGCATCGGCGTACCGGTTTACCACCACCATTTTCAATATGTCCCGACTGGTGTCGCTTAAAATTTCGCCATTCACGGTCTTTGGAGTTGCAGAAATCTTTTCTGTGATCAGTTGACCATCCAGGGCTCCAATCACGGGCAGGGAAGCCTTTTTCTCTTCCCAGGCCCCTTTCAAATCTGAAAGGATTATGGATGATCTGTTGAAATGATTGAGCGGCTGAACTTTCCCTGCTTTGATTTTTGACTCACCATGTTCAGCAACCAATTCTCCATTGATGTAAGTTTGGAGCACTTCAAATTGTTCAAGATCCTTTACGAGGATCAGATCAGCCGGATCATCCGGCTTCAGCAGACCCACATCTAATTTATAATGAAGCACCGGATTCACGCAGGCAGCGCGCAACACGTTGAACACAGGTATGCCTTTCTGAATGGCGCGGGCGCAAAGTTTGTTGATATGACCTTCCAGCAGGCTATCTGGATGTTTGTCGTCGCTACAAAACATCATCTGGTCAGGATAATCATGCAACAGGGGGATGAGCGCTTCAAAATTTTTTGCAGCGCTGCCTTCCCTGATGATAATTTTCATACCATACTGCAGTTTGTCCAGCGCTTCGTCTTTGGTAAAGCATTCGTGATCGGTGGAGATTCCCGCGTCGATATATTGTTTCGCCAGTTCCCCTCTCAGCCCAGGAGCATGCCCGTCTACCGGTTTACCCAATTCGCGGGCAGCCTTTATTTTTTTGAAGACCTCTTCGTCATGATGAAGCACGCCGGGAAAATTCATCATTTCACTCAAATAATGAATTTCTTTCATTTCAAGCAGTCGCCTTACTGCCTTCGCATCAAGCCGGTCGCCTGCAGTTTCAAAAGGGGTCGCGGGAACGCAACTGGGAGCGCCAAAATAAAATTTGAATGGAACGGTCTTGCCGTTGTCAATCATGAATGTCACGCCCTTTTCGCCACACACATTGGCGATTTCATGGGGATCGCTCACTGTGGCAACGGTTCCCTGCACCACAGCCATTCTTGCAAACTGTGCAGGAATCAGCATAGAACTTTCGATGTGAACATGCGCGTCAATAAAACCTGGCAAAATAAAGGGAAGAGTTGCATCATTTCCGGCATCCGAAAGATTTTCGATGGCGGCGATTTTACCATTAACAATTTTAATCCTTGCCGGAAAAATTAATTGTTGCGGAATATCTACTAATTTTCCTGTAAGGATCAGCGCATCCATAACCCCTGGATTTGACAAGAAAATGAAGGTACTGCATTATGCAGCTCACCAGCTATCCATATATTTATTTATCATTGAACAAAAAGTTTTCAACATGAAAAAAGTCTCGATGGCCTTTTTGGCCCTCTTCTCGGTCATTTACGGTATGTCACAAACCGTGGATGAAGTCATCAACAAACACATTGAAGCGATGGGTGGAAAAGACAAGCTCGGTTCGCTTAAATCTGTTTACATGGAATCCGTATCTGTTATGCAAAATGGAAACGAAATGACCTCAAAAACTTACAGGGTCGACAAGCAGTTGTTCAGAAGGGATATCGACGGTGGGATGTTCAAGTTTACTACGATCATGACCGACAAGGAAGGATGGGCCAGTGATCCCAGGAATGGCGGATCATTTAATGCACTGCCAGCGGAAGACGTGCAAAACCAACAATACACGCTCGACCTCGCGGGTCCGTTGGTTGACTACGCAACCAAGGGAGAAAAGGCTGAATTGTTGGGCAAGGATCCGGTTGATGGTAAGGATGCATATAAGGTGAAGGTCACCATGAAAAATGGGAAGGACATCACTTATTGGCTGGATGCACAGACCTATTACGTATTGAAAACCTCTACCAAGGCTTCAGGTTTTATGCGCAGGCCGGGTGCAGATCCAAATGCCGAAGTAGTAATGATGTATTCCGATTATCGAAAAACACCCGAGGGATATGTATTTCCTTATTCCAGCTCAATTCAGGGTATGGGTACGTCTACGAGTGTTGAAAAAATAGAAGTAAACAAATCCGTTGATCCGAAATTGTTCAAGCCATAGGAAACTCTTTTTCTGATTTGCCAGAATAAATTACCTTCCGCGGCAAAATGACCCGAATATGAAAGTGCTAAAGATGCTAACGCTTGCAGCAAGCTTACTGGCATTCGGAATTGCCAAGGCTCAAACTGCAGATGACATTATCAACCGGTATGTGGACAGCCTTGGCGGAAAAGCAAAGCTCGCTGCTTTGAATTCTGCCATCTATTATGGCAATCTCGATTACCAGGGAAGTTTCCTTCCCGCTACAATCTATCGTGTCCAAAACAAGGGATACAAATTTGTTGTTGACGCAGACGGGTCGAGCAATTATGTGATGGTGACCGATAAAGGAATGTGGACATTCATTCCTTCACAGGGCCAGGCCTCGCCCCAGGCTGCTCCTGCAGAGCAGGCGAAATTGTCAATGCCCAACCTTGACCTGCAAAGCGCATTGTTCAATTACAAGCAAAAGGGATCGAAAGTAGAATCAGCTGGTAAAGACAGTGTGGATGGAAGAGCAGTGAACAAGATCAGGCTTACGAACAAGGATGGTTTGTCGACGACCTATTTCATTGATGCCGAAACCTACAAATTGCTCAAGACCCGTGTTACCATAACTGACAATGGTCAGTCCGTTGATGTGGACCGGAAATTCAGCGATTACCGTCGGGTGGATGGAATTTTGTTTCCTTTTCGTTTCGACAATCAATACGGAAATGTGATTATCGACAGGGTGGAAGTAAATAAGCCTATTGAGGACAAGGTTTTCTCCAATTAAAAAGTAAAAAGTAAAAATTCAAAATTGAAGAAAAAGCACGGTTTAATTTTGAATTTTTACTTTTGAATTTTTACTTTTTAATTGTTAAATCCCAATCTATTGATTAAATCTTTCGGCAACACCGGGAGATTTTTTCTTTCTATCAGGAAGGTATTCAATCCTGCAAGGTCCCTGAATACATAATGTTTTTGCAGGGCGCCTTCCAGGTATCCGGCACCGGTGGTATTTCCGGTGCCTACGCGCATACCGATCATTCTGCGAACCATCATCAGGTGTTTGTATCTCCAGGTAGAAAGCGTATGGTCGATTTCAATCAGTGTGTCAAGGATTCTGAAAGAATTTTGAAAGAAGGGAAAATCGCGGTAGAGCATAATGAACAAACCTGCTTTCAAAGCTTCGGGTGAAAGTGAGGGATTTAATTCGCTACCCTCTTCAGCCCGTTGCCCGAGAAAAAGGTGTTCGAAGTCTTTGATCTTTCCCGATTCTTTTTCAGACAAACTCAGGGCATACAAGTTCGCATAGTCGTTCCAGAAAGGATGGATCGCATTTGGATTCGGGAATCGCTGCGGAAACTGCCTCCAATATTGGAGCTCGAAGAAGGGCATTCTTTCCAACCAGTCATTGACCAGTTCGAGCACTGATTTTTCCTTCTCCACACGATTGATATTTTCGAAATCTGTCTCCGTCAGTCCGCCTTCACCCGTTCTTTTATAATAAGCCGCCTGGTGCCGCTGATCGGTGCGTAAGCCAAGCTGGGCCTCAATTAGCCGGAATTGAAGGCTTTGAAATCCGGATGAGGGAGTCAACAGATTTCTGAATTCAAGAAAATCCAGGGGCGTCATGGTGTCCAGGATGCCTACCTGTTCATTGAGCAGGTCCAGGATCTTAACTACGCGGTTTAATCGGTGGACGACGAGATTGAGGTCTTCTGAGTTGTCGTTTATTTTTTCTTTTCTGAAAACATTGCACACATAATCCAGTTCAAACCTGATTTGTTTGAACCAAAGTTCGAAGGCCTGGTGGATAATGATAAACAACATCTCGTCATGCGCAGGTTGATGTGGTGGTTCAAAACTTTTCGGGTGCTGACTGCCGAGAACTCTATTCAATTCCAGGTAGTCACTATAATAAAGTGGTGTGTTTTGCATCTTAATCCGGTTGAATTCAGCCAAAAATATGCTAATTGGGCGTTTCAGCTTGTACTGACAATTTTTCAGAAGGAAAAATCCGGGGAAATTTTGCAGGTTGGTTTCGTAGTTCTCCTATTTCAAAGTCGGCCGTTTGGCACCATTTTTTATATATACACAGTGATAGTTGATCATCAAATCCAATTTATGAAAAAGACGATTGCAATTGTCCTCATGATTTTGATTGGCTTCTATTTTTCGTTGCTACTCCTTCTCCATGTGTAGATGAAGACTGGCTTTTCATGATCAGAGGTTGAGCCAGTCATTCATGTTAAAGACCAGCGCCCTGTTTTTATTCTTAAATAATGGATTCGTGTAAACCTTATCGGTGCATCCCGGTGGTAATAACTGTGTCGGCTACTCGCTCAATAAGCCGGGCCGGCGCTCCCGCGTTCTTTGCAGGGACTGTTCCATCCGCCAGTCCTCAATTTTCCTGTGATCTCCGCTCATCAGGATTTCAGGCACCTTCCAGCCCCTGAATTCTTCGGGCCGCGTATACACCGGGGGCGCCAGCAAATTATCCTGGAAAGAATCGAAGAGGGCAGAAGTTTCATCGCTTAATACCCCCGGTATCAGCCTTCCAATAGCGTCCGTGACAACGGCTGCAGCCAGCTCGCCTCCACTCAGAACATAATCGCCGATTGAAATTTCCCGGGTAATGAAATGTTCTCTCACCCTTTCATCAATGCCCTTATAATGACCACAAATAATGAGCAGGTTTTGCTGGAGTGAGAGTTGATTTGCGGTTTGTTGATTGAATAAATCACCGTCCGGCGTCATATAGATGACCTCATCAAAATCCGTTTTGGCTTTTAACGCTTCAATGGCATTTACCAGCGGTTCAATCATCATCACCATGCCTGCGCCGCCACCAAAAGCGTAATCGTCAACCTGCTGGCGGGGCAGGGTAGTATATTGCCGGAGATTGTGAACCGTGACTGAAAGCAATCCCTTTTGAACTGCCCTCTTCATGATGGAATGGGAGAAGACGCTGTCGAGTAGTTCGGGGACGACAGTGAGTATTTGAATCTGCATAATGCGAAGGTAAAAGGTTAAAGGGGAAAGGTAAAAGGACGCTTCACCTTTAACCCCTAACCTTTCACCTCTAAAAAGAATAGCTTACATGCAGCAATCCGCGAATTTTTGCCTGTGTTTGCCCATCGGCATAATCCTGGGCTACCGGTGCAAAGAGGCTGGCTCCAAGCGATACTCTTTTAATGCCTACTTCAACACCTCCTGAAGCGAATACCGACCATCCGCCGGTTTGATCAACTGCTTCATTGTTCAAATGATTCTCTGCAGCTGTCTGGTAAAGGCCACCCACGTTGGGTGCAACATCCAGACCTGCTACCCTGAAATGATAGTAGCCAATGCTGCTTACCATCAACCTGTTTCCAAAATGGTAATGATCGCTATTGGTGGTATTCATTTTGTAATTGGCCGAGCTACTCATCCCAAATCTGCCCAACATGAGGTTATGGGTGGCATTTACCATGAAGTCTACGCTTCCTGTTCCCATTTGAGAATTCACATCGCCAATATTGGCATCCGGGCTATTCAGATCGAGGTGATACTGACCCGTTGGTAATTTGATGCCGGCGCCCAGCCAGAGTTCCTGTTTGTGAAGTGAATTATCCGACCCTTCTTTGCGCTGTTGCCAGAGTTTATAGTTTCCGAGCAGCGTGATATCGCCCAGTCCCGATTGCTGCTTGTTTCCATCGTCTGTATTTTGTTTATTCATCTGGTAGGGAACAAAGACCATTACCTGCCAGCGCTTCCCGATGTTCCAGCCTGACCAGATTTCAAGAGTCTTATAGTAATCATTGCTATACTGAGATTCGTCCGTTTTCAAACGGGTCTTGTATTGCATGAAATGGTAGCGAACACCAACGAATTTGTTTTTGAAGTTTGGTAGCATTCCAAGGTAGAAGTTTCCCACGCCACAGCCACAGATCTCACAGGCATCGGCGACGATAACCGTACTGAGCATGAATGAGGTCAAAATAAGTAATCGAAATCCTTTCATCGTCGTAATTCTTTTTTGTCAAATGATTAATAGGAAGCACTGCAGGCACGTCCTGGATTGGTTATAATAGCCAATACGAAAAAAATCACGACAGGGTAGTGGGCGGATGGAAAAATGATGAAGAGGGCCGCGTAGGCAGACTGGCTGTAATGACTAAAAATTCATTTTCGAGCTGACCAGGCGTGTAATGGTATTCGTGGTTGTTGAGAAGGAAGCTCGAAAATTCCAGTTTGCCGTCGTAATGTCGACCAGGATTACTTTGTTCTTTTTTACTGTCTTCTTTTAGTTTCTTGCTAAGCTGGCAAAGGCCACCACATTTAAGTTGTGGTTTGTTCCGGTTAATGCAGAGATTCTGTGCAACATAATTCCGGTGGGTATAGAACTGTACGATTAACAGTCCTTGTCCAAATACCTGAAGAACTGTAGAAAATAAAAGAAAAGCAGCAGTAATCCTCTTCTTCACGGGACAAAGGTATGAGAATCGAAAAGGATAGCAAGCAACTAATCTAGAAAGGATTATTTGCGGCTGTACGGGTTAGTCTTTTTCAAGCATGAAGGTAATGGGCTGTTTTCGGTAGGCCCGCACTTTGCGTCCATCCTGTTCCGCGGGCGTCCAGGCGGGGGAAATGCTGATGAGGCGCTCAGCTTCCTTGCGGAATGCCGGGTCTACTTCTTCGGGATTGAGTGTTTTTATGTCTTCAATTTGTCCGTCCCGGCCAACCACAAATTGGATGATGGCAGTTTGAACAAGTTGCTTAGCCTTCCTTGGCATACGCACCTTTTTTGCAAGCATATCAATGTCCATGTTTTTTTCCAGATACTTTTTCCAGGCAGCATCACCGCCAGGAAACGAAGCTTCCTTTTCAACTTTTTTAAAAGCGCTTGTGTCTACAGGTTGTGTACCAGAAGAATCTTTGGCGTTATTCTGCGCCTGCGTTTCGAGAAATAAAAATGAAATAAACAGTGCAACGAAAATTTTCATAAATGGGGGTGGCTTAAAAACGGGGCCAGATGGAGATGAATTAACGGAGATCACAAGTGGTTTATTATGTTTGGACGGTATGCCATTAAATCGCAAAACCGCTCACCCGGTAAATTCATCCAAATCCCGACGCTCCTTTTTCGTAGGCCTCCCAATTTTGCTTTGGCGTTTGCCGGTGTGAAATGAAGCAGCCTGGTAATCCAGCCTTTGCTTTTCCTCCGGTGGAGTAAGATCTTCATAATGCAGAATGGCTTCCTGGTACTGGACTCTTTTTGGGAGGAGGCCCTTCACTTTGATAACCCATTTGCGTGACGAAGTTTTGATCTCGTAAACATCTTCCAATTTGATATGCCGCGCGGCTTTTACGGGCAGTCCATCCATCTTTACTTTGCCCTTCTCACAAGCTTCAGAGGCTTCAGCACGGGTCTTATAAATACGTATTGCCCATAGCCATTTATCCAATCGTAATTTCTCCTTTTCATTCATGTATTAAATTTAAGGAGTAACCGTGAATTGGTTATTTTCGCACCTCAAATTTTCAAACATGAGGAAAATCCGCGTTTATTTCCTGTTTTTGTTAATCGCGATCACTGCTAACTATGCGAAGGGCCAGGTGAGGGGGAACGATATCAGGTGGGCCAAGGACGGCAACTGGTATCAGAAAGTGGAGCAGGGTAATATTTCCAGCTTCGATCCGATCACCGGCGACGCGAAGATTCTTGTAAAATGGCAGCAACTTCAGCCCGAAGGATCATCGCGTGGATTGGAAATCGCCGACTACGACTTCTCAGAGGATAATTCCAAGGTTTTGATTTTTACCAATACGGCCCGGGTGTGGAGGTACAATACCAGGGGTGACTATTGGCTGTTGGACATAAACTCCAATAAGCTCAAACAAATCGGCAAGGACCGTCCTTCGCAAACGCTGATGTTTGCCAAGATTTCGCCGGATGGTAAGAAAGTGGCTTATGTGAGCGAAAGAAATTTATATGTGGAAGACGCTGCTTCGGGCGCAACGATTCAACTAACGTCCGACGGTACCCGAAAACTCATCAATGGAACCTTCGACTGGGTATATGAGGAAGAATTTGGTTGCCGGGATGGTTTCAGGTGGAGCCCCGACAGCAAGAATATTGCTTACTGGCAGGTGGATGCAACCAAAGTAAGAGATTACCTGATGCTGAACACCACAGATTCAAATTATTCATTTGTAATTCCTGTTGAATATCCGAAGGTGGGCGAACCGCCTTCGCCGGTAAAAATTGGAGTCGTGTCCGCAAGTGGGGGAGCTACCAATTGGATGAAAATTCCCGGTGATCCCGGTAACAATTACCTGCCCATTATGGAATGGGCTGCAAATTCAACTGAACTGGTGGTGCAACAGCTGAATCGCAAACAAAATGAAACCACACTTTACTATTGCAATATTTCAACGGGTGCTGCCCAATCCTTCTATACAGAAAAAGACAAGGCCTGGATTGACATCAAATCGCGTTGGAACGATGGTAATCCTGAAGGATGGACCTGGCTTGGCGGAGGAAAGGAATTTTTGTGGGTTACTGAGAAAGACGGATGGAGGCATATTTTTCGGGTGACGAGGGATGGGAAAAAAGAATCGCTCATCACGAAGGGCAACTATGACATCGATAATATTTCAAGTGTAGACGAAGCCGGGAATACGGTTTATTTTATGGCTTCGCCGGAAAATGCCACTCAACTTTATCTGTACAAGACCTCGCTGGACGGAAAGGGGAAACTTGAATTGGTGAGCCCGGCCAGTCTGAAGGGCATGCATAATTACAATATCTCGCCCAATAGCAAAATCGCATTTCACCGTTTCAGCAGTCATACGGTATCGCCGGTTGGAGAATGGGTAACGCTGCCCAATCATCAACCGCTAAAAGGCACAACCGCTATTGAAGCCTCGGTGAAACCCGTGAAGAATAATGTGGAATTTTTTACGCTCACTACCGAGGATGGAATCACGGTGGACGGATGGTTGGCCAAACCGGAAAATTTCGACAGCACAAAAAAATATCCGCTCGTTTTTACGGTATATGGTGAACCGGCCGGTTCAACCGTGAATGATCACTGGGGCGTGAGCAGAAATAGCCTGTTTGAGGGTGACATGGCCAGGGCTGGCTATGTTTACTGTTCCGTTGATAACAGGGGAAGTCCCTCATTGAAGGGTGCAGAATGGAGAAAATCAATTTACCGGAAAATTGGTACGTTGAATATCCGCGACCAGGCGATGGCGATCAAAAAACTGTTGCAAACCAAACCCTGGCTCGATACATCCCGCGTAGCCGTGCATGGATGGAGCGGGGGTGGCTCTTCAACGCTTAACCTCATGTTCCAATACCCGGAAATTTTTAAGGTGGGCATTGCCGTGGCCGCCGTAGGCAATCAACTCCTGTACGATAACATTTACCAGGAAAGATATATGGGCCTCCCCCAGGAAAACCGCGACGATTTTGTCAAGGGATCTCCGATCACCTATGCAAAAAACCTTCGCGGTAAATTGCTGTATATCCATGGGACCGGGGATGACAACGTGCACTATGCGAATGCGGAACAATTGCTGAATGAATTGATCAAATACAATAAGCAGTTTCAATTCATGGCTTATCCCAACCGTTCACACGGTATTTTTGAAGGCGCGGGAACGAGAAAGCATTTGAATTCGCTGTTCACGCAATTCTTGTTGACGAATTGCCCTCCGGGACCGAGATGAAGTACTAAGTACTAGGTACTAAGTACTAAGTTTTGATACCTAAATTTCAACTTAGTACCTAGTACTTAGTACTTAGTACTCTACTTCGTCATTTCCGCAAATTTCTGATGGAAGTAAGGAATCGTTTCGATGCCCTTATAGAAATTGACCAGATTGTATTTTTCGTTTGGAGAATGCAGGTTATCGCTGTCCAGGCCGAAGCCCATGAATACAATCTTAATTCCCAATTCTTTTTCGAATACCGCGCAAATGGGGATGCTTCCTCCGCCCCTCACCGGTATGGCCTCCTTGCCGAAACTTTGCCTGATTGCGGCTGCAGCTGCCTTGTAGGCTGTTGAATTGATGGGTGTCATATAGGGTTCCCCGCCATGAAGGTCTTCGGCCTTCACCTTCACACCCGCTGGTGCGATGGATTCAAAATAACGAAGCAATTTTTCTGTTATTTTTTTCGACGATTGATTCGGAACCAACCTGGTCGAAATTTTTGCAAAGGCTTTTGATGGCAAAACGGTCTTGGCACCCTCACCGGTATATCCTCCCCAGATGCCATTTAATTCCAGCGTTGGCCTGATGCCTGTTCTTTCATTCGTTGTGAACCCTTTTTCTCCCCAGAGCGCGTCAACACCCAAATCATTTTTGTATTCGGTTTCGTCGAAGGGTGCCTGCGCCATCAGCTTTCTTTCGGCATCGGTTGCTTCAACGACGTCGTCATAAAATCCGGGAATGGTAATGTGATTGTTCTCATCATGACAGGCTGCGATCATTTTCGCCAGCATGGTTATTGGGTTTGCCACAGCGCCACCATAGGTTCCACTATGCAGATCGCGGTTGGGCCCTGTGACTTCTACCTGGATATAGCTGAGGCCTCGCACACCGATGTCGATGGAAGGTGTCTCCATGCTGAGCATGGAGGAGTCGCTGATCAGGATCACGTCGGCCTTTAGCAGGTCTTTATGAGTACTCAAAAATTTTGCGAGGTTGGTAGAGCCCACTTCTTCTTCACCTTCGATGCAGAATTTAATATTCGTGCTGAGGGTATTCGTCTTCGACATCATTTCAAGGGCCTTCACGTGCATGTAGAACTGTCCTTTGTCGTCGGCAGATCCACGGGCGAATATTTTCCCGTCCCTGATCACGGGTTCAAATGGCGGACTGTTCCATAAATTGAGCGGCTCCGGCGGCTGCACGTCGTAGTGACCATATACCAACACGGTTGGTTTTTTAGGATCAATGATCTTCTCGGCATAGAGAACAGGATGGCCTTCGGTTGGAAACACTTCGGCCCTGTCGGCACCGGCTTCCAAAAGGCGTTGTTTCACCGCTTCAGCGCATTTCACCATGTCTTCTTTGTGTTCCGATTTTGCGCTAACAGAGGGTATGCGCAGGAGTTCTAACAATTCTGAAAGAAATCTGTCCTTATTTTTTTCCTGATAGTCTTTCCAAACCTGCATCGTTTATGGCTTTAGGGGGCGAAGATAGTCTGGATTCCGGATTGTTGATTGTGGATTTTGGATAAAGATTTGGCCATACCGATATATCGGTCTCTTATAATAGGCTCAGCCTTTGCCGGTATCGTCCGCAAGTGCGGTAGAACCAACAAAGGCTGATAATATGGCTTACAATCGGGGGCAAATATAACGGCCCCGCATACATCAACAATGTTAAGGATTTAATAAAAGCGCAGGTTGTGAAAAAGTTTTTTGTCTTTCACTTTCGTGTAAAATTTTTCATGACCGAATAAGACATGAGGAAAAAAGATTATTCAAGATTCAGGATTCAGGATTCAAGATTAAAACCTTTCCTGAATCCTGAATCCATAACAATCATCAGGCATTTCTCCTTAATCTCCGCATCAGGAGAATCCATCCGCCAAACATCACATAGACGGTAGCGAGCGCAAGCAGAAAGAATTTTAAAGATGCAAATGTGGTGGTAGCCAGCAGGCTAAACGAAGTATAAGATCCACGGAGGGTAAACAGCATTAAAATATTTTCAAAGACGTTAAACAAAGCCGCCACCATGCTTCCAATGGCCAGCAACACACCCACGCGCGACCAGCCCTGGTCCTGCCTCACGGCAATATTTCCGCAAAGTGTATAATAGAACCAGCTGTAGAAGAAAATGAAAATGAATTCAAGCAGTATATTTCTCCGGGCCACCTGGATGTTGGGACCGTCCCAGGCGTTCAATACCTGTCCGGCTACGGCAGGCGTTGCGCTCAGTTCAAGAGACACAATACCGGCCGGACTGTGTTCAGGGATCTCCAGTGACTTTCCCTGCCAGCGCAGAATCAGAAACATCACCACGGTTCCAATCAGCAAAGCGATGATGATATTTCGGTTGGTCATATGCGTTAGAAGATTGGATACGCAGGCCTCAGTTCCCGGCATCTCGCGGTTTGATCTTGGCCGGTTCTTCTCAGGAAGCAGCGTTTAGTCGTTCTTCCACCACGTCCCAGTTGATGAGTTTCCACCAATTCTCTACGTATTCTGGACGACGATTTTGATATTTCAGGTAATAAGCGTGTTCCCAAACATCCAGTCCAAGGATTGGAACGCCCTTTTGCTCGGCTATATCCATCAGGGGATTATCCTGGTTGGGTGTGGACGCTACCTTCAGTTTCTTATCCGGCCCCACTAACAGCCATGCCCAACCGCTACCAAACCTGTTTTTGGCGGCATCGCTGAACTGGGTCTTGAAGGCATCGAAGGAGTTGAAATCTCTCGTGATGGCAGCAGCCGTTTTTGCGGCGGGTTGCGTGGCGCCGCCCGTCTTCATGGTCTTCCAGAACATTTCATGGTTGAAATGGCCACCACCGTTGTTTCTGAGCTTCGGGGAATATTTTGAAATATTCGAGAGCGTTGCTTCAAGCGGTTTTGTCATGTCAACCGATTCTGCGGTTGCAGCTTCCTTCAGGTTTTTTGCATAAGCAGCGGCGTGCTTGGAATAGTGTAGTTCCATGGTCATCGCATCAATTACCGGCTCCAGTGCGTTGTATGTATATGGAAGCGCAGTTTGATCAAAACCGGTAAACAACCCGGCCCCACTTTGCGAAAATGAAAAATGGTCGCCGGCAGCCATGAGGCTGTTTGGGAGTCCTGCTCCCAGGCCCAGTGCCAGCCCGGTTTTTGCTGTATTCGTTAAGAAAGATCTGCGAGAAGAAGTGTTGCGTGGCATATGAAAATATTGTGAAGCTAAAGTTAAGCGAAATCATCATGCAGCTGCCGGATTAATTTTCTTGTCGTTTAACCTCATCTTTTGGACAACCGCGTTGAATCGGCGGAATGTCCTAAAGTAGAATTCCTGGTTGAAAAGCTGCGAATCGTGCATGGCCTTGTAGGTAAAAAACATTCCGATGGGAATAAGCACGAAGGTTGACAACCACATGCCAATGACTGGGAGCGTCACATCCTGCTTTACAAATTTTTCGCCGAACATGTTCAGCAGGTGGAAGATCAGGAAGAAGATAACGGCAATGACCAGAGGCATACCCAGGCCGCCTTTTCTGATGATGGAACCCAGTGGGGCGCCAATCAAAAACAATACCAGGCAGGCCAGTGAAAGCGCAAATTTTCGGTGCCACTCAATCATGTGATTGCGCAATTCCTTTCTCTGTCGCTCATATTCTGAAATCAATACCCCCATCGAATTCTTGGCGAGGTTTAACCGTTCCAGGCTTCTGCTCATTACGATATCACGCAGGGAATCAGGAATCAGGTCCTCATAGGCCTTTACCCCAGGAACCGGCACGGGCGGGATTTTTTTCCAGCCTGTATCGGCCCATCTTGAAAATGCAAAGTTCACACCCACGTCCCTGTCTATCTTTTTTCCGAAATCGGTGGTGGTCGAAACATTCAGCGAATCGATATGCTGCTGAAGTTGCTTAACATTCAGCATCCGGTAATTGTCTTTAAAAGCACTGTCGGGCGTGCGCATTCTGTCAAAGGTGCTCAGGTCAAACACCTTTTTGTAGTCTTTGAAACCCATGCGGATGTACTCATTGGTCATGGGCTGAAAAGAATTGCCCCTTTCAGAATATCGCCAGCCATTGTGCAGGTTGAATTCGAGGAATTTTTTGTCGGAACTGATCTGCATTTTTCCATCCTGTGCTATGATGATATTATCCTGGAGGGAATATTGTCTTTCATAAATGATCACATCGCGAATGGTTGAACCGTCTTTTTCTTTTTTACCAATCTTGATTACATACCCCTCCAGCTTGTCGTAAAAAACACCCTCCTTGATATCGAACGCAGGTTTCGAAACCGTGATATCGTACAGAAGTGTATTGAATTTGAGGTTTGCTACAGGGATCACATAGTTTGCGAAGAGAAAGGCGATGCCGCAGATCAAAATGGTAACGAAAAACAACGGCCTCATGAAACGGAGAAGGGGAATGCCTGAGGATTTGATCGCGACCAGCTCAAAACTTTCGCCCAGGTTTCCAAAGGTCATGATGGAAGCGAGCAGGATACCGAGTGGCAATGCCAGCGGCACCGCGGTGGCAGTCACATAGCTCATCAGCCGCATGATGGTAAACAAATCAAGGCCCTTTCCCACGAGATCGTCGATATATTTCCACACGAACTGGATCACCAGAACGAAAAGGGAAATAAAGAATGTGGCGATGAATGGCCCGATGAAGGCTTTAAGGATGAGCTTGTCTAATTTTTTGATCACGGGCTGAGCGTTCGATAAATAGAACCGGTATCCCTAAAATCACTGAGATTTGCACCGGTATGCATATGGACCCCGCAAAAATACAATTTTCAGAAGAGGAACTGCAGCTTGCGTCAGACGCCACCTTGATTTTAACAAAGAGCAGGATCATGAAGAAGGTGGTTAGGCAATTCAGTGCTCTTGCCGAGTCTTTTCAGTCTGTCATTAAAGAAAACAAAGATGCGTTGCCTGTAGCCCTCACTCGAACTGAGCCACGCATCTCCCGCGGAGAGCAATATCATGAACTGCCCTGGGTAATGCTTGACTATCCACGCATTTTTGGAAGGGAAGAGATCTTTGCGATCCGAACGATGTTCTGGTGGGGTCATGATTACAGTATGACGCTTCACTTGCGTGGCGACGTCCTGGCCAGGTACCGGCCGGTCCTTGAAAGCGCATTGATGAATGGAAAACTGGATGGATTCCTGTTGAGTGGCGCGGAAGATGAATGGATGCACCATCGGGATGAGGACAGCCACTTCGAGACGAAACAGATAGACATAAAAAGGCTGCAAAGCCTGTTATTTGACAGGCCTTTTTTGAAAATAAGGAGGGGTTTTCCGATAGCCGACTGGCCCGAAACCGAAATCAACCTCCGGTTGGCCTTCCAAACGCTTGTTCAGGTATTCTTAGCCGTTAGTTCCCAAGACGGTGAAAAAGTTCCTTGACTTGCGACTCCCAAAGCTGGCTTTGGTCGGCAATTTCTCTTTTTTCAGCAAAATCCTTAATGATCAAAATGGTGAGATTTGTCACTTCTGATTTCTCTATTCTGAACTCGAAGAATTCTTCTTTAGGTGCGTGCAGCCAATGAAATTTGATTGCCTTGTCTTCTTCCGTTTCTAAAACTTCAGCTTTATCTGTAGAACCATTCCAGGTAAAACTAAAAACATGATCCCGTTCGTCAACTCTGTCAGCAAACCATTCCTGGAGACCGGCTGGTGTGGAAAGGAATTCATATAGGATCGAAGGAGAACATCTAACCGGGTATTCCAGTGTATACAATTGCTTTTTGCTCATCTCTCAATCATCTATCAATGATCAATATTGTGTGGTTGCAATTATAACAAAATAAATGAAGGCCCAAAATTATTTCCCAAGTATTTGGAAAGTATTTTCAACTCGTTGGCACGACTCATTTAACCTCTCGTGGGTAGTTTTTTTGAACGTTGAAGCAGCGCTTTCTGAGTTGTTAAATTTATTTGGGTTGGATTGGGTAATTGGTTAAATTGCTATTGATAGACAATATTTTAAGCCCAAAACCGTTTTTATTGGGAATGTCTCGTACCCCGTGAAACGATAACCCTTTAAAAGAACCTGCTTTATGAGTATGCGTCAACTCAAGATCACGAAATCAATTACAAATCGTGAGTCACAAAGCTTGGAAAAATACTTGCAGGAGATAGGAAAAGTGGAGTTAATCAGTCCCGAAGAAGAGGTAAAACTGGCCGTCCGTATCAAGCAAGGTGATCAGTTGGCCCTCGAACGGCTTACCAAAGCCAATTTACGCTTCGTGGTTTCTGTTGCCAAGCAGTACCAAAATCAAGGTCTTTCATTGCCCGACCTGATCAATGAGGGCAATCTTGGGTTAATCAAGGCCGCACAGCGTTTTGATGAAACCAGGGGTTTCAAGTTCATTTCTTATGCAGTTTGGTGGATTCGTCAAAGCATTTTGCAGGCTTTGGCTGAACAGTCGCGAATTGTTCGCCTTCCCTTGAACAAGGTTGGCCTCACCAACCGCATCAACAAAGCCTATTCGCAACTTGAGCAGGAATATGAGCGCGAACCTTCTCCTGAGGAACTCGCCGAAATTCTTGATATAGACACTGAGGAAGTAGCTGCTACTCTTGGTGTTGCCGCCAGGCACGTGAGCATGGACTCACCGCTTGCCGAAGGCGAAGAAAATACACTCATAGACGTCCTTGAAAATCCAAATGCCGAAAGTACTGATGGTCAAATTATACATAACGAATCCTTAAAACTCGAAATCGAACGTTCCCTGCACACGCTTACCGACAGGCAGCAGGATGTGATTCGCTTTTTCTTCGGAATCGGCGTTGATCATCCCATGAGCCTGGAAGACATCGGTGAAAAATTCAATCTTACCCGTGAACGCGTGCGCCAGATCAAGGACAAGGCCATCACCAAACTACGCAGCGCTTCCCGCTGCAAGTTGCTGAGGAGCTATTTGGGTACCTGATTTGATCGGTATTTCTTACCTTCGCCAAAATTTATTGAAAGTGGATATCATCATGATATTCACTTTTTCTTTTAAATCTGCTCAAAAGCCAGGATTATGTTTGAGAATTTGAGTGAAAAGCTGGATTCCGCGTTTAAACAACTTAAGGGTCAGGGAAGAATTACAGAGTTAAACGTTGCTGCAACTGTTAAGGATATTCGCCGTGCACTGGTCGACGCCGACGTCAACTACAAAATTGCCAAAGAATTTACCGATAGGATTCGCGAAAAAGCGCTCGGTGAAAAAGTGATCAATGCCATCAGCCCAGGGCAATTGATGGTGAAGATTGTGAAGGATGAACTTGCAGAGTTGATGGGTGGCTCTGAATCTGAATTCAACGACAAGGGAAGTCCCGCCGTTGTGCTGATTGCGGGCTTGCAGGGTTCGGGTAAAACGACATTCAGCAGCAAGCTTGCCTACTACCTCAAGAACAAGGGAAAATCGCCCCTGCTGGTTGCCGCGGACATTTATCGACCTGCGGCGATCGACCAATTGAAAGTTTTGGGTGAGCAAATCAATGTGGAAGTTTACAGTGATCCGGAAAATAAAGACGCCGTCGCAATTGCAACCCAGGCTGTGAAGGAAGCGCGTTCGAAAAATAAGAACGTTGTGATCATCGATACCGCTGGCCGTCTTGCTGTTGATGAGGTGATGATGACAGAAGTGGCGAATATTCGCAAAGCGGTTAATCCCCAGGAAATTTTATTCGTGGTTGACTCCATGACCGGTCAGGATGCAGTGAACACCGCGAAGGCTTTTAACGACCGGCTCGATTTTACGGGTGTGGTGCTCACAAAGCTCGATGGCGATACGCGAGGTGGGGCGGCTTTGTCCATCAAATACACGGTAAATAAACCTATCAAGTTCATCAGCAGCGGCGAGAAGGCGGAAACACTGGATGTGTTCTATCCCGAAAGGATGGCCCAGAGAATTTTGGGGATGGGAGATATCACGACGCTGGTGGAAAAAGCTCAGCTGCAATTTGATGAACAGGAGGCTGCGCGACTGGAGAAAAAAATTAGGAAGAACCAATTTGATTTTCAGGATTTTCTGGATCAGATCCAGCAGATCAAAAAAATGGGCAACCTGAAAGATTTGATGGGAATGATTCCAGGGATTGGAAAACAGATCAAAGACCTGGAAGTAAGTGATGATGCTTTTAAGGGTATTGAAGCCATGATCAAGTCGATGACGCCCACGGAAAGGTCTAATCCGGATATCATTGATCAAAGCAGAAGAAAAAGAATTGCCGGAGGCAGCGGAAAGGACATTTCTGACGTAAATCAATTTATGAAACAATTTGAGCAAATGAGAGATATGATGAAAATGATGAACAAAATGCCAATGGGCGGAAGATTTGGCTTGAGTAAAAGATGATTTTTTAGTATATTTGTTTGGAAAATAGTTTGCAATCCCTAACTTCGCAAACCTTAGAAAAGCAAACCCTATTTATTCACAACCCACAAAAAATGTCTATTTTTTATGGCTGTTAAAATGAGACTTCAACGTCATGGGAGCAAGAAAAGACCATTCTATTTCATCGTAGTTGCCGACGCCCGCGCCCCCAGGGATGGAAAATTTATTCAGAAAATCGGTACCTACAATCCTCTTACTGTTCCTGCCACCGTTCAGATTGATCGCCAGAAAGCACTGGATTGGCTGCACAAAGGTGCTCAACCCACCGACACTGTACGTCGTATCCTTTCTTTCAAAGGTGTATTGTATCTGAAACATTTGCTTCGTGGGGTCAGCCTTGGCTTGTTTGATGAGGCTACCGCAATGGAGAAATTTCAAAAATGGCACTCAGAACATGAGGCACAGGTAAACAAACGCCAAACGGAGCATAAAAGAGCTCGTGTGGTGAGGAAATCCGGACCGCCTGTAAGAAAGGTTGAAAGCAGCGAAGATCAAGCAAAATCAGAATAATTCGTTTGTATTGAATGGCTTCTTAAAGCCTTGTAGTGAATGCTGCAAGGCTTTTTTTAATTCCAATGCCTCAATATTATAAAATAGGAAAACTGGTCTCCGTTTTCGGACTGAAAGGTGAGCTCATTCTCCAGCACAGCCTGGGGAAAAAGACTGCTTTGAAAGGCCTTGAAACGATTTTCGTAGAAGAAAAGAAAGACAGTTTTCTGCCTTTTTTTATAAAGGCTGCGCGCGTTAAGAATGAAACAGACATATACCTGCTCCTGGAGGAATTTGACACGCCTGAAAAGGCGCGAAAAATTGTTCAGAAGGAAGTGTGGCTCGACGCCACTGACTTCGCCAAATTCGCGACTAAGGGCTCTCCAATCTCATTATTGGGCTTTCACATGATCAACGAAGAGAAAGACCTTGGCGAAATTATTGAAGTGATTGAACAGCCGCTGCAGGTGCTTTGCAAGATCGTCATCAACGGCAACGAAGCGCTGATCCCCATCCACGAAGAAACTTTGGAAAAAATCGACCAGAAAAAAAAGCAGGTATTCGTTCGTCTACCCGACGGCTTGCTTGAGATTTATACCGGAGGCGGTGTGCACTGAATCAAGTGTTCTCCTAAGCTGAATAAAATGACGGCGCTGGTGCGCGATCAGAAAATTAAACGTGTCGCCAAGTTTCAGTTTGATGAATTTGCTAATTGAAATGGGGACGCGGACATCTCCGATGTTGATGGATGCGGATTCGTTGAGTAAGTCCACCAACAGGTTTTCCTGCCTTTCGAATTCTTCCAAAACTTTTTGCAAATTCAAATCCGCAATGGGCCGGTGATCTTTTGGCGCCTGCATTTTGTGCGCCACAGTGCCTTGTGCGGTAGGTTTCATCACTCTTGTGAAATAGGCGCCCAACCATCCTGGTGTGAATTCCGAACTCCCTACTACGGTTTTCTGCCTGGCTCGCAGGATGGCCAGTTGAATTTGTGGAATATAGTAGCGATTGTAGCTGTTAAGGTGTTCAATTACCTGGGCCGGACTCCATTTTTCGGGTGAAGGTTGGAGAAGCCAGGTCCTGGCTTCCGTAGCATTGCGTAGGTCTTTCAGTTCTTCCAGCAGCGTTTTCACGTCTTTTTCCAGTCCATTGAGTAAGTAGCCAGCGTTCATTGTTTTCAATTTTAAGACAAAGCTATATTGGCAATTTGGATAAATCTTGGTGCAGGCAAAGATTTATATTCTTACCGTTCCCAACAATTTGCTGAAGGTTGCAGGATCGAGTCCCAGGTAGGACGCCAAATATTTATGCGGAATGATGTTAAGAACCTGCGGACTTCTTTGCAAAAGGATACGGAATTTTTGCTCAGCGCTGTAGGTAGTGAGTTCTATTTGTCTTTCCAGTAATCCTGCGATGACGTGTGACAGGGCTTTGCGCATCCAGTTTTCAATAGCGGGAAAGCGTTGCGTAAGCGAATCGAGTTGCTGAAAGTCAGTCCTGATGAATTGGCTGGCGGTAATGGTTTCAAGGAAATAACGCGAAGGTTGTTGAAGCAGGAATGAGTCGATAATACCCGAGAAGGATGGAGGATAAGAAAACACGAGCGAGGTTTCCTTTTGGTTTTCATCAACGTGGAATGCCCGTTGTATTCCATCAATGACGAAATAAAGGTAGCGTTCAGTTTCCCCGGGTGAGGTGATGATGGTTTTTCGATTGACTTTATACGGTTCCCAAATCGCGGAAAGCGCGGCCCACTCAGGTTCGTCGAGCTTGCGGATGGCGAAGATTGTATTTTTTAATGATTCGAGCGCGTTCATTCGGTTGATTGGGTTGATTAGGTTAATAAAGTTAAATAGGTTAACCAGGATAATTAGTGGCTCGTTGCCAATCAACCTAATCAACCCAATTAACCTACTTGGCTTTATCCCTGATGAAATCCGCGAGCAATTTCATCCTGAAATAAAGATTGCTCATCATCAGGGAAATATTGTTTTTGGTCTTTTCCACCGAGCCCCCGTTCATTTTCTTGATGGCCTTCAGCTCTTCTACCTTTTCGTCAATCTTGTCGGCCAGTTTCTCAGCCGTCCAACCCTGGTAACGACGGTTTCTTTCATCATAAATATGATAGGGCTCGATTGCGCCGGCTTTCAATTTTTTGTATTTGAAATTTACGGCAATGGCCTCCTTCATGGCTTCGTTGCTCAGCAGATCAATCATTACGTCATTTGAACTGTTGTTGATGAATCCATTTTTAAAAATGTTCAGGTTGTTCTGTAATTCCCTAATCACCTGCCGCTTGTGGACGTCATTAGTGACTGATTTTTTCTGCAGAAAGGATATCAGGTCCTTAAGCGGCTCGATTCCTGTTGTAAACCATTCCATAATTCTAAATTAAGTTTTTCCCCGACCCGGCGAATGTGCAAAACAAATTGCGATGTTACTAAAAAATTTAGTATTTTTGGCTCATGCAAAGACCAAGGATCATTGCGCATTTTGACCTTGATGCATTCTTCGTTTCGGTGGAATGCCTGAATGATCCTTCCCTTAAAGGAAAGCCGCTCATTGTTGGAGGAAGCAGGGAAAGAGGCGTGGTGGCTGCCTGCAGTTATGAGTCGAGGAAATATGGCGTGCATTCAGCCATGCCCATGAAAACGGCAATGCGGCTTTGTCCTCACGCCATTGTTGTGGGCGGCAGTCGCGGGGAATACAGCAAATATTCAAGGTGGGTCACGGAAATCATAAGTGAGCGGGCGCCGCTGTTTGAGAAGGCTTCCATTGATGAATTCTATCTCGAACTAACGGGAATGGATACCTATTTTCAGCCTTACCCGTGGACGGTGAATTTGCGACAGGAAATCATGGATAAGACAGGGTTACCCATTTCATTTGCACTCGCGAGCAATAAAATGGTCGCGAAAATTGCTACGGATGAAGCTAAACCCAACGGCTACCTGCAGGTACCACATGGCCGGGAAAGGGAATTTCTTGCGCCGCTTAGCGTCAATAAGATTCCGGGGGTGGGCGATCAGACTTACCAGGTGCTTTTGCAAATGGGGATTCAAACGATCGGCGACCTTGCGCTTTACCCTTTGAAAGAACTCGAAGACAGGTTTGGCAGGTATGGCCTCGAATTGCATCACAAGGCACACGGCATACATCATGGAGAAGTTGTGGCCTATTATGAGGCGAAATCAATTTCGTCAGAAAATACTTTCGATGAAGACACAAAAGATGTAAGTTTTTTGATGACCGAATTGGTGCGCATGACAGAAAAGATTGCTTACGAATTGAGAATGGAAAACAAGATGGCCGGATGCATCGCGGTTAAGATCCGGTATCCAGATTTTGAAACCAATACCCGACAAACAACTATTCCCTATACTTTTTGTGACGACGAACTGATACCCCAGACTAAAGAATTGTTTAATAAGCTTTACCGCCAGGGCGAGTCTATCCGGCTGCTGGGCGTCAGGTTGAGTGAGCTAACGGATGAGGCCCTGCAGACCAATCTTTTCGACAATACTGAAAGAAAAACAGGACTTTATAAAGCTATTGACGAAGTCAAAAACAGGTTCGGAAGGGACTCCCTGACCAGGGCCGGCACGCTCTAATTTTTTGCTTTAGTCCATAGGATTAGTGGGGATTTAATATTATCTTCACAGCCTGTCTTTTTTCTTAAGAAACCTATATTAAAAATTATTTTATGAGTTTACGTTTAGGGGATACCGCTCCCAATTTCCAGGCTAATACCACTGAGGGCCAGATTGATTTTTATGAATACCTGGGCAATGGATGGGGCGTTCTGTTTTCTCATCCTGCAGATTATACTCCGGTTTGCACAACAGAACTTGGCAAGACTGCACTTCTGAAAGATGAATTTGCCAAGCGTAATGTAAGAGTGTTGGCAGTTAGTGTTGATCCACTCGACAAACACCTGGGCTGGCGTAATGATATCAACGAGACTCAAAATTGTACGGTTGATTTTCCCATCATCGCTGATGAGGGCAGACTGGTTGCCAATCTTTATGGCATGATTCACCCGAATGCTTCAGAAACTTTTACCGTTCGCTCATTGTTCGTGATCGGTCCTGATAAAAAGGTGAAACTGATGATCACTTATCCTGCATCTACCGGTCGTAACTTTAATGAAGTACTACGCGTCATTGACTCTTTGCAGCTTACCGCCAACTATAGTGTGGCGACTCCGGCAGACTGGAAATCAGGCGAAGACGTGATCGTCGTGCCTGCGGTTTCAACAGAAGACGCCATGAAGAAATTTAGCAAGGGCGTAAAAGTGGTGAAACCTTACCTGCGTTACACGCCGCAGCCTAATGTTTAATTTATTTTTCGTTTGAGTTTTTGGGCAGCTATTGAAAGATGGCTGCCTTTTTTTGTAAAAGAACGGTTGCAAGGTTTAGAAACTGCTAATTTATTCCCAATACCCTTGCCAGCAGGCAGGCAACACCCTATGCCCATTTCCTCAGTTGTTGCAAAACAGCCCTAAGATCCTTTGGCAACGGGGCTTCCAGCTGATGCTGGTTTCCTTTTTGGTCTAAAAACGAAAGCTTTGCACTGTGGAGAGCCAAACGGTTTAACAGCGGTGTTTCTTCTTCCGCACTTTTCGAGAGTTTGAAATTCTTCTTTATCGAAGAAAGAAGTAAAGGTTTGCCATTGCTGTACAATTCATCGCAAAGGATGGGGTTTCCTAAATGCTTCATGTGCACGCGGATCTGGTGCGTACGACCTGTATGGATCCTGAATTGCATCCAGCTGTAGCGACCGAATTTTTCAAGCGTTTCATAGTCCGTCAGGGCTGACTTACCCTTTCGGTTGGTCACCATGGTCCCATTCTTTGAAGGATGTTCCATCATGGGCATGTCAATGGTTCCTGTCGCTGATGATGGTGAGCCATGGATCAGGCCATTGTAAATTTTCAAAACCTTCCTGTCTTCAAATATTCCAGACAGATACTTGTGCGTGCTTTCGTCTTTTGCAAAAACGATGATTCCCGATGTTGGCCTATCGAGCCGGTGAACCGTGAAAATTTTTTGATATTTCTTCAGGAGGAGATCTTTTAACGAAGGCTCCGTTTGCTCCCGATCTGGCACAGACAACAATCCGGATGGCTTGTTGAGTGCCACAAAAAATTCGTCTTCGTAAATAATCTCGGGAAATTTCATGGTGTGATCAGGAAGGTCAGGTATAACTCTTGTTCATAAATTTCAGTATCCTGATTTCTTTTTCCGACAGAAGCCGCCATTTGCCGCGCTGAACATTTTTCTTCGTAAGACCTGCATACATCACACGATCGAGGCCCTTTACATCATAGTGAAGGTGTTCAAAAATCCTCCTCACAATCCTGTTTCGGCCGCTGTGAATCTCTATCCCAATCTGAGTTTTGTCCTTTGAATCGGTATAGGCGAGCGCATCCACCTGTGCCAATCCGTCCTCCAGTTTCACGCCTTCCACGATCTTGTCGAAATCTTTTTTGGTAAGGTCCTTGTCCAGCACCACGTGGTAAACTTTTTTCACTTCGTGCTTGGGATGCGAAAGTTTCTGCGCGAGTTCTCCGTCGTTGGTAAGCAGCAAAACACCGGAGGTGTTACGATCCAACCGCCCTATGGGATACACCCGTTCAGTGGTGGCGCGACGGATCAGTTCCAATACCGTATGTCTGCCCTGCGGGTCGTCGGTGGTGGTGATATAGTCTTTGGGTTTGTTGAGCAGGATATAAACGTAATTGCGCGAAGGCGTCAGCTTTTTCCCATTCGATTTTACAATATCATGGTCGCTCACTTTAAAACCGGGTTCCGTAATGACTGTCCCATTGACAGTAATCTTTCCTTCCTTCACCAGCGTAGCTGCGTCTCTGCGTGAACAAATGCCCGAGTGTGCAACGAATTTATTGAGGGGCATGGTGTTGACCTTGTCCGCCGAAGGTTTTGCGATGGCGGACGGAGCTTTAGTCGATGCGGACTTGTCGGCAGGAGCTTTTGCACCCTCATTCGGCCTGCCGTTGGAAGCCTTACCAGGTGCGGGTTTAAGGGCGGGAAATCGCGGCGCCGGCCTGTCCTCCGGTTTTTTGAAAGGCGAAGAGCCTTGCTTTTGCAGTCGCTTTTCGGCAAAACGTTTTTCAATCGCTTCCTGGCGCAATTTCTTTTCCTTCTTCTTTTCCTGCCTGATCTCTTCCTTGATCGCGCTGTTTCTCTTTTGCTGAACAAATTTGCTGAAGTTATCGCTGCGTTTAGCCATGATGAATTAAAAAGTAAAAAGTAAAAATTAAAAATAGTTCTTAGTACTATTAACCCTTGTTTGCAAGCTGCCCACAAGCCGCATCGATATCTTTGCCGCGGCTCCTGCGCAGGCGTGCATTTACCCTGTGCTTTTCCAGGTAAGCCATGAATTTCTCGGTGGTGGCTTCATCGGGTTTAGAGAATTCCGCGAATTGAATCGGATTATATTCAATGATGTTCACCAGGTCGGCGGGTACCTGTCGATAGATTTTAATCAGCTCGTCAGCATCCTTGAGTGAATCGTTGAAATTTGCAAAGAGGATATATTCAAATGTAATCTCGCTGCCGGTTTGCTGATAGAAATAGTTCAACGCCTCTACCAGCGATGCAATATTATTGGTATCGTTGATGGGCATGATCTCGTGCCGCTTCCTGTCATTTGCAGCGTGGAGTGAAAGCGCAAGTTTGAATTTCACTTTGTCGTCGCCAAGTTGTTTGATCATTTTAGCAACGCCAGCGGTGGAAACGGTGATTCGCCTTGGGCTCATTCCGAGACCGTCTGGCGAACTGATCCGCTCAATCGCTCTCAGCACGTTTTTATAATTCAGCAGGGGTTCGCCCATGCCCATGAAGACGATATTCGAAAGTTTCTTTCCGTACACTTTCTCCGATTGCTGGTTGATGAGCACAACTTCATCATAGATCTCATCGAATTCAAGGTTGCGTTCGCGTTCCATGTATCCGGTCGCGCAGAATTTGCAGCTCAGCGAGCAGCCGATTTGTGAGGAAACGCAGGCGGTATGGCGCGATTCTGTCGGAATCAGCACGCCTTCTACAAGGTGTCCGTCAAAGGTCTTGAAACGGCTTTTGATGGTGCCGTCGGCGGAGTATTGTGTTGCGTCAATACTGAGTGCCGGCAAAGAAAAATTGCTACTCAGTTTCTGGCGAAGTTCCTTGCTGAGGTTGGTCATCCCATCAAAATGATGTGCATGCTTCTGCCAAAGCCATTCATAGACCTGTTTGGTTCGAAATTTCTTTTCTCCCAGGGCCTCAAAATATTGCTCCAGCTCTGGCAGGGCCAGGTGGCGAATATTTGGGTGTTCCGTTTTCAACATGGCGCAAAGATACCGCATAATTGGGCGATTCCAGAAGGAGCGCCAGATCGTTGAATTTGAGATAAATTGCGAGAGTAATAGGTTAAAGGTAAAGGTAGAAAGCTTGCCTGATACGGGCAGGGAATTGACCAATAAGTTGAATTTATGAAAGAGGTATTTGTAATCGATGCTTTGCGAACGCCCATAGGAAGGTATGGCGGTGCGCTAAGCACCATCAGGCCAGATGATTTGTTCGCGCACGTGATCAGGAATCTTTTGAAACGTAATCCTTCGATCCCGCCAGACGCCATTGAAGACCTCATAGCGGGCGATGCCAACCAGGCGGGTGAGGATAACCGTAATGTGGCCAGGATGGCGGTGCTGCTGGCAGGGCTTCCGGTTGAAGTGGCAGGAAACACGGTAAACCGTCTTTGTGCATCCGGTTTGCAGGCCATCATGGACGCTTCACGCGCCATTGCATGCGGAGACGGAGACATTATGATTGCCGGTGGCGTTGAGAGTATGACTCGTGCGCCTTTCGTTATGTCGAAGGCCGATGGAGCCTGGAGCCGTAAACCGGAAATCTTTGATTCCACCATCGGTTGGCGATTCACCAATCCAAAACTTGCGGAGCAATATTATCCCTTTAGCATGGGCGAAACGGCAGAAAATGTAGCCAAGCAGTGGAAGATTTCACGCGTTCAGCAGGATGAGTTTGCGCTTCGCAGCCAGGAGAAATATTCTGCTGCCTTAAAAGCCGGCAAATGGAAAGATGAAATTGTTTCTGTTGAAATCACGCCGAATAAAGAAGAAAAGGTAATTTTTTCACAGGACGAACCGCCACGTCAAACTTCGATGGAGAAGTTGAGCGGCCTCAAGCCGGCTTTCATCAAAGACGGGACGGTAACGGCGGGAAATTCTTCGGGAATCAATGACGGGGCAGCGGCGCTGATATTGGCGAGTGAAGATGCGGTGAAGCGATTCGGCCTCAAGCCCATGGCCCGCATTATTTCAAGGGCGGTGGCTGGTGTTGATCCATCCATCATGGGCATTGGTCCGGTTCCGGCAACACGCAAAGCGCTTGCCCGGGCCCGACTAAACATCAGTGATCTGGGACTGGTGGAATTGAACGAAGCCTTCGCCAGTCAGTCTATTGCGTGCATACATGACCTGGAATTGGATGACGCGACCGTGAATGTAAATGGCGGTTCAATCGCAATCGGCCATCCACTGGGTTGCAGTGGTGCCCGGATTTCTACAACCCTGGTGCATGAAATGAAACGCCGCGGTGTGAAATATGGTTTGGCTACAATGTGTGTAGGGGTAGGACAGGGGGCTGCGATTATTTATGAGGAAATTAGTACTTAGTACTAAGTACTTAGTACTGGGACTGGAAATACAAAATCTATCAAACATTATGTTATGAGTTGGGAACAAGAAGGATTTTTGACCGACGAAGTTAATGTTCCGGCTTCCATGCAGAAGCTTGAACGATTACTGGACGAAATCTCCGCCCGGATGAGAAGATTTTCAAAAGAGGAATTGCTTACTCCCCGCGCTGCCGGGAAGTGGTCGAGACAGCAAATCATCGGACACCTCGTAGATTCTGCGCTCAATAATCTAAAGCGTTTTTGTGAAATTCAATTTTTGCCGCAGCCTTATGTGGTGCAGCGCTATCTTCAAAAAGAGCTGGTGGAAGTGAACCATTACCAGGACATGCCATTGGAACAACTGCTGAATCTCTGGCTTACGCTCAATCGGCAGATCATCTATATGGTAGGCTTTATTCCGAAGGAAAAGCTTTCAATACCCGTCGATCCGGCGTATGACAACGGAGAAATTAAAACGTTGGGCTGGGTTATTTGCGACTACGTAGAGCATATGGAGCATCACAGGAAGCAACTTTGATTACATAAACTCAAACCCCATCAATCCCTCAAAAGGCAATGAGACCTGCTCGCCTTTCCGCAGATCCTTCACCATGCAGATCTCTGACGCCAACTCCTGGCTCCCGATGATGACCGCGTAAGGGATATTCTTCTTCTCTGCGTATTTGAATTGTTTGTCGAATTTGGAAGATTCGTGATAAAGCTCCGAGCTGACGCCTTTTTCACGCAGCTGTTGCATCAGTGAAAATGCAACCCTGCTCTCAGCTTCACCAAGATTAAAGAACAATACCTTCGTGCTCACCTGCAAGGTTGCCGGAAAAAGATTCAACTCCTCCATGACATCATAAATCCGGTCAACACCGAAAGAGATACCCACTCCGGGAATATTCGGCACACCGAAAAGACCAGTGAGATCATCATATCTTCCACCTCCACCAATACTTCCCATTTGCACACCCTTTGCTTTCACTTCAAAGATGGTTCCGGTATAATAATTCAGCCCCCGCGCAAGCGTGAAGTCAACAATCAGGTTCGGCGATTGGCCAGAAGAGGCCGCCTCAGTCAAAACAGTTGACAATTCTTCAATTCCCTTTTTTCCTGTTTCTGTTTTGCCCAATAAAGCCTTGGCATGATTTAACTGCTGCTGGTTGTCTCCTTTGATTTGCAAATACTGCTCAATCGTCATGAGCTGATTTTCGGAAATTCCTTTCGATTTCAATTCCTCCTTCACCTTTTCCATTCCAATTTTGTCAAGCTTGTCAATCGCGATGCTAATATCAACCATCTTCCCGGCGCCTCCGCACAACTCGGCAAGCGCGACCAGAATCTTTCTGTTGTTAATCCGCAATTCGTAATCACGAATGCCCAGTCGAATTAAAGATTCATGATAGATATATGCCAGCTCCACTTCGTTCCAAAGTGAGCGGCTGCCTACCACATCGGCGTCGCATTGTGTGAATTCGCGGTAGCGTCCTTTTTGAGGACGGTCAGCACGCCAAACGGGCTGTATCTGGTAGCGTTTGAACGGAAACGATAGCTGCGCGTGGTTCATGGCTACCCAGCGAGCGAACGGAATCGTCAGGTCATATTTTAGTGCGCGCTCCGTCAGGTTCTTATCATTCTTTCCCTTCAACACCTGGTCGAATGCGGTCTTTGCCTTGTCTATATTTTTAGGATCACCAATGCCGTTGTTAAGGATTTTGAAAATGAGTTTATCACCTTCATCGCCATACTTCCCCATCAGGGTGTCGAGGTTTTCCATGGCTGGCGTTTCCAGGGGCTGGTAACCATAAAGTTCAAATACTGTACGGATGGTATTCAGAATATAATTTCTCTTTCTCACCACTTCGGGCGAGAAATCCCTTGTGCCTTGAGGGAGTGAGGGTTTGGTCATGTATAAATTAAAAAGTGAAAATTTAAAATTAAAAAGCTAGTGGCTGAACGAATTGGCACTATTCAACACGCCCAACTCGATGATCTTTTCGCAGGCTTTGTCGATCAGGTCATAGACAGCCTGATATCCGGATTCGGGACCATACCAGGGATCGGGAACTTCACGGTTAAGGCCCGGTTCGAGCACGTTTAGCAACAATTCAATTCTGGTAGAATCGAATTTCCTTCCTGCAATTCGCCTCATATCATGGATCACATCATTCGACATGGCGTAAATCTTATCGAATCGTTCCAGGTCTGATGGACCAAAATCGCGTGCGCGTTGACGACTGATGTCGATTCCATGTTGAAGGGCAACTTTCTGACTCAATCTGTGTGGCGACTCGCCGGTATGATAATGATTGGTGCCAGCACTTTCCACCGTCCAGTCCAAACCACGTTTTTTGATTTTGTCTTTTAGAATTCCTTCTGCAAGCGGACTGCGGCAAATATTTCCAAGGCACACCATTAGGATTTTCATGCGAACGAAGATAAGTAAAGGCAGGGGATTAGATATTGGGTATTGCCCGCCTGAACGTTCCGTTCGGAACGGACGGGGGTAATGGGAAAAAGGTATACGTTATATGGTATACGGTATTGGGTATACGGTGTAAGGGGTTGGTGCCGACTAAGATTAATGAAATTCCCTATACCTTATACCCAATACCCCGGACATTAATCATTTTTATGGAATCCTTTCGGGTCTCGCATCTTCATAGTAACACAGCGCTTTGTTTTGATTCATTCATCCATCATCAAAAAAATTTGTTATGCAACCCGAAATCATCCTGCAAAGCGATGTGCTGGACATTATTTTCGAAAACCGAAATAAGGCTTATGGCGCATATGCCCTGCGTAAACAATACGACCGGCGCTTACTCGGCTCCGTTAGCCTGGTAATCACCTGCATCCTCATCTGGTTCCTCTTTAGTTTCTTCAAATACCCTGACAGGAGAAGTCACGGCCCTTACCTTAAACCCGTAGACGACTCAACAAAGCTGTTTCAGATACCCGATCAACAGCCGCCACCTCCGTCACCTCCACCGCCGCCCCCTCCTCCGCCTCAAACCGTCGCGTCAATCGATAACCGAATGTTTAAAATTGTTAGAGACGACCTGGCCGATAAGACGCCTCTGGCAACCACGGATGAGATGGAAGACAGGGTAATCAGTACGATAACGCAGGAAGGTACACCAGACGAAAACATTCAGCCGCCAGTTTCTGACGCCCAGAAAGCTGGCATCACGGAGGCACCCAGCCACGAAGAAGAGCCAGAAATTTTTCGAACTGTGGAAGTGATGCCCAGATTCCCCGGAGGTAACGAGGCCCTGGGGAAATTTCTGAGACAAAACCTTAGGACACCGGAAGAAGACATGGGCGCTGGAACCCGGATTACGGTCAGGGTGCAATTTGTAGTGCAAAAAGACGGCTCAATTGGCGATGTCGAAGTCCTTCAATCCGGAGGGAAACCTTTTGATGCCGAGGTTACCCGGGTTTTAAACAAAATGCCCAGCTGGACGCCCGGTTCACAAAACGGCAGAAACGTATCTGTATATTTTACACTACCCATTGTTTTTGAAACGACTGAGGAATAATATTTTAACAGAATTTGATCAAATTGTTGGACGGTGGGACCATCCTTTGTGCTGTTCCCACCGTCTTAATATTAATAACCGAAATCCTTTGGGATGCGCCTGAATTTCTTAACTTGCCCGTCCCGCCGGAAATATCGAATGCGATGATTAAAAGGCCAGAAGATAACAAGACGCGAAACTATGTCATGATGCGCCGCATCATGGATTATGGAATGGGTGTCTTAATCATGGGATTTGGGGTCTTTTTCATATTTGCAGAAAAGTTTGGCATCAATTTCAACATTGGATCTTTTTTCAAGTATTTTTTTGCCTGCCTCTGCATTGTTTATGGCGCATTCAGGATATACAGAGGATATCAAAGTAACTATTTTAGAGAATGAAGACCTTTTTCAGCCCTCTTGTAATTGCGGGAACCTTCTTTCGACCCTTGAATGGCTGGCGGATCTTGCTCCTGGTGATCGTATTCACCGGCTGTGGCAGTCCTGGGCCCGTTAAGTATCGGAACGACAGCCTCACTTCGGGCACCATCCATATCTCCGTTGATGAATCATTCCGGCCCGTCATCGATTCACAAATCCAGGTCTTTGGATCCCAAAATCCAGGTGCAAAAATTATTGCAGAGTATAAGTCGGAGGCGGCCTGCTTTCGGGATCTGCAGGCTGATTCAACAAGGATGATCATCGTAACGAGGGGATTGAGTCACGAGGAAGAAATGTATTTTAAAGATACGCTTACCTACATTCCACGCTTTGGCCGAATCGCATATGATGCAATTGCGGCGATCGTAAACACGAAGTCAAAGGATTCAGTTTTCAGCATGGCGGATATACGCTCATTGCTTAAAGGAACGAGTGGGTATAAACTAAAGGTGGTTTTAGACGGTACCTCGGCAACGAGCACCGTACGCTATATGATGGACTCCGTCCTGAGGGGACAGCCTCTTGACAAATCCGTCACTGCCGCGAAAAGTAGTGAAGAGTTGGTCAGCTTTGTAGCGAACAATGAAGACGCAATTGGTTTTGTGGGTGTGGAATGGGTTGGGAATCATGAGGACTCAACGCAACTGAGTTTCATGAACAGGATCAAGATAGCTTCAGTACAATGTACAGGGTGCGCGGCCGAAACATATGTAAAACCATACCAGGCCAATATCGCGATGAAGCGCTATCCAATGGTACGAGGTTTGTATTACATCCTCAAAGAGAGCTATGACGGCCTGGGAAGCGGCTTTGTCAATTTCCTGGATTACGAAAAAGGACAATTGATTTTCAGAAGGGCTTACCTGGTTCCGGCAAAGATGAGTTTTGAAATAAGATCAACGGAGATCAATAAATGATAGCCCAATTTTATTAATTTACGCATTCTTAAAATCTGACGAAACAATGATTAAAAAGCTCAGCTTGATTGTTGCACTGGCCCTCATAGCGAAAGGGATAACCGCCCAATCTGTTGATGATGGCAAGAAGTTCATGTATTATGAACGCTATACAAGTGCCAAAGCCGTATTTGAAAAATTGGTTGCTGCTAACGCCGCCAATCCCGAAGCTTCATACTGGCTGGGACAGAGTCAGATTATGTTGAAGGATGTACCAGGCGCCAAAGCGACTTTTCAAAAAGCATTACAGGCAAACGGAAGTAATCCCCTGCTGTTGGCCGGCATGGGTGGTGTGG
>Ga0163162_10000087_pt1 | contig 85680 bp, 75 predicted proteins | sample S55metaG_FD_115310 | JGI IMG/M metagenome (GOLD analysis project Ga0163162, IMG submission 115310) | Switchgrass rhizosphere microbial communities from Kellogg Biological Station, Michigan, USA - S5-5 metaG | ecosystem: Host-associated > Plants > Roots > Rhizosphere > Soil | place: USA...
ATATTTGATCATTCTATGATGCCATAGTGTGATTTTATGCGGGCTTAATCTCTCTTTCGAGAGGCTATCCCCCTGATATGGGTAGGTTACATACGTGTTACGCACCCGTGCGCCACTCTCATGAAGAGCAAGCTCCTCAATCCCGTCCGACTTGCATGTATTAGGCCTGCCGCTAGCGTTCATCCTGAGCCAGGATCAAACTCTCCATTGTATAATGTTTTGTTTGTATCCAGACTCTATTACTCAAAATAGAAATCTGTATTAATGTATCTTTATACAGTATCCTATCCTTTTTAACTTGACAGTGCACATCCCGTAGGATATACCCTGCTGCGCTATTGATTATCTCTTATATTTTAAAGAACTTCTATCCGTTCCCTGTCGCAGGAAACTTATATTTAAAATCCCGCAGGATTTAAATTTTTTAGCTATTTGCTTCGTTGCCGAAGCGGCTGCAAAGATGGGAATAATTTTGTATTCGTGTCAAGTGTTATTTTCACTTTTTTTGAATTTATTTTTTAGTCCCAAACTTTCAAAAAACAACCCTCTTTTTCTAAAGGGGACACAAATGTAAGGAGATTTCGCAGACCTGCAAAAAGAAATATTAAATAAATCGAAATTAATGTTTAACTCACTGTAAACTAAGGTCAATTATTTTAGCACAGATGTGGACTTCTTAATTGAAAAATCGAAACTCTTGATTTTTGTATCTTTGAGAACAATATGAACAATCCCGTTTTTCCTCCAAATTTTCTGAATTCGATCGCCGGGTCGCCCGGTTTGGACACTGAAAATTTTTCAAAAGCGCATCAAACCGCCGAATCGCCGACTTCCATCCGGCTGAATCCTTTTAAACCATCCGCCATAAATCGTGACGAAAAAGTAGCCTGGTGCAATGAGGGCTATTACCTAAACAGTCGCCCATCGTTTACATTCGATCCACTGTTTCATGCGGGATGCTATTATGTGCAGGAAGCATCGTCCATGTTTATCGGTCACATAATACATTATATAAATAGGGATAGCGATGGCGTCAAGGTACTCGACCTATGCGCGGCTCCGGGTGGGAAGAGTACGCTAATCAGCTCTTCTCTAAAGGAGAATGATCTGCTCGTCGCCAATGAGATCATCAAAACCCGTGTTCCCGTACTTACCGATAACCTGACACGATGGGGAACTGCTAATACTGTAGTAAGCAATAACGACCCGAAAGACTTCAGTAAGCTGAAAGGTTTTTTCGATATTATATTAGTAGATGCACCCTGCTCCGGGTCGGGAATGTTTCGGAAAGATCCGGATGCGATGAATGAATGGTCTGAAGCCAACGTCAACCTTTGTCATCAGCGGCAGGAACGCATATTGGCTGATGTTCATCCCGCATTAAAAGAGGATGGATATCTTATATATAGTACATGCTCTTACTCGATGGAGGAAAATGAAGATATACTGGATTGGCTTTGTAATGAATTCGACCTGGAAAGTATACGCATACCTATTGAGAGCGATTGGGGAATAGTAGAAAGCCAATCCACCCAAAACAAAGCCTGGGGCTATCGTTTTTATCCTGACAAAGTAAAAGGGGAAGGCTTATTTGCGGCCTGCCTGCGAAAGAAGGACAATGACGGGGAAGTTGCTCCATTCAAAAACAAAGAGCAGCAGAAACCCAACTTTAAAGAGATCGACCAGGTAAAGCCTTATATTAATAATGCAGACGATTTCTTTTTCTTTAAGGTAAATGATGACTGGCTGGCCATTTCCCGTCAGCATAAAGAAAGCTTGGCTATTTTACAACGATACCTATATATAAAGAAATCGGGTATTCGAATTGGCAAACTGATGGGTAAGGACATGGTACCCGATCACGAACTGGCATTGAGTCTTATTGTTAATAAAGATAAATTTCTGCGAACAGAGTTAACAAAAGATCAGGCTATACAATATTTGCGCCGCGATAATATTAACGGTTTAGATATAAACGATAAAGGCTGGAGCCTGATGTGTTACGAAGGCCAGCCATTGGGATGGGCGAAGTTATTGCCGAATAGGATTAATAACTATTATCCGAAGGAGATTAGGATAATGAGTTCAGTAAACAGTTGGCAGTAACAGTTAGCAGCCTCAATTCAGATTAATATGAAATGCTTTTAGACATTCACCGACATTTTTATAGATACCGTACTTATAGTCCCGAAAATCGAACTCGCTCTTTTTTCTTTCTAGGGTTTTATCGTCCTTATCCGTCAACCTACTCTTACTATCAATCTTGTTAAATTCTGGATTGTAATAATCCACCATTTCGTCCACCGCTACCCCACCTTTCACGTCGTCATTAAAAACAGATTGCCTGTTGCTGAAACAAAAAGTCTTTCCATTGGCATCGAAATAGTGCTTCCATTCAACATACCAGTCGCCGCTTCGACTATATGGAATTTGTTCGATAAGTGCGATGTGGCCTGAGTCGTCTTTCAGTAAATTATATACATATTCAGTATCATCAGGGAATTCATCAGTTTTAGTTTTTATTAACTTACCCTTTCCTTCACGCTTTATAAATGTTATTATTTCGTTACGGTGCTTAAACTCGTACTGGTCAATTTCAGCTTTCTTCTTTTTGATTTCTGTGAGATGATCAGTAGGTATAGAAATGTAAATCCATAAAGAGGCAAACAAAAGCAATAAGGTTTTCATGCTGTAAATATACCATTTCGGCCCTTCACCTGATAACCAATTAACTGATAACCGGTCACCAAACCTCAATACTGCCCTATCGACAACAACACCAGCGTACAAGCATATTCCGTCTCGATACCTTTTTCATTTGCCATGCGGCGGAGTTCTGAATTTTCAGTTCCCGGGTTAAAGATGATACGTTTAGGATGCGTATCCAATATATAATTATATAAGCGTTGCTGGTTTTGCGGGCCAACATACAGCGTTATCGTATCTATATCATTATGTATGGCTTCGGCTTTCTCTATCGGCACCCCTGCCACAACACCTTCGCGTAAACCTACGTTCACAATACTATGCCCGCTGCGTACCAGGCGGTTCGCGGCTAAATTTGCATACCTGCTTTCGTTTGGCGTAGCGCCCAAAACCAATGTTTTCTTATCAGCCATTTATTATTCTGTTTAATATCGCTATCTGACCGGAGTGGTAAATATGATGTTGGATCAGTCCGCTCACCAGTTCTTCATAAGTTACCCCACTGCCCAATTCGCGGTTTCGTTCGTCATTCATCGGCTCATTCCATTTCTCTTCCGGGAAATCCTGAATAAGTCCAAGCAAATTTACGTTGACCAGCTTTAAATCATTAACATAATTCTGCCATTTTTGTTCCTCTGGGTTGCCGGTAGGTGGCCAATCGCCGCTTGATGGAATACCTGCAGTCATGCCATTCATCCTGTCCATTACTTCTTCTGTCCACGCCAGCATATGCAGCACGATCTCTGCAATGTTGTGTGCTGAATGATCTGGCTTTTCAAAAGCGGTCTCAAAAGTCACCTTTTCAACAATAGAGTAAACCGAGTCGCCATACCATGGATCGCCGGATAGTACCTTTTGAAATTCGTTCTGCAGTTTTTCGGATGTTGTCATGATAGTTCTTATTTTACTCTGTGCCTTTGTGAAAATCTCTATGTCCTCTGTGGTTATTAACCACAAAGTGCACCAAGGTCCGCACAGAGTAACACCGAGATTTAATCTAATATTTTCTTTGCTGCGACCGCACAATTGATCCCATCAATAGCCGCCGATATAATACCCCCTGCATATCCCGCTCCTTCTCCACAAGGAAATAACCCTGCTACCTGCGGATGCTGCAATGTATCCTTATCCCTTGGCACCTTTACCGGCGATGAGGTTCTCGACTCCACTCCTACTAATATAGCCTCATTGGTATAGTATCCTTTCATTTTTTTACCAAATACCGGCAAAGCCTTTTGCAGACCTGTCGCTATCCAGTTAGGCAATACTTCCCTCAACTCGATGCTCTTTGTTCCGGGTAGGTAAGAATTTTTAGGCAAATCAGTCGATACGCGTCTTTCAACAAAATCTACCATCCGCTGGGCCGGTGCGACCAGGCTTCCACCACCTGCTGTGAATGCCAGTTGCTCTATTTGCTGCTGAAATTTTAACAATTTAAACGGATCATGGTTGTCACCTTTAACATCATCCAAATTTACCTGCACTACTGTACCCGAATTGGCATAAGGGTTATTCCGCTTGGACGGGCTCCAGCCATTCACCACAATTTCTTTATCTTCTGTAGCACATGGCGCTATAATTCCTCCCGGACACATACAGAAAGAAAACACGCCTCTACCATCCACTTGCTCTACTAAACTGTAATAGGACGGCGGCAAAAACTCACCCCGGATATCGCAATGATATTGCGCTCGGTCGATAATTTCCTGCGGATGTTCGATCCTTACCCCTAATGCAAATGGCTTGGCTTCGATGAGGATATTTTGTCGGTGCAGTATTTCAAATATATCCCTTGCCGAATGGCCCGTGGCCAATATCACTGCATCGGATTTCCAGGTTTCACCGTCTGATGTTTTTACTCCTTTGATTTTGCCGAACTCCACAATCAACTCAGTTACCTTTGTATCAAAATGAACCTCACCACCTGCGTTTTGTATCGTTTCGCGGATAGCTGTAATAATACCTGGTAGTTTATTAGTGCCGATGTGTGGCCGTGCATCAACCAAAATATCTTCCGATGCACCATGAGCGACAAGTATTTTGAGCACCTGGTTTACATCACCTCGCTTAGTTGAACGGGTATAGAGTTTGCCATCAGAATAAGTTCCTGCACCGCCTTCGCCAAAGCAATAGTTGGATTCGGGGTTAACCAGGCCTTGTTTATTAATGTTGGCTAAATCCCGTCTACGCTGCTTTACATCCTTTCCCCGTTCCAATATGATTGGCTTTAATCCCAATTCAATACATTGCAAAGCAGCAAACAACCCCGCCGGACCCGCACCTATTATAATAACAGGTTTAGCGTTGCTGATATTAGGGTAATTAACCGCATAGCTTTCGGCAATATAAGGCTCATTAATAAAGACCCTCACCTGCATGCGGTAAACCACCTTACGGCCACGGGCATCAATAGAGCGTTTGAGTATTTTTAATCCAGAAACTTGTTGGGTCGATATTTTTAGTGCGGCAGCCGCTAGCCTCTTTAAAGCGTCTTCATCTTCGTGCTGCTCCGGCGGGCAGACAATTTCTATTTCTTTGATCATAACTGTGCCCGGTTTTTATCCGGGATGGGGCAAAGGTACGTAGCCCCCTCTAAATCTCCCCCAAAAGGGGAGACTTTTATTTAAAGCCCCTCTCCCTTGGAGAGGGCTGGGGTGAGGCTGAGGTTAAAACCGTCCGCCTTTGTATCACCCAGTGTAACGAAAACGAACACCTTCGTAGATGATAAAAATTTATTTTACTGAAAATCAACAATTTATCATTTGGGCATTCTGTTTGGCATAGGTGTATCAAATATGAATGCCATGAACACCGATATCAATTTGAACCGCATGTGGGAAGGATGCCTGCAGAACGATCGCAAACAACAGGAAGCGCTGTATCGTGCTTTAGCACCAAAAATGCTGGCTGTTTGCATGCGCTACGCCAACGACAGGGACGAAGCGCAGGATATCTTACAGGAAGGTTTTATCAAGATGTTTAACAACGTGCACAAGTACCGTGGCGATGGCAACCTGGAAGGCTGGATACGCCGGATCATGGTGCACACTGCTATCTCGCGCTACCGCAAGCTGAAACCGATGGTATTGGTGGAGGATATGGCTGAAGAAGGTGCGATATCATCTGCCTCACAGAATGCCAACAACCTGGAGGTTAATGACCTGATGAAATTGATTCAGCAATTGCCACAGGCATATCGTTCGGTGTTTAATATGTATGCTGTTGAGGGTTACTCTCACCAGGAGATAGGTAATAAGTTGGGCATTACTGAATTGCTGTCTCGCACTACGCTTTATCGCGCAAGGAATATTCTGAAAGAGAAATTAAGCCAGTTAACCTCACGCGAGCAATATTATATGGCAGGATAAGCAGTATTCAATCATGTGGTGCATCATATTTTTTGTCGTAACCATGATCGTCAGCATAATAGCATATATCAACCTGCCCCGAAAAAAATAGAACATACCCGACCAAGTCGGCTCCATCATATAGTTAATTACAAATAGAAAGTCCTTCCGGTTGGGGAGGGCTTTTTTTTATCGTCTGATTTCTGTCCTAAATTCTTACCCACTTTGTCGACGCTACGCTGGATATCTCTCCCTAAGGGTAGGGAGAGAATTTTGTTTTTTTATTTTATTAACTCCTCCCCTGAAATCAGGGGAGGCCGGTCTGAAGGACTCCTTTGGAGGAGGGGTAAAAACGTTACCTACCTTTTTTCATCATACACCCCAAACTCCGCAATCGAAGCTATGCGGTCTGATTTCAAAATCCGCATACGAACTTTCGTACCACTAACCCTGTCGAAGCGATTAATTTTTGCGCGCTTTCCATTAGTTCCGTCAAATATCGGCTTCCATGCACCGTCGTGATAATACTCGAGCACATAATTGCTGATGTTTGGCTTCTCTTCAGTAATGGCGATAGCATTAAACGCAGTTTCTTTCTTGAAATCGATCTCGTACCAGGGTTTATCTACAGTGGTGTTGGATATCCACGAAGTAGTAAAATCATCGTCATTGGCAAAATCCATAATGTTCATATCATCGCTCCAACTTGAGTTGCTTTGCTGATGTTTTGCCAGGTTATGCGAAATGATCGGCGCATCCAATTTAGGCAGTGGTGCTTCCGGACCTGCATTTTTCCAAAGCTCGCCTATTTTCTTGAGTGTAGCCAGCGCGTTATCGTCAAATTGGCCTTCGCGATTAGGCGCTACGTTCAGGATAAAGTTGCAATTTACATTATTCAATGGCACAATATCTTCGTTCACCAATTTGGTGGCATCCTTCGTTGCTTCATTTGGAAAAGATGTTTTCCAGAACCAGCTTCCCTGAATCGGCAAGCAAGCCAATGATGGCATAGTGTTATGCTCTTTTGATACCCGTTGACCAGCACCCATCTCGTAAGTTTTGATATCTGTATAAAACATTCCCTCAGGTGGATATTTGGCACCATTCAGATCCATCAGCACACAATTAGGTTGGAGTTTTTTTACCAAAGTGTATATCTCTTCAAAAGGAACATCGTCATAACTTATCCTCGACCATGGTGCATCCCAACCGTCAATGATCAACGCTTCTATCGGACCATAATTGGTTAGCAATTCGATCAACTGTCCTTTGATCATTTGAATATCTGCAGGAGTGATAGAATTTGGACGAAGTTTATGGTGTGTATCCAGGATGGAATAATAAAGCATGACTTTCAACCCATTTTTTCTGAAAGCATCCACAAACTGCCGCACCACATCCTTTTTATAAGGACTGTGCATCACATTATACTCCGTAGTCTTGGTATCCCAAATGCAGAAGCCGCTATGATGTTTGGTAGTCAGACAACCATATGTCATATTGGCCGACTTTGCTGCCTTCGCCCATTGGTCGCAATCCAGTTTGGTTGGATTAAATATAGCAGGTGATGCTTCCGGATCGGCCCAATCCTGGTTCATGTAGGTTGGGATGTTAAAGTGAATGAACATTCCGAAACGCAGGTCGACGAATTGCTGTTGCAGTTGAGCTAGTGGTTTTTGCTGAGCGTTTGCTGTAAATGAGCTGAGTGCAATTAGTAAATAGAGTACTATGTTCCTTTTCATAATAAATTTTTACAGTTCCCCTCTTGAGAGGGGGCGCGTTGGGTCTGTGAAGTGGTAGGGGTGTGTTTCTGAGCCACGCTGAAGAACACACCCCTGCCCCTCTCAAGAGGGGAATTATTGCTTCATTAAATTATTTGTGCTTTGATGACATAAAGAACGTCACCTCTCCACCATTCATAATATCCGCATGGCTCAAGAAAAAACTATTCAAAGGCTTGCCATTCAGTTCGATCTTCTGAATATACACATTCTTATCACCCTGGTTTTTCACATTAATGGTAAAGACTTTACCGTTATCCAAATTGATCACCGCCTTATTCATAGCCGGACTGCCTATTGCATACTGATCCGATCCCGGTGCAACCGGGTAAAAGCCCAGCGTACTGAAAATGTACCAGGCACTCATCTGGCCGGTATCATCATTACCGCCCAAACCATCTGGTGCAGGTTTGTACTGTGCCTTTAATATCATTCGGATCTTCTCTTGTGTTTTCCAGGGCTTGTCGGTCCAGTCGTACAGGTAAGCAACGTGGTGTGATGGCTCGTTACCGTGAACATAGTTGCCGATGATACCGTCCTTAGTGATGTCTTCGGTTTCGGCAAAATATTTATCCGGTAAGTTATAGCTGAAGAGGCTGTCGATATAAGTTACAAAGCGCTTATTGCCGCCCATAACCTGGATCAACCCTTTTGGATCATGCGGAACATACAGGGTATAGTTCCACGCATTACCCTCGATAAAGCCTTGTCCGATAGTTGTGAACGGATCAAATTTCGCACGGAAAGTACCATCCATCATCTTAGGGTGCATAAAGCCCGATTTCGGGTCGTACACATTCTTCCAGTTTTGCGAGCGTTTGATAAACTCGTCATAAATATCCTGTTTGCCTAGCTTTTTGGCTAACTGCGCTATGCACCAATCATCATAAGCATATTCCTGGGTAGACGATACCGAGTTGCCATTTTTTTCATCCGGGATGTAACCCATATCCATGTAATAACCTATCCCTGCATAATCACGGTGACGGGCAGTAGCTACGCAAGCCTCTAAAGCCTTGTTGGCATCAAACGGCGCATTACCCTTTATTACCGCATCAGCCAAAACAGATACGCTATGATAGCCGCTCATACACCAGTTCTCGTTAGCTGAATTACTCCATATTGGCAGCATGTGTTCAGCACTTTGTTCATAATGAGCGATCATGCTTTGCACCATATCAGCATTTCGTTTTGGGTCGATAATATTGAACAGAGGATGTAATGCGCGGTGAGTATCCCATAGCGAGAAGGTGGTATAATTGATAAATCCATCCGCTTTGTGTACATTCTGATCCAAGCCTTTGTACTGACCATCAACATCCATATAAATGGTTGGGTTGATCATGGCATGGTACATCGAGGTATAAAAGTTCTCTTTTTCGTCCTGGCCGCCTTCGATCACGATTTTATGCAGTTCTTTTTCCCATTGCTCTTGACCGTCGGCTTTTACCTTTTCAAAATCCCATCCCGGGCATTCGGCCTGCATATTGGCCATTGCACCGTCCATGCTTACCGGCGATAAAGCCATTTTTATTTTGATCTTCTCACCCTCGTTGGTTTTAAAGTCGAAATAAGCTCTTAACTGTCTGCCTGCGGCTTCAGGAAAGTTTGGCGTTCGGTTAAACTGTCCCCAGAAACCACCGTATACTTCGCGTTTATCATATTTTTTATATCCATGTGCGACGAACGGCTTGCTGAACTTCATCGCGAAATACAATGTACGGGTGCGAGCCCAGCCGTTGGTGGAGCGATAACCTATTACGGTAGAATCGTTCACTACCCTTAAATACGTCCATACATTTTTATCAGGGTAGTTATAAATGCCAGCCATCAGGTCGAGCACGATGTGTGCATTGTCTGATTTAGGGAAAGTATACTGATGAAAGCCGACCCGAGTGGTTGTGGTCATTTCGGCCTGGATGTTATAGTCATCCAGTTTTACTTTATAGTAATTGGCTTCGCTTACTTCATTATTGTGCGAGAATGCCGAACGGTAGCCGCTGCCGGGTTTATCCGCCGTTCCGGGATTGAGTTTGAGTGTACCAATTGTAGGCATTACTAAAAAGTCACCCAAATCAGAGTGACCGGTCCCGCTGAAGTGGGTATGACTAAAACCTACAATGGTTTTATCGTCGTACTGATAACCAGCGCAGTAGCTGTATACCTTAGGATCATAGTGCCCGTCTTTTTCATATCCTATAGTATCCGTCTCGGGACTTAACTGCACCATACCAAATGGAACGGTAGCACCCGGAAACACGTGCCCCATACGCTGTGTGCCGATTATAGGGTGCACATATTGAACTAAATTATCAGATTTTTTTGCTTGCGCCGATGCCAGGATGGGCAGGGCAGCCATTATTGAGAGAAATAGGCGTTTCATTGCGCCAAATATAACACGATTGCGGGATTATTGGGATTGTTGGTGGATTTGTTATAAAATGCCAATTGCATGATTTTCTCAACCAATGCAACTGACATGGTAAGCAGATGTAAATATACTACTTGGTTATATACTCATAAGTAATAGTTGTGGATATCCCAGCAATCCCTTTATCCACTGCACTTGTTGGAAAGCCATCATTATTATATACGTAACTATAATTGTTTGGTTGATCCTGCTCTTGTACGACATTATTTATAAAGGTTTGAGGTTCTCCTAATAAAAACATCATGTGAATATTTTTTGCACCAATCATTGATAAAGGATGCTTTTTATTATCATAGGTATAACTGTCTGACTGAGTTGTCGGACCCGTTTGATCGTAATGAGTGATATTCCCGTTGCTATCGTATGTAAAAATATCGCTCCCGTCTAATGTAGTACTGGTTACTTTTTGATTAATATCAAGGGTAAAGGTATATGCACTTTTTACAGTACCATCCCCATAAAGCTCCAATACACTAACAGTATTTCCTGAATAAGTATAATTTGCAGTCGATGTTAATGTATTATTAAAATCATAGGTCTTGGCAACAATTAAATTGTTGCTATTATCATAAGTGTATTTATAATCATTGCGGTTACTTGATTCCTTTATCTCAATTACCCTGTTCTTATCATCATAGCTATAAGTCTCATACATGATGTAAGAATTGTTAAGATTAAATGTCTTTTTGCTAAGTAAGTAGGTTTTGGGTTTATTATTGGTGGCAGCTTCTTTTTTGCAGCCCGTACACAACATAGCTGTTATAATAATAGCAATCGATAAGGTTTTCATGAAAGCAATATAAACTTTTTTTACTTTTTAAAAAAATTGATTATTGCAATAGCTAAAATGCCTCATCTTACACTTGCGTGTGAAAGTGCTTAATTCTGTCTAACATCTGCAATGCTATTTTTCCGCAAAATAATCACTCAATCAGCGCAAGTGTAATTACCCCCCCCTCTTACACACTACGTATTTCTACTCCCCATTGTTCATAATTAATCACACTTTTACTATTGATTATCAATTATTTGTGTACTAAATTTATACTGCCTACCCCGCCTGGTTAATTATTAACTTCTTAAACCCTTTGTGTTATGAAAAAGTTGATCCTATTAGCTTTGTGCCTTTGTTTTCTTTCTGCATCCGCACAAGTAAAACTACCCGAAACCAAAACTGTAGACAGCACCGATACCTATTTTGGCGTCACGTACAAAGACCCGTATCGATGGCTGGAGCACATTAAAGACTCATCCGTTGTAAACTGGTTCAAACAGCAAGCCAACTACAGCAAATTCACTTTAAATAATATCTCCGGAAGGGACGAGTTGATAGCTGAATGGAAAAAGCTGGATAAACTGCAGCCGGCCAGGATCAGTTCACGTACCTGGATGAAGGGCCGCATATTTTATCGCAAAACCATGCCCGGCGAAAAGGTTGGCAAGTTATACTATCGTGAAGGCATGAATGGCCCTGAACAATTACTGTTTGATCCGCTGACCTACATTAAAGGCAAAACATTATCTATCCAAAACTTCTCGCCCAGCTTTGATGCCAAACAAGTTGCCATTTCCTATACCGAGGGCGGCGGCGAGGTGGGTACTGTAAAAATTATGGACGTTGCCACCAGGAAATTCCTGAAAGATAAAATGTACCCAACAGCCGGTGTTGAGGGTTGGAGCTTTGATAACAAATCGGTTTTATATCTCTGGCTAAAGAGCGCCGATAATAAAGATCCCGAAGCACGCCTGAATCCTAAAACCAAACTGCACAAAGTTGGCGCACTTAGCTCGACCGACATTGACTTTTTCAGTAACGGTAGTTATCCTGATCTGAAGATCGACTCCAAAGCCTATCCTTATGTTTACACCACCAACGATAATAAGAACTATGTTTTTGCAGGTGTCGGAACAGTTGAAAATGAAATGCAATTATATTACGCACCAATCGCGCAATTCTATTCAGGCAAAATCCAATGGAAACCACTATGCACAAAGGAAGATAAACTAGTGCGGGGTTTAGAGCTGGTGGGTGATAAGGTATTTGCCATTACGTCTAAAGGTGTCAAAAATTATAAACTGTTAGTTACCGACATCAAAAATCCGGACTGGACGAATGCCAAAACAGTAGCCGAAGAAAAGACCGACCAAACCCTGGAAGCCATTACCCATTGTAAAGATTATGTATTGCTAACCTATAGCGATGGTATTAACAGCCACATTTCAAAATACGAGGTGGCCACCGGGAAAATGTCGGAATTGAAACTGCCTTTCTCAGGCACCGCCTATCCATTTAGCATTGATAATACCACCAACGAGTGCACCGTAGGCATTACCTCGTGGATAAAACCTAATACCGAATTCGATTTTAGTGCCCGGGCAGAGGTTTACAAGCCAAACACTTTCAATAAACAACCCGTATTTCCACCTGAATATAAAAACTTAGAGGTGAAAGAGGTGGAGGTGAAAGGCCATGACGGTACGATGATCCCACTTTCTATCGTCTACAAAAAAGGCACAAAATTGGATGGTAACAATGTTTGCCTGATGGACAGCTATGGCGCATACGGCATCAGCATGACGCCTTATTTTGATTATGTGGAAACCGGGCTTGCTACCAAAGGTGTAGTTATTGCCTATCCACACGTAAGAGGTGGCAGCGAAAAGGGCGAAACCTGGTACAAGGCCGGTTACAAAACCACCAAGCCCAATACCTGGAAAGACTTCAACAGCTGCGCCGAATACCTGATAGCTGAAAAATATACTAACCCTACAAGATTGGCCGGAACAGGTACCAGCGCCGGAGGCATTTTAATTAGCCGTGCCATTACCGAACGGCCTGACCTGTTTGCTGCTGCTATCTGCAATGTAGGCTGTGCCAATGCCATGCGCTTAGAGTTTAGCGCAAACGGGCCGGTAAATATACCTGAGTTTGGTACTGTAAAAGACAGTGTTGAATGTAAAGCCTTGTACGAAATGGACGGTATGCAGCACGTGAAATATGGCGTCAAATACCCGGCAGTTATCTGCGTTACCGGCTGGAACGACCCGCGTGTGGTACCATGGGAGCCAGGGAAGCTTGCCGCTGCCTTGCAAAACGCATCAGCATCCGGGAAGCCGGTAATACTTAAGGTAAATTACGACGATGGTCACTTTACTGAAGACAAAAGCGTCACCTTCGCCAATTTTGCAGATCAGTTTGCATTTGTGTTGTGGCAATGTGGTCACCCGGATTTTCAATTAAAAGGTGAAAGGAGTGCGAGTGTGAATAAGTAACGTCGTTCATTTTACCCCCAGCCTCCCCTGATCTCAGGGGAGGAGATTTTATTAACTCTCTCCCTAAACTTAGGGAGAGATGTCGAGCGAAGCAATGACAGAGAGGGTAAAATTCAGCGCAATGCAGGCAAGTTTTTCATAGCATGCGAAGAACACACCCCTATCCCTCTCTCCAAAGGAGTCCTTCGGACAAGAGGGGAATACTTAAAACAATCAAAATCTCTCCCAAACACGGAGAGATTTTTTGTGCCTTTACCTCCTGCCAAAAAGACAATTTGTAACAACGGTATGTGTTTTGCAATCAAAGTAGTAAATTCAACCTTTAATAAGAACATAAAAAAATGAAAACATCCTACATTGTTATAATTGTAATCGTTGCTATCCTGTTAATTGGCGGCTGTGGTGGCTGCTCTAGCTATAACAGCATCGTAAGTCTTGACCAAACTGTTCAGTCAAAATGGGGAACTGTTCAAACCGACTATCAGCGTCGCGCTGACTTAGTTCCGAACCTGGTTGCTACAGTAAAAGGCGTTGCTAATTTTGAAAAAAGCACTTTGGTTGATGTAACCAACGCCCGTGCTAAAGCTACTTCAATACAGGTTGATCCAACCAAACTGACTCCTGAGACCATTCAGAAATTCCAGTCTGCACAGGGTGAGTTAAGCACTGCATTGGGGCGCTTACTGGTTGCATCAGAACGTTATCCTGAACTGAAAGCCACTGAAAATTTCAGCGGATTACAAGCACAGCTGGAAGGCACCGAAAATCGTATAGCGGTGTCAAGGCGTGATTTTAATGAAGCAGTTCAAGCCTACAACACCAAGGTCAAATCGTTCCCTACTAATTTTATTGCCAGGATGGGCGGATTTACTGAAAAAGGTTATTTCCAGGCAGATGCCGCTGCAGCAAACGCACCTAAAGTTCAATTCTAATTTAATGAGTGAATGAGTGGATTAGCGAGTGATAAAAAACTTTGCCAATTCACTAATTCACACATTTGCTAATTCACTAATTCATTAAACCATGCCTATATTTAATGAGGACGAACAGCAGCGTATCCATAGGGCGATACAGGATGCCGAAAGGCACACCTCGGGCCAGATACGTGTTTGTATCGAAAAGAACTGCAATGAAGAGGTGCTTGACCGTGCAGCTAAATATTTCCATCAGCTGGATATGCACAAAACCAAGTTGCGCAATGGCGTATTGATCTACCTGGCTACGGTCGACCGTAAATTTGCCATTATTGGCGATCGCGGCATCAATAAAACTGTTCCGGCCAACTTCTGGGACGATGTCAAGGAAAATATGCTCAACCATTTTAAATATGGTGATCTGGTTGAGGGTATTGTTACCGGACTAAAATTGGCAGGCGATCATCTGCAAAAATACTTCCCACACCAGGCTAACAGCGCCAATGAACTGTCGGACGACATAGCCTTTATGGATGGCGAATAAAAATTAAGATCATGTTCAAAAAGATATTATTTATTACCTGTTTAATGCTGTGCACATTGCTGGCATTTACACAGGAACTCCCGCCCAAGCCCAATACGCTGGTAACAGATTTCACCAACACACTGTCGGATTCGGAGCAACAGCAACTGGAACACAAACTGGTTGCCTTTGACGATTCTACTTCCACCCAGATAACGGTAGTGATACTGAAATCGGTTGGCAGCTACGATATTAATGACTATGCGCAGCGGTTGGGCCGCGCCTGGGGGGTTGGCCAAAAAGGCAAAAATAACGGCGTGGTGCTATTGGTAGCCATCGGCGACCGTAAAGTAGCCATTCAAACCGGCTACGGTGTAGAAGGCGTATTACCTGACTATATCACGCACGAGATCATTCAAAATGATATCAGGCCGAATTTTAAAGCAGGCAATTATTATGCGGGTCTTGATGCAGGCACCAATGATATCATAAAGTATGTAAAAGGAGAATACAAATCTCCCAAAAAGCCACAACAACAGGCTAAAAATATCGGTGGCAGCGCCGCCATACTTATTATTATCGTTGTGGTGATATTGATCATTATTTTCCGCAACCGTGGAGGCGGTGGTCATATCATTGATAGCCGTGGTGGGGCAAGTCCGTTTTGGTGGTTCCTTGGTGGTGCCATGCTTGGCCGTAGCAGCGGGGGCTGGGGAGGTTTCTCCGGCGGAAGCGATAGTGGTGGCAGTTGGGGTGGCGGCGGAGATAGTGGAGGCGGCTTCGGCGGTTTCGGCGGCGGCGACTTTGGCGGCGGCGGAAGCAGCGGAAGTTGGTGAGTTAGAGATTAGAGATCAGTTAATCAGAGATTAGTTGAATACGCAATTAAAAATCTGCGTAATCCGTTAATCGATTTAATCAGCGGTTCAGATAAATAAATGAAAGACCTTACCTGGAAAAAACTTTCCTCCCATTATATACATAAAGGCCCCTGGGCTACTTTGCGGACAGACAAATGTGTAATGCCAAGTGGCCACATCGTTGAAGACTACTACGTGCTCGAATACAGCAACTGGGTAAACGCGGTTGCCATTACCGAGGATAATAAAGTATTGATGGTACACCAATACCGTCACGCGGCTGAGATCGTTTCGTTGGAGATACCCGGCGGAGTGATCGATCCGGGAGAAGAGCCGCAACACGCCATGCGCCGAGAGTTGCTGGAGGAAACAGGCTATCAGTTTGATGATTTCGAACTGCTTACCGTTGTTTATGCTAATCCGTCGACTGCAAACAACCATACTTATTGCTACCTGGCCAAAGGCGGTAAAAAAGTGCAGGATCAACACCTGGATGAGCAGGAAGATATCGTAGTGGAAGAATTTACTATAGCCGAAATAAAGGACTTACTGTTAAACCATAAAATAGCCCAGGCATTGCATTGCACCGGGCTGTTTTATGCGCTGATGAGGTTAGGGGAACTTTAGATCAGCTTTTTTGCGGGTATTTATTCTTCAGATATTTTAATATTTCAGGGAAAAATTCTGCAAAATCCTTGTATTTACTACTCTGCATATAATTGTCGTAGATAAACGGCACCAGGTCCTCCACATAAATAAAATCACTGGCGATCTCACGTGCCTGCTGACGTTTAAAAGAACGTTCGCCACGATATTTTTTATAAAGCACTGCTGTTATTGATCTTACCATGTTCTCATCAAAACAATAGGCCCAGGTTTCGATAGAATTGCGCTTCATACCAGGATCTTCTTTGTTGAAGAGGTAAGATAACTCATCGATCTGTGCTTTATATTGCTGAAGGAGCTGATTAATGTATACATGGCTGCCCTCGTGCCAAACTAAATAATCGAAATCCTTAAACTCAAAATAAGGGTCTTTCTGAATAGTACCATCCTGGTTAAAATAGCCGGTATTATAAACTAACCAATCAGAAAACTGGGGATTGAGTGTTTTGGTCATTATGGCGTGTGAGCCCCAGCTATTCAACGGGTCGATACAGATATACCAGTGCACATCGGAATGATAGCGGTAAAAGTCCTGGAGCTTCCCTATCAGTTTACCAGAGTCGACCTTCACCTTCAAGTCATCCCCCCATTGATCATAACGGGTTTTATGCTTCTGGTAAAAATCCCAGAATTTGGTGTCGTAAAAGAAGTCTTTGCATAACTTAATATACTCCAATACATTTTCTTTACCGTACATTTTGTACCACTGCATATCGGCAGGCTCATAAATTTTGATATTGGGAAAATCGCTCATGCACCATCCCAGTTCTACCAGGTCGGTGTACGTTTTATCCAGTGAGATCACTTTCTTCACCGCCGGGTGATCTTTATATTTTCCAAAATAATCCATCACTTCTTTACTGTAGGCAGAAGGATTAGGTTTAGGGTATTTATCCCCCAATATCTGGATGATGGTAAATAACTCCACTCCTGGGTGAACGCTTACCTTAAGCTGATCCTGGCAAAAGGCGGTTAGGGGCAACAGGGCTATTAGTAAAATGTAAATTAGTTTTTTCATTGTGATCGTGATTTCCGGTAAAAATCAGACTGGCCTAATGCTTTAAAAGAATGTAATTGACAAACACACTTTTATTGCTGACGAAACCTTCATTCGGTCAAAGCCAGTTCGTCATTAAAAATTGGCTGTTCGTACATTTAATAAGAACCACATTTAAATGCTACGTATATTTAATGGATGAAGCGAAAACTGGTCATATATCTGCATATCGCCGTCTGGACTTTAATGCTGATCAGTGATATATGGTCCTCTTATTCAAGGAGCCTCAGCTTGCCCGATCATGCAGCAGGGGCACTAACATTTACCAAAATTGTAATCATTCAGACAGGCTATCTGCTTATACCTATTTTCTGTTTTTACTGCGCTTATTACCTTGTGGCCTTTCAGCTGTTTGTCGCCAGAAAATATTTCAAAGCCATTTTATTATTTCTCTTAACCGTTATCGGAGCGGTGGTTTTGAGATATTCAATGGAATATTTTTTATTCCTGCCAGTATTAGGATTTGATAATTATAGGGGACATCAGTGGCCGGCTTCAGATTTTATTGAAAATGTATTCTGGTATTATTTCCCGAAATACTTTATATATGGATTGATGTATTTTTTCGCAGAAAACTGGTATAAGACCCGGCAATTGCAGCAGGAATTACAAAAGGAAAAATCAACTGCAGAACTGGCGTTTCTACGGTCACAGCTTAACCCACATTTTTTGTTCAATACGTTGAATGATATTTACTCGCTTACTTATCAAAAATCGGATCAAGCCCCTGAGGCTGTATTAAAATTGTCGGAGCTTTTGCGCTACATGCTTCGTGAAGGTACCGAGGATTTTATGCCGCTTACTCAGGAAATACAATACCTGGAGACATTGATCAAACTACAGCTGATCAGTGCCAAAGGGAATGCCCATATTCAAATGGACTCGGAAGGTGCATTAGGTGAATACACTGTTGCCTCTCTCCTTTTTGTCTCTTTTGTGGAGAATGCTTTTAAGCATGGTGTATTAAACGATCCGTCAAACCCCGTCAGCATAAAACTTACAACGGGTAATGGCAATATCTCTTTTTCGGTTACCAATAAAAAGAACCAGGACCAGAAGGATAAAACTGGCGGTATCGGCCTGAACAATGTCCGCCGCAGGCTGGAGCTGATGTACCCCGACAGGCACCAGTTAGAAATTGTTGATGACGAAGAGCATTATAACGTTAACTTGCTATTAAAAACCGCATGAGCATCCGCTGCCTGATCATTGACGACAAACCCCTGGCTATTGATATACTGGCGGATTATACACAGAAAGTTCCATTCCTTGAACTGGTCGGTACAACTACCAATCCGATAGAAGGTTTGTCAATCATTCGCGAACAAAACATCAATTTGGTTTTTCTCGACATTCAGATGCCGGAATTGACCGGCTTACAATTTATGAAGATAGCAGGCAAGCAGTGTAAAGTAATATTAACCACAGCTTATTCCAAATATGCACTCGATGGTTTCGAGCATGATGTGATCGACTATCTGCTCAAGCCTATTGCATTCGACCGTTTTTATCGCGCCGTGGAAAAGGCAAAAGAAATCATTTATAAACCAAGCATTCAATCAAGCGCTGAAACAAATACTGAATACCTTTTTGTAAAAACAGAACACCGGATACAAAAGGTCAATCTGAAGGATATTCTATTTGTAGAAGGTCTGCAGAATTACATCTCCATCCAAACTTCGAATGAACGGGTGCTTAGTCTGCAAACATTAAAAAAGATCGAAGAATCGCTTCCATTGAAGGACTTTGTGAGGGTGCATAAATCATATATTGTAGCTCTTAGGCATATCTCAGCCATCGAACGCAGCCGGATATTTATTGGCGATACTGTTATTCCTGTTGGTGATAGTTACCGGGAAGGGTTTTATGGGATTGTGGATAGATAGGCCTTGAATCTAATGTCATTTCGATGAACGGGAAGGGTGGTGAATGAGGTGTGAAGAGAAATCTTGCACGCCATGCAAAGTTTGCGGGTCGCTTGTAGAAGGTTTCTCCTCACGCCAAAACTTAACCCCAAGCTGTTCGTTCGAAATGACAAAAAGAGGTCTAAACAAAAACGCCATTGCTTTCACAATGGCGTTTTTAATATCAGCAAAGTCGGTTACGACATTTTTAGCTTTTTCTGAATATCAGCTACATAGCCTTTAAATTTCTTGTCGGTATCGATCAGATCTTCTACAGTCTGGCAGGCATAGATCACCGTGGAGTGGTCGCGGCCGCCGAAGAAACTGCCGATAGATTTTAACGAGCTCTTGGTATGAGCTTTTGCCAGGTACATAGAAATCTGACGGGCCTGAACGATCTCGCGTTTGCGGGTCTGAGACTTCACCATTTCAATCGGCACTTCAAAATACTCGCACACCAGGCTCTGGATATACTCCATCGAAATTTCTTTGGAAGAATTTTTTACAAAGTTCTTCAGCATCTGTTTCGCCAGGTTCAGGTCGATCTCCTTGCGGTTCAGAGTCGACTGTGCCAGCAGGGATACCATGGCGCCTTCCAGTTCGCGTACGTTGTTATCAATGTTGTGGGCTACATATTCAACCACATCATTTGACAACTCTATACCATCCTGGTAAATCTTATTTTTAAGGATCGCCATACGGGTCTCCAGGTCAGGAACCTGCAGATCGGCTGATAATCCCCATTTGAAACGTGACAATAAGCGTTCTTCCAAACCTGCCAGGTCTTTAGGCGCCTTATCTGATGTAATGATCAGCTGTTTGCCTGATTGGTGCAGATGATTAAAAATATGGAAGAAGAAATCCTGTGTTTTTTCCTTACCGGCAAAGTTGTGCACATCATCCATGATCAGCACATCGATAGCCTGGTAGAAGTTTACGAAGTCGTTTATGTTATTGTGCTTAAGTGCGTCAACAAACTGTTGCGTGAACTTTTCGCATGATACGTACAGCACCAGTTTATCCGGTAGCTTTACGCGAATTTCGTTACCTATGGCTTGCGCCAGGTGAGTTTTACCCAAACCAACGCCGCCATATATCATCAATGGGTTGAATGAGGTACCACCCGGTTTTGCCGCCACGGCATAACCAGCAGAACGAGCCAAACGATTACAATCACCCTCTACAAAGTTCTCGAAGGTGTAGTTTGGATTCAGTTGCGGATCTACATTCAATTTCTTCAAGCCCGGTATCACAAAAGGATTTTTAATGTCCTTATTAATTGATATAGGAACAGGCATGGATTGATTTTTCGTCTCGGCACCATTGCCGGTCGACGGCATATTGGTGGTGTACGGTTTACTCGATGATTGCTCTACTACAATATTGTATTCGAGGCGTCCTTCTTCTCCAAGCTGCTTCTTTATTGTTTTACGCAGCAGACCTACATAATGTTCTTCCAGCCATTCGTAGAAGAACAAACTTGGCACTTGTATCGTCAGGACGCTTCCTTCCATGCGCAAGGCCTTGATTGGTTCGAACCAAGTCTTATAGCTTTGCGCCGGGATATTGTCTTTAATGATTTGAAGGCAGCTATTCCAAACGTTTGTACAAGTTTTATCCATATATATTTTCTTAAAATCTTGATTTTCACCCCCTCAGCGACACATCAAAAGGGCCTGTTACGGAACATCGAATATTCAAAAAAAAACCTTATTAAAAAATTAAATTTTAAAATTTTATCTAAATAATTCACCTTTAATTAACACTTAACATTGCGTTTTTTATAAAGAAAAATCCTATATTCTGCACTTCTTCCAGAATATTGCCTCTCCGCATTGCTAAGGCATTTTTTTCATTTTCGTCACGCAACTCACGCACTTTATCAACATATGTTTATACTGTTTACGTTAACAGATACTTAATTGTTTGGCGAAAATTACCGGAATCATAACCATCGTTAAAATCCCATTTCAACAAGATAATAAATTATTTTGGAAATACCAATCAGATGTTAATCTGATATAATACAGCGATTCTGGCCTGATTGTTCAGTATTCGCCAAAAACAGCCCGAAGAGTATTGGCAATTTCGCCAAGCGTAGCATAACTTTCCACCGCAGTTAATATATGAGGCATCAGGTTGCTCTTCCCTTTTGCGGCATCACTTAATTGTTGAAGTGCGTTTTGAACAGTTTTATTATCACGCGATTCTTTTAATGCATTTATTTTATCTATCTGCATTTTACGAATGGAGTCATCCACCCTGAAAATATTCTCGGCAGGCGGTTCTTCCTGTACAAAACGGTTTACGCCTACTATCACCCGATCACCGCTTTCTATCTCGTTCTGATACTCATAGGCCGACCGGGCAATCTCCTGTTGTATATAATCCTGTTCGATGGCTTTTACCGCACCGCCCATTGCGTCTATCTTATCTATATATAATTGCGCAGCTTTTTCCAGTTCGCTGGTCAGCTCTTCTATAAAATAAGAGCCGGCCATTGGATCAACCGTATCCGTCACACCACTTTCAAAAGCGATGATCTGCTGGGTGCGTAAAGCGATTTTTGCTGCCGCTTCGGTCGGTAATGATAATGCCTCGTCGTAACCATTTGTATGCAAGGATTGCGTTCCACCCAATACAGCCGCTAAAGCCTGGTTAGTTACACGTACAATATTATTCATTGGCTGCTGGGCAGTCAGGGTTGATCCTCCTGTCTGGGTATGAAAACGAAGTTTTTGAGCGCCCGGGTCTGTCGCACCCAATTCCTTTGTAATATGCGCCCACATTCTCCGCGCTGCCCTGAACTTGGCTATCTCCTCGAAGAAATTATTATGGCAATTAAAGAAGAAGGATAATCTTTTCGCAAATACATTAATATCTAATCCTTTATTCAAGGCTGCCTGCAAATAGGCTTTCCCGTTAGCTAATGTAAAAGCCAGTTCCTGTACGGCAGTTGACCCCGCCTCGCGGATATGATATCCTGAGATAGAAATCGTATTCCATTTAGGTACTTCCTCGCTGCAATACTCAAACACATCTGTGATCAGTCGCATAGACGGGCTGGGCGGATAGATATAAGTGCCCCGTGCCGCGTACTCCTTTAATATATCGTTCTGTATCGTGCCGGATAGTTGCTTCAAATCAGCTCCCTGCTTTTTCGCTAACGCGATGTACATCGCCAGCAAAATAGAAGCGGTGGCATTAATGGTCATCGATGTGGTGATATCCTTTAGTTGAATACCTTCAAACAAAACCTCGATATCTTTTAATGAATCAATTGCTACACCGACTTTACCTACTTCCCCATCGGCAAAGTCGCTATCCGAGTCATAGCCGATTTGTGTGGGCAGATCAAAAGCTACAGAAAGCCCCATCGTGCCCTGGCTCAACAGGTAATGATAACGTTTATTCGATTCTTCGGCGGTTGAAAACCCGGCATACTGGCGCATTGTCCAGGGTTTGCCGCGATACATATCTTTCTGAATGCCCCTTGTAAATGGAAATTCACCCGGAAGCTCATTCATTGCCGATGGCCGGCAATAAACCTCCTTTATCTCGATCCCTGAAGTGGTGGTGAATTTTTTACCGGACATTGATTTAATTTATTTCGGAAGTCGGTCCAAAGGACTCCTTTGGAGAAGTTCGATTGCGGATTTATTAATACCCGATATTAAAACAAAGCTTCCATATCTTCCCTTACGATCTTCAAAGCAATATCATAAGGATTATCTTCCAGGTGGCTCAAGTGCGCTAATACCGTTTTGCAAAGATCAAGACCGGTTGCGGTTTCTGGCAATGCTTTTACTGCGTTGGTCACGACGCTCAGGGTATCATCTTTCACGCGGGTTACTACCGTCCAGGCGCGACTGCTTACATATACTTGCTGAGTAATGTTGTGCTGAAATTCGGTACGTATTTCGTTTGTTACAACGGCGTATAGTTCCACAGCAGACAATCCTGTACCATTCAACCGTACCAGCATATTCGCCGGGTTTACGCGTTCTATAAATAAAACCACGCGCTCATAAGCCTGTAGGCGTAATGGGAGTGTTTGGTTGCTGATGGTCTTTTTCAACTCCATCAATTGCAGACTCTCCGATTTGTCCAGGTAAGGTTTTATCAGGTAGAAGGCTACGTAAACCGTAGCAATACCAGCCATGGTATATTTTAAAATGTCGAATAAATAATTTGTAAGCACCATATTGATTATGTTAGGCGAAGGTCATAATAGTTGACAGGCAACAAAAATCTACAATTTACCTTATATTTGTATGCTTAATTTAAAATAAGATGAGTACTGCTGTTGAAACTGCATTAGCGCCTGTTAGCTTTACACAAGGTGCTGTTAAAGAGTTAAATAAACTAAAAGACCAGCAAGAGATTGGTGATGATTTTGGTCTGCGCGTTGGTGTTGAAGGCGGCGGTTGTTCAGGAATGAACTACGTTTTAGGCTTCGACCAGAAGAAAGAAGGCGACCAGGAATACATAATCGACGGTATTAAGGTATTCATGCATAAAGCGCATGGTTTATACCTGGCAGGGATGCAGATCGATTTCCAGGATGGTTTAAATGCACGAGGATTTACCTTCAATAACCCTAATGCGGCCAGCACCTGCGGCTGTGGCACATCATTTTCGGTATAATTATATTTATCAAAATATTTATGGATAGCCTCTGCTGATTAGTGGAGGCTTTTTTATTGCCAGGATATTTATCATCCGAGCAACTTATTATTTGCCATATTTTTTACTAATTGGCAATAAAATCTACTTTATGTATCATTCCTGATACTTTAAAAATAAATATGTGATATATAGGAACATTTAAGCTGATTTACACGTAAAAGTCAGCACTAATTAGCTTATATATTTCTTTGTTGTGAAAGTTTTTGAATATATTCATCCAATCTTACCTGCAGTCCTTGCATTAAACCCTGGACCAAAGTTTCCTTTTACACAATCAATCACCCTATTTTAACTATGAAGTATTTCTACATTCTTCTGTTTTGTCTGTTTACGACCTCGGTCTGTAATGCCCAATTATTAAAGCCCGGCTTTGATGCCAAAGAGTACCTGGAAATGCTTCGCATATCGCGCCAGCAGTTTAATGATCCTATTAAGGACGATCATACCCCACTGCCAAAACAGTACGCATTGGTTTACCGCTCGCCAGAGGGCGCGCTGAAAAATCGCTGGGATCTGTGGGTGAACAATAAAGGCATCGCTGTTATCAGTATTCGCGGTACCACACAATCAGAACAAAGCTGGCTCGAAAATTTTTATGCTGCTATGGTTCCGGCCAGTGGCAAACTGCACATCAGCGATTCGGAAGAATTTGCTTATAACCTGGCTGCAAATCCAAAAGCTGGTGTACATATCGGTTGGCTATTGGGCTTGGCTGATCTGTCAAAAACCATATTGCCCAAAATTTACTGGCTTAACCAGGTAAAGGGTGTCAAAAACTTTATCATAGTTGGTCATAGCCAGGGTGCCGCCATTGCTTGCCTGCTTCGTTCATACCTGGGCGATTTGCAGAGCAAACAGCTTCTTGGTAACGATATCACCTTTAAAACTTATTGCAGTGCACCGCCAAAACCGGGTAATATTTATTACAGCTACGATTTTAACTACCTGACCCGCAATGGCTGGTGTGTATCGGTTGTAAATGCTGCCGACTGGGTTCCGCAAACGCCGTTTACTATCCAGACTATCAACACTTTCAATACGCCAAACCCGTTTGTTAATATCAATGATCATATAAAAAGTCAGCCGTTTTTTAAACGCCTTTATATTAAGCACATATTTAACAAGCTAAAAAAGACGCCGGAAAATGCTCAGGAAGCGCATGAAGATTACCTGGGTAAGCTGGCCTATACATTTGTACAAAAGCAATTGCCGAAGTTTAAGGAGCCTGTTTACATGAAAGATAACAGCTTTACTGCTTGCGGTACGCCTATCATTTTAATGCCTGATAATACTTATCACAAGCAATTTCCTGATGATCCTAAAGATGTTTTTGAACATCATATGTTCTGGCCATACTACTATTTGGCGCAGGCAGAATATTTAAATCAATAAAAGGTTGTAACAAACCGGCATATCGCATAGTCATAATTGCACAGAATTTCTGATCTTGCGGTATGCCGGTAAAAACCTCACTCAAAGAGAACATTTCGATAGCATTACAATCCATAGCCGGTAATAGGTTAAGGACCTCGCTTACGTCGCTTATTATAGCCATCGGCATAATGGCTTTGGTAGGTATTTTAACAGCTATCGGCGGCATCCAAAACAACCTGAATGATGCATTTGCCAGCCTCGGGGCCAATTCCTTTACACTACAGAACCGTGGTGAGGGGCTGAATTTTGGCGGAGGCGGTCACCGCAAAGTATACCCTTCTATTACTTATGAGCAGGCTGCCCGTTTTAAGGAGCAGTTTAAATTACCGGTAAGCACATCCATTAACCTGAGCGTAACAGGTACAGCGGTAGCTAAATATGGCAATGTAAAAACGAACCCTAACATTTCGGTTACTGGTTCTGATGAGAACTATTTAATAACCAGCGGCCGCAAAATAGCTTTCGGTAGGGATTTTTCATCGTCAGAGCTGCAGCATGGCGATAACGTAGTGATGATTGGCGAGGATATCAAGAAACGTCTTTTCAAAAATGAAGACCCTATCAATAAACTCATTTTTATAGGTAATTATAAATTCAGGATAGTGGGCATATTTGCATCTAAGGGATCAAGCTCTGGTTTCGGTGGAGATAAATTCTGCGTAATACCGGTTTTGAAGGCCAAACAGATGGATACGCTGAAAAATATCTCGTTCAACGTAACGGTGAAAACAACCAGTCCAAATGTTTTAGATGCTACAATTGGGGAGGCTACTTCTGCATTCCGTAATGTGCGAGGTTTAACTATTTCGCAGGCGGATAACTTCGAGATCTCCCGAAGCGACTCGATTCAAAAAGAACTGGACAGCAACATCGCTGCTTTAACTATCGGTGGCTCAGCCATAGGTTTTATCACGCTGGTTGGGGCCGCTATAGGTTTGATGAACATCATGTTGGTTTCGGTTACCGAGCGCACGCGCGAAATTGGTGTACGCAAGGCCATCGGTGCTACTCCGGCCATCATTCGTAAACAGTTTTTGATAGAAGCTATTGTGATCTGTTTGATCGGCGGCGTTGGTGGTATTATACTCGGTATAGCCGTAGGTAACCTGATAGCGGTTCAGATCAGCGGTGCATTCGTTATTCCATGGTTCTGGCTGACGGTGGCTATTATCCTTTGTACAGCGATTGGCTTGATCTCCGGATACTATCCTGCAAATAAAGCCTCCAAGCTTGATCCTATCGACTCGTTAAGATACGAGTAGAGGAGGTGAAAGATTAAAGGTAAAAGGTAAAAATCCGCTATCTGGCTTCAGTCTGTGACTGAATGCCTCCTGATATCTGGCAGTTTTAAACTGCCCTGATCAGTGATTTCAGTTAAAAACTGAAACCAGAAATGGGTCTTTGTTTTCTTGATTCCTGGCTCTTGATTCTTGAATCTATTTTAGCAAAAGTGTATTCTTCAACGGATAATCCTGTAGCAGGCGCTGCACGTAAGAAGTATCAAGCGCTTTTTTGAATGCTGAGGCGTGACGCAGGTGGTGCATATCGCTGGATATGAAATCGACGATCTCGTTATCAACCATTGCTTCGGCCATTTTTTTAGCGTCCTTGCCATAATAGCCTGTTAATGATATCGTATTGATCTGCAAGTCGCAACCCCAGTCACGCAGGTTTTTTAGTTGCTCGATGTCCAGGTAAGAGTATCGTTCAGGGTGAGCGAGGATAGGTTTATAGCCCAGCTCTTTCATCCGTGTTATTACCCCGATAACATTCATGGGTAAACTGATGAACGACAGCTCGAACAGCGCATAATTATCACCCATAGTAAACAATTTATGATCGTTTACGCGGGCCTCGAAAGTTTCATCGAAATAATGTTCAGCGGCAGCCTCTACTTCAATATCGATCATCTGCCTTTTCAGTTCCGTTTTTAAGATAGCAAGCGCATTACCAATTGTCTCAGGCGTATTCCGGTAATAATCGGCCATAACGTGAGGTGTAGCAATGATCTTTTTGATACCCGACTCCATCATCCTTACGATCAGATCAATAGATTGACTCACATCCTGCGCACCGTCATCAATACCCGGTAGTACATGCGAATGCATATCAACCGCTATCGATTCATAGTTCACCGGGGTGAGGGTATCTTTCTTCTTAAAAAAACTAAACATTATTACCTGTTAGTATACTGTTCATTATAATATTGCTGGTAATGTCCCGACGTCACATCGGTCAGCCACTCTTCATTGGCCAGGTACCAGTCAACTGTTTTCTCCAAACCTTCTTCAAAGGTTATACTCGGAAGCCAATCTAATTCATCTTTCAACTTGGTAGAATCAATTGCATATCTTAGATCGTGCCCGGCACGATCAGTTACAAATGTGATCAATTTTGCCGATTCGCCCTCTGCCCTGCCCAGTTTCTTATCCAATATCGAGCAAAGCAAACGGATCAGGTCGATATTCTTCCATTCGTTATGACCGCCGATGTTATAGGTCGTGCCGGCCTTTGCCTTATGGAATATTACATCAATGGCCCGTGCATGGTCTTCTACCCAAAGCCAGTCTCTCACGTTCTCTCCTTTCCCATATACGGGTACGGGTTTATTTTGTTTTATATTATTGATAGCCAGTGGAATCAATTTCTCCGGAAAATGAAACGAACCATAGTTATTTGAGCAATTCGAGATCACCACATCCAGCCCGTAGGTATCATGGTAAGCCCTTACAAAATGATCAGAACTTGCCTTTGATGCTGAGTATGGCGAATGGGGATCGTAGTTGGTTGTTTCGGTAAACATACCGTCTTCACCCAAACTACCGTATACTTCATCCGTAGACACATGATAAAAACGGGTTTTATCATAATTGCCTTTCCAATAATTGCGGGCAGCATTCAGCAATGTTACGGTACCTACCACATTGGTCATCACAAACTCCAGCGGGTTGGTGATGGAACGGTCAACATGCGATTCGGCAGCCAAATGGATCACTGCATCGGGTTGTTCCGTTTCAAAAAGTTCGTTTATGAAGGCAGTATCCGTAATATCACCTTTTACAAAACGATAATTAGGCAGATCCTCAATATCTTTTAAGTTTGCCAGGTTACCGGCGTAGGTCAGTTTATCAAGATTGATAATGGTATAGTCCGGGTAATTTTTCACAAACCGGCGCACAACATGCGACCCGATAAATCCCGCTCCTCCCGTAATAACTATTTTCTGCATGTTTTTATTCTAAAATTATTGGATAGGGTTTTGTGAAATGTGTTTCTCCCACGCCCATGCCGATGACATCATCGCATCGATACCCAATTCGGCTTTCCAAAGCAATTTTTGTTCCGACTTGGACACATTTCCCCATACCTTTTCCACATCGCCTGCACGGCGCGGACCAATTGAGTAATTCAATTTTTCACCCGTAACCCGTTCAAAAGCTTTGATGATCTCCAGCACGGTATTACCATTTCCGGTGCCGATATTGAATACATCATAACCTTTAAACTCACTTTTCTCCATCAGTCGTAAGGCTGCTACGTGTGCTTTTGCCAGATCGACAACATGTATATAATCACGAACGCAACTACCGTCTTTTGTATTATAATCATCGCCAAAAACGGTGATTTTTTCACGTTTGCCTATCGCTGTTTGTGTTATGAAAGGCACCAGGTTTTGAGGCACACCTATTGGCAACTCGCCAATCAAAGCTGATTCATGTGCACCAACCGGGTTAAAATATCTTAAGGCGATCACCTTATAAGGTGATCCCGCAGCTACTGTATCAAATAAAATCTCTTCGGCTATTTGCTTGGTGTTGCCATATGGTGATTGCGCTGGTTTGATAGGTGCTAACTCGGTAACCGGTAATTCATCGGGCTGACCGTATACCGTGCAGCTTGATGAAAACACAAAGTTGACCGGTTTGCCATAATAGCCTTCGAGCAAATTGATCAGCGAATAAATATTGTTACGATAATATTTTAATGGTTTCTGAACTGACTCACCCACCGCTTTAAAAGCAGCGAAATGGATAACGCCTGCAATATCAGGCTCGGCAGTTGCCAGGTTTTGTACAGCATGCTCATCGCTTAAATCAAGCTCATGAAATACCGGGCGTTTGCCTGTTATTTTGGTGATCTGCTCTAATATTTTAGGCTGAGAGTTAGAAAGGTCATCTACGATCACCGGTTCAAAACCTGCATTGATCAGTTCGACCACTGTATGTGAGCCAATGTAGCCCAGGCCACCTGTAACTAATATTTTCGACATTATCTTTTATTATAGTAGGTAAAATCTTTGTGTTGAATTTCCTGCGCCGAAAGGGACTTGAAGTAATCATACGTAATTTTCAATCCCTCGCTACGCGATACTTTTGGCTCCCAGCCTAATATCTGCTTCGCCTTAGTAATATCCGGGCGGCGTTGTTTCGGGTCATTTACAGGCAGCGGTTTGCTTACCAGTTTCTGGTCGGTGCCGGTTAGTTTGATGATCTCTTCACCAAATTCTTTTATAGTGATCTCATCCGGGTTACCAATGTTCATCGGCAAAAAGTAATCACTGAATAGCAAGCGATAAATACCTTCAACCAAATCATCCACATAGCAGAATGAGCGGGTTTGAGAGCCATCCCCGAACATCGTAAGCGGTTCGCCTCTAAGAGCCTGACCAATAAATGCGGGTAGCACGCGCCCATCATTCAGACGCATACGCGGACCATAGGTATTAAATATCCTGACGATTCGTGTTTCTAAACCATGGAAATTATGGTAAGCCATTGTGATAGCCTCCTGGAAACGTTTTGCTTCATCATATACCCCACGCGGACCAACCGGGTTCACATTACCCCAGTATTCTTCGGGCTGCGGATTTACTGTCGGATCGCCGTAAACTTCTGATGTAGAGGCAATCAGCATTCGTGCCTTTTTTCCTCTCGCCAATCCTAAAAGATTGTGCGTACCTAACGAACCTACTTTTAAAGTCTGGATCGGAATTTTTAAATAGTCTATCGGGCTTGCCGGTGATGCAAAGTGAAGGATATAATCCAGTTGCCCCGGCACATGCACAAATTTGGATACATCGTGCTGATAGAATTCAAAATTCGGGAGCTTAAACAGGTGGTCGATATTGCGCAAATCACCGGTGATTAAATTATCCATCCCGATGACATCAAAATCTTCCTTGATAAAGCGGTCGCATAAGTGCGAACCCAAAAATCCTGCGGCACCTGTTATCAGTACCCGTTTACGGTTGTTCATTATTCAATTACTTTTCGGCCTATACTATTATAGTAGAATCCGCAATCGATCATCTTTTGGAGATCATAAAGGTTACGGCCATCAAAAATAACTTTATTTTTTAGTTGATTCTCAAGCAATTCAAAATCAGGCGTACGGAATACCGACCACTCGGTTACAATTAGCAATGCATCCGCATCTTTAAGTGCCTCATACTGATCTGCGGCATAGCTGATCTTATCGCCCAATAAAGTTTTTACGTTGTTCATTGCCTCAGGGTCAAAAGCAGCTACTGAAGCACCCTCTTTCAACAATTCGTCAATTACATACAATGATGGAGCTTCACGGATATCATCCGTTTCAGGCTTAAATGCCAATCCCCATATGGCAAACTTTTTGCCTTTGATATCACCTTTAAAGTATTTCTTAACTTTCTCAACCAGTAATTTTTTCTGTATCTCGTTCACCTTCATTACCGAGTTGAGGATCTTGAACTCATATTCATTTTCCTCAGCGGCTTTAGCTAATGCCTGCACATCCTTAGGGAAACAACTGCCGCCATAACCAATACCCGAGAACAGGAACCGGCGACCGATACGGTCATCTGCACCAATGCCGCGACGCACCATATCCACATCAGCGCCTACCAGCTCACACATATTGGCGATCTCATTCATGAACGATATTTTGGTAGCCAGGAAAGAGTTAGCTGCATATTTGGTCAACTCCGACGAACGCTCATCCATATAAATGATCGGGTTACCCTGGCGAACATACGGGCCATACAATTCGCCCATCAGTTTACGCGCCCGTTCATCAACTGTTCCGATCACAACACGATCAGGCTTCATAAAATCATCCACAGCAACACCTTCACGCAAAAACTCCGGGTTTGATACCACGGCAAATTCAACGTCGGTATGTTGTTTCATTACAGCGGTTACTTTATCGGCAGTACCCACAGGCACGGTCGATTTGGTAACGATCACCTTATATTCTTTCAGCAGTTTGGCTATATCTTTTGCAGCGCCCAATACATAACTTAAATCAGCAGCGCCGTCACCACCCGGAGGGGTTGGCAGGGCAAGGAAGATGATCTTTGCTTCGGCAATTGCCTCTGCCAGATTGGTAGTAAAATGTAACCTGTTTTGATTGATGTTCCGGTTAAATAATTGTTCGAGACCAGGTTCATAGATCGGCACCTGGCCGTTCTTCATCATCTCTACTTTTTTCTCGTTAATATCTACACATATAACCTGGTTTCCGGTATCGGCTAAACAGGTGCCCGTAACTAAACCTACGTAACCCGTTCCAACCACAGCAATTTTCATAGTATAAATTCTTTTTTAGTGAATATGAAACTATCATGGCCTGTTTAATTTTCTTTTAGCGGCAGACATAATGGTTTCATACTTATTTATGTTTTTATAGTTAGTACTTTTACCCCCGCGAAGGTAACAATTTCAAATTCAATGTTGCTGTTTTACAACTTAGGTGTCCGGTTTTATTTCATTTTGATATTTTTTGCTTCTTTTTTTAACAAAAAAGCAAAACTTTGGATCAATGGCCGAAAAAACACCCAATATCAGCAATTCAGCAAAAGCGCATGGTTCCATTTTGCATCCCTCGGCGAGTATGAACAGGGTCTTCCTGTCCTGATAGCCTACCGGGAGAAGTATCCCCACACAAAAATTATCATAACGTTTTTTTCGCCTTCTGGTTTTGAGATCAGGAAAAATACACCTTATGCTGATGCGGTTTACTACCTGCCGTTGGATACAAAATCCAATGCCCGGAAGTTTATCGATGCCATCGATCCTGCTATAGCCGTATTCACCAAATATGAATACTGGTACCATTTTTTTAACGAATTGCATGACCGGGAAATTCCTTTATATGTCATTTCAGGGATATTCCGATCCAACCAGGTGTTTTTCAAATGGTATGGCGGTCTTCACCGCAAAATGCTCAATTGCGTAACGCGTTTTTTTGTGCAGGACGAGGATTCAAAACATTTATTACAGAGCATTGGCATCAGCTATGTTTCGGTAAGCGGCGATACTCGTTTCGACAGGGTCTGGGCAAATGCACAAAACCCAAAATCATTCCCGGCAGTTGCTGAGTTTACTCAAGGTAAAAAAACATTTATAGCGGGCAGTACCTGGCCTGAGGATGAAGAGCTATTAGCCAAACTGGCGACAGAACACCCTGACTGGAAGTTCATCTTCGCCCCACATGAGATTAAAGAAGAGAAGATCGCTAAATTAATTAAGCAATTACCTCTGAGTTCAACCGTTCGTTATTCCGAAATCTCAAATCTCGAATCTCAAATCTCAAATCTGAATATTCTGATTATTGACAACATCGGCATGCTTTCATCCCTCTATCAATACGGTCAGATCGCATACATCGGTGGTGGCTTTGGTGTGGGAATACATAACACGCTCGAAGCTGCAGCTTTTGGATTGCCAGTCATCTTTGGGCCGAATTACGAGAAATTTAAGGAAGCTAAAGATTTGATTGCGCTGCAAGTTGGATTTAGCATCAATGATGAAAATGGATTGAAAAAGACTTTCAATTTTTTGACTGAAGACGAGCCGCGCTATCAAGCCATTATCAAAAAGATCGGGGAGTATGTGAAGGAGCATACGGGGGCGACTGGGATGATTATGGAGTATCTTGAGTATCATACCTAATAAGTTCGGCTAAAGCCGGATTCCTTCCATATCTTATCCGTCGGTTAAAACCGACGGCAATGAATTAGATAGCAAATTTGTTATTCATTGCCGTCCCATTTATGGGGCGGATTACAAGCAAAAATAGATGGCTTTAGCCAAACCCTATGCGAACAAATAATCACATCCTATCCTCATTCTTCCTGATTATCCTTAATATTGCCCGTTATGGGCTTTTTACAAATTCCCGGTCTGGGCAGGGTACATTACCATGAATACGGCAGTGGCGATAAACCAATGCTGGCCTTTCATGGCTATGGCATGACCGGGAAGCAGTTCCAGGTATTGAAGGATTCTATTCTAACCAAATACCACGTTTACGGCATCGATCACTTTTTTCATGGAGAAAGCGTTTTGGAGGGTTGGTCGGAAGAACATATCCTCGCCGGCATGCCCAAAACATTGGTAAAAAGCTACCTGGAAGAATGGTTTAAAGTTTATGGCAAGCAAAAAGTATCCCTGATGGCCTACTCCATCGGGGCGAAACTAGCATTGATCCTGCTGGAAGAGTTTCCTGAATGGATTGAAGAGATCATCCTGATGGCACCAGATGGTTTGTCAGTATATAAAGGCTTTGATTTTCTAACCAACAAATCCATCGGCAAATATTTTTTCCGTAATGCGACCAAAAGCAAGTGGATGGCGCCTGCACTTTTGAGAAATCTCAGGAGGATGCACGTCATAGATGATAACTTGTATACCATTGCTTATAACGAGATCGATACCGAAAAGAAACGGCTGGATGTATACTACACGCTCAACCTCATAAGGCGTCTAAAACCTGATACTGATAAGATCATTAAATTGCTTAATCAGCATCCTATCAAATGCACTTTTATATTCGGTAAGGATGATAAATTGTTTCCGAAATCGGCGGCTAAAGTCTTTGCTGATCAACTAAAAAAAGCTGAAATACATGAAGTGCCATTGGGCCATTGGCTGGTTGTGCCCGCATTGGACGAGTATTTATTAGATTTGTCTGAATGATACCTCAGCGCAGCAACCGGCTCATCAAAAAACTGTTCGCCCCATATTTGGCTTACAGGCTGCGCAAGGCATTTAAGGTATTAAAGCATGATGAAATTGAGGTGCTTCCGGGCCATTCTATATTACTACTTTGTAATCATTTTAGCTGGTGGGATGGCTTCTTCGCCGGGCATTTAGCGCATAACTATTTAAAGCGAGATTTCTTTATCATGATGCAGGAAGACCATCTGCAAAAGCGAATGTTCTTTAGCCGGGTCGGCGGTTTTTCCATCAACCAAAAATCAAAAGAGGTGGTGATGTCGTTGCAATACGCGGCACATTTGCTCGATAATCCCAATAATCTCGTCACCGTTTTTCCGCAGGGCGCATTAGAATCCAATCATATCGATGAAATCAACATCGAGCGCGGTATCGATTATATTGTCAAAAAGATCAAAGGCGACTGCCAGATCATTTATTACTCAGCGTTTATTGAATATTTTGAGAGCCTGAAACCGTCCGTCTATTTCCGGTTTTTGAACTGCGGCACCAACCGTGATTTCGACTTTGAAAGACTGAAGGCGATGATCAACGAGCATCACAAAAAAGCATTGAAGGAACAGGTAAATGCGGAACATTAATGATAAAGCCCGGGAAAAACTTCATTATTCGCCAAATACTGCATTCTTATGTCAGTTGGATAGTAAAGCATCATTTTCATGATCTGAAGTTTGATCCGGTTGAGATCGATCCAAATAAATCTGTTCTTTTAATAGCCAATCATTTCAGCTTTTGGGATTCGCTCATTCTATTTATTGTTTGTCGCAAATTGGTGAAGAAGAGTTTCTACGTAATGGCACGTGAAGATACCACCGTTAAATTTCAATATGTAAAATATGGCGGAGCGTTTTCAATCAATAAACAATCGCGGGATATGCTGCAATCATTGGATTATGCGGCCGAATTATTAAACGATCCGCAAAACCTGGTGCTCATATTTCCGCAGGGAAAACTGTATTCGAACTTTGTAAATACCATGCAGTTTGAGAAAGGCATCACCCGGATAATGGAAAAAGCCGAAGGAAAATTCCAATTATTGTTTGCTGCAACTTTTGTTCAATACCTGAAACATAAAAGGCCTACTGCAACCGTTTACCTGAAGGCTGAACCATCGTTTGGTAAAAGTTTGGAAGATTTAAAAAACGCCTATCAAATGCATTATGATAATGCTAAATTGCAGCAAACCGAAATTGTGATATAAACGTGCTCATCGTCATCTACGCAACTTTCTTTTTCATCATTCTGCGCTTTGCCGTAACGATATTCAATTTCATTTCGGATCCAAAACTGCGCCGTGTGACCAAAAATTATGATAATTTGGTTTCCATACTTATCCCTGCCCGAAACGAAGAAAAAAACATCCTAACGCTTTTAAAATCTATTGAACAGCAGGATTATAGCAATTATGAAGTGATTATCCTGGATGATGATTCCAGCGATCGCACTTATGATATCTGTGCTGAATTTGCTGCAAAACATTCTGCATTCAAAGTAGTCAAAGGCAAAGAACTTACCGGGCAGTGGTTGGGTAAAAACTATGCCTGTTACCAGTTAGCCAAACAGGCGCAGGGAGATTTTCTATTATTTCTGGACGCTGATGAACAGATCTATGACGGGCTTATCAATAGCGCTGTCCACCGCATGCACTTCCGTAAGCTGGCTTTACTGAGCTTGTTTACCAACCAGCAAATGGACACATTGGGCGAGTTGCTGACAGTCCCGCTAATGCATTATTTACTGCTTAACCTGCTCCCGCTCCGTTTGGTATTCCTGTCAAGAAATTCTGCGGTGTCTGCAGCGAGCGGGCAATTTATGTTATTCGATGCCGGGGTATATCGTCAGTATGAGTGGCACAAGGAAGCAAAGGATAAGATAGTAGAAGACGTCGAAATCATGAAGCAGGTGAAAGTTCGTGGATTTAACGGCGAGAGTTTGCTCGCCAACGGCATGATCAGCTGCCGGATGTATACAGACTATAACACAGCAATAAATGGCTTCGGAAAGAACTTTCTGGCGGCCTTTAACTACAATATTTTCAGCTTCCTTATTTTTCTCGTATTGCTCATTGCCGGGCCCATGATAGTCCTCATGACGTTGAATTTTCAGTTGATACTGATGATGACGGGACTTATCCTGCTTACACGCATCATGATCTCACTGGAATCAGGGCAAAATACTTCTATTAATGTTATCTTGCACCCGCTGCAGATGTTCAGTCTTGTGCTGATCGCCTTTTCGGCAATACAAAAGTATTTAACCAAAACTACCGAATGGAAAGGCAGGAAAATCTGAGGCTACCGGGTCTCCACCAACAGGCTGAGGAATTATCCATCAACAGAAAAGCTATTTCTATCATTATCATTTTCCACCTGGTCGGCCTAATTGGGCTTAGTATCCCTTTGACTCGGCCTATATTTTTATACATTGTTCCTTATCATTTATTACTGATGCTGGCCGTGCTCGTACTCAATCACAACCGGGTCGACAACCGTTTTATACTTTTCATGGTGCTGATTTTTGCCTTTGGATTTACTGCGGAATGGGTTGGGGTACACAAGCATTGGCTTTTTGGTGATTATTTTTATGGCAACACTTTAGGGATTAAAATATCAGGAGTACCCCTGATCATGACCGTCAACTGGTTCCTGCTAACCTATTCTGCCAGTGTATTAATGCAACGCAGCCGGTTAAAAAGCATGCTTTTCAGAGTGATTATCGGTGCGTTAATATTAACCTTGTTAGATCTGCTGATCGAACCGGTAGCTGTGCGATTAGATTACTGGCACTGGGCCGACGGGGTCGTTCCTTTTAAAAACTATCTCTCGTGGTTTCTGGCAGGTGTAGTAATGCTTTTCATTTACGAGTTGTTCCGTTTTAAATACCAGCGGGTTGTAGCGCCGGTATTCCTGCTGATCCAATTTATTTTCTTCGGAATATTACACTTAGTGCAAGTAATTTTTTTAGCGTAAATTTGCAGTGCTATGGGCGATTATCAGTTACAGGTAACTATCGATCAGGATTCAGGGTTTTGCTTTGGGGTGGTGTATGCTATCGATATGGCAGAAGAAATCCTGGAGGAGGATGGCTATCTGTATTGCCTTGGTGATATCGTACATAACGACGAAGAAGTAGAACGCTTGAAAGCAAAAGGACTGCGCATTATTGGTCATGATGATCTGAAAACTCTGCATAACGAAAAAGTATTGATCCGCGCACATGGCGAGGCTCCTGAGACTTACAGATTAGCACTTGAGAATAATATTATGCTGATCGACGCTTCCTGTCCTGTAGTACTGAAGCTGCAGAACCGCATCAAAACCTCTCATGATAGCAACGAAAAGATATTGATATTTGGTAAACATGGCCATGCTGAAGTGATTGGCTTATCGGGTCAGACCAACAACGAGGCTTTGGTTTTCCAGGATATCGCTGAACTGGACGAAGTTGAATTGCCTCAAAAGATCACCTTATACAGCCAAACCACCAAAAGCACCGAGAAATTCTACGACATAAAAGATAAACTGATCGAACGTGGATACGAAGTAAAGGCCAATGATACCATTTGCCGCCAGGTATCTAACCGGGATAAAGACCTGCCAGCTTTTGTGGCTAAGTTTGATAAGATCGTGTTTGTATCGGGGCGTAAATCATCCAACGGTAAGGTATTGTTCGAAGTTTGCCGCAAACATAATCCAAGTACCTATTTCATTTCATCGCCTGATGAATTGGATAAATCCCTGTTCGCACCGGGTGATAAAGTGGGCATTGCCGGCGCTACTTCTACCCCTATGTGGCTGATGGAAAATGTAAAAGCCGCGTTAGAAAAGTTTTAATCACCTTTCTCATTTATTAGCAATAATTTACCCCCAAAATTCATCGCGGAGAAATTTATCTTATTTTTGCGCCTCATATGGGCAAAAAGGGAGTTTTAATAATTAACCTGGGTACGCCTGACAGTCCGTCGACTGCCGATGTGCGTAAATATCTTCGTGAATTTTTGATGGATCCACGTGTGATCGACATCAACCCTATCTCCCGTACGCTACTGGTAAAAGGCATTATTGTTCCTACCCGAGCTCCCAAATCGGCGAAACTGTATAAAAAGATTTGGGACCCGAAAACAGGCTCTCCACTGTTACACTACAGTTTATTGCAGCAACAGCTTTTACAGGAACGCCTGGGTGATGATTATATCGTAGAGTTGGCTATGCGTTATCAAAGTCCAAGCATTGAATCTGCTTTAGAACGCCTGAAAGCAGCCTCGGTAGATAGCATACAAGTTATCCCGATGTTCCCGCAATATGCTTCGGCAAGCACCGGCTCTGTTTATGAAAAAGTGATGGGGTTAGTTGGGCAATGGCCTACCAGTCCGACGATCTCTTTCATTAACTCATTCCACGATAATAAACTGATGATCGAGACTTTTGCTGACAATGCCCGCAAGCACCATCCTGAAACGTACGATCATATCTTGTTCAGTTTTCACGGTTTGCCGCAACGCCAGCTGATCAAGGCAGATCATACGCATAATCATTGCTTAAAGTCGGCCGATTGCTGCCAGACGCTCACTGATCAAAATAAATTCTGCTATTCGGCGCAATCCTACCACACTGCAAAATTGATCGCTGAAGAACTAAATATACCAAAAGAAAAATATACTGTTTGCTTCCAATCTCGCCTGGGCAGCGATCCATGGGTACAACCCTACACCAGTGAAGTAGTAGCGCAAATGGCCAAAGAAGGTAAAAAACGTCTTTTGGTGTTTTGTCCGGCTTTCGTGGCTGATTGTCTGGAGACCGTTTACGAAGTTACCACCGAGTATGGTGATGAGTTTAAAGCCCTTGGCGGTGAACACGTGCAACTGGTTGAAAGTCTGAATGATTCTCCGAAGTTTATTGAGGCTTTGTCGGGAATGGTGAGATAATAATGAAGCGCGAGGGGTGTCACACTTAGCATAGTCGAAGTGTCGCGTGTAGAGGCCTACTCACCATGCTTCCCTTCGACAAGACTCAGGACAGGCTTATGCCTCAGCATGACAACATTTTAGATCAATTCACTCACAATCTTCGCCGATAACAAACACAACGGAATCCCACCTCCGGGGTGCACACTACCTCCGCAGAAATAAAGTTTTTTGATTTTGGACGACCGATTAGCATGACGCAAAAATGCGGCATAGCGATTATTGGAGCTTATGCCGTATATAGAACCCTGATAGGACGAGGTCTTGCCTTCGATAGAGCGGGGATCAAGTGTAGATTCCGAAACGATTAACTCCGCAACATCTACCTTTAATATTCGCGATAGCTTTTTAAGGATATTACCTCTCGCATCTGCAATCAACTGCTCCCAATCCTGACCTTTGTTGGATGGCACATTAATCATCGCAAACCAGTTCTCGCAACCCGGCGGCGCATCATCCGGCTTTAGTTTTGAAGTGATATTGATGTACACCGTCGGATCGAGGTAGATGGTTTGTTTTTGCCAGATGTGTTCAAACTCAGCCTTGTAGTCATAACTGAAGAAGATATTGTGCAGATCCAATTCCAGGAATTGCTTTTTGATGCCCCAATAAAATATCAATGCCGAGCTGCTTCGCTCCTGCTCAAGAACTTTTTTAGGCTGATATTGGGGGTATTGGCTTAACAGCTTATGATAAGTAAACCATACATCCATATTGGATACAACTATATCCGCATAAATTATTGCACCATCTACTTTTATCCCAACTGCCTTTTTATTTTTTAAAACGATCTCATCGACTTTCGACTTGTAATGAAATTTTACACCTAACGATTCAGCTAGTTCAACAAGGCAAGTCGTAATTTGATACATCCCGCCTTCAGGGAAGTAAGCGCCAAAGTGCTGTTCCAGATGTGGTATAACATTTAATGTAGCAGGTGCCTGGTAAGGATCTGATCCGTTGTAAGTAGCGTAACGATCCGCATATTGTTGCAAGCGTTTATCAACAAAAAATTGGCTGTTTGCCTCGTGCATGGTTCTGAGACTATCAATCTCGCCAAATTTAAGTAGGGATTTGATAGCTCTCCAATTCAGAAATGATTTCAGCTGATCAAGTGATCTTTGCAGAAAAACATGATCCGTTAATTCGTAAATCCTACCGCTTTTTTTGATGTACTGTCGCAGCGCTTCCCCCTCTCCCGTGAGCTGGTCTACCTCATTTATAAATTTCTCATTATCTACGTAAGCAGTCAGGCGACTACCGTCTTCATAAAAATATTTACAGATAATATCCAGTCTTTGATAATTGAAAAATTGAGAAGGATTTTTGCCAGCTAGACGAAACAATTCATCTATGTATTGCGGCATGGTCAGCAAACTCGGACCGGCATCAAAGCGAAAGCCGTCTTGTTTGATCTCAGTCAATTTGCCGCCGGGATAATCATTCGCCTCAAAAACCTCTACCGTATAGCCTTTAACCGACAGACGAATAGCTGTGGCAATTCCGGCAATTCCGGCACCGATAATCAAAGCCTTTGGCATAATGGAAAGTTACGATACTATACAAACTGCATAGCATACTTTATAAAGTTACTGGTCAGGCCGAAGTCTTCCGTTCCCTTACGGCGGATAAAATAGAAATCGCGAGTGATCTTTAGTCCTTCAATCGGCACTTCTACCAGGTCGCCATCAGACAATTGACGCACTATAGACGGCTTCGGCATAAAGCCCAGGCATTGATCGGCCAGCAGAAAGTTTTTTAAGGCCTCAGTACCGCCTAGCCTGATTTTCACCGAAAGATCCGCGGGTTTAATGTGATGATCGGACAACGCTTTTAATAAGGCATTCAACGTCCCCGAACCACGCTCACGTAAAGCAATTGGCGTTTTCAGAAGTTGCTTGAGTGTTAACGATTTACCTGCCAGCGGACTTTTGGATGAACAAACCGGGATCACCTCATCGCTCATGAAAGGATTATAGGAAACTGTAGTGAGTTTATTATCTACTTCGATAATACCGATATCTACCTCGTGATTTAACAAGGCATTTAGGATGTATTCTGAGTTACGGTTCACCAGTTGTATATCTACATTGGCATATTCACGCTGAAAGCCTGAAAGAATTGAAGGTAAAATATATAAGGCGATTGTCGTACTAGCGCCCAAACGTAAATGCCCGGCCGCTTGGGATACATTGCTCAGGATAGACAGATCGTATTCTATTTTGCGTTCGATCTCAGTAGCCTGGAGCAAATTTTCATTTAAACGCCTCCCTGCTTCGGTTAGCAGGATGCTATTTCCTTTACGTTCAAACAAAGGCACTTTATATTGATCTTCCAGCGCCTTGACGTGTTTGCTGATAGCCGGCTGCGTAACAAACAGCACCTGCGCTGCCTTCGAGAAACTCAAATTGGCAGCAACTTCCATAAACACACGATGAGCAAAAGAGATCATGCGGCTAAGTTAGTTGATTATGGGGACAGTTGGGCAGTTGATTGAGTGAGTGGTTAAGTAGTTAATTTTCAAACTTAAAATGCAAACTGCCAACTCATTCCGATAGCTATAGGGGCTGCAAACTACTTCTTCACAAACTTCACCTGGTACAGATGCGGCCATTTTTTACCGGTGACAAACATGCGCTGACCTTTTGCATCCCAGGCAATACCATTCAGCACATTGTTGCCTTCGTCGAAACCTTCAGGGCGCTGATTTTCCGGGTAAAGGTTTTTCATATCGATCTTTTGTAATACAACGCCGGTTTTAGGGTCGATCACAACGATGATATCAGTAGTATACACATTCGCATAAATTTTCCCGTCGACATATTCCAACTCGTTGATGCTATCTATGCCTTTTTGATCGTCATAAACGTCGACAAAGCCAATCTGCTGATAGGTGTCCTTGTTTAAAAACCAGATGCGGTTGGTGCTATCGTCCATGTAAAGCTTGGTACCATCGTTGGTCATACCCCAGCCTTCTACGCCTACATTGTTCGGAGCAGTGCTCAATAATTTAAAAGTATTCTTATCATACACCAATGCCAATTTTGGATCCTTCCAGGTCAGCATCAGTATTTTATTGCCGATAATAGCACTGCCTTCGCCAAAATATTGCGAATCCAGTTTTGCCGCCTGCACCGCCTTACCTGTTTCCAGGTTCACTTTCCGCAGGGTAGATTGCCCTTTAGTTCCAGTACTTTCATACAAATAACCATCCTGGTATAACAATCCTTCTGTATAGGAACTGGTATCATGAGGATAAACCTTTTCAACTTTATATGTATAAAGCTCAGGAGCTTTAGGCGCAAGCAATACAATATTGGTCGAAGCGTCCTGACTTTTACCACCCTGGTATAATTTAGCGGCAATAACTCTCGGCCCCAAATGCATCGCATCTGTTTTAAGACTAACCGCTGACGAATCCTTTTTTGAAGCAAATCGTACGGAGTCAACTGTGTATACAATAGAATCGGGTTTGGTATCGGCAGGATAGCTTAGTTTCACTGATACTTCTTGTCCTTGTTTGTAGCTGGCCCCTGCTTCCGGGGTAATAGATAAGCTGGTTCCCTGGGGCTTCTTATCACAGCTGGTGCAACCAAAAGCCAGCATAGCAACTGCTGTTAAAAGCAGGATAGTATTATTTCTCATAGTTAATCCGCAGATGGCCAAAAGGCATCTTCAATGTGTTTTAATGTATAGTTTTCGTTCCGGTCAAATAAAACGGATATGATATCAAACCGCACCTCGCCCTGGTGATCCATCAGGTAAATATATTCATCTGCTGCATCAGCCAGTAATCTTTGCTTGCGCCTATCTACAAAATCTTCAGGTTCACCAAATCCGTTACCTGTCCTGGTTTTTACTTCCGTAAATATGATCACTCTATCCTTATAGGCAATCAGATCAACTTCAGCCTTTCCGTGCGTCCAGTTCTCATCTAATATTTCGTAACCCAAACCCTCCAGAAATGTTTTCGCCAAACTTTCGCCCTTGCGACCAAGATCAAGGTGCCGCGCCATTATTTAATGATCACAGAACCTAAATAATCCGAGATACTTTTCTCCACCTTTTTCATCTGCATATACTGTGTCAGCAAAATTTCGGTGTTCTCATCGCCTTCAGCTGTTTGCAGTTCGGTACGCAGACTATCCAATATCTTACCCACCTTATGCTTTTTCAGGTGAAATATCGCTCCCAAAATAGTCGCTTTCATATTCACCTGCTCATCCGGCACTAAAATCTTGTGCATCTCGTACCAGTTTTCGCTTAACGTATACCTGGTGGCTAATAGCGTAACCGTAAGATCAACTATTTCCTTGTCAGCATGATGGATAAATACCTGCTCATCCGGCAACACGCCATTTTCCACTTCTTTGCTATATAACTCGACAAACTTTTTACTCGGACTATGCTCAAATTCCACATCTCCCAATTCGGCTATCATAAACGGACCGATATAAGTATTAGCAATGCCATCCCAATCGATCATTTTGTTGCCGTAAAGAAGCAGTAAACGGATAATTTCTTTTTCCTGGCTATGGTCTTCTTTTACTGGCCTTTCGAGCTGGATTTCCTCAACCGGCAATTCCGGTGCCAGTTCACTTTGCTTTGCTCCCTGTTGTGCATCCTTTTTCGATTTGGCGAGACGCATCTTGTTCAGCTCTGAAAGCAATGCGCGTTCGTCTATCTGTAAGATATGGCTGCAATCCTTTATAAAAACAGATGCCTTAATTGAGTCCGGTATTTTAGCGATACTCTCAACCACTTCACGGATCACCTCTGCACGCTTTATCGGATCAGGACCGGCTTCTTTCAAAAGAATGTCGGTTTTATAAAGGATGAAGTCTTTCCTGTTTTGATCGATGTGATTTTTGAAAGCATTGGTGCCCACGCTACGAACATAGGAATCCGGGTCGTGCCCGTCGGGGAATAATACCACTTTTACATTCAACCCTTCTTCCAGGATCATATCCAATCCACGCAAAGAGGCTTTGATACCCGCCGCATCGCCATCGTACAAGATGGTAATATTCTTGGTAAACCTGCTGATCAACCTGATCTGTTCAACGGTAAGTGAAGTACCCGATGAAGCCACCACATTTTCAATCCCTGCCTGGTGAACAGATAATACGTCGGCATAACCTTCTACCAGGTAGCAATTATCCTCGTCCCTTATCGCTTTTTTGGCAAAATACAGGCCGTATAAAACGTTAGATTTATGGTAGATCTCCGACTCAGGGGAGTTGACGTATTTGGGAACATTCTTGTCAGTCTTCAGTGTTCGTCCACCAAATGCGATGACGCGGCCGGTAAACCCATGAATCGGAAACATTACCCGGCCGCGGTAACGGTCGTATAGTCCGCCATTGTCACGTTTAACGGACAAGCCGCTTTCCACCAAAAACTCTTCCTGGTAACCTTCCTTTAAGGCCTGACCTGAAAAGGCTTCCCATTGGTCGGGCGAATAACCCAGCTCGAATTTCTTTATAGTCTCGTTATTAAACCCACGCTCTTTAAAGTAGCTGAGGCCGATGTTCTGCCCTTCTTCACTATTCAATAAACTTTCGTGAAAGAATTTAGCCGCATAAGCGCTAACGATCATCAGGCTTTCCCGATGGTTTTCCTCTTCCTTGTTTTCGTGCGATTCTACTGTTTCCTCAACCTCGATGCTATACTTATTGGCAAGCCATTTTAAAGCTTCCGGATAAGTAAACTTCTCCAGTTCCATCAAAAAAGTAACTGCGGAGCCACCTTTGCCTGACGAGAAATCCTTGAAAATGCCTTTTGCGGGAGATACCGTAAACGATGGTGTACGCTCGTTGGCAAAAGGGGAAAGACCAACGTAATTAGCGCCACGTTTTTTTAACTGCACAAACTCACCAATCACCTCGACAATGTCGATGGCTTCCATAATGCGGTCGATGGTGGTTTTGGTGATCATAAAACAGTTTACAAATGTAGGGTATGGCGGCCTTAATTTAGGAATTATTTAGCTGCCTTCGCTTTAAAAAAGTAATAGCTATCCCGACTAATACGATAATACTACCCGCAATTTCCTTAAGCTCAAGCTTCTCGTTAAGAAAGAACATTGCCCATATACCGGCGATCACTGTTTGACTAAGCAGTGCGACTGAAACCTTTGTCGCATCCAAATAATTCAACGAATAATTGATTGTGATCCATCCGGCCAACTGGCAAATCAAACCCATGCCTAACAGGTACAGCCAGGTTGAAGTTGGGAAGCCAAGCAATGCATTGTGCTGAAATAGGCAGATCAGAAAAAGGAATACCGATGCGCCCAGCATATTATAGAACATGAAAGTGACCGTGGTTATCCTTTGCAGAATACCTTTGGTTATCATGATATAAATAGCGTAAAATAAACTGGCGATCAAAGCAAGGATCAACCCGATATTGAACTGCAAATGAAAAATTTGTTGGTATCCCACCAATATCACCATACCGAAAATCGCTACCCAGGTACCTATCCAGAATGAAGCCCCTGATTTCTTCCTCAGGATTAGAAAGCTCAACAACCCCACCCAAAGCGGAGCCAGGTTAGCGATTAGTGTAGAGATTGTGGCGCTGATTTTCATCAACGAAAGGTTCCATACAGCGATATCTGCCCCAAACACTACACCACCCAGTAAGGCAACCAGTAAATCTTTCCGTTCTATTTTTAGATTACCCTTGACGATGCAATATGGCGCCAGGAATACCCAGGCAAAAAAAATACGGTAAAACCCCGAGGTAATGGCCGGCGCAACCGAAAGCTTGACAAATATCGGTGAGAAGGAAATGCACATAATGCCGATGATTAGGCTCGCTTTCGGGTTCATAATATTATTTGCTGCCAAAAATACATTATAAGTCAGTATTTTAATATCCGGTGTAGCAAATACTGCGGAAGCTCCGTATATTGTTTAAACTAAACTTTTCTTTTATGAAAACCCTTGCTTACCTTATCCTTTTGGGCACCGCGCTGCTTTCGGCTTCCTGCTCAAAAAAACCGCTTTGCTGTGTATTACCACCACAAATAATAATGACTGCACAAAAAAATGGAACCGACTGGAAGCTGCCGATTATTAAAAGCACACTTAGCAGCGCAGACAAAATTTTTATATCGACAGTCGGACCGCAATTATTAAGCACGGCAACTGATTCACTGGCTATTAATTTGCAATATGCTGGTGTCGGAAGTTATACACCTACCGATGCAAACGTTACTTACACCGTTTTCTCAAATGGGGTAAAAACCACTTACTTGCTTGATCAAACCTATCAAAATAAGATCGACATCACTGAGTTTGAAGTGCAGCATAATGAAGCAACGATGAATCCCGACCCAACTGAGATGAAAGCAACCTTTAACCTGCGTTTTACAGACCCGGAACATACAACCACTGTCACCCTTTTAAACGGAAAATTCACTGCTTATTTAGCTAATTAGTTGTATTTTTGCGCCTCAAAATATATTCTAACATGAGTCAGCGCACAAAGATCAAAGCATTGCTTGAGAGCGAGCAAACCAACATTGAAGTAACGGTTAAAGGATGGGTACGTACCTTCCGTAATAATCAGTTTATCGCTTTAAATGATGGCTCGACCAATAGCAATATCCAGATCGTGGTTGATTTTGAAAACACTGATCCAAACCTGTTAAAGCGCATCACTACCGGAGCCGCCATCAGCGTTGTTGGCGAACTGGTAGCATCTTTAGGTAAAGGTCAGAAGGTAGAAGTTAAAGCAAAACAGATAGAAATATTAGGCGACAGTGATCCTGAGAAATACCCGCTTCAGCCTAAAAAGCATAGCCTGGAGTTTTTGCGGGAAATTGCACACCTCCGTTTCCGTACCAATACTTTTGGTGCGGTGTTCCGTGTGCGAAACAGTCTGTCATATGCTGTACACACCTTCTTCCAGGAACGCGGGTTTGTTTACCTGCATACACCTATCATAACTGCTTCGGATGCCGAAGGTGCTGGTGAGACTTTCCACGTCACCAACTTCGACCTGGCAAATCCGCCAAGGCAAGAGAATGGAGATGTAGATTTTAAACAGGATTTCTTCGGTCGTGCTACTAACTTAACCGTATCCGGTCAGCTAGAAGGTGAGTTAGGTGCAATGGCATTGAGTGATATATATACCTTCGGACCGACTTTCCGAGCTGAAAACTCTAATACTACACGCCATTTGGCTGAGTTTTGGATGATTGAGCCTGAGGTGGCCTTTAATGACCTGGAAGACAATATGGACCTGGCCGAGGCATTCTTAAAATACCTCATCGGTTATGTATTGAAGAATAATGCGGAGGATATCGAGTTCCTGAGTCAGCGTTTAGCAGAAGAGGAAAAGCAAAAGCCGCAAAACGAGCGTTCGGAATCAACGCTGATCGAGAAGCTGCAGTTCTGCCTGGACAATGATTTCCAGCGCCTTACTTATACTGAGGCTATCGATATATTAAAGGAATCAACCCCGAATAAAAAGAAAAAGTTCACCTACCCGGTTGAAGGCTGGGGAACTGACCTGCAATCGGAACACGAACGCTATTTGGTTGAGAAACATTTCAAAAAACCGGTGATCCTGACCGACTATCCAAAAGAGATTAAAGCCTTCTACATGCGTCAGAACGACGATGGCAAAACTGTAAGGGCGATGGATATATTGTTCCCGGGTATTGGTGAGATAGTAGGCGGTTCACAGCGTGAAGAGCGTCTGGAAAAACTGGAACACCGCATGACCGAAATGGGCGTCCCTACGGAAGAACTATGGTGGTACCTGGATACCCGCCGCTTCGGCTCTTGTCCGCATGCAGGCTTCGGCTTGGGCTTCGAGCGTATGGTGCAGTTTGTTACCGGCATGGGTAATATCAGGGATGTGATCCCGTTCCCGAGGTTTCCGAAGAATGCTGAATTCTGACCGCTGATTTTCGTTGATTTATATGATTACGTTGATTTCTAAATTGTTTTATAAAATCAACGTAATCACCCCAATCATTAATAATCAACGGTTCTGACAATGCCGAAAATTCAACTCACAACTCTTATCAACGCTCCAATCGAAAAAGTCTTCGACCTGTCAAGAAGCATCGATCTGCATATGGAATCTACCAAACAAACCGGGGAGAAAGCCATTGCAGGAAAAATAAGCGGATTGATTGAATTAGGCGAAACGGTTACCTGGCGGGCTAAGCATTTCGGTATCTGGCAAACCCTAACTTCAAAAATCACTGAATTTAACCGGCCTAATTTGTTTGTTGATGAAATGGTAAACGGGGCTTTTAAACGCTTTCGGCATGAGCATCACTTTATTGCTTCGGAGGATCAGACTATAATGAAAGATATTTTTGAGTTTGAGTCGCCGTTGGGGATTCTTGGTAAGATATTCAATAAGGTAATTTTAACCAGTTATATGACGAAGCTTTTGAAGGAGAGGAATAGGGTGATAAAGGAAGTGGCGGAAGCTAATCATTAAAAAATTTGAACCTAATTGGTTCTTCATCTTCAGAAACACATTCATTTCTTACCTTAATACTTTTTGCTTCCACATCTCTTTTGAGTTGTCTCCATGTCTTCCCCCACAGTGTGGCAGCTGGATATGTCTTACTTTCAAAATCCTTTGTAATTATTCTTATACAGACGGGCATTTTAGTCGGTTGTTCAAATACTACCTCTTGAATGTCCGACAATCGATACAACTTCCTTGTCCAAAATAAATTATGATTACGAATTTGAATATAATGTTCGGAAAGTTCAACATAGTGAAGGAACCAAACTAATCTTGAAACTAAGACAGAGAAAATCAGAATAAAGAATATTACCAACCTCCAATGTTCTATATTCAATATTGAGACATAAAGCAAACCGCTCATAATCAACCACAAAAGGATTCCATAAAAATTGACAAACTGACTTCCCTTATAAACTACAAATTGTTCATTTGTTGCTTCTTCAACGGTCGGCTCAGTAATTTCAGGTCCAACATAGTTTACTTTATCTATAACGACACATTGAATAAACTTTTTTATCTCTGAAGTATTTGCGTACATTGAATCCAAAAAGATTCTTTCCTTTTCAACCTCGAATTTAAGTTTAACACCCTCTTTTTCTGTTCCAAGAAGGAAAGGTCGCTTTCCCGAAAGTTCCATTTTTTCAAGGTCTTTCCAAAAGTATACGGCTGAACCATTAAAAGTAATTGATTGGCTGTCCAATTCAATGTGAGGCGAGCTCTTAAGAAATCTATGTATAGTATAAATAGTAGCTGTTACAACTAATATGAACAAGGGTACTAATCCGTAATTCCTGGCCTCAAATGCTGTTGAGTTATATTGACGGATAAATATGCCACCAATCATCAAAGCCATGAAAGAATAAAATAAACACCAGAGAAGTAATGGAAAGTAAAATCCATGAACGCTTCTGCGGCTTATTATGGTCTCCATATTTCAGGTTTAGGTCTTTACCAGGGATTAATTCCCCAACTGCTTCAACGCCATATAAGCCATCAAACCAGTACTCACTTTAAAAGCGTCCTCTTCCACATCAAAAGTTGGTGTATGGACGGATGAGGTTATACCGCGACTTTCATTACGGGTTCCTAACCGGTAAAAGCAGGAATCGGCTACCTGGGTGTAATAGGCAAAATCTTCGGCGGCCATCCAGATATCAAGGTCGAGTACGTTTTCTTTACCTAAATAGTCTTCGGCATAGCCACGTACGGCAGCAGTCAGCTTTTCTTCGTTAATCAGGAAAGGGTAACCACGCATTATATTGAAATCACAGCTTCCGCCCATGCTTTCAGCAATGCCTTCGGCCATCTTTTTCATTTTCTTATGAGCATCGGTGCGCCATGCTTCATCCATAGTACGGAAAGTTCCTTCCAGATAAACTTCATTCGGGATCACGTTGGTAGCACCATTGGCGATCACTTTACCAAATGAGAGCACAGATGGGCTCTTAGGGTCATTATAGCGACTGATAATAGTTTGCAGTGCGGTAAGGATATGTGCGGTAATAATCACCGGATCAATGTTAGCCTGCGGTTGCGCGCCGTGACCTCCTTTACCTTTCACAGTTACATAGATCTCATCTGTTGAGGCCATGTATTTTCCTGCACGAAAACCTACCTTACCTGCATCTATCCAGGGCATTACATGCTGACCAATCACGGCCTGGGGTTTTGGATTTTCCAATACGCCTTCCTGTATCATTAAGCTGGCACCACCGGGTAATTTCTCTTCCGCTGGTTGAAAGATCAGCTTCACCGTTCCGGCAAATTGGCTTTTTAATTCCGTTAATATTCTAGCGGTACCTAAAAGCGACGATGTATGTGCATCGTGCCCACAGGCATGCATCACACCATTATTTTGAGACTTGTAAGGAACATCATTAGCTTCCAGGATAGGCAAGGCATCCATATCCGCACGCAATGCCACTACCTGGTCGGATGGTTTATCGCCTTTTATCAGGGCTACCAAGCCTGTATTGGCCATTTTATGATACTCCAGGCCCATATCTTCCAGCTTTTTAGCGACGAAAGCAGATGTCTCTACTTCATGAAATGAAAGTTCCGGGTTGGCATGTAAATGGCGACGATTGGCAACTACCTCATTAAAAATGTTTTGGGAAAGTTGTTGTATGTGTTCTTTAGTCATCGGTATCCTGTTTCGGCGGGGTGATCTTTTCCTGGATGATAAACATCCCGGTGAATAGTTTTTTTAAATCGTTTTGTAGTTTTTCAGCATCTAGTCGAGTTCTGAAATCGCCTACACGAACTTTAAAATTTGGTTCGTTATAAATAATATAGCTCTTTAAATCCGGGAATTGCTCAAGGAATTTGGCCTGAGCATTATACGCGTCTTTTCTGTTCTCCCCGGTAAATATCTGTACCCGGAAACCATTCAGGGTCATGGCATCGGCCCCCTTGTTCAGTTCGAGTCTGTGGGCCGCGAAAGTATCGATCCGGGCATCTTTTATCACTTCTACCTTACCTCGTGTTTGTGCACCGGCGGTAAAAGCAAAGAAAATAAAAAAGCAGCACCCGCTTAATTGCAAAATAGCTTTAAAACGTGATGCTGCTTTATTCATAAATGAATTAAATTCTAATTTCGAAACCCTAAATTCTAAAATTTCAAATCCGAAATCGTAATTCTAAAATCAAACTTACGCTTGTCCTACCCCGTGGCAGTTCTTATATTTTTTGCCACTACCGCATGGACACGGATCATTTCGTCCGATCTTTTGCTCCACCCTTACCGGCGTGGCTTTAGGCGGTGGCACATCGCTGAAATCATTCATCGGCACACCACTTGATTCAGTCACCAGTTCCGGTTTCGAGGTACGCATTTGCCTCATATCCGTTTTTGGCTGCGGCTTAGCTTCTCTTATCTCTTCAGGTTCCTGCTGAACCGGAATACCTCCCCTGAACAGGAAGCTTACTATTTCCTTATTCACAGTAGCCAGCATCTGGCGGAACAATTCAAACGCTTCGAACTTATAAACCAGCAATGGGTCTTTTTGTTCGTATACGGCATTCTGTACCGATTGCTTCAGTTCGTCCATTTCGCGCAGGTGCTCTTTCCATGCATCATCTATCAGGTAAAGCACTACGTTCTTTTCAAACGATTTGAAAACTTCCGCGCCCTTATTCTCAACAGCTTTTTTAAGCGGAACCGAAACCTGTATGCCATGGATACCATCAGTAAACGGAACCACGATGTTTTCGATATACTCACCGCGAGTGGTAAACACATCTTTTAGCACAGGGAATGCCTGTTGCGCTATGGCTTCGGCTTTACGTTTGTAAAAAGCAGTAACCTCGTGGAATACCCTATCGGTAAGCTGATTGATATTTGTTGAAGCGAACTGATCTTCATTGATCTCAGTATCAACCGAGAACACGCGGATCAACTCCAACTGGAACCCTTCGTAATTATTTTCTTCTTTGTACTGGGTAACAACATCAGCTGCAACATCATATATGGTGTTGTTTATATCCACGTCTAAACGCTCTCCAAAAAGAGCGCTCTTACGTTTAGAATAAATAACTGTACGCTGTGAGTTCATCACGTCGTCATATTCCAGCAAGCGTTTACGGATACCGAAGTTATTTTCTTCTACTTTCTTCTGCGCCCGTTCGATAGATTTGGTGATCATCGAATGCTGGATTACTTCGCCCTCTTCGATACCCATACGCACCATCAGATTAGATATACGCTCTGAACCGAATAAACGCATCAGGTTATCTTCCAGTGATACGAAGAACTGAGTAGAACCCGGGTCTCCCTGACGTCCTGAACGACCGCGTAACTGCCTGTCTACACGGCGTGATTCGTGACGCTCGGTACCTACAATTGCCAAACCGCCTGCATCTTTTACACCCGGACCAAGCTTAATGTCCGTACCACGACCGGCCATGTTGGTGGCGATGGTTACGGTACCGGACTTACCGGCTTCGGCAACGATGTCAGCCTCTCTCTGGTGCAGTTTTGCGTTCAGTACGTTATGTTTGATGCCGCGCAGTTTAAGCATACGGCTCAGTAATTCAGATATATCAACGGATGTTGTACCTACCAGAACCGGTCTGCCAGCCTCGGTAAGTTTTACGATCTCGTCGGCTACAGCATTATATTTTTCGCGGATGGTACGGTAAACCAAATCCTGGCGGTCATCACGGATGATAGCCGTATTGGTTGGGATTTCTACCACATCCAGCTTGTATATTTCCCAGAACTCGCCTGCTTCGGTAACAGCCGTACCAGTCATACCGCAAAGCTTGTGGTACATCCTGAAATAGTTTTGCAGGGTGATGGTCGCAAAAGTTTGGGTGGCATCTTCCACCTTTACATTTTCTTTTGCTTCGATAGCCTGGTGCAAACCGTCAGAATAACGGCGGCCATCTAAAATACGGCCAGTCTGCTCGTCAACGATCTTTACTTTACCCTCATCGATAATGTATTCAGTATCTTTTTCGAACAGGGTATAAGCTTTCAGCAATTGGTTCACTGAGTGGATGCGCTCTGATTTTACAGAGAAATCGCGCATCAGGGTATCCTTCTGGGCAACTTTCTCGTCATTGCTTAAATGAGATTTTTCGATCTCGGCAATTTCAGAACCTACGTCAGGCATCACAAAGAAGTGTGGATCTTCGCCCGATGCAGTGATCAGCTCGATACCTTTTTCAGTCAGTTCAACTTGGTTATTTTTTTCATCTATTACAAAATACAGCTCAGCATCAACCTTCGGCATTTCTTTGCTCTGATCCTGCATGTAATAGTTTTCGGTCTTTAATAAAACCTGCTTATTAGCGCCTTCACTCAGGTATTTGATCAGCGCTTTGCTTTTTGGCAAACCACGGTGTGCACGCAATAAAGCTAAACCACCTTCATCGGTTCCGGTTTTGCCATCGCCGATCGCTTTCTTGGCTTCGTTTAATACCGAGTTGATGTAATTTTTCTGCGTATTTACCAAACGTTCGATACGTGGTTTTAATTCATAAAACTCGTGCTCATCACCGCGCGGGATCGGCCCTGAGATGATCAAAGGCGTACGGGCATCATCGATCAATACCGAGTCAACCTCATCCACCATTGCGTAGTGCAATTTACGCTGCACCAGTTCTTCTGGCGAACGTGTCATATTGTCACGCAGGTAATCAAAACCGAATTCGTTGTTGGTACCGAAAGTGATATCAGCCAGGTAAGCTGCACGGCGGTCTTCTGAGTTTGGTTCGTGCTTGTCGATACAATCAACAGACAAACCATGGAACTCATACAGCGGGCCCATCCATTCCGAGTCACGACGTGCCAGGTAATCGTTAACCGTCACAATGTGAACACCTTGTCCTGCCAATGCGTTCAGGTAAGCAGGCAATGTTGCTACCAGCGTTTTACCTTCACCTGTCGCCATTTCTGATATCTTGCCCTGGTGCAATACTGTACCGCCTATCAGCTGTACATCATAATGCACCATATCCCAGGTCACCTCGTTACCGGCAGCGATCCAGGTATTATGGTGTATCGCTTTGTCACCCTTGATCACCACATTGCTCTTACGAGCCGCCAGATCGCGGTCGAATTGTGTAGCGGTAACTTCGAGGGTTTTATTTTCTTTCAGCCTGCGGGCGGTTTCTTTCACAACGGCGAAAGCCTCCGGCAGGATATCCATCAATATAACTTCCAGTTCCTTGTTACGATCTTTTTCAAGTTTATCTACCTGGGTATAAAGTTCAACCTTCTCGCTCACATCCAGATCAGGGTTGTTTTCAATCCTGTCTTTCAGTTCCTGCAATTCGGCATCTATTTCTGCAAGGCCTTGTTTTATGGTCTCTTTAAAAGCTATGGTTTTAGCACGAAGATCGTCATGGCTGATACCGTCCAATTTAGAGTATGCATCTTTGATCTTCTCTACTATTGGTTGTATCCCTTTTACGTCTCTTTCCGATTTGCTTCCAAAAAGCTTGCTTATAAATTCTAACATACGTATTTCGATATAATGCTACGGCTTCAACAATTGCGCCATAGCAATTTATGTAGTCATAATGGCAGGCAAAGGTACTGTTTTGAGGTGAAAGGAGAAAGGTTAAAGCCGAAAGGTTTTACTTCATATTTCTGTAAAATCAATAGTTATTTATCTTGCTGGTCGTCATCTCCATCACTTCCCCAATCCTCATCATCATCGTCAAGGCTATTTTCGTCAAAATCGTCCCAAAATTTATCCTCGTCGAACATCAGCTCCTCCAGTTTCTCCTGCTCCGGTGTGCTCGAGTCATAACGGATGCCCCAGTTATCTGGTATATCGTAGCTTTTATCAAAACCACGTATCCAGTTTAAAAATTCCAGCCTGAACTCTTCTACTTTATCCCGCATCAATTGCACATAGTCTTCTTCATTGAGTTCGACCATCGCCGAAAATATAACTGCATTCAACATATCATGTGCTGCAATTTTGATCACCACTGCATTCTGCATTTTTAGAGAATAAAGTCCACCGCCCTCTGCCCCGGCAATTTTAACCTGCATGATCATGGCATTGGTTAATATTTCGCTTGCCAGGTGCTCTTTTTTGCTGTCTTCCTTCAAGGCTTCGGCGATCACTTCTGCCAATTCCAGTATCTCTTCTGATTTTTGAAAGATCGGCAGCTTCCTATATTTATCCAATCGTTTTGACATACAGTAAAAGTAATTGTTAGCGGTTGAAATTGTTTGTATTATTTGTCTGAACTGCATTGCTGATTTGCACATCTTCGCATCTGCACATTTGCACATAAAGATATTTGCACATCCTCGCATACTCACATCTGCACATTTAGCTATATTTGGCGCATGAATATCCTGTTACTTGGTGCCGGCGGCAGGGAGAGCGCCTTCGCCTGGAAAATAGCTCAAAGTCCAAAATGCCAGCAGCTTTTTATCGCACCCGGTAATGCCGGTACTTCACAGTATGGCAAAAATGTAAATATCAAAGCAACAGATTTTGAGAGTATAGGCCGGTTTGCAGTTGATAATAATGTAGATCTTGTACTGGTGGGCCCCGAAGAGCCTTTGGTAAAAGGAATTCATGATTTTTTCCTGGCTGATGAAAAGTTAAAAACTATCCCGGTTGTCGGTCCGCAACAAGAAGGTGCACAACTGGAAGGCAGCAAGGACTTCTCAAAAGAATTCATGTTCAGGAATAATATTCCTACTGCCGCCTCAAAAACTTTTACCCGCGAAACTTTACACCAGGGTTTTGAATACTTATCAACCCAAAGTTTACCGATCGTTTTAAAAGCCGATGGATTAGCTGCCGGTAAAGGTGTGTTGATCTGCGAAACATTAAAAGAAGCGGAGCGCGAACTGATCAGCATGCTGACCGAAGCCAAATTTGGCGATGCCAGCTCGAAAGTAGTGGTAGAGCAATTTTTGAAAGGCATTGAACTTTCGGTTTTTGTAATGACCGACGGCGAACATTATAAAGTACTTCCCGAAGCAAAAGACTATAAACGTATTGGTGAGGGTGATACCGGGTTGAATACCGGAGGTATGGGCTCCGTTTCCCCTGTTCCATTTGCTGATGCTGCCTTTATGAAAAAAGTGCACGATAAGGTGATTGTACCCACTGTCAACGGCTTGAAAAAAGAAAAGATACCATATAAAGGTTTCATCTTCATCGGGTTGATGAACTGCAATGGCGAACCTTATGTAATTGAATATAACTGCCGCATGGGCGATCCGGAAACTGAGAGCGTGATGCTTAGGGTTGAATCTGATTTTGTTGATCTGTTACAAGGCGTAGCCGAAGGCAATCTGAACGAAAAAGAATTGGTCATTTCCAATAAAACTGCTGCTACTGTAGTTTGTGTGGCGGGTGGCTATCCGGGTGAATATTTAAGAAATAAAGTGATCACCGGAACGGAAAATGTTCACGAATCGAAAGTGTTCCATGCAGGCACATCTATGCATGGTGATAATGTGATCACTACAGGCGGCCGTGTATTAGCTATCTCTTCGTTACAGGATAACATGTTCAACGCCCTGCAACAAGCCACCGCCGATGCCAGTCGCATTTATTGGGATGGCATGTACTTCAGGAAAGATATTGGGTTTGATTTGGTGTAGTCGGAAAGTCGGCATAAGTCCGAAAGTCCGCATAAGTTGAAAGAAACAGAAAAGTCCGGAAGTGTAGCTCCCGGACTTTTCTGTCTTACGGACTTTCCGTCTTAAATTATATTTTACCGAATAGTTCCGCCAATTTATCTTCCAAATCAAACCCGTGCAAATTTTTAGCTATGATCTTCCCATTTGGGTCGATCAGGAAATTTGCAGGGATGCCGCGTACAACGTAAAGTGCAGCAGGTTTGCTTTTCCAAAATTGGAGGTCTGATACCTGTGTCCAGGTCAGGTGATCTTTATGGATTGCATCCAGCCATTTTTGTTTGCCGGTCGGGCGATCCAATGATACACCCAGAATAGTAAAGTTCTTGTTTTTGTAAAGATTGTACGCCTTCACCACATTAGGGTTTTCCCTGCGGCACGGACCACACCATGATGCCCAGAAGTCAACCAAAACATATTTGCCTCTGAATGATTCAAGACTTACTGTTTTACCTGCGGTATCTGCTTCGGCAAAAACAGGAGCCATTTCACCTAGCGCAACTGCTTTCAGTTTTGGTAACCTTTCACCAATTTCTTTACCGACTTCCGATTGTTTTATCTCTGGCGATAGGGTTTCATATAATGGATTTACATCCGCATAATCAGCACCATAAGCGGCATACATTTCCAAAGCCATCAGGCTGATATATGAACCGGGGTGTGATTTGATAAAGTTTGCATTTACTTCGTTTGATTTGGCATCAAGCGCTTTCTGCTCTTTGGTAATTGCTCTCTCGAATTCTTCCGAACTTTTTTGCTCAGCGGTTGCGGCTTTTACTTTGGCATCCAACGCATCCTGCGCATCATTGAGAGGCTTGTTTAATGCATCGTATTCCGCATTTTCCTGGTTGGTTTTAGGACCATCAACCTTAGCCTCATTAAGCTTAGCACTACTGTTTACATTGATAGTACCTTTTTCAAGATAGATGGATTTGTAATCATGATAAACAATGCCTCCCGTACCCTTCTCGTTCAGTACCAAATAAGCATTTATAGGAGCAGACCCAACGGCCCCGGAGAACTGGAATTCGCCGTTTTTTAAATTTACAGAATCGGTGGTTGTTTTGTCCTTTACCTGGTATTGAAGGTATATTTTTGCAGGTGCGTTTAAAGTGCCCACCTTACCATGTACCGTGTATTTCCCATCCTGGGCAAAAGCTATTGCAGGTAGTAAGGCAATAGCTGCGGAGATCATTTTTTTCATTTTGCGTTATTGAGAACCCAATAATACAAATAAATTTCTTAAATGATCCGTGTACAACAGATGCAAGGATATTACCTCAATACTTTTTTCAGTTCATCTTCCAGGTCATCCCCGCGTAAGTCCTGGGCAATGATCTTCCCTGTCGGGTCTATCAGAAAGTTTTTAGGGATGCTTTGGACATTATATAACCTGGCTACCGCGTTGTTCCAGAATTTAAGATCAGACAGTTGCGCCCACCCGCCTAAATGATCAGCTTTGATCGCATTCAACCAGGCAAAAGTAGCTCCGGGCTTGTCAAGTGAAACACTTACAATTGTGAAGTTCTTATTTTTATAAGCATTAAATACCCTTACAACATTTGGGTTTTCCTGCCGGCAAGGGCCGCACCATGATGCCCAAAAATCAAGCAAAACATATTTGCCTTTAAAAGATGATAGCCTGACTGCATGCCCCAAAGTGTCAGCCTGCTCAAAATCCGGTGCCATTGCGCCATTGGCAGTTGCCTTCATACCTTCTAGCGTTGTACGCATAGAGCGGGCAGTTTCGGTTTCCTGCAGTTCTTTTGAGAGTCCGTCTAAAACAGGCAATAATTCATTAGGATCAGGGGATGGACCACCTAAAGTACCTACTGTTAAAAGGCTTAGATAACTATTCGGACTAGCCAATATAAAAGCTTTCAGCTTTGCATGATAATCTGTTTGTATCACCTTTAGTTTCGCCTGTAACGCATTCTGATCAACAGGTTTATTATCATTAGCCGGATCATTCGCCGCTTTTACCTGCTCAGTCATTAATGCATTGGTTTTGGCACCTGCTTCCTGGTTGATGGCCAAAAGTTTCTGATACTGATCATTTATCGGAGAGCCGATGATATTGGCTTTATAAGCAGAATCAGGACTTTGAATAGTAGTCGTACCCTTGTCAATATAAAATGCCAGTTTATCCGAGTTCGGGCCGACATCCAGTTTATTTACCCCTACTCCTTTAAAATCAATCACCATGATAGCCAGCGAAGGGTACATTATATCCCCCTTAAACTCAAAACTACCGTTAACTGCCTGGGCAGAATCAAGTACTTTGTTCGAGCCTAACTGGTAACCCAGGTAAACTTTGGCGTTCAGTTTGCCGAACTTTCCTACTACATTGAAAGGCTGAGGAACCTGTGCAAATGCAATTACAGGTATCCATAATAACACACATAAAAAAAACTTCTTCATTTAATATTATCAGATAATGATTTTGTTAACGTTCAATTGGACAATGAATTGCATGTCAGTTTAACTTTTGATAGGTACGCCACCAAAGATCGGGCAATTCACCGGCAACAGCTGTCTTATAATCGTCATAACGACACGGCACCAGGTGAAAGCGTTCGTTCATCGATCCTCCGGTTGGGTATGGCACCTGCATCCACCAGCGGTCTGATTTTTTACTTTTCACAAACACCAGTTCATGGTCGTCGTGCTTCAAACTAGTTTTATAGATCAGGTATTGTGATTTAGGGTTTAACGGAAAATCTTTTTTACGGTTATAAAGGCCATCAATAAAATACCAAATCATCTGGGCCAGCAGCGTAGCAGTTTGCCCATTACTATCATAAGCCGGGTTAAACTCGTAAAATCCAATCGAGCTCAGTTTATCATTAAAACCTGCATAGCGCGCTATCTGGCAGGCCTCTTCACCATAGAAACCATTCGGTGTAGCGTTTGAGTTGCCTGCAGCATCAGATGAGCGGATCGCCCCGATATCAAAACTAATCATGCTGGCATTGCGGATGACCGGCTCGGTTACTGACACCTGTCCGCTTAGCTCGCCCAAGCGGTGCACATCAAAGTACAATTTGTCCATCACCCTTAAACTTTCCTGGCTGGAAAAGTAGGTTTGATAACCCAGGTTACTGTAGTTAAACAGGTAGTTCGGTTCGTGTAAAAATATTTTATTGAGGTATGAGGTCGATGTTGTTTCCATGCTGTCAACCTCACCATCATCATCCAGGTCAAAACGCGAATCGATAACTACCAGGTCGACTTTTTGTTCCAGTTCCTCATAAGCTATGTATTGGGCATAAGTTATATCTTGTCCGCCACCGATTATGATTGGCAGAATGCCTTTTTTAACCAATTCACCGACTACAGTCTTTACCGCGAAGTAAGTATCCGTAATGCTTGCGCCCTGGCGGATATTGCCTAAATCCGCAATTTTGGTTTTATAAGCGCCCTCAAAAAGCAGGTATAATTTCTCGCGCACATAATCGGGGCCCAAAGCACAACCCGAGTTATTTACAGCATTCCGGTCATCCTGCACACCTATAATGGCAATATCTGTTTTCTGATCCAAATCTGGAAAATCAACCGAAAAATGCGTGATCTTATCACCCAGGTGACTGGTATAATAGCCATCCTTAGGTGCCAGTTTTTTCAGGTCGATCGGTGTAAAAAAATCAGATAAAGACATTTCTCAGATGCGCAAATATGATGATGTGCAAATGTGCAGATTGATGTGCAGATGTGCAAATACGAAGATGTGCAGATTTATCTGGTTTTTTTAACATTGTCCAAAATAATTTCGCTACAATACTCCTATTCAAAATATCTGCATATTTGCACATTCACGCATCTGCACATTAGATATAAATGATACTGGTTACTGGCGCAACAGGTTTTCTGGGTTCTGAAGTGGCTAAACAATTGGTCGAACAGGGCAATGTTATCCGCTGTACCAAACGGGCCAAATCAATCATTCCGGGATTTCTTTCGCCTTATCAAAAAAGCATCCAATGGGTTGAGGCTGACCTGCTGGATATTTTCGCACTGGAGAATGCGCTGGATGGTGTTACGCAGGTATATAACTGCGCTGCATGGGTTTCTTTGCGCCAGGCGGATAAGAAGCCGATGATCTACACTAATGTTACAGGCACGGCCAACCTTGTCGATTTATGCAGGCAGAACGGCATACGCCTGGTTCATGTGAGTTCCGTAGCCGCTGTGGGTGACGCTAAGCCGGGCGAACTGATCACTGAAAATCATCATCTGGATCAAGCGACAGAAACAGATGGTTACGCTATCTCCAAACTGGAAAGTGAGATGGAAGTCTGGCGCGGTATTGCAGAAGGCCTGGACGCTGTGATCGTTAACCCGTCTATCATCATCGGCCCAAATGCAGGAACAGAAGGAAGCGGTGCATTATTCAAGACTATTCGCGACGGCTTTAAATACTATACCCTGGGCAGTGGCGGATTTGTAGATGTAGCAGACGTTGCCAGGTGCATGATCGCCCTGATGAATAGCAAGATAAGTGGAGAGCGTTTTATTATCAGTGCTGAAAATCAAGACTATAAAACCCTGACCGCCGAAATAGCTGATGGATTCGGTATAAAAGCGCCATCAACCTTAGCCAAACCCTGGATGATGGAACTGGCCTGGCGGTTTGCCTCTTTTGCGGGAGCAATTACACAAAAGGCGCCGTCGATCGATAAAGTTTCGGCAAAGGCTGCTTCACTTACCAAAAACTTTGATAACGCAAAGATCAAAAAAGCAACCGGTATTGAGTTTAAACCGTTAAGAATTTCCATAAAAGAAGTATGTGAGGCTTTAAAAACAGCCTGAATATTGCCTGAAATTTTCTATTTTAGTTGATATACTTCGGTTTATGAAAAGATGCCTTTTGATATTCGTATTGTTTTGCTGCAGCTGTATGAACTCTGAATTGCAATCAAGAGCAGAGCAAAGCGCCGAGCACTACGTAAAGAACAAGCTTGGTAATCCTGCTTATTTTAAAACAGTATCATTTTCCGCATTGCAAAAAAGAAGGTATACTACTTCGCTGGACACATCTTTGAATGCGGCCGGCGTAAACACCAGTGACCATCGACGAATTAAAGCTTACGTAGACAGTGAAAACGGCCAGCGCCCTGATCTGGCTGTAAAAAACGAAAAAGATGTTTACAACATTCAACACGAAAAATTAACCTACTATCAGCTCATCTATTCGTTCAGGACTGACTCTTCAGGAGTAAAGAAACTGATGAAATACAGACTTGAGTTGGATACCGCCTGCAATATTATCAACGCGACCGACATTACCAGCATGAAGGTAAAAGAACAATAAAAAAAGCCCTTAACTAAGTTAAAGGCCTGTCAAGTATTTTATTACCGATATTTATTCTTGCTGTATCAACCGTATTAGTCCGTTACCTGTGTCGGCCACAACAATCCTGCCGACCAGATCAACCGCTACCCCCTGTGGTTTATTAAAGGTAGCAACAGCTGTTGTTCCGTTTAATTTTCCTGCTGTTCCGGTACCTGCAAGGGTAGTCACTGTTCCATCAGTAGTTATTTTACGGATCAGGTTATTATTAGAGTCAGCCACATAAACATTACCACTGGCGTCAACTGCTACACCTGTAGGCTGGTTAAATGAGGCCGCTGCACCAACCCCGTTTTGCGCACCAGAAGTTGTGCTGCCTGCAATGGTAGTCACGACTCCCTGTGAGTTAATTTTACGGATCATATTATTTCCTGCATCTGCAACGTACACATTACCGCTTGAATCGACAGCTACAGATTGCGGTTGGTTAAACTGAGCCCCCGTGCCTGTGCCATCCTTTGATCCGCGTACACCCTGGGTACCGGCAAATATAGATACAGCGCCTGTATTAGTAATTTTTAAAATTGTGCTGTTTCCATTGTCGGCAACATAAACATTGCCTTTCGCATCAGATGTCAGCCCGGTAGGGCCGTTAAAGCCAGAAGCGAAAGTGGTTACAACCGCATTAATATCAACTTTACGCACAGCCAAATTTCCTAAATCGGCTACATAAACATTGCCTAAGAAATCAACACCTACACCACTGGGGAAATTAAAAGTAACCGAATCCTTCTTATTGGAAAACCCCGATTTGCCGGTTCCTGCTATGGTATTAACGACACCCTGGGGAGAAATAAGACGTATCATATTATTCTGTTTATCCGCCACGAATATAAAACCTAAATTACTGACGGCGACGCCTGTCGGCAGGTTAAAAGATGCCTGCTCTTTTGCACCGTCTGCAAATCCATTCGTACCACTACCTGCTATAGTTGTAACTGTAGATGGGTGATCGATAATAACAGGTCCCGGAGGCGTTGTAGTATCACTTTTTTTACTGCATGCCGCAAAAAAGAGTCCGGATAATAAAAGTAAAGTAGAAAATCTTTTCATATAGGGGAAATTAGCTTAAAAATGGGTTCCTTTGGTTTAATTGGTATTGCAATAAAGCAAGTATAACAATACTACGTTTTAAAAACACTAAACGCTACGCATTCAAGATTATTTTTATCGATCACAGAGTTTATTGCTATAATTCCCAACCGAATAACTGCCAAAACAAGTGCAGTTATCAACATCCGCAAACTCTATCAACAAACTCAACATTTTCCTATGACGCATCATTCAAAAATTGCACATTTGCAGACAAATGGACCAGTACTTTATTATCGACTTCGATAGCACATTTACACAGGTTGAGGCATTAGACGAGCTTGCCAGAATTTCGTTAAGAAAACACCCCGACAGAGAAAAAATTTATCAGCAGATAGAAGATTTTACCAACGCTGCCATGGAAGGACGCATTCCATTCAGCGAAAGCCTTGAAGGAAGGGTAAAATTATTGCAAGCTAACCGCGAACATTTGAAGCAATTAGTAACCCATTTGAAAAAGAAGGTTTCGACTTCATTCTCCCGCAACAGCGCATTTTTTAAACAGCACCAGGACAATGTACTGATCGTTTCCGGTGGCTTTAAAGAATTCATTACGCCTGTTGTAACTGAGTACTTTATTAAAAGAGAAAATATCTACGCTAACACTTTTGTGTTTGACGAGAATGATAATATCATTGGCTATGACCGTGAAAACCCGCTTTCACAAGAAGGTGGTAAAGTAAAACTGCTGCGCCAAATGAACCTGCAGGGAGAAATATTTGGTATCGGCGATGGCTATTCTGATTTCCAGTTGAAAGAGTCAGGCCTGATCAAAAAATTCTTCGCTTATACAGAAAATATCGAACGCAAATCGGTTGCAGAAAAAGCAGATCATATCACCCCAAGCTTTGATGAGTTTCTCTTCATCAATAAGCTTCCGCGTGCTATATCTTATCCTAAAAACCGTATCAAATGCCTGGTTGTGGGTAATGTTGGTGAAGAAGCTTTGGAGCAAATGCGCAAAGAGGGCTATGATATCCGTGTAAAAGAGAACATAGAAGAGAAGTATTTGGAAGAAGCCGGCGTGCTGCTCTGTGATGAAGAGCATCAACCCACAGCAGAGCAACTACAAAATGCTGAAAGGTTGAAGGTAATAGGATGTTTGGGTAAGGTCGCCAGCAAAAAATTGGCTGAGGTTGCCTGCGAAAATGGCATCATCATCTTTGACGATCCAAAATACAATCCACGAAACGTTGATTTTATCCCCAAAAGGGTGATCAGCTTTATGAACGAAGGTAAAACTCATATGAGTTGCAACTTCCCTGATCTGCAGCCACCCCGTAATGACAATGCGCACCGACTGATACACATCCACACCAACGTTCCGGGTATCCTGGCGCAAATAAATGGTGTATTGGCCCGTCACAACATCAATATTGTTGGCGAATTCCTGGTGACTAACGCACAAATCGGTTATGTAATTACTGATATTACAGCCGGGTATGGCAAACAGGTGTTGAATGAACTGAAGGGAATTGACCATACGATCAAATTCAGGTTGTTGTATTAATAGTGATCAGGATCGGTTAATCGGTTAACCAGTAATTGGTAAACTTAGACCTGATAATAGGTTAACTAGTCACTGGTTAACTAGTCACTCCTCCTTCAACGGCACCACCAGCACCGGGATCTTAGAATGCCTCACCACATTCTCGGCAATGCTGCCCATAAACAGGCGGTCGATACCTGTACGACTATGGGTGCCTATCACGATCATATCAGCGGCAAATTCGGCGCTGCACTTTAATATACCATCAGCAGTAACGCCATACTCTGTAAAGTTGGTTATTTTTAATTCCTCGGCATATTGTGCGTGTATCCGCTTTATTGTGTTTTCTGCCGCTTCCTTTTGAACACGCATCATTTCAGGCTCATCCATCATAGAAACCTCTGTCGTGATGCCTGTAATAGAATCACTGCCCGCAGACGGCATAACAATTGGCTCGATAATGTTTACCAGGCCTACTTCGGCATTACAAAGCCGGGCCATTTCAAAGCCGAACTCAGCTGCGTGATCAGCATAGCGGCTATCGTCAACTGCAATTAAAATTCTCTGTATCGCCATGATAAATACCTAACTATAAATGCGGTGCTTTTGTTTCTGTATTTGCCAGCTTTATTACCTTTGCCAGATAAACCGATCCAATGAGTATTAGTCCCGAAATCGAATCACGCCTGGCGCTGTTACAGGAAAAGTACGAAGCCATGGGCCAGGATATGATCTCTTATCTTGATGGCCTGCTGCATGCTGACTTTCTTACCTATTGGGATTATATCCACCTGGACACGCTTTTAAGCCTTCAAAACCCCAAAACGCCGTTTCCAGATGAGGAAATATTCATCATGTATCACCAGATAACCGAGCTTTATTTTAAGCTGGTACTGCATGAGTGCAAACAGATCACTGAAAAAGAAATATTGACGGCCGATTTCTTTGCAACAAGAGTTCGACGCATCAACCGCTATTTCGATGCGTTGATCGAATCCTTCGAGATCATGGTTGACGGGATGGAAAAAGACCAATTCCTGCAATTCAGGATGTCGTTACTTCCTGCCAGCGGTTTCCAAAGCGGACAATACCGGATGATCGAAATCTACTCAACAGATTTCATCAACCTTGTTGCAAAAGATAAACGCGAGGAACTACGCAGCTCACCTATTGAAGGTCAATTTGAATTTCTTTACTGGAAATTCGGAGCGACCGAATTATCGACTGGAAAAAAAACACTCACGCTTAAACAATTCGAAAAGAAATATTCCAAACAATTTATTGATCTGGCTAAAGCTGTAACCAACAAAAACTTTGCGGCACTATTGCAGCAATTAAAATATGAGCAGCAATCGACCACGGAGCTTGAGAATGAATTAAAGCAGCTGGATGTTAATGTGAATGTGAATTGGCCCCTGTCTCACTATAAATCGGCCGTTCGTTATCTCAACCGCGAGCCCGACGAAATAAAAGCCACCGGCGGCACCAACTGGCAAAAATACCTACCCCCGCGTTTTCAAAAACGCATTTTCTATCCATCATTGTGGACCAAAGAGCAAGAAGATAATTGGGGCAAGGCCTGGGTGGAGGATGTGTTAGGGGTGTAGTAGTTGGCAGTTGGCAAATTGAAAACCTATTATCTGCATATGCAAACTGCCCACCGGTAACTGCAAACTGAAAATATGCGATTCCAACTTTTAACTGTCATAAACAGGTTATTTTAAGGTGTTTGGCGGTAAGTGAGGCAAAAAAGTGCTATCTTGCCATTTTCCGAATTTAATAAACCAAGGATATGACTGAGACGTTGGACATCAAGATCACAAAAACTACCAATTCCCGTTTGTCGCAAACGGATTTTAGCAACCTGCCCTTTGGCAAAATCTTTTCAGACCACATGTTTGTGGCCGATTATGCTGATGGCGAATGGAAGAATTTTCAGATAGTCCCTTATGCTGAGATCGGGTTGAGCCCTGCTATTTCTGCTTTGCATTACGGACAAGCCTTTTTTGAAGGACTGAAAGCTTACAAACATGCTGTTGGTAAGGTCTCCGTCTTCCGTCCGGATAAGAATGCTGAGCGTTTTAACAAATCGGCAGAGCGTTTGTGCATGCCTGAGTTACCTGAAGAAATTTTTATTCAAAGCATAGCTGCATTGGTTGACCTTGATCGCGACTGGATTCCGGGACAGGCAAACCACTCTTTATACATCAGGCCGTTTATGTTCGCTACCGATCCATTTTTGGGCGTGGCACCATCAACAACCTATAAATTCATCGTATTAACCTGCCCTGTAGGCCCTTATTTCTCAAAAACTTTGAGAGTGAAGATCGAGACTTACTACACCCGCGCTGCCGCCGGCGGAATGGGCTTTGCAAAATCAGCAGGAAACTATGGTGGCGCTATGCTGCCTAGCCGTAAAGCTGTTGAAGAAGGTTTTGACCAGATCATCTGGACCGACGCCAAAGAGCACAAATACGTTGAAGAAATGGGTGCCGCTAACGCGATGTTCGTATTGGATGGCAAACTGATCACCCCATCAACTGAAGAAAATACCATTTTGAAAGGTGTTACCTGCAATACCGTAATGACCCTGGCTAAAGACTGGGGCTTCCCGGTTGAACAGCGCCGTATATCAGTAGCCGAAATTATAGAAGGTGCTAAAAACGGTAAACTAACCGATGCATTTGGTGCAGGTACTGCTGCTACTATTGCACCTGTTGGCTCAATCGGTCATGACGGTGAAGAATACTTCTTAAGCGATCCAAAAACAAGAGAGTTTTCACAAAAGGTATTGAAAACTTTGGATGGCATCCGTTACGGAAATACTGCTGATCCACATGGCTGGAATTATATGATCTAGTGAATGGTGAGTGGTGAGCAGTGAATTTTATTTCCTGCTCACCACTGACTGCTCACTATTGACTACTCACTTTCAACGATATCGTCGCACTTTTCCCAAACACCACTTTCTGACCTTTTTGCAAAGGCTGCGTATTCCACAAGCATTCGCGCACTGTTAGCTTTTGTAAGGCCGGATCAATAGAAATAAGCTGAAACGACAGCAAAGTTTCATCTTTAGCGGAGAATTTACCTTTGATAGGTGAATCGACCCTGAAAACTTTCAAATTCACATCATTATCGGGTCCATGATAGGTATAAAACTCATTCCAGTTACTATTGCCATGAAAGTAGGCTTTGATATTGGTATACCGTTTTAAGAATTTCACAAAACCCCGCTGTTCTATCTGGGTTGCGCCATCGTCTGCGGATGCGACATGCCCCTCCTTGTAATGCTCCTCTGTAAGATTTTGAAATTTATTTTCCTCTGTCATGTTATACGGCGACGTCGGATTGGTAAAATGCTTCGACTCGCATTCCGGCTGATCGTGTGTAAAAATAATAACCGGGGTAGATTTAGCTACCTTAATAAGATCCTTCTCCATCCAGATGCGTTCGGCAGAATCCGGCCAAAGGGTGATGAACATTATATGTATACCCTTGACATTGAATGAGTAATTTATCTTTTCAGTATGATAATTATAATCTTCGTTAGTCAGAGGCTTTGCAGGCTTTAGCATCAGGTTATAGATTTTCACCATCGCCGTTGGGTCAGTTAACGGCTTTAGTGGTTTAGTAAATCCTATTGCATTTGATATATCATGATTACCTGGCGCTAATAATAGTTTGGCTGGCTTACCATCTGGCCCATTTAGCTTAACAGATTGCATATAATCCATCTCAAACTGAGCCCATGAAGCCGCTGCACCTTGTATTGGCGCTTCCATCCGGTTGGCTATATCACCAGTTTGTATTACGTAGTCGATATACCCAGCTTTTTTACCTGAATTGATTCCTCCATCCTGCGGTAATGTAAGATCAGGAATACTATTCATCTGCTGTATCATAGCCGCATTTACAACATGACTACTCACATTACTATCGCCCCTGAACTTTATCCGGCTAATGCCGTAATGTGCATCTGAGCTGAAAACCATGTTGATTACCGGAGAAGTTTTAGATTGGGCAAAACACCTCGTTGAACAAAGCATCGCAAAGACATAGACCAAACTAAATGCCGCCGGTAAAATTCTATGTTTTCTTAAAAAATATACATTCATTATTTTCTCTTATAAAACGAAATTGTCGCTAAATGACCGGGATGATCCCTGATCTCGGTATCTGTATAATAACCTGAATCATCCGCAGCAAAACAGATCCCTTCGCCCTGGGGTTCATTATTAGCGTAAGGTGCTACCTGCGGAGCTGTTAATAATCCTGCGGAGATAGACGTACCGGCGGGAAGCTTCCAATACCATATCAATTGATTGCTCCTCAATAGAATTTCTGTACCGTCCGGAGAAATATCGCCGGCGGTTGCTTTATTCATATAAAGCTGCACAACTGGTGTCATCACTGTAGCTGACTTTGTGCTTTGGGGATACCGGGCCACGTAAATTTTCGAAATACTGTTTTCCTTACTGGCTATATAAATATCTCTTGTCAGCGGATCAACCATCAAAGTTTCCGCATTTCGCGGACCGTCAGGATATTTCAGTTCGATAATATCCAGCGAATCTATATTCATCGTTACCGGCAAAGTTTTTCCGGTAAGATCTGGCTCAGGAAAACGATAGACAAACACCGAAGGGTACTTTGAGTCGTTGTCGCCGATATCGCCTACATAAACATAGTTTTTGCCGGGTGTGGGACCGGGGCCAACGGCAATGTCTTCCCAATCGCGGTTGCCTACCGGGGTTAAAGTAAGTGTTCCCACATTATCGCCGTTTCCGTTAGTCATATAAACCTGGTTGGGGTTGCCGCTATCGTTATGGATATACAAAATGCCGGGATTGATCCTGCTTGCCGCCACGCCGGATATCTCCACAAGGTCAGTTCTGGCCAGATCATGTACCACGGGCACAGCATTAAATAGCTTAGTACTATCAAGGCCGACCGGATCATAACCAGGCTTAGGAAAATTTACCTGCACCGGCGGCGTGGTTGTAAGAGTATCTTTTTTTGGGGTAACTGTATTCCCCGACTTACTGCAGGAGAAAACAGTTAGACTAAAAAAGCACAACAACCCATTTTTAATATTAAACATGTTACTGTTTCTACCAAAAAGGGTTGTCATGCTAAAGATCGAACTTTTCAATATCTATAAATATTAGTGCTGGTTACCTGTACCGTCTGTCTGGTAGCAACCCATATCTTTTCCCGGAGCAGTGATCTGGGTAGCGCCGAAGTTAGGGTCAACAGGGATACCTGCAGTGATAGGTGCAACTTTGCCGGCATCGGTTGTACCCTTGCCTATAGCCGGAGAACCTGATTGTAAACGGAAGTTGTAGCTATCAACTGAACACTGGGTGATCCAGAAATTGTTAGCAGCAGGAAGCGGATAGTTTACAAACATCGGGTTGTTTTTGCCAACAAGCGATGAGCCATCATAAGTTGCGCCCAAGGTGTAGCTTGAACCAAGTAAAGCAGCCAGGTTCGGGATATCTGTTGCCTGCGGATGAGTAACCACTGCCTGTGCACGGTTATCCGGTACAAACTGACCAGTGATAGTAGCGTTATCACCATAATAATAGTTATAACCGTATGCAGTTTGTTTGATCAAATCGTTTGCGTTGTAAGTGGTATCAGCCAGATATACTTTAGCGCCACCCGGGCCGCCAGCTATACGCACACCGAAAGCACAGTCAACAATCAGGTTATTATAAACTAATGCTCTGGAGTTGTTCTCGATCTCTACCGAGCCGCTGCGTGCACCAAAAACACCACTGTTTCTGAAACCATCGTTTATGTAAGTATTGTTGTACATAGTGAACTGGCATTCGCCGCCTGGTGTACCGTCACTTGCTGGTTTGGTACCGTTTGTAGCGCCACCGATGATCAGGTTATATGCCATGTTACCGGTTGAGCTTCCTTTTGCGTTGAAGCCGTCGCCGCCGTCGCTGCCGCATTTTTCCATGGTGTTTCTCATGATGTTGTAATAACCGCCATAAAAACGGGTAGCGTCATCAGGTGAACCGTATAACCACGAATCTTCCATAATGAATACCCCCTGCGGGTTAGTAAAATACAGGATGTATTGTGCGCCTGTTTTTAAAGAGTTACCACCCGGGAAAGGAAGCGCCTTTAAAGCAGCACCGCCAAAATCAAGGTGCGTCCATTTAATTACACAAAGTTTAGCTGTAGGACCGCAATAAATACCACCCCAACCGCCAACATAGGCAGAGTCGGCACCTAAAACTGATGCTCCGGTAGATTTGGTTCTGCGTGGGTCGGTTACTGTAATTGGGGCATCTTTGGTACCAAGGAAAACAATGTCACCGTTTACGATGAAATTAGCGCCATTAGTCATATTAATTTTAACACCTTTTTGGATCAGCAAAGTATCACCAGCGTTGATAGTAATATCGCCGCTTACGGTATAAGTTTGGTTAGCCAGCATAGTGCCTTTGTAGGTGCCTGCTGTTAAAGTAGCCGAGTTACTGATAGGTTTACCAACCTGGATCTGTGGCTGCGAGATCACAGCCTTGTCATTTTTCTTACTGCATGATACCAGCGCTAAAAGTGACATTCCAATCGAAAGAATTTGTAAATTTTTCATAATGGGGAATGGATAATTATTATTGTGTTTTAATTGTTAAATACTGATAGACTAAAAGTTAAACTTTGCACCCAGGCTATAGCGTGCGTAAAATTGATCGTACTGTACTGTTGTGTAATTAGGGCTTTCCTGGTGCGGATATTTTGACGCGCCGGAATAATTCGACTGGTTATCCTGCTTGATGAATAACTCATATGGCGTATTGAGCAGGTTATTAGCCTTTACATATAAAATAAAGTGCCTGCCTATTTTTTTCTGGGCCGAGAAATCCAGGAAAGTTGATGGTTTTTCCCATGTATCCAGGCCATAGTAGGTGGATACCGCGGCTATTCGCTCACCTGTGTATGAAACCGATAGTTGCGCGTCGAGACCAAGCTTTTGGTCTTTATACAACAATGAGGCATTGCCTATATTGGCAGCCTGGCCCTGCAGTGGCCTGGTTTGCGTACGGTAGATCAACTCGCTATTTACGTTGACTGTTTTAGGCGTAGTGATCTTCGAATTTGTGTAAGTATAGTTAATGGATGCGCCGAGATTACCGAAGAATTTCAGTGCTACAAACTCGGCTCCCAGGTTTTGTGCAGAGGCACTGGGATTGTTTGGTATGTAATACAGAGTTGCGCCACCATCGGACTGTTGAAGCGACGTTTCGATCGGGTTGAGCAGGTGTTTATAAAAACCGCCAACCATAAACTCATCAAAAACCCCAGGGAAAAACTCATATCTTAAATCGTAATTGTCAATAACTGTATGTTGCACATAAGGGTTACCAACGTGGCCATAAAATGCATCGTCCTGCGAATCATCCGTAGCAGGCACCAGGTCATAAAAAGACGGCCTTAATACAGACTTGTAATAAGCAGCCCTTATTGCCTGCTCCCCGGTCAATGCATATTTGACGTTGATACTTGGCAACAGGTCGTTATAGGTAATATCACCCGTTTTACCCGGAAAAGTAACCGGAAGATTTGAGCTATAACTTTGACTGGTATACTCTTGTCTTACGCCAAATATCACATTCAGTTTGCTGGTAAAATCATATTTTACCATGGCATAAATAGCCTGTATATTTTCGGTAAACGTGTAAACACCTGCATCAGTAGCGTGCGAACCGGCCGCATAGCTGGTATCCAGGTCTTTCCATTGGTAAGTAGCATTCGGGATGGTTGTAAATGGTTCCGGTTGAGGCGGTGATGAGCCTGGAACATAAGTATTCGATAAGCTGTACACATCGCGGTAGTTATCCCTTGTTTTGTGCCTCACCATCCCACCGATAGAAAACTCGGCCGTGTGATTAAAGATGTTTTCAGCTTTATAGTGCAGGTTCAGATAACCTGAAAGGTCTTTATCAGTATTATGCTGCCACTCCCGCGACTCGTTACCCACCACAGCAGGTTGGGGCTGTATGCTGGTCGGCACATTTGAGCCATTCGGAATAGTTTCATCGAATTGGTAGTTAGAATCAAACTCAGCCATATCGGGCAACTTCTCCGTTGCCTGCGAAGTGGTGCCTATCCAGTCTATAGAAAAGTCTTTAGTGATATGGTGTTTACCACTCAGCATAATGTTATAAATGTTCTGTAGATCCGAACGGGTTTGAGTTCTGTTGTCTATAGAGAACGGGCCATGGTAGCCATTAAAAGAATAACCTCCATACGTAGTTTCAGCTGTTTCGCGCACCCGGTATTCATCCAGCCCAACGTAGGTGCCGAACAATTTGATGGTGTTATTATTGTCGAATTTGTAATCTATTGCAGCCATTGCCCCATAATGGTTCACCTCCGAAGAGTACATCCTGTTATCAGAACTTTGAAAAGCCGTTTCCTGGTTTGGGGTGTTGATGTTGGGTGACTGACCAACCGTGCTTGTTTGCACTACCACGAAGCTGTTATCGCCCTGGTAAAGATTTTGCAAACTGCCTGCGAACAAAACACCTAATTTGCCACCAAAGTACCTGTTACCAATTGTCAGGCTTGCGGTTTTATTTATAGGGGCATTTTGTTTCTGGGTAAGCAGGTTTTGATAAGGAAATTCGCTGAGTGAGGCAATCCGGTTGGGGTGTATCTCTCCCGGCGACTGCTCATTCACCGTGCTTCGGTTGAATGATTCAAAACTGCGGTCAAAAAATATCTGGCTGTAACCTGTACCTATCTCTCCCTCAACCTTCAAGTGATCAGGGGCAGATTTCATCACTAAGTTTACTACCCCGCCAGACGCGTCGCCTTCCATATCAGGCGTAAGGGTTTTAGAAACTTCTAAGCGGTCAACCAATCCTGCGGGGAATATATCCAGTGGTAAATACCTGTTCCTGTTATCCGGGCTTGGGATCTTCACACCATTGATCAGCGTGGTGTTATATTGTTTATCCATACCACGGATGATCACATGCCGTGCATCGCCGGTATTACTTCTATCAATCGATACACCCGACATCCTGCTCAGCACATTCGATACCAATACATCAGGTGAAATAGCTATAGCTTGTGCCGATACCGCATTGATCGTATTGTTGGAGTTCTTTTCTGCGCCCCGTGCGGCTGCGTCGGTTTCTTTACCCGCATGTTCCGCAATAACTACCTCATTAAGCGAGGTCGCATTATCGGCCATAGCTATATTCAGTGTAGCCACTTTACTATCTGTAACCTCTACGGTATATTCCTGGGTGGTTTTGTATCCTAAAAACTTTACCTGGAGTTTATAAGTTCCGGCGGGTATATTCTTGAACAGGTAAACACCATCAAGCTTAACTGTAGTGTTTGATTGAAAATCTCCTTTTTCAATGTGAACGGTGGCACCAATTAAGGTTTCACCATTTTTAGCATCGGTGACGCTACCTCTTAAAGTTTGTGCACGAACTGCTGTGCAAAAACAAAACAGTATTAAAATACTGAAAATGCATTTTTTGAAGGCCTTCTTAAAACTGAACGGAAATACGAAAAGGACGGGAGGGGTAAAAACAACTTTCATTAAAACCAATTTTTGCGCAAAGAAACCCGCCCAATCTTGGATAAAAGTTGAATTTTAACCCCGGATAAATTTCTTAACCAAATGATTTCAATGTTTTAACATACAATGTTGTTTTACAGAAAAAATCCAGTTTTTGCGAACATTGCTCTAACACATGAAAACAAAAAATTAACATAAAAAACAGAAGATATTGCCCCAAAATTAAGGAGTGCAGAGACGCAACGGATAGAAGATTTTGTAGTATTAGAAGCAAAAAGAAGCTTTATTGCAGATTTTTCAGGTAAGCAGCCATGTCATCGGTCAGGTTAACATTTAGCTTTGCCAGTTTTCTCATGCAAAGGGCACGCAGGTCTCTCCAGTGATACCAGCTTGCATTTTTGACTGATGCAATACCCGAAACACGTACAGCTTTTTCGTTAAAAATAATTTTGACCATGTAATCTCCGGCACCTTTTTTTCTTTTATAAAGGACCCACTGAATATTGGAGCTTAAAGGAATAACCCTTGATGCCTGCCATACCCTGGTGATACGCTTGATATTTTTTGATGTTTTATAAGCCCCGCCAATTTGGAGCAATGCTGCGAATGGAGCTATAGTTTCAGCATGGGCGAACCGGAGTTTAGCGCCGTATTTACCCGATTTAATATACTCATCAGTTGAATTGATAAAATCCACCAGTAACGGGACAGCCACCCTAACCTGTATACCGTTATTATCCACTCCCGGGCCTTTTTTCAGGTATTCATCAGCCGAATCAAGAATTCCTAGCGTATTCAATTGATCACAGGTAAAAAGCGATTTAATATCTACATCCTGCATTGACAGTCCTGCCTGGCTTATTTCATTTTGCAGTGAGTATACAATGCATGCAAAACCAAACAGGTCTGATACCAGCTTCTCTTTTTGCGGGGCATCTAATTGAGCGAAAAAATCACTCTTAAAAATCCGGGATGAAACGGCGTTGTCGATCTCGTCCAGATGTAGTTGTTTATTGAATGAAATTTTTGGTTCACTATCATCCACACCGTTTTCAAACTTTTTATACGCGGGCGACAGATCATAGAAACGCAGGTTGGTATCATCATTCTGAGCATCCGTGAAAATTGGTGCAGAAAGCTTTTTGTTCAGTCCTGATAGAAATGCGTCGGCACTTTGTTTGGTTCTTGCTTCTTTGGTGATGCGCACCTCAACCGCCGATCCACCAGCAAAAACATTTGCATAGTTTTCTGCCATTCGCTCCCCTATTCCCTCCAGTTCTGACTTTCCTTCAGCCGAAATGGACTTGGTATTACCATTCTCCGCCTTCTGCAGGTTCAACACCATTTGCTTTAACCTGGCACCATCGGCAGATAATTGCCCGGCGCTATCCGCTTTTAATAACAAGCGATAAGCCAGCGTGCTTTCAACCGTCTTGGTTAAATGCCTTGCACCGTGCCTGCCAACATGATTGATAAAAACAGGAGCATAACCAGCAGGCGAAGCTGTTCTTGTTTTAGCAGGCTGTTTATATAGCGTTTTGGTTCCAAGAAAATCATTACCACAATCCTGTGCCCTTACAACACAATTTACGGCGATCAAAGAAAGGATAAGTAATGATATTTTTTTCATGATCCAAATATAGTAGAGACGCGATGAGTCGCGTCTCTAACGTGATTCCAAATTGTACCTTAATTATTAATGCTGATTACCCGAACCATCGTTCTGATAAGCTCCTATATCTTTACCCGGAGGTGTAATAGTTGCGGCATAGTTACCAGTGGTAGTTACGGTATTATACGATGCAGCAGTTGAACTTGCAGTTCCCAATGCCGGCGAGCCTGCTTTCAACCTAAAGCTTGAAGTTCCCTGCGTTACTACAGCTGGTGTCTGATCATTTGCAGTAACCGGAGCAGGGTGTGCAGTATAATCATATCCGTTTACGTCGAACCCATAGAACAAAGGATCGTTCTGCTGTGCTGTGGCTGAATGGATATCGCCCGATTGGAAAGTCGCCTTACCATCCGCTGCATTAAACTGGGCAACTATCGCGGTATTAAAACCATAAAAAAGTTGATTGTTGTATACGATATTCTTGGTATCGGCACTGCTTAATACGCGCAAACCAACAGCACAGTTAATGATCATATTATTATAGGCATTCCCCTTCGCAGCTTTTTCAAAATCGATGGAACCGCCGTGACCACTGGTAGAGTTTTGCCTGAAACCACAATTAACAATAGTATTATTATAGCAATTGATATTACACTGCGTACCCGAGCTACCAGCATCGGATATCTTAAATGCATTGGTTGCTGCGCCGATGATCAGATTATAACCCACATCGCCAACCGACCCACTTTTGAAGTTACAAGCCTCGCCAGCCGCAACTCCGCAGAGTTCATAAGTATTGCGCATGATATCGATGTGACCGCCTGCTATACGCATTCCGTCGTCCTTGCTGCCAAATACCCAGGAGTCTTCCAAAACAAAGTTCTTGGTGATATTGGCAAAGTAGATCGTCCATCGTGGGTCGCCGTCAGCGTAAACTGCATGATCGTCCTCGTCGCCTGCGGGCGCTCCTGCAAATTCAAGATGTGTCCATTTGATGATCACGTCGCCCCCTGCGGGTGTAGGATCTTGTGTGGTCGGCGTGCCGGGCGTACAGAATATACCTCCCCACCATCCTTTAAACACATCGCTATAGTTTTGCTGGGCTGCTTCAGAGTGAAGATTAGCTGAATTGCTTACCGTAATATAATTCTGGTTTTGCTTTGTGCCTAAGCTGATAAATGTGCCGTGCACAAAAATCTCCGGTGCAGTAGCAGCTGTTGCACCATCGCCTAAAGCGATCAGTTTTGAACCCGGCTGCATTAATAAAGTATCACCGCCGTTTACGGTGATATTGCTGGCAAAATAATACGTCTTGCCGCTTAGTAATGTACCTTTTACTGATCCGGATAAAGTATCCGATTTAATGATGTTTCCAACCTGAACTACGGGCTGGGATATACGTGCATTCTCTACTTTATGGCAGGCGCCTAAAGCCGTCACTGCAAGAGAAGCTATTATGATGTTTAAATATTTTTTCATCGTCTGAATAATTACAGTTTATACCTTAAACCCACTATGTAATACTGCTGATAAGTGTCCTTGCGGATGAATACATTCTTACCCGGTGTCTGATCCTCAAAAACATTTGGCTGAGCAGCATACGGGCGGTGTATCTCTAACTGGAATGGCGTGTTGGTTAGGTTGGTCGCTTTTGCGTAGATCGAGAATCTTTTGAAGATCTTCTTCTCTGCCGATACATCCAGCGTTACGAAACCTTTTTGCCAGATATCATTATCCAGATAAGGAGATACCGCATAAATTCTTGCGCCTGTGTAAACTGCTGATATCTGCGCGTCCAAACCGTTTTTATTGTCACGATACAGAAATGACAGGTTGCCGATGTTCTTCGATTGATCCTGCAACGGACGGGTTTGCGATACATCACGGTGTGTCAGGTTACCGGTGTTGTCACGGTAGTCAAGCAGTTTGGTTGTAGTGATGCTCGAGTTGGTATAAGTATAGTTTAACCGGATACCGAAGTTGCGCAGATACTTGGTTGCGTCTAATTCGAAACCATAGTTGGTAGCGTTACCAAAGTTTTCGGGCTCCAGTACATAACTGTTGGCAGCTGAACCGGTAGGAAGCGTCACTGCATATTCAATCGGGTTCTTTATATTCTTATAAAATACACCCGCTAGTAACTGATCCAATGCTCCCGGGAAAAGCTCGTAGCGCAGATCCAGGTTGTTTGATGTGATACGCTTCAGGTAAGGGTTACCAACTTCCGGATAATCCGAATCAGGATCACCTACTGAGTGAGGAACCAGCTCATAAAAATTCGGTCTGCTGATAGCTGAATAGTAGGAGAAGCGCAGGTCCTGCTTATTACCCAAATCATATTTCAGGCTTAAACTTGGCAACACATCGTAGTAATTGATAGCGCCATTTGCACCAACCACATTGTTCACCGGTGCGCCGGTTACCCATTGCTGATCAGTATGCTCATATCTTACACCACCTACTGCTGATAAATTGCCCGCATTAAATTTAAACTGGCCAAATCCTGCACCAATCTTTTCAGTGAAATCGTAATTCAAAGCGTCAGACGGGCTTCCCTGCACATTTTGCACTGCGAAGGTGTTATCATCGATATTTCCATCATACACCTGGTTGGTTGCGCCCGATTCATTGATGTTATATTGGTCGTAAGTACTGTGTCTTGATTTATCGCGGTACATTCCACCCACGGTGAAATCTACCTTAGTACCTAAAATGGTTGGCGAGTAGGTTAAATTCAAATAACCGCTTTTGTCTTCGTCCGAATTCTTTTCAAACACACGTGATTGTGCATAAGGGTTAGTGCTTAAGCGACGAGGCTGCTGAACAATATCACCTGTTGTTGGATCGAGATTAGCGCCTGTGCTCAAATACAGATCAGCGCGGTCTGGTTCATTGGCTGTAGCTTTTGAATATACTGCCGACCAGTCCAGCTTCCATTTGTCTGATAATTTATGATCGCCGTGCAGGTCGAAGTTATAGATCTGTTGTACGGTCCGGTCGCTGCGGTAATCCTGGCCAACGCTGCCTACGCCTGGTTGGGTGTGACTGGTCAACAAGCTGGTATCGGAGGTAAAACGATATTCGTTTTTAGTCAGGTTAATATAATCTGCATTCAGGTTGATCTTGTTGTTCGGATCAAAGCGGTAATCAAACTTGGTTACCACAGCGGCACGTTGCTGTTGGATATCATAAACTCGGCTTTGCTGACCGGTTAATTGCGGGTCACCATTTTCTTCATTGGTTGTTGAGCTGAAGAATACACCTTTTGTCTGGCGATAAGTATTCTGGTAGCTTAATGTTGCGATAGCTCCGAATTTTTTATCAGCAGTACGTCCGCCTACTGTCAAACCGAAGATGCTGCCCAATGGGGTTTTATTTTGGCTGTAATGGAATGGATTATTTGGAAAATCGGTCATTGATGCTGTACCATTCCCTGCAACACGCGGAGAAGTAGTGGCGCTGGCGCTATGGTCGAATTTTGTAAATCCGCCTCCGTTAAAGAAGCTTTGCGCATACCCTGCACCAAGGTTGGCAGATAGCATAAAGTTATCCGGAGCGTCCTTCAGCCGCATATTGATAGCACCTGCAATTGCGTCACCTTCCATGCTTGGAGTCAGTGATTTGGATACTTCCAAACGGTCAACAATATCGGCAGGGAAAATATCCAGCGGCACGTAACGGTTCTTGTTGTCAGGGCTTGGTATTTTGATGCCGTTTACCAGTGTATACTCATATCGTGGGTCCATACCACGGATAATGGCATACTGCGCTTCACCATTGTTGCTGCGCTCGATGGAAACACCTGATACACGTTGCGTAACGTTCGCAATAGTAATATCAGGAGAAGCCTGTATAGTGCGTGCGGATACCGCATTCAATACAACATCTGCTCGCCTTTCCGCATTTAGTGCTGATTGATCTGTTCCATGACCTGCACTGCCGGTAACGCTTACTTCATTTAAAGATTTGTTGGTCGATTCAAGCTCGAGGTTGACTGTGGTAGTTTCATCCTGCAGTATGTCGGCACTTTTTTGAGATGTTTCGTACGATACATATCGTGCTTCTATCTCGTATTTACCGGCTTTCAGGTTCTTGAAAATGTAACTGCCGTCCAGACCGACGCTTACTGAGGCTGATTCGCCTATGGATTGATTTTTTATACTGATGGTTGCACCTATCAACGGATCGTGCGTTTTTTTATCAGTAACCTTTCCCCTGATCACACCGGCGTAAGTAATTGCCGAAAGTGAAAGCAGGATGAATAATAGTAATAGTTTCTTCATTAGGGCCGCGTTTTTAATTGCGGCACAAAGGAAATGGCGTTATTTTATCAGAATGTAACCCCCGCGTTAAGATATGGTAAACGAGTTTTACAAAATGATTTTGGAGATATTTTGTGTTTTATTTAAATCTGGTATTATTTAATGTAAACATATCATTCCCTTAACACTTTTACACCCCATACGTTACAGAATCAAAGAAAATAGACTACGCTCGTCTAAAAAAATACAAGATATTATTCAATTTTAAATAAGAAATGAATTGACCGCTGGAGGCATACTTGTAACAAACGTTTTACTCGACAGTAACGGTCAGGCCCTCTTGCTGTAATATTTTACGGTAGATCTCCATCTCGGTAAATGAACCTTCGAGCACAGCGCATTTGCCTTCGTTGTGAACTTTCCACGCTATTTTTTCGGCTTGAGACTCGGAGTAGTCCAGGTATTTCATCATGCAGAAGATCACATGATCAAACGTATTCACATCATCGTTCCATAAGATCAGGTGATGCATTTCTTTCAGCCCGGCTAATATTTCTTCGAGCGTTAGGGTCTCTTCCTGTGTTTCTGTCGGCATTGTAATGACAAATTTACCGAAAATCAGCAATAAAAAAGGCAAAATGATGTTAGCTTGTGAAAAATAACACGCTCGTCACAATTACAATGAAGACATTATTTGTACCCCTGATATGCATCGGCACACTGCCGTTCTTTATATCAACCTCTACTTTTGCACAAGATAAATCCGCAACAAATAAACTCCAACCTCCACCATCCGGTATCGTTGTAGATGGTGATCTGAAAGAGTGGGGCGATAGTTTGCGCTACTACAACCAGGAAAAACAGTTGAACTATGCGCTCGCCAACGACCAGGATAACCTGTACATGGCTATCCGCATTAATGACCGCAGCGAACAAATAAGAGTATTGCGGGCAGGATTAACTTTAGGCATCGATACCCGGGGTAAAAAGAAAGAAACCTTTACGATGACCTTCCCTGTCGGCGATCAAAGCGCACAAGGAATGGCAGAAAATATGCAAGACCTGCAAAGCGGTAACAACGATGTAAAGCAAGAAGACCGCGACGAACTGATGAAAGCCAAGCTCACCAAACTGCGGGAAATAAAAGTTACTGGTTTTAAAGATATCGAAAGTGAAACCATGACCACTTCAAACACTTATGGCTTTAAAGTAGCGATTGATTACGACAAGGATGGCAACCTGGTTTATGAAGCAGCTATCCCGCTTAAGTTTTTTCATGCAGACGATGTATCGAAAAATGAATGGGCCTTCAACTTCAAGATCAATGGTATAACAAGACCGGGACAAGACAAGGATAGCGGCAATCACGATGGTATGACACGCGGCGGCGGTGGTGGATTTGGAGGTGGCGGCGGCGGAAGAGGCGGGCACGGCGGAGGCCGTGGTGGTCGCATGGGTGGCGGTGGCGGCAACAATGCGCCAGTCGACCGCAGCGAATTATCAAAATCCGTTGATTTCTGGGAGAAATATTATCTGGCCAAATGACCGATACAAACTGTGTAATGCTACAAGTTGTTCACTTATTGGACAAATCTGATGTTCCGAGTTTCATTTGATATTCTGTCCGCTCATAGCCGCGGGGGCCTTGGCGGGAACGATAGTGGAGCAAAGTATTGCAGCCCGTGGTTTTGATGGATTTGCAGAGAAGAGGCCTGCAGGGCACGGAAGCAGGTGTCTGTTGACTTGATTTTTGGTTACTTTGTATCAAGACAAAGTAACAGCCTCCCGCGGCAATTGAGCGGGCCTACATATCAGTTGAATCCAATAGTTAGTCCAATCTCACTAAAACTTGTTCTTCCACATCATACTCTCCACGGGGCGTGTGGTTGGATTATTGTACTTAGCGTTTGCCTTGGTATTGTACATCGTTTCAATATCGCCTTCCACTACAAAGTAGATCAGCTGACCAATCGGCATACCTGCATAAACACGCACGGGTTGTGCACACGAAATTTCCAATGTCCAGGTATTGCAAAAACCTACATCGCCTTTACCTGCTGTAGCATGGATATCGATACCCAAACGACCAGTACTTGATTTACCCTCTAAGAAAGGTACATGACGATGCGTTTCGGTATATTCCATCGTTACGCCCAAATAAAGCGTATTAGGTTGCAGAACAAAACCTTCTTTCGGAATTTCGAAGCCATCGATCTCATTATGCTGTTTGGCATCCAGAACACGGTTGCGGTAGGTAGCCAGGTGCTTACCCAGGTGAACGTCGTACGAATTGGTGCCTAAACAGTCGCGTTTAAACGGTTCGATAATAATATGGCCCTTGTCAATTTCCTCAAGAATGCGTTTGTCGGATAAAATCATTGTACTGTGATATTTGGCCTAAATTATAATTATTTGAGTTATTTTGCCATCCTTTTTGCAATTTTACTTTATGGCCATAGCATACAAAAAGCAAATTGACGCTGATACCGAATTTGCTCTTTGGAGAATAGAAGAGAAAGCGGAGGATTTGTACAAGCAACTGCAGTTGAACGACCGCGAAAAGGCTTATGTAGAGAAACTTAGCCATGGCAAACGACACCTCCACTGGCTCGGCACACGTGTGCTGCTGCGCAAAATGCTGAACACCGAAGAGTATATTGACTGCGAAGTAGACGAGCACGGCAAGCCTTACCTGGTACATCTGCCCTACCATATTTCACTCAGCCATTCATTTGATTATGCCGCCGTTATGTTGAGCAGGACCCATCCGGTAGGTATCGATATTGAGCAGATAAAAGAAAAGGTAGAGCGCATTGCCCATAAGTTTATGCGTCCGTCCGAAATGGAGTTCATAGATCACCAGGACAGGGTGCAACAACTATATGTTTGCTGGTGCGCCAAAGAAGCTGTTTATAAGTGTTACGGGCAAAAAGAAGTATCATTTGCTGATAATATTTCGCTTGAGCCATTTAACTTTGCACAGCAGGGACATTTGATGGCTCATCTGAATAAGGATTCTGTATCAAAAGATTACAAAGTAGATTATTTGCAGTACGAAGACTATATGATCGGCTACGTAAAGGGATAGGGATATGAAGAACAAACAGGTATTTTTCCAGGATTGGGGTTTGACGGATTACAAAGAAGCATGGGACCGCCAGGAAGCTATATTTGGCCAGACCGTCGACCTGAAAACCAAGATCCGCAACCGCAAGATCACCAGCGAAGGTGATGAATACAGCGAAGAAGACGAGTTAACATCCAACTACTTGGTGTTTTGCGAGCACCCGCACGTATACACACTAGGCAAGAGTGGTAAGTCAGAACATTTGTTGTTGGATGAAAAAGGCCTGAAAGAAAAGAATGCCGTCTTCTATCCCATCAACCGGGGTGGCGATATTACCTATCATGGACCGGGACAGATTGTAGGCTACCCTATTCTCGATCTGGATAATTTCTTTACTGATATCCACCTGTATCTACGTACGCTGGAAGAGGCAGTAATATTAACCATGGCCGATTACGGATTGAAAGGTGACCGCTATCCCGGCTATACCGGCGTTTGGCTTGACCCTGATAATGAGAATGCCCGTAAGATATGTGCGCTGGGTGTAAGATGCAGTCGCTGGGTGACGATGCATGGGTTCGCTTTTAATGTCAATACTGATCTGGATTACTTTAAAAATATCGTTCCCTGTGGTATTGATGATAAAGCCGTAACATCTATGCAGAAGGAATTAGGCGAAAAGGCCGATATAGAAGGCATCAAGAAAAACTTAAAACATCATATTTCCGTATTGTTCGATATGGAGTTAATATGAAAAAACTTTGTTCGACCTTAATAGCCATTGTAGCCTTATGCGGATTTACCCAACAACAGGCCATTGCATTTACCCATAATATGAATTCTAAGGATACTTCTGCCCAACATACGCTAACTTACCTCGCTCTTGGCGATTCATATACCATTGGTGAAATGGTTGCCGCAGATCAGGCCTATCCAAATCAAACGGCAGCTTTATTAAATAAAAAGGGACGCCACATCAACGCTCCGACAATCATTGCCAAAACCGGCTGGAGGACGGATGAACTGATCCAGGGAATCACAAACGCTAATCTTTCTAAAAAGTTCGATATCGTAACCCTGCTAATCGGCGTGAATAACCAATATCAGAACAAGGATACCGCTACCTATAGAACAGAATTTATACAACTCCTCAAAACCAGCATTGCGTTTGCGAAGGATAATAAGCATCATGTATTTGTACTGTCCGTCCCAGATTGGGGCGTAACACCTTTCGCCAACGGCCGTAACCTAGAAAAGATCGCTGGCGAGATAGATGCTTATAACCGCATCAATAAAGAAGAAAGCAAAAAAGCAGGTGTTAATTACGTTAACATCACATCATTCTACCGCGACATGGGCAATGATCCGGCCTATCTTGCTGAAGATAAACTGCATCCCTCCGGAAAGATGTATGAGAAATGGGCAAAGCTGTTGGCTAACGCGATTGAAGGGCAATTGAAGAAGGAGTAACCCCACACGTCATTGCTTCGTCGCTCACTCCTCTCAATGACGGTTTATTGGGTGTCCGTCCGTCACATCATGCCGTTTTTGTGACAACACCGTTCCTCGAAATGACGTTTTTTTAATTACTACTACTTCCCCTTCCTCCAATCCGAATACCTCGTCTCCTCCTCCACATCCGTTTGACTTTCAAAATGCACATTATACCCATCCGGATCAACTACCCTCAAGTCCCACAAACCATTGCCCACAAAAGGCTCCTCAGCTTTTATTCCGTTATCTAAAAACTCATGATATAACACCAGCGAGTCCCGGCATTGAAACCAGATCGACACACCTGCTCCCGGTTTATTGCCGGAAAGGTAGGGCTTATCTGCTGTCACCCTTGCTTCCTGCAGCATGATCGATCCGCCTTCCCGCTGTAGCCAGCACCATTCAATTTTACCGTGCGGTATCCAGGTGTTGCGTATTTCAAAACCCAGTCCGTCAACATAAAACTTTAATGACTCCTCGATATCCGACACCATAAAAAGCGGAGTTGAATACTGTATGTTAGGCTGATCGTTTTCCATAGCGGTTATATTTACTAAAGAACAGACAAAAACCTGTCATTGC